>Ga0209580_10000388_pt1 | contig 25456 bp, 21 predicted proteins | sample Coa_R1_5_FD_187153 | JGI IMG/M metagenome (GOLD analysis project Ga0209580, IMG submission 187153) | Surface soil microbial communities from Centralia Pennsylvania, which are recovering from an underground coalmine fire - Coalmine... | ecosystem: Environmental > Terrestrial > Soil >... | reverse complement strand
TCAACAATGACTCTTTTCGGCGATCGGCCAGCCGAAGACACTAGCTGCGCATTTTTGCTTTCCATCGAAGCCGCGGTCTGCTGGATATAGGAAGACAACTCTTCCCTGAGCCGATTCATGTCGGAAAGATCGTTGCTCAAAGCTGTCAGCTCAGTTTTACCTTCGCGCGAGCCGGGTGGGAGCAGCGAATCCAGAGACTCGCAGACCACTGTCAAGTCTTTATACAACTTAAAAGTGGTGGAGATGCTTCCCCCGGAGGCTTGTGCATCGTGAATCAAATCGGGCACAGCAAATTGGAGATTGCGGCGCAACGCTGCTGTCATTTGGGCCTTCTGGGCTTTGTCTCCCCGCCAGAATGTGACCCGGTGAAGCCTCCCGCCCTGTTGCTGCAGGTTCGTCAGGTCCTGGGTTGTTGCCGGAGCCGCGTGCCTCAACTCAGCCAAGGTTGAATTCAGGTCGCGTGCAACTGGAGAGGGTGAAGTCGAGACTGCGGCCGGTCTTGATTGTGCGAACAGGCCTACGCTGAAAACAAGGACGAAAACCATGGCGAGAACATCCGAATACGCTCGGCGAGTAGTAGTTGTCATAAAGCAGACTCCTTCGTCCAAACGCCCAAGCATAGCCTGATTCCACGAGAAACAGGCTATTACCGACGTCTAATTGCCCAAATGTCAATGGGTATTGTCCGAATGGGCGGATCGGTTACTGATCTTGCGGGCGGATGAAGTGGACTATCACGGCGACAGCGGCATAAGTGGAAGCGCGTGGAAATGTGCGCATACAAACTCAAACCCCTGCGCAAGGCATTTTGAGTGTAATGGGGATTTTTCGCCAAAGATCGCCTATGAAGACTCGCAACAAGGCGAAGAGCAGAAGATGCCTTCTCCTATTCGGTTTTCTTATCGAACAGATCCGGCGTTTCTGCGAATAGTTCTTTCAGGAAGCTGTCGCGATGGTTCACGAACCGCCGAACAATACAGCGTTTGCACTCATGGAGAACTACCAGGCTCCAGGCCAATGAGTGGTTATGGCGCTATTTCGCCAACACCAACAACGCTATCAGGCTATGAATCGTTGATTTCAAGGAAGATGTTAGGCGACCAGATAAGCCGAGTGCCAGCAGAGTTCCGAGGTTAAGAAGAACGAATCACCACTTATTTGTGATTGTCTGATGGAAGCTTTTCATCGATAGCGATCCCATGGTTGAGCGCCCGCATCCAAACACCAAAATTCTCATCTTCATCAAGGAGGAGCAATGACCGAACGAAACATTACATTGCCGGAAATGATCCTTTGGACCGGGACGCGTGTCGCACTTGGCGCGGGCTTGGGCATGTTGATTTCAAGGGGCCTTAGCAAGGACGCCATGAAGGCGGCCGGATTAGCTCTGACGGTCGTAGGAGGGTTTACGACGATTCCACTGGCGATCTCCATCATGGGTAAGAAAAATTTGACTCGGCCTGAAATCCGGTCAGTCGCTTAACTTTTGCTAGCAGCAATAACGCTCATTGACTGAACCGGGCTACGTATTGGCGGGAACTGCTTCTGAATTTTCGATAACCCGCATTCGTAAATTCGATGTAAAACCTGCGGAAGGTAAGTTGACACGCGCCCGGTTTCTCCTTACCATTTAACGATCACATGAGTCTTTCCCGCCAAATGCGGTGCCAGTGTTGTCCTTGTTGTTGTACGTGTGCTCGCACTGGCGCGGGAAAGCTGCTGACCTCATAAAAGTTTAGTAACCGGTACAGAAGCCCATCGCCAGTGCATGCTGGCGGTGGGCTTTTTGTTTTTTGCGTAAGAGGCAAGCGGAAAAGATTACGAGGTTCATTAAATGACGACGGGCAAAGTTTTTTTGGTCGGTGCGGGACCGGGCGATCCGGAGCTGCTGACACTCAAGGCTGCCAAGGTCCTCCGTTCCGCCGATGTGGTTTTGCACGACGAGTTGGTAAGCTCCGAAATTCTGCGCCTGATTCCGTCGCGTGCCCGGCTTATCAACGTTGGCAAGCGCTGCGGGAAGAAGAGCACCCCGCAGTCGCAGATCAACCGCCTGCTGCTGGAAAATGCGCTGCTCGGATTACAGGTTGTCAGGCTTAAGGGCGGAGACCCGTTCATCTTCGGCCGGGGTGGGGAAGAGCTTGAGGCATTGCGGGCTGCCGGAATCCAAGTGGAAGTCGTTCCCGGAATTACCGCAGCCTTGGGAGCCTCTGCCACGGTGCAGGTTCCGCTTACGCATCGCGAGGTTTCGTCCACGCTGATTCTGGTCACCGGCAGCAGCAAGCAATCCAATCACGTTGCGAACTGGCCCGACCGTCTGCCGTCCAACTCCACGGTCGTGGTTTACATGCCGGGACACGATTTGCAAGCTTTGCAACAACGACTGCTCGCCTCCGGAGTTGCTCCCAATGTCCCCTGCGCGATTATCTCCGGAGCCACTAGCGAATCAGAACAAGTCCATATCACCACAGTTTCAAGTCTCTTTGCCGCACCACGTTTGCTCGCACCGAAATTGCTAGTCATTGGCGAAGTGGTGCGCTTTGCCGATCGCAGCCGGCTGACAGAACAGCTCAGCGGGTTTCGCACCCAGTATTCAGCAGTGATTCCTGATACCACGGAGAACGCCGAGTGAGAGCCGATCTGGAACGCGTGAAGATTGTTGCCGAAGGCTGGAAGCCGGAACAAGTGTTGTCCTGGGCATTCGCAACGTATGGGGAAAACGTCGCACTTGCAACCGGCATGGGCGTCGAGGGCATGGTGCTCACCGATATCGCGTGGCGCATCAATCCCGGGCTGAAAGTGTTCACCGGAGATACCGAGTTTCTTTTTCCGGAGACTTACGATTTGATGGACCGCGTCGAAGAAACGTACAGCATCAAGATCGAGCGGTTGTTCTCCGACCTTACGCCAGAGGAACAGGAACGCGAGCATGAGCCGAGGCTATGGGCGCGCGATCCGGACCAGTGCTGCAATTTGCGCAAGGTCGAGCCGCTGCGGCGGAAGTTAGCGACACTCGATGCCTGGATTACGGCCATTCGGCGCACTCAGACCCGGGAGCGTTCCGCTGTTCGCAAGGTAGACTGGGACCCCAAGTTCAACTTGATCAAGATTTGCCCGCTGGCCGATTGGACGCGCGAAATGGTTTGGGGCTACGCGCTGAAGCATGAGGTTCCCTACAATCCTCTGCACGATCTCAACTATCCCAGCATCGGATGCACTCACTGCACTCGCGCGGTGCAGCCAGGAGAGGACGCTCGCGCAGGCCGCTGGTCGGGCTTCGGAAAAACTGAATGCGGTCTGCACACGCCCGAGTCGTCTCCCGCGGTTCAATTGGTGCAGCTTGCAACCGCGGCGGCCGATGATTAACAGATCGCGCTGCGCTTTAGAGAGTTTTCCTCGTGAAACTTCGTGTCCCTTCGTGGTGGAAAATAAACACGAACCACAAAGGGCATGAAGGTACACGAAGGAAAACAACGCTCCAGCAACTCGCAATAACTGATCTCTGGTGCTTGGCAATCCATCCGCTATAATTCAGCGCAACATAGTTCCACCAACCATGGACTTCGATCAACTGATCACGTTTCTCGAAGTAGCGAAGTTAGGCAGCTTCTCGCGCGCAGGACAGAAGGTTTTTCGCTCGCAATCGGCGGTCAGCGCGCAAATTCGTCAGCTCGAGCAAGCCTACGGAGACCGCTTGCTCGACCGCTCGGGCAAGGATGTGACCCTCACTCCCGCCGGACGCGCGCTCTTCGCTTATGCCGAACGCATGCTGCAGATGCGTGATGAGTCGCTGCTCGCCGTTGCCGATCAGGGCAGCACGCCTCGCGGAACGATTACCGTCGGAGCGAACGAAGCCACTTGCTTGTACGTTCTTCCCGATGTGTTCGCGAAGTATTGCAGCCTTTATCCCGGCGTGCAGATCAACATTTATCGCAATTTCAGCTACAAAATTGTTGAGAAGCTGGAAAACGGGTCTATCGACGTTGGTATTGTGACCATGCCGGTGAAAGCCTCGACGCTAAAGTCTCACCCGATTTATCGCGACCAACTCATGCTGATGGTGAGTCCGCAAAGCCCGCTGGCCAAGCTGGACATCGTTCCCGTAAGCGAAATCGCAAAGCAGCCGTTGCTTTTGCCAAAAACCGGATTCAGCCGCCGCCTGATGGACAAGTTGTTTCGCCCGTACGCTGCTCATTTGCAGGTGCGCATGGAATTGCCAAGCATCGGCATGATTAAGAGCTTTGTGGCCGCGGGGCTTGGGGTTTCGATCATCAGTGCCAGCTTTGCTCGTGATCAGGTCCTGGCCGGCCGGGTGAAGCTCATCCCGATCAAAGGCGAGGAACTATGGCGGGAGTTGGGAGTAGCCTACCGCCGCGACCGAACCTTAACTCGCGCGACCACAACCTTCATTAGTACCGTACGGCAGCTGGCCGCGGTGTCGAAGTGATCGTCACTTACCTTGTCATTCCGAAGGACTTCAGTTCTGAGGAATCTGTTTTTTTTCATCACCACCCGCCTGAAGCCACGTCCAGCTATGTCCGACGAGTCATTGATTTCCCTAATGCGCTCCATCAAATTTTCCGATTTCTCATTCCGATTGCGACTTGCTAACTTAGAGATAGCAGCCTGAGGTTTTTGCCGCCGAGCAGATTGTCAGGTGAGCCCAACGCGGAGGACCTTCCAATGACCGAACTCGAGACCAAGTTAAACCACCTTTTGGAGGAGCATCAGCACGAAAGCGGGCTACACATGATCGGAGGCCGTCGCCGGCTGATTGATCGCCTGGTCAAGTTCTTCGAGGAAGACCTGAAGCCCCAAGGCAAGCGCACTGCGCCCTCCAAGTCGTTCGAAAACTGATGAGCGCCTCCGGTGCGAATCCGGAGGCGAACTAGTTCGACTCTACTTTTGAGGCTTCAAACCGGTTGGCAAACTTGAGTGGGAAAGATCCGCCCACTCGAATCCTGCAGGCGTTCCCAGCAAATTGAAGGCATTCAAACCCCCTGCCTGCCACGGCTCGAAGTGAGCCCGCCGGTTCTGACTCCAGCAGCTTTCGTCCGACTGATTGCACACCGGATACAGCTTGCCCCATCCGGTTGCGAATACGATCCGCTCCTCTGGCACACCCATCGAAACCAAGGTATCTCGCGTGGCCTTGGCGCGCTTATCGGACAAATACACGTTGTAAACGATGCTGCCGCGTTCGTCGGCGTCTCCGGCTATCGTGATGTATACGTTCGGATTCGCTTTCAACCAGGTCGCCGCTGCCTCGAGTGACTGACGGTCGTCCGGAGTCAGCTCGTACCGGTCGAAAGCAAAGTGCACATCTTTCAGGTTCTGGTGGATGTCTTGCTCCTGGGTGCCGGTCGGAGGCTGATAAGCCGGAGTACCTGACGGCTGGTCTGCTCTCGGCTGCGAAGTTTGAACTTGAGCAGTGGCCCCAGCCATCAGAAGACTACTCACTGCGACAGCGAAGAGGATATGGCGCATGGCGAGCTGTCCTTTCGGTGAATCGCCCGTGGGATGCGTCAGAGTCGGGGTGCGGTTTGCTGGCAAGAAACCTAATCTGGGCGTTGTTAGTGCCCATGACGCAGTGGGGCGGCTCTGTAATTGCCCACTTTTCAGGTCACGTTTACACTTGTAAGAACCTAGGAGAACTTATGCTCGTCGTCATGCAAGCGCACGCCACTGCGGAAGATGTCCGCGCGGTATGCGAAAAGGTTGAATCGCTTGGGTACAGGGCGCACCCGCTTCCCGGCGCGGAGCGCACCGCCATCGGAATTACTGGAAACAAAGGCGAGATCGAGCCCGGCGCTTTGGAAGAAATGCCGGGCGTGCGGGAACTTATCCGCGTAACGAAGCCTTATAAGCTGGTAAGTCGCGACATAAAAGAGGACAACACCGTCGTTTCGTTCCCCGGCACCGACGCGACCTTTGGCGGCCCAGGTCTCGCCATCGTTGCCGGGCCGTGCGCCATCGAGAGCCGGGAACAGGCGTTTGCGGTCGCCGAGCGCGTGCATCGTGCCGGCGCGCAATTCTTTCGCGGAGGAGCTTACAAGCCACGCACGTCGCCGTATTCGTTCCAGGGGCTTGAGGAAGAAGCGCTGCGCATAATGGCGGAAATCCGCGATCAGTTCGGCTTGAAGATCGTAACCGAGGCGATCGATAACGAGTCGCTGGAATTGGTTGAAGAATACGCCGACGTGATCCAGATCGGCGCCCGCAACATGCAGAATTTCTCTTTGCTGAAGCATGCTGGGCGTGCGCGCAAGCCAGTGCTGCTGAAGCGCGGCATGTCGGCGACGCTGGAAGAATTTCTTATGGCGGCCGAGTACGTGATGAGCGAAGGGAACTATCAGGTGATACTGTGCGAGCGCGGCGTGCGCACCTTCGCCGACCACACGCGCAACACCCTTGACCTGAGCCTGATTCCCGCGGTGCAGCGCCTTAGCCATCTGCCGATTCTTGTCGATCCCAGCCACGGAACAGGCAAGCGCAACAAGGTGACTCCGCTTTCGCGTGCGTCAATTGCGGTGGGTGCGGATGGCCTTCTCATTGAAGTGCATTGCGATCCCGATAGAGCCTTGTCGGATGGCATGCAGTCGCTGTATCCCGACCAGTTCGACGAATTAATGACGCAAGTTCGCCAGATTGCCGCGGTCGTAGGAAGGACCGTGCCTGGGATCGGGCAGCGGGTGGGAGTAGCGGCAACAAGTAAGGCGGACAGCGGCCTCAGAGCAGCACGATGAGATTGTTTTTACATACCGCTTGCGTTCCTGGTGTTAACGTCGTCCTTACGGGCCGATCCGCATACTGATTACGATCCCTTGGCTGCTGCTAGGGTTCGGCGCGGCGCAGGGCTTAGACACGAAACCCACCGGAAGGAAGCAGGTTCCTCGACTGGGCAATCATCCGCTTCGCGAATGATTCGCGGCGCTCGAAATGACAAATAGGTGCGACTGTTTGGATTACCGTGGAAGAGCGGCCCTTTCAGGGCCGCGTACGCTGGGAACGCGAACATTCACGCGGCGCTAAAGAGACTGTGTCGCAACTTCCGGCCTGAACAAAAAGTGGACTACGAGCTAGGATTCTAGCCGCGAAGCGGCGGAAGAATGCAGCCCACGGCGCAAGCCGTGGGTAGAAAGTGAAAAAAGCGCAAGCACCGAAGGTGCGAAAGAGAAGTTGCGACACAGTCTCTAAAGCGCCGCTCTTTCACTACTGCTCTCTCCGGCTCGCCGTTGTCGTCGCTACCCCCAGCTTTCTCAGCCGGTCTTTGGCCTGCATTGCTTCATTGGTTCGCGGATAGCGTTGCACCACATGGCGCAGCGCGGTAATACCGGCGTCTTTTTGTCCCGACTCGATCAGCGCGAATCCTTTTTTCAATTCGGCTGAAGCGGCCTTGTTACCGTCAGGGAAACTTTGCAGCACCTGATCATATCCTTTGATCGCCTCTGGATACTTTCCCGCGCGGTAATCGATTTCCGCAAGATAAAAATACGCGTTGCCCACCAAATCGGTATTGGGATAGTTCTTTACGTAATCACCGAACTCCTGCTTTGCCAGGTCGTTGTTGCCGCCGTTGTAATCGCGCAAGGCGTTGTTGTAGAGAACATCCGGGGGCGGAACCGCTAACTGCGCCTGTTGCTGTTGCTGCGCTTGTACTTGTTGGCTCGCCTGAGCGGCCAATGACTGCTGGGTTGACTGCATATCTTCGAGCTGCTTCGTCACTTTGCCCAGCCGCGCCTTCAGCTCGTCGAGACTGTCGTTCAAAGCCTGTAATTGCCCGGAGAGCTGGTCCACGTGATTGTTGGTGTCGCTCTGCTGCTTCTGCAGGCTGACCTGCATGTTGGTGATGGCAGTAGTGACCTTGTTGATGCTGTCGGTGTTCTGGTCCATCAGGTTCTTGATGACGCCCATTCGCTCGTCGAGCGATTGCTTCAGTGTGGTCATCTGGTCCTGGATTTGCTGCACCTGGGTCTGCAGCTCGACCAGTTCGCGATTCACCGCCCATGCCGGCGTGTTCGCGATCAGACATGCGGCCAAAACGAACAAGCAAACTCGCGTACGGAGATTTTTCATGTCAAATCCTGTATTCCATCAGTCTCTAAGATGCGAAAGGTGGCTGTCGGTAAGTGCAACAGAAGCCCTGCTCTAGGTCAAGTTTACCGCAGGGCAAAATGGTTGGTGATCTTGATGCCTGGTCACACCTCTCACTTTATGTCTTTCATCGGCATCAATGAGCCGTAATCCTTGCCTGACGGCTCAACTGCGCGGCAAACAATTCCCTCAAAAGCGTCCTTCAGCTCCGGGAACTTCGCGACCACCGCTCTCATCACATTCATGTTTTCCTGAAAGGTCTGCCCGGTATTAGAGACATCCGCGGTTTGGTACTTGACGACTAGATCCAGATCCTGGCCGACGACAAGCGGGAAAACTGTCGTCAGTTTGTAAGTCTTGCCGTTAGCCGCGGTCAGATCGACGGTGTTCCCGTTGACCGGAAAGTCCGCCGGCTTCACGCTTTGCGCCTCGTCATAAAGCTTGTCCGTGGCCTGCGTATACATGAAGGGCACAGGCATCGACAAGTCTCGACCCTGCACAAAATATAACCAGGCATCGTGCATTTGCCCTTTCGCCTTGAAACCACGGGCACGCTCGAGAAACCAGTTACTGTCGTGGCCGACAATCTGAGTGGGGCGCAGGAAGAATCCTCCGATTTTCCAATCGGTCCCCTGCTGCTGCAGAACGAAGGCCAACGTATAACCGGATTTTTGCGTGGGAACGTCCATCGTCACAATGCCATAGCTTCCAGGCGGCAGGTTGGGAATGATGAACTCCGCGCTGTTCTTGGTCTGACCGTTAGCCCCGAAGACGCCGCACAGGAATTCGGCTTTCGGCAAAGGCGCGGTGCCTTCCGCCTTTAGCAGAAACGGGTTTCGCGCGGTGGCGTGTGCTCCGGCCAGGTTCGCCTGGTTCTCTTTGATGGTGCCCTCAATCGCTCCGAAATTACTGGCCACCGCTGGGATCGAGTTTTGCTTCAGCGAAGCCACGTCGCCGCGTACCACCATGTCAAAGTAGCGATTGCCCGCCGCTTGCAGCGCCGAACGAGTTGCTGCGTCCATGTCGTCGGAGGTAAAGCAGGTTTGCGCCAATCCGCCGTGGCTGACGGCAAGAATGCTGATTGCCAAAATACCAATCGCGTAAACGTGAGACTTTTTCGTGCGCACTATCTTTTCGCTCCCAATACCTGCGCTTTTATGGTGAGTCTTAGATGCGAGTTCCTGCTTTAGCGCTCTCGATTGCGCTCAGAATAGCAGAAATTAACATCGCATGAAGGACCACGAAAGAGCTTTAACTTCAAGCGTCTAAGCTCACCCCGGACCACCTGCGAACCAACCAGTTCTGCTCAACCTACATCAAATTTTCGCTAACAAGGAGAAAAGTTTCTATGCTCGGCAGGTTCTGCGTTGGTGTGCTAGCGCTTGCTTCGGTTGCGGCTCTCGTAGGGTGTCAGGGTTTGGTCAAAGGCGTATCCCAGCTCACGGTCAATGTGCAGGGTGCTGGAACCGGGACGGTCATCAGTACGCCCAATGGCATCAACTGTCCGAGCACGTGTTCAGCCAGTTTCACGGGCAATCCTCAGGTGACGCTGACCGCTACTGCCAGCCCAGGTTTTACCTTCGGCGGTTGGAGCGGCGCTTGTACGGGAACCAGCGCCACTTGCACGGTTTCTATTGCCGGGAGCGCCGTCACTGCGACTTTCAACGCCAGCCTGCAGAGTATCAATCACATCATCTTCCTCGCCCAGGAAAACCGCTCGTTCGACAACTATTTCGGCGCGCTACGCCAGTATTGGGCGCAGAATAATTTCCCGGATCAGCAATTTGACGGATTGCCGCAGTTCAATCCGCCGGCCAATCCTGCGGCTGCACCCTCCAATCCCGGATGCAAGCCTCTAACCTCCACACCGACGGTCTGCCACGTCGATCCTGCGACCAACGATGTTGGGCCACCTGTGCAGTCGTTTCACTTCAACACCATGTGCGTAGAGAACCCGAGCCCATCGTGGAATGAAGGCCACGCTGACTGGAATGCGAGTGATCCCGTTGCGCCGCCCCCTCCGACGCTCGACGGATTTGTGAGAGCGGCAGCCAACGATGCTCGTCAAATCGTCCCGCAGTTTCACGACGTCGCCGGAATGCGGGCCATGGGCTACTACGATGGCGGCGATTTGAACTACTACTATTTTATGGCGTCAAACTTTGCTACGTCTGACCGCTGGTTCGCGCCGGTAATGACGCGTACCCAGTCAAATCGTGAATATTTGATCGGCGCGACTTCACATGGCTATGTCTATCCGATTGGGACAAATGCCAACGATATGCAGCTCATCCCAACGCCGCCGATTTTCGAAGAACTGCAGAACGCGGGAATTAGCTGGAAGATTTACGTCAATCCTGGCGGAACCGGCTGCTCTGCGACTGACTCTGCGTGCTTATTTAAATTCACCTATGTAAAAAATTTCACCTACGGCAAAACGATTCTCCAGACGCCAACCTTGCTGGCGAATATTGTGCCGATTTCGCAGTTCACCACGGACGCGCAGAACGGTACTCTGCCCCAGGTGGCGCAGATCGAGCCCGCCTCCAACTCCGGACAGGATGAGCATCCGTCCGACACCGACGTCGTTCCCCCGTGCTGCAGCATTCAGGGCGGTGCAGCGTACGTTGAAGGGCTGATTAACTCGGTAATGAATGGGCCCAGCTGGCAAGACTCAGTCTTTTTTCTGACTTTCGATGAAAACGGCGGCTTCTTCGATCACGTTGCGCCCGCGCCGGCGGTAAGCCCAGACGGAATTGCACCCGTGGATCTCTTTCCCGGCGATACCTGCAGCCCGGGCGGGCCCACTGGTCCAAACTGTGATTTCGTATTCACCGGATATCGCGTGCCGATGATTGTCATCTCGCCGTACAGCAAAAAGAACTTCGTTTCCCACGCAGCCAATGCAGATGGAACCGGCGTAGATAATACGGCGATTCTCAAACTCATCGAGCTTCGTTTTAACTTGTCGGCGCTAACTTCCCGAGACAACGATCAACTGGATATGAGCGCCGAATTCATGGACTTCACCAACGCAAACTGGAAGACGCCACCGCCAAATATTCCGGCGCAAAACTCAGGCGGCCAGTGCTACCTCGACCACCTTCCGTAACAAGCTGCGCTATTTCGCGGGTTTCGATTTTCCCGGCAGGGCGGCCGGGTTCTCGTGGGTGCGTTCGCGGAAGCCGCCCTTCATTCCGGTTCCCAGTGTAATGCTGGATTCGCCGAATTTATCGCGGACACGATCAGCCGCAGATAGAGCCTGCTGCCATTTTCCACGGGATTGATCTTCGAGGAGATTGCCCTGCGAGGCCTCTTCTCCAAATGAAGATGCTTGCACTCCCAGCAGCCGCAACTCGGCGCCTCTGCGCCAATTCCTGTGGAAGAGACGATGAATTTCGCGGAAGATTTCGTTGTCGAGTTGCGTTGGCGAATCGAGCGTGTGGGCGCGCGTGATGGTTGTGAAATCCTTGTAACGAAGCTTGAGCTGCAGGGTGCGGGCGTGAAACTGCTGTTCGCGCAGCCTGCGGCCTACCATTTCCGAGAGCCGCATCAACGTGGACTCAATCTGTTCGACATTTGCTGTGTCTTCGTTATAAGTGTGTTCGTGACTGATCGATTTCGCCGCTTCCTCTTCGCCGATCACGCCGTCAAACCAGCCGCCGGCGTCCTCACCGCGCGCCTTGCCCGCCAGCGCAAGGCCCCATTTTCCGAGGTGTTCTTCGAGAAAAGAATCGTCGAGTTTTGCGACATCACCCACCGTCAGAATGCCCAGCGTGTGGAGCTTCTGTTCAGTCACCTTGCCGACACCGGGAATATCGCGCACATCCAAGGGTGCCAAGAATTTTGCCTCCTGGCCGGGAACTACGTAGAGCACTCCATGGGGTTTGGCTTTTCCTGAACACACTTTCGCAACTAGGCGCGATGTGCCAATTCCGATCGAGCAATTCAGCTGCGTTTCCGTTTTCATCTTCTGATGTAGCTTGTGCGCGGCGAGCAGCGGGGGGCCATGCAGGCGGTCGGTCCCGGTCATATCGAGATAGGCTTCATCAATCGAGACCATCTCCACCTGTGGCGAAAACGACTGCAGCACTTCATGCACTTTCTCCGAGCAGGCGCGATAACGATCCGGATGGCCGTCCACAAAAATGGCCTGCGGGCATAGCTTGGCGGCGGTTCGCAGCGGCAGCGCCGAGTGCACACCGAATTTACGTGCCTCGTAAGACGCGGCCGATACTACTCCGCGTTCGTCACGCTGGCCTCCGACTACGACTGGTCTGCCTTTGAGAGATGGATCGAATAGCTCTTCGACGGAGACGAAGAACGCGTCCATGTCAACGTGGAAGACGGTTCTCGGTGAGGCGGACATGATTGGGGTTGGAGGCACGGGCGTCCTCGCCCGCGGCCGGGCTAATACATCTCAGACCAAAATCGGTTGCGCGTGTTGTAGCCGCACGCGCTCATATACACGAATGTACTCGCGCGCAGCGATGCGCCAGGAAAAATCTTTGCTCATGCCGTTGCGCATCAGCTTCTGCCACGAAGTCGGATCTCGGTAAACTTCGAGCGCCTGATGAATCGCACGCAGCAGCGCGTCCCCGGTGTACTCCTGGAACTTGAATCCGGTGCCTTTCTTCGTGCGTGCATCCCAAGGATCAACCGTATCATCCAGCCCACCGGTAGCCCGCACAACCGGCACAGTTCCGTACTTCAAGCTGTACAACTGGCTCAAGCCGCTGGGCTCATAATGCGACGGCATGAGGAACATGTCCGCGCCAGCTTCAATCTTGTGCGCCAGCACATTATCGTAAGCGATTTTGACCGCGATCTTCTCAGGAATTCGGCGATTCAAGCGAATGAACATCTCTTCGTAAAGTCTGTCGCCGCGGCCAAGCACTGTGAACAGAACATCCTCCAGCGCGAGCCGGTCAATGATTTGGCCAATCAGGTCGAAACCTTTCTGCGCGGCAAACCGCGAAACGATCCCGATGACCGGAAGATTCGGATCAGCATCTTGCAGTCCGAAACTGGCGAGCAGATCTTGCTTGCACTGCTGCTTGCCTTTCAAGTCCTCTGCGCCATAGTGCGCCGCGATGTACTTGTCGGTCTCAGGATTCCACTCGTCGTAATCCACGCCATTCAAAATTCCCGCGAGGTCGTGTGCCCGGTCCTTCAAGACTCCTTCCAGGCCAAATCCGTACTCGGTTGTTTGAATTTCCTGGCTGTACCTCCTGCTAACCGTGGTGATGAAGTCCGAATAAACCAGCGCGCCTTTCAGGAAATTTACGTTGCCGAAAAATTCCATCTTGCTGATCGTGAACAGGTCCCATGGCAGCATCAACAACGGCAAAATTTCCGGCGGAAACAGGCCTTGGTAACCGATATTGTGGATGGTGTAGATGACCGAGCAGTTGCGAAAAGCCGGGTCCTCCACATACTGTGTGCGCAACAATACCGGAACCAGCGCCGACTGCCAGTCGTGACAATGGAAAATATCGGGCACGCCCAAAACCTTTGATCCTTCCAGCACGGCGCGGCAGAATAGCGCAAAACGTTCTGCATTGTCGGGAAAATCGCCTGACGCTGTGCCGTACATGCCATCGCGATCAAAGAACGGCGGGTAGTCCACAAAATAAAAACGCACCCCAGGATAGCCCGCGCCGGAGACGATTGAGCAAAAACGATAGCGATCATCGAAAGGGACAGTGATGCTCTGCACGACCGTCTGTTCTTCTGGAATTCGTGTGGTGCGGTATCGGGGAATATAGACGCTGACCTGGTGTCCAGCCGCGGCCAGCGCCCGCGGCAGAGCGCCCACAACGTCTGCGAGACCGCCAGTTTTCGAAAACGGAACACTCTCGGAGGCAACGAACGCGATGTGCATGAGCGGAAGGCCGAACCAGCGTGAGTCCCCACCGCGATATTATATGGGCGACGACCGCGACTGACGGCGCGTCACAAGTCTAATCGGCAAGATGAACGAGGGTCAATGAAGGCCTCCAGAGCGCGTGTGCCAGGGAGTAAGCCAAAGCTCGGCCAGCATTTTTTGCAGGATTCTTCCGTCGCGCTGCGCGTGGTTGAGGCGCTCGGCGATATTTCTCAGAGCACGGTTCTCGAGATCGGGCCCGGACGCGGGGCTCTCACTTCTATGCTCGTTCGCAAAGCACGCCGGGTGATTGCTGTCGAAACCGACCGGGTTCTGGCTGCGCAGCTCAGAATGCATTTTTCACTTACACCCAATATCGAAATTATCGAAGGCGACATTCTGGCGATCGACCTCGACACGCTGTTCGGCCCAAAGCCCGGAAGCAGCCGCCCTGGTATGGAGCAAGCGCCGGAGCGGGTGCGAGTTGTCGGCAATCTGCCTTACTTCATCACCTCGGACATTCTTCTGCGGTTGTTCGAGTACAGAAAATATTTTGAAAGCATCGTTCTCATGGTCCAGAGGGAAGTCGGGGACCGCCTGGCGGCCCGCCCAGGAACCAAGGAATACGGCTTGCTTTCAGCAACCGCGCAGTTGTACTCGCGCGTCGAGAAGCTGTTCACCGTTCCGCCAGGCGGGTTCTCGCCGCCGCCCAAAGTGCACTCGGCGGTCGTTCGGCTGGTGCTTTCGCAGCGTCTGGAAACTCTGGGAGTTGATGAGTTCGGCTTTATTAGCTTCTTGAAGCTTTCGTTCGGGCAGAAACGCAAAACCCTTTGGAACAATCTCAAGTCCCGCTACTCGCCCGAGGACCTCACGCGGGCGATGCAGCGCGCGAAAGTTAAGCCTACAATTCGAGCGGAAGCGCTGTCTCTCGAGCAAAACGCCGCTCTGTTCCGTGCGCTCGACTCGTCTTCCCCGCGTGCCTGAGGAGGAAGCTATGCTGCGGCAACCGGCGGTTGCAGGCCGCTTCTACCCGGCTGATTCCGCGGTGCTGCGCGCCGACGTTAAGTCGTATCTTTCGCCGCAGCAAGAACGCATTCGCGCCATCGGTTGTATTGCACCCCATGCCGGCTATATCTACTCCGGGCAAGTCGCTGGAGCGGTTTTTTCGCGCGTCGAAATTCCCCAGCGCTCGATTGTGCTTTGCCCGAACCACACTGGCCGCGGCCATCCACTCGCGTTAATGAGCGAAGGCGAGTGGACTACCCCGCTGGGAAACATGGCAATCGATTCAGAGCTGGCCGGACAACTGCTGGACGCGTTTCCTGCGCTTGCCGAAGATTCCGAAGCCCACCGCGCAGAGCACGCCATCGAAGTTGAGCTGCCGTTCTTGCAGGTGCTGAAGCCAGGTGCGAAATTCGTCCCCATCGCGGTGGGAAGCGCACGCCCGTTGCTGCTCGAGAACTTGGGACAAGCGATCGCGAACGTAGTCCAGAGCAGTGAACATCCTATTCTGATCGTCGCATCCAGTGACATGAATCACTATGAAGACGACGCAACCACGCGCGTGAAAGATCGCAAAGCCATTGAAAAGATTCTCGCGCTCGATCCGCAGGGACTCTATGAGACGGTGATCAACGAAAGTATCAGCATGTGCGGCTTTGGTCCCGCTGTCGCGATGCTCACCGCGGCGAAAAAGCTGGGAGCGAGCAAAGCAGAATTGGTCCAGTACGCTACTTCGGGGGACATTTCCGGCGACCGCGATATGGTCGTCGGCTACGCAGGAATTATCGTGACGTGAAGACCGGAAAGGTCAGGGCTTTAGCTGCCGATTCGAGCTCTCGTATGATCTTCCTCTGTGCTTCCCTGTGTCCTCTGTGGTAAGGATTTTACGAAACTCAACCACCGAGGACACAGAGTTTCACAGAGAAAATGGCACAAGGAGCAGATCATTTCCCCGCCATCAGCCTTAACGCTCGCGCCCGTGCCACGTTCATTACCGACTGATCATCCGCAATTTCTTTCAGCACTGGCGCAATCGCCTGAACGTCTCCCAAACTATTGTCCCTTTGCAACTCCTCCATGCGCCTCAGGTCTTCGTCCAGCGCTGTCTTCTGATACTTATGAAAGAAGCTGAGCCGCCGCCCGAACTCCAGCGTCTCCGACAGACCCTGAAAAATACCTGTGATTTGCTGCACTGGCACGCTCGTCGAATAGTTGTAAGTCGCTTGACCATCGTGTTGCCCGTCTTTGTAACTCAGGGTTTTAGCGCCGGTATTCGCAATGTTTTTGTTGCCGGAATCCACCTTGCCGGAAAAATAGTGCGCGCGTTGCGCCAGCTGAAAAATCTGTTCCCGCACTCGATCAGAAAGCGTGAACTCAAGCGCTGCGGGATCAGCGGGCGTCGAATCATTGTTCATCTGGCCGTTGGAACTGTAGATTCCATGGCCGTCGCGGCCAACCGTGATCTGGTAATGGCTAGGATTGGCGGCTGGAAAATCCAGCGTGAAACTGACGGTCGGCGATGCCGCCTGAGCCGCGCACATCCAGACGCCAATGAACAATCCTCCAAGAACTGGGAGAGCACGCATGTACTCATTATGCCAAAACAGCGATTTGCGGTACTCGATGTCAGCAGGGCGCCTGCGCCTCTCAGTGCCGCTACCGCTTCAAATCCCGCACCGCCGTTCTTGCCGCGTGGTAGCCGCACATGCCGTGCACCCCGCCTCCAGGAGGGGTTGACGCCGAGCACATGTAGATCCTTTGCGCGTTTTCTCCCGGCAATGGTCTGGCGGTGGCAACGCGATAACGCCGCCATGTGGGACGAAACAGAAATTGCCGTATATCGAGCACCCCGCCCTGAATGTCGCCGCCGACAAGATTTGCGTCCATAGACTCAAGGTCTGCTGGAGAAAACACCCGCTGCGCCAGCACGCAATCGCGAAATCCGGGAGCGAAGCGCTCGATCTGAGCTTCGAGACGCGGAAGCATGTCCACGGTTGAGCCGTTGGGAACGTGACAATAGGCCCACGCCGTGTGCTTGCCGGCCGGTGCGCGCGAGCTGTCAAACAAGCTGGGCTGGGCAAGAATGATGAAAGGCCGCTCGGCGTTCTGGCCATTACGAGCGGCTTTTTCTGATGCGGCGATTTCGTCAAAAGTTCCACCAACGTGCACCGTCGCGGCTCGACTGCAATCGCGCGCTTTCCACGGAATCGGCGCCGACAAAGCGTAATCCACCTTGAACGCTCCGGGGCCGTAACGGAATTTTTGCAACTGGCGCGCGTAAAGCCGCGTCAATCGAGTCTCGCCAACGCGCAGAAGCTGGCGCGGCGTCACATCGCAAAGAACGGGGTCATACACCCGGAGCGAATCGAGGCTATCGATCCGGCATGACGCCTTCAGCCTGCCGCCCAGTGTCTGGAAATAGGAGATGAGCGCGTTGCTCAGCGACTGCGATCCGCCGCGCGGAATGGGCCATCCGACGGCGTGCGCAGAAATCGCCATCACCAGGCCAAAAATGCCTGACAAGGGCTCATCGAGACTCAGGAAAGAATGCGCAGCGAGGCCTGCGAAGAGAGCACGTGTGCGCTCGTTGCGAAAATGGTGTGCGGTTGTTTTTGCTGAAAGCGGTACTGAAAGCCCAAAGCGCGCCATTAACCACGGATGTCTTGGAATCGACGGTATGGGGCGCAGGACTTCCGGCACGAATTCGCTCCAATGCTCAACAAATGGCTGCACGGTCGTGCGCCACATCTCGCCGTCTTCACCCAGCACCGATGCCGCTTCGCCTAAGTCTCGCTCCAGAACGACCGCTGTCCCATCGTCGAACGGGTGCGCGAGCGGAGCGGGCGAGTGTATCCACTCAAGACCGTAATCGCGTAAAGGCAGGGAAGAGAAGAATGGAGAGCCTGCTCCAAGCGGATGCACGGCCGATCCAAAGTCGTGCTGAAAGCCGGGGAGTGTCAATTCCATAGTGCGCGCGGCGCCGCCGGGAATCGACTCCGCTTCGAACACATCTACGCGCAGTCCTGCTCGCGCCAGCACGATCGCCGCTGCCAGCCCATTGGGGCCGGAGCCGATGACGCAGGCGTTGCCCTTCGCGCTACCCGCATTGGAGCCATGCACTATGCGCACATTCTTTAGATTACGCGGCTTTCTTCATTCCCTATAAGTACTGCAATGATGAATCGAAGAACCGTTTTTTAGATGCATCAACCGTCACGCAGATTATGCATAGTTATTCCCTGGGCGGAACCGTCGGCCATTCCACCACACTGATCTTTCCATCAGCTTCACGCTGCAGAGTCGGCGCGTACAGGCCTAGGTATTCTCTCTTCCACCACATTCCGGTGGCGCGTTTTTCGGCCAAGGGCGTGAACCAGTATTGCCAGAGCACGGCGCGAATCTGCTTCGGCGGCTCGCGCGAAAACGGATTGGCGGCGAACAGCGAGAGAACGTCTTTGCTGTTCGAGAGTAGCTTCATTTCCGTATTCGGAACAATCGGAGACTCTCGCCACGAAGCCAGAGACGCAAACCACAGGTTCCAGTCGAAACGCGGCTGATACGGCGCATAGATTCGTGGCGGCTCGTTCAATGCTTGCGGCTTGTAGCGAAACGGATATGCCCTCCAGTTCTGGCCGTCTTCTGACCCTTGGAATTCGACCTCATAGCGCCCACGTGTCATGACGGCGAACAGTCCGTATTGATTGGCAATGCGAAAAGGCTCAAGCGCGACCACGGGAGAACTGGGGATTGGCACCCGGGAGAACATCCAGATCAGTTCTGCGGTTGTTGCGTAGAAGATCCAGGTGAGCATAACGGCGCTGACGGCGAGTCCGATAGCACGCCAGTGACGGGAAACTCTCTGTTTCCAAGTTGCGGGCGAGCCTTCCGGATCACGTTCGGCCTTTTCTTCTTCACGATCACGGGCAGGGACCCCGGTGGCCCCGCTGATCAATGAGTTCTTCCAGCGAAGTAGCAGCCTGCGAAAAAAACCATCATCCAGCAGCAGCACTCCCATCGCGAGCACAAGATAGTTCAGAAACGCGTAGTTCGCGGTCAGTATTACCGGGATTTGCCACAACGTCACAATAAAGCATAGAAAAATGCGCCACCGTCGTGGAAGGAACATCATCCAGACCAGACCAAGCTCCAACACCAGCGTGGCGCCGACGGTGAATGCGTGAAATCTGTGTGGCAAATGTTGTACGTACCACCCGAGCCATGTGGGCAAAGGGCCGTTCTGATAGTAGTCGTCCATGGCGGTAAAGTTGCGCCACTGCGGATCTCCGCTCAACAGTTTCACCGCGCCTGATTGGAAATAGATACGAAACCACTCCCATTGCAGCAGGAACAAGCTCGCGCGCGAGGGAGGGTGCAGCCGCCCGAGACCGGGTCGAAATCCTGGTGGCACAAAAAATAAAGAAATGAATCCCGCCTCCAGCAGCATTCCATCCGACTGATAGCTGGAAAAATCCTGCGCCGCGCTAATGAATGAAAGAAAACATACAAAGCAAATCACCAGCATGGCGCGCGGCCACAAATTAAGAACCAGCGTCGCCGACGCGATTATTCCCACCCAGCACAACGCCAGCAGCATGTGTTGGCCGCTGGACAGCCACAGGACTGTCGGCGCGTACCAGAGCCGTTCCACATGACCCAGCGATTGTGCAATCTGCTGCAGGTAGGGACCGGCGGGTAAGATGCCGTCGGGTCCAATGAGTCCGCGAATCTGAAAAACCAGGGAGAAGAATGCGGAGAAGTAAATCAGTCCGAGCGCACGCAGGAATAGCCATCGCGGAATCAGGCGCTCCCGCGGCCCGCATTGCCCGTCAAAGAGCCAGCCGATCGTCTGTGCTGCGCTCATGATCGCCGCAATTATAGGCTGCGCCGCGTTGACGCCTGAATTGCGCAATCGCCTGCGCTTTTCAGTGCACTTCTACAATCGCCACTTTATTTACGCCGCTGCATGCCAGATACAGCCTGCCGTCCTTTGTCGCTGCGATGTTGCGCACCACACCGCCTCCGGAAGGAATTGCGGTGCTCGAAAATGATTTTGTTTTTGAATCAAAGCGGACAAGAGTATTCGGATTCAGTCCGGACTCGCTATACCAAACCACTCCATCTGGAGTGATCGCGATCCCGTAAGGATTAGAACCGTTTCCGCCCGGCGACCGCCATTCTTCGAATTTCTTCGTCGCAGGATTGAAACGGCCCAAATATCCGCGCTCGTAGTCTGTGTAGTAAATGGTGTCATCGGGCGCGATGGCCAATCGGCGGGGGCGGGCACTGGTGTTGGGAATGGAATATTCAGTAATCGCCAAAGTTTTGGGGTCAATACTCGCCAGTTTGTTCGAGCCGAATTCACAAAAATATGGAACTCCTCTGTGGGTGACCGCTATGCCGTAAGGCACGGCGTGCGGCGTCGGGACCAATTTCAACTGGATCTTTCCCGTCTTCGGATCAAGACGTCCCAAAAAATTCGACTCTTCGGTCGTGAACCACAGAATTCCTTGCTGATCGAATACCGGCGTGTGCGGATCTGCTTCCTGTCCCTCGGGCATGTGGTATTCGGCGATGTCGCCAGTGTTCGGGTCCAGCTTTCCGATATATCCCTTGCTAATTGCTGTGAACCAAATATTGCCCTGCGAATCGGCAACGAGACCATGAGGTCCGGAGTCAGGAGTCTTCAGCGAAAATTCCTTTATCTTCCCAGTTGCCGGATCGAGCCGGCCCAGCTTGTTGGCCTTCTGCCCGGTGTACCAAAGCGATCCGTCCTGCGCGGCTGCTGGATCGTGCGGCCGCGAGTTAGGCGTCGGCACGTCGAATTCTTTGATGGTGACCTGCGGTCCCGCCGCGCCCAGCAATATCGTCAGCGGGAGAAACAAGCAAGCCAGAATGAACAATTTTGATTTGTGCATGGCGGCCTCGCTTCAGAATATTTGCGCTTAGATGATCAACTTCCCACGTATTTGGCATACAGACTGCGCGCCACGGCAGTATCCGTCGTTCCTTTGATGATCGCGCGACCGTCGGGGAAGAGAGTCATCTCGAATGGGCCTTTCCAGAATTTAAGGACGAAGTCATTCCGGCGCACACTGCCATGCAGCCTCAGGCGTTCGCTGATATCGCCAAGATTGATGGGGCGATGATGTTCGTGAATCTGCACGGAATTTCTGCCGCACAGGGTAATGTGCGGACGACCCGTCCCGGCGAGGTGGATGAAGTCTCTTTTCGCGCAAGTCTGGCAATCAGCCCTGGGCTTCTCGGTCGAAACTTCTGCGCGTTCGTTCTTCCACAAATCCCAGGAAATTAAAGTTCGCCGCAGATTCTGCCTCGCGCCAGTCAGTAGTTTGAGCGCTTCGGTTGCGGCGATAGAGGCTGCAAAATTTACCGCCGAGTTCAGTATCCCAGCCGTCTCGCAGGTTTCGATCGTGCCGGTTGGGCTCTCAGGAAAGATACAGGCCAGGCATGCAGTGTCGCCAGGAAGCACATTCATCGTGGCAGCGTAACTTCCGACAGCGGCGGTGTAAATCCAGGGCAGGGAATTCTTAACTGCATAATCATTGATCAAATACCGTGTTTCGAAATTGTCGGTCCCATCGAGAATCAGCTGAACTCCGCCGAGCAACTCGCCGATATTCTCGGGAGTGAGATCGTGCGCGAGCGGCTCCGCAATGATGTGCGAATTGAAGCTGGCAATTTTCCGGGCTGCAGCCACAGCTTTGGGCAAGGATTCAGCTGCGTCGGTCTCATCGAACAAGGTTTGGCGTTGAAGGTTGCTCGGCTCTACGTAGTCGCGGTCGATGATCTTGAGTGTCCCAACGCCGGCACGCGCCAGCAGAGACGCTAGCGCCGATCCGGTGGCCCCGCACCCCACAATCGCAACCCGGGATTCGAGCAGGCGCTTTTGACCGTCCGCTCCGATCCCGCCGAACAGCACCTGCCGCGAGTATCTTTCCTCCAGTTCGGGTTTCATTTCGGTGTCCCTGTCCAGGCAAATGATCGGGAAACTCGGTCGCGGAACCAGCGCCTCCATCATCGGGCGCCCACCAGACATTTATTATAAGTGGCGATGGCTGGAGATCGCCGCCATGGCTTGCGAGTGCGCGCAAGCAAATGCGGAGCTGTCCCCAATTTCACTTAGGAGTCTTTTTGGCTAGAAGGGGCCTTACCCGTGTGTTCGCGATATTCGTGATCGCCTGGTGCGTAAGGCCGGGGTCTTTGTGGTCGACTTCGCAGGACAGCACCCAAACGCAGGCGCCGCAGAATCAGGCGCCAGTGGGAGACTCATCCGGCTGCATCGGTGCAGTGATTGAAAGAGTTGAGTTTCCCGGAGTTGACCCGCAGGACCAGCAAATGCTGCGAGATTTGATTCCGCTGCGGGAAGGAGAAACGCTACAACCAAAGAGCCTGCAACAGGGTTTGCGCGCACTATTTGCCACCGGCCGGTTTGCCAATCTCCAGGCCGAATGCGACCGGACGTCCGATGGGAAGGTGATCTTGTCTTTCGTCAGCAGCCCAAACTTTTTTGTCGGGGAAGTCAGCGTTGAGGGTGCTCCCCCTCATCCCACGGAGTCGCAGATTGCGAACGCATCCAAACTGGAATTGGGCGAGCCTTTTTCTTCCGACCAAATGGACCGCGCGCTGCAGAATATCCATCGTCTGATGGAAGAAAACGGTTTCTATCGGTCCGAGATTTCTCATTCCGAAAAGCAGGATCCCGCCACTCAGCAAGTCAGTGTCACTTTCCACATTCGCTCCGGGCCTGCCGCTCACGTCGGCAAAATTGTGCTTAAAGGAAATAGCATCCACTCGCGCGGGCAGATTGAAGACATCGCGCATTTGCATCCCGGAGACGTCGTGACTGCGCAGACCGCGACCAACGCCATCGACCGCATTCGCAAGAAATACCAGAAGAAAGATCGCTGGCTGGCGCAGGTCGCTATTGCCGACCGCCAATACCGCGCCGAAAACAACACCGTGGACTACACCATTGAGGTGGACTCGGGACCGTTAGTGCATATCGGCGTGGAGGGGTTTCACCTCAGCAAAGCGATCATGAAACGCACTGTTCCGGTGTACGAGGAGGGGGCGCTAGACGACGATTTGCTGAACGAGGGCCGGCGAAATCTCCTCGCGTACCTGCAGTCACACGGCTATTTCGACGCGAGTGTAGAGCTCAAACGAGACTCAGACGCGCGGCAAGACCTCTTGCGGGTGACTTACCAGATCGATGCGGGCCAGAAACATAAAGTGGTGAAAGTTGAGATCACGGGAAACAAGTATTTTCGCGACGAGGATCTGCGCCCGGGCATGCAGGTTCAGGCAAAAAATCTGTTGCTCTTGCACGGGCGATACAGTGAGGCGCTTTTGCGGAGTGACGTTCGCGATATCGAAAACAAATATCGCGCGAATGGCTTTGCACAAGTAAAGGTTGAGGCCGAAGCCGAAGACGACTACCGCGGCGCCAAGAACCAGATTGCCGTATTCGTCCACATCAGCGAAGGGCCACAAACGTTGGTGGGATCATTCCAGATCACGGGCAACGCCACCCAGCCTACCCCCGCCCTCGCAAAGCTTGTGAACACCGGGCCCGGACAGCCGTTCTCTGATGTCAGCGTGGCCCAGGACCGCGACATTCTGCTGAATTACTACTTCAACAACGGATTTCCGAACGCCACTTTTGAAGCCACGGCGAAACCTGACGGCGACAACCGTGTGGACGTTGTGTTTAACATTCACGAGGGAGAACGCACTAATGTGGAACGGGTGATGGTTGCCGGCAGCGAGTTCACAAAGCCCTACGTGATCAATCGTGAGCTGCAGATGAAGACAGATGACCCGCTAAGTCAAAGCAGCCTCCTCGACACCCAGCAGAGACTGTATAACCTTGGCATCTTCAGTCAGGTGGATACCGCGGTGCAGAACCCGGAGGGAGTCGAGCCTCGTAAAAATGTTCTGGTGCAATTGCGCGAGGCCAAGCGCTACACATTCAATTACGGAGGCGGATTCGAGTTCCAGACCGGACAACCTACAAATGGGACCAATCAGCCACTGGGCTCTGCCGGGATCAGCCCGCTGGTTTCATTCGACGTCTCGCGGCTGAATTTCCTGGGCCGCAATCACACCATTACGTTTGAATCGAGAATCGGCGGCTTGCAACAAAGAGGATTGATCAGCTACGAAGCGCCAGAATTATTCAACGGTCGCGACTGGAAGTTGACTTTTACCGGTTTCTTTGACCACACCGTTCAAGTAACAACCTTCACCTCGCAGAGGCTCGAAGACGTGACCCAAGCCGAGCAGGTAATCGCCCGCAAACTTGATGGCTCCCCGTCAGCGTTCATGGATTACCGCTTTAATTACAGATTCGTGCGGGCGTTCTTAAACCAGAACAACAATTTCAACCCTCAGGAAATTCCTTTGTTATCGCAACCGGTGCGCATCGGTGAGCCCGGACTGAGCTATATTCGCAACCATCGCGACAATGAACTGGAAACCACTCGCGGAAGCTACAACACGATCGATCTAGGAGTTGCCAGCAGCTATTTCGGCTCTCAGGCAGATTTCAGCCACATCCTGGCGCAGAATGCCACCTATCATCCGTTTGGTAAAAAACGCGGTTCGACGAAGGAGTTGGTGTTAGCGCGTTCCACCCGGGTGGGCGTTGAGAACCCGTTTGCGAATACTGTCATTACACAGCCGGGTTTTAATCCGCCCGCGAATCAAACCCAAATCCCGCTTCCAGAGCGCTTCTTCATGGGAGGCGGAAACTCCCATCGCGGTTTTGGGCTGAATCAGGCTGGACCGCGCGATCCGTCAACCGGATTCCCTCTAGGTGGTGCGGGGCTTTTCTTGAACAACATCGAACTGCGGTTTCCGCCGCCGACGTTGCCTTTTGTTCAGGACAACATGAGCTTCGCCGTCTTTCATGACATGGGTAACGTCTTTACCGATGGCCGGCGCATGTTGGACAGTTTGCTGCACTGGAAACAGGACACGTCTTCCTGCACCCAGGGCACGAATAAGATCTTCAAAGCGGGGTCCGGCGCCGCTCTTTGCAACTACAACTACATTTCTCAGGCAATCGGGCTCGGAATTCGTTACAAGACGCCGGTTGGTCCTGTGCGTTTTGACCTGGGATATAACCTGAATCCCACTGTGTTTCCGAATTTCACAATTCCAACCAAGACTGTTCCCGCAGAATTTATCGGAACGAGGCAGGCCAGTCACTTCAACATTTACTTTAGTGTTGGGCAGGCATTTTGATGAGCATTAGGATGTTAATGATCGCGGTCTGTCTAGCCGCTCCCGCTCTTTGGGCCGGCGAAGTGCTGGATCGCATGGTGGCAACCGTGAATGGCCACGCCATCCTGCAGAGCGATTGGAACGATGAGGTTCGCTATGAGTCTTTCATGTCTGGGCGGCCGCTCGCCGCGCTCACGACGGAAGACCGGCGAGCGGCTTTCGAGCGGCTGATTGATCAGGAGCTTCTGCGAG
>Ga0209580_10000387_pt1 | contig 25472 bp, 16 predicted proteins | sample Coa_R1_5_FD_187153 | JGI IMG/M metagenome (GOLD analysis project Ga0209580, IMG submission 187153) | Surface soil microbial communities from Centralia Pennsylvania, which are recovering from an underground coalmine fire - Coalmine... | ecosystem: Environmental > Terrestrial > Soil >... | reverse complement strand
AGCGCGCACTCCAGAGTCTCTTGATGGAGCCTCTGGAGTGCGCGAAAACCGCGTCAACAGCGAGAGAAAGGACGTACACTGCCCTAAACCTCTAATGCCGCTTGTGACAGAAAATGGGAGCGGTTCAAAACCGGAGGAAGTCTCATTATCCCTGGACTAAAGATGGGGGGCAGGTCAGAGTTGATGCTGGAGACCTCAATCATGATGGTAAGCCAGATTTTGTGGTCACGAATTTCAATGATGAATACCACTCTCTCTTCATTAGCGCGTCTTCACTTTTGTACAGCGACCGGACGGTGGCGTCGCGATTAGCCGCGTATACAAAGTCCTACGTCGGTTGGGGGACGCACTTCATTGACTATGACAATGACGGAAACCTGGACCTGTTGATTGTGAATGGGCACATTAACCAGGTAATCGAATCCACGCGGCAGGATGTGAAATACCTGGAGCCTCCCCTCCTCCTCCACAACGAGGGCAACGGTGTGTTCCGAAATATGTGGGAGCAGGCCGGCCCAATATTCCAAGCCGGCCACTGTGCCCGCGGACTTGCGGTCGATGACTTTAATAATGACGGCGGCGTGGATGCGGTGTTCACGCGTCTGAATTCAACCCCTATACTTCTGCGCAACAATGTCGGACAAGAACATGCGTGGGTGGGATTTGAGCTACAGGGAACGAAAAGTAATCGCGATGCTATCGGCGCGAAGATTACGGTCGTGGCTTCCAACAGGAGACTAGTCCGCTGGATTACCGGAGGTGGTAGTTATCTTTCGTCGCACGATAAGCGCGTGGTGGTTGGCATTCCTGATCGAAACCTGACTACCGTCGACGCCGAAATCCGCTGGCCAAGCGGAACAATACAACGGCTCTCGAATTTAGAGCTAAAGCAATATCATCATGTAGTTGAGCCTTCCCGCAATAGGTAGTCAGTATAACTCTTACTGCTGCTCTTGACCGACGAATAACATTTGTCTGATCTCGGCAGTACTGTCGTTGTCGGACTCTGGATATTGCTCGCGTAGGCGACGGAAAGTGGCCTCCTCCGCCTTGGCCTCGTCCATGCGACCTAACTTGGTGTATGCAGTCATCAAAGAATAATGGGCCTCGGCCAGATTCGGCCTCAAGCGGACCGCCTCTTTTAGCTGTTGGACAGCTTTACCCGGATCTTCATCTTCAAGCGCAATCCTGCCTGCCAAAGCGCGCGACAGAGCGTCGTTAGGATCGAGTTGCAGCGCTTCTGAAATCGCTTGCCGTGTAGCTTCTCGGTCCGTTGGCGTCACCATGCGCGTTAAATCAGCGACGTAGTAATACGCAGTCGCGGTCTTTTCGCCCAGGGCGATGGCGGTCCTGAACGATTGGAGCGCTTGCTGGGGTTTGCGGTGTGTGGCCTGAATAATGCCTTGAATCAAATAACTCCGGCCCCATTCGGGCCAACGCGACTGGATGTTTTGGAGTTGGGCCCTGGCGGCATCGGTATCTCGAACCAACTCCAGCATCACGGCCCGGGTCAATAAAAGGTCCGGGTCGTTGGGCACGATTTTCGTGGCTTGTTGCAGCAACGTGACGGCCTGCTGGTCCCGGTTGTGCTTCAGCAAGAACAACGAAGCCCACAGGTACAAATCTGCACGTTTCGGCTCCATCTTGAAACCGGCATTGAGCGCTTCCGCAGCATCTCCCAGCCGGCCCATCGCGTCCAGTACCTGCGCCTTTAGCAAATACACGTCTCCGTTGAGTTGCTCGGCAGGAATCTTATCGATTTCTGCCAGACTCGCCTTGGGACCACCTGCATGGAACGTAGCCAGCGCGAGATCAAGCCGATCGTCGACAGAGGGGCTGGCGTTAACCACTCGCGAAAGAAACTGCTGAGCCAAAGCGTACTGCTTGTATTGCACGAGAGCGGCCGCGCCTTCTTTCAACACTTGGGTACCAGGTGAGAGCGTTAATACTTCGCGAAAAGCCAACAGCGCCTCGTCCACTTTACCGTCGATCAAAAGTAGCGCCCCGAGCTGAGCTTTTAGCTCCGGATCAGAGGGATTTGCGGCAGCAGCATTCGTCAAATTGCGTCTGAAGCGCTCCCGCTGTTCCGCAGGATCAAGTTCGAGGTATTCGAAAACTTCTGCCGAGGCCTTTGAATCGCGTTGTTCCGGTCCAATGTTTTTAAGCTTCGCAAGCACGGCGGCAGCTTCCTCGTTCTGTCCGCTGGCCCGCAGTGCACGATGAAGTTGTGTCAACACTGCCCTGTCTTCCGGTGCCAAGGCTTGCGTACGCCGCAGCAATTCGAGGGCTTCAGATGTCCGCCCCAGTTCCAGGTAGCTCCGCCCCAGTTCTAGCAGCGCCCTGGAGTTTTTTGGCTCGCGCGCAATCACGAATTTTAGATCGGGTATCGCTTCAGGCCACTTTCCTTCGCGACTCAACACCATTCCGCGGACCTGCCGGGCCATTGTTAAATCCGGCTTCAGCGCCAAGGCAGCATTGATGTTCTGCAAACCATGTTCTGGATCATCGAGTGATTGGCACAACCCCAGTTCGAAAAGGCCAAGCGCATCTTTCGGCTGTTGCTTTGCGTACCAGTCCAGATCGGGGAGTGCGGCTTTGCTTCGGCCAAAGCGGCAATACGCAAATCCGCGCTCTCGGCGTGCGGTCGCGTCGTGCGGTTTGAGCTTTAGATACGCTTCATAGGAGGCTGCAGCACCGCTGAAAAAACCAGCGTCCTCATATCGCTCGGCAAGATAGAGAAGAATATCGGCCCTGTTCGGGTCCAATCGCTGCGCCCGTGCTAGTAAAGGCAGGGCTGTCTCTACGTCGGCCTTGGCCACGTAGACACGACCTAAGTCAAAAACGGATTGCGCGTCGTTCGAGTTCTGCTGGACCACAGTTTCAAAAGCTCTTTGTGCACGATCCAAATGCCCAGCCCGGAGCGCCGCGAGCCCAAGGTTGTGAAGGATTTCAGCATTTGCCGGATCTTTCTCCAACGCCCGCGAGAACTCACTTTCCGCCCGAGCATAGTTTTCCCACTCTGCCCATATCACGCCCAAAGAGAATGCAAGTCGCTCGTTCCCAGCAGAGTCCTTCTCGAGCTGATCCAAGATGGATATGGCTGCATCACGATGTCCGGCGAGGTGGAGGCAACGTGCTCGCAATATTTGGACGGCTGGGTCGTTCTGATCTGAAGACTTGAGATTTTTCAAATAGTGCAAGGCTTCGCTGGGATGTTTCTCGGAAAGAGCAATCCGCGCAAGCTGCAGGTCCGCATTCGCATACCCGGGCTCGATGGCCACAACGTGCAGGAATGCGCTGCGCGCCTTTGTGGAATTGCCAAGCGCCACATAATGGTTGCCAAAATTGTTCCACAGGCCAGCTGAGCTGGGAACAAGGCGCACGGCCCGCTCATGGTATGGTTCTGCCTGCCCATATTCTTTTTTCGCGTCCAGGACGACAGCAAGCAAACCGAGAAGATTTGGCCTGTCCGGTTCGGCAATAACGGCTGCGCGTAGCGTCTGCTCGGCCTGATCCAGTTGCCCCTGCTGGAATGCGTTGGCAGCTGCCAAATAAGCATCAGCGGAGTTGCTTTGCGCACCGGTAGGAGTAGCAGTTAGCCCCCAGTACAGGGACCCCGCGAGGAGGATTAAGTTTGACAGCGACCTCTGCACAACCGGGAAAGGAAAAAGCCTGAACCGGGCCTCTTACGCCCGGTCCCGGCTTCTATGTTACCAGTAAAGTTTGAGCGCTAATTGCAGCTGCCTGGGCGAGTTGGCTTGTTGTGTAATTTTGCCGAAGTCGCCGCTGTCCACAGTCGAGTTCGGGGCTGCGAATTGCGGATGGTTCAAAGCATTGAACGCCTCAGCACGGAACTCAAGCCGCGTGCCCTCGCGCAGTGATGCCAGGCTAAACTCCTTGAATAGCGAAAGAGCCCCCGTTCTGGTTCCCGGCGCGCGCACGTTCGACAGAACCTTGGGTGCGGTGCCGAACGTGTATGGAGCCGGAACGGCCAGTGCATCCGGATTGGCGAAGTATTGGTTCAGATTGAGACCCGGTGCCCGCTTCAATGGGGCGAGCTGGTCCGGTCGCTGTGATCCGAACGTCGGAATAGCAGTGTTGTCGCAGCTACACAGGACGGGAATAATCGGCTGTCCCGTGTCAAAACGCCAGATTCCATTCGTTTGCCACCCACCAATGATGGCGTTCAACACTGGGTTCATATTGCTACCAAGTTTTTTCCCACGTCCAATCGGGAGCTCGTAAATGTAACTGAACTGGAGGACCTGAGAAATATCGAATTGCGAGAGCGACCGCTCCGCCCTGTGGTTCCACGGGTTCGGAAGGACATTATTCAGTGAGCCGCCCAACCAAGTCAGGCCACCGCCACCCACAGACGAATCGTCAATTGATTTGGAATTCGTGTAGGTTGCCAGGAATTGCAAACCGTTATGGAACTGCTTCTCGGCCCGTAATTGGAGCGCATGATAAATCGAACTCGCCCACGGCGGGTCACTTGCGGTGATTCCGGTGAATTGTGGATAAGGCGTCATCAACGTGACGCGTTGGACGCAGGACGGTGCCGAGATACCAGCGGGACACGGGAACCCAAACAGGCCACTATTGGGATCGGTAATGATCCCCGCGAATGGATTTGGGACAGGGTCCTTGTAGAAGGAAGGATTTTGTGCGAACGCTGCAGCTTGCCCAGGGCTGAGGATGTCAACATTCCCAGCGTTCCCGAAATAAAGATGCGTTCCCTTTTTTCCGACGTAGTTGCTTTCTACGACAATGCGGCCGGGCAATTCGTGTTGAATTCCAAAGCTCCAGGTCTGCTCGTAGGGTCGAGCGTTCCAGCTTCGGATGGGCCCAACTAAACCAAATCCGATATCGGTAAGAAGTCCATTGCTGGACCCAGTTGCCGGCCGGGGATGAGGCGGGAACGGATCACTCAAAAAACCCCAGGGTGTAGCATTGTCGGCCCGATAGCTTGTAAGCCAATTCGTCTGCTCTACAAAGCCCTGGTCACTAATACCGGTCCCGGCTGCAGCTCCCTTGTTCTGCGTATAGTAAATTCCGTACCCGCCGCGAACGACGGTACTTGATCTCAGTTTGTACGCGAATCCGAATCGTGGTCCAAAGCCGTGGTAGTTGTTGTAATACGGCGACCTGTCGTGACCGTTCGCGAACTGCAATCCACCTTTGAGAGAGGGCAGCCCCGGAACCTGGAGGGGCGAGGTGGCGTTCAAATCCAGCCAGCTCATGCGATTGTAGCGTTCTGTCCTTGGCAGATCGAGGTCATAACGCATGCCGATGTTCAACGTCAGCTTGTCTGTTGCTCTCCAATTGTCCTGAACAAAACTCCCTATATTCCAATTCTGGCCAGCGGGGGCATAGTCAATCTCGTAAGCGCCCCAGACATCGCCTGCGGGTGCACCGATGCCGGTCATGAAGCTCGCCATAGAATCGCCGCTGCCATCCCACAGCGCCTGGGATGTGCTGTTGGCATCGAAGCTGTACGTGCCTGCGGGGATTCCCGGGAAGTAGATATTCACGCGGTGCAAGCGGCCTTCAGCCCCGAACTTCAATTCGTGTCGGCCTGTTGTATGGGCGATGCTTCCAATCAAGTGGTGGGTCTCCTGAGCATATTTCAGGTATGTCCATGCCTGTGTACCGATGGAGTTGTTGCCGCCTTCCATTGAATAATCGCTTACAGTGACGCTAGGCGCCGCAAGAATCCCGTTGTTGGAGCTAGGAAGATAGCTGGGTAGACCGAGAGGGCCGACCTGACTCGGGTAGTCGGCGGCCGAGCCGCCATGATCGAACGAAAACGCACGCGTCAAGCCCAGTGATATCGTTATCAGTGTTTTCGGACTAAATGTGTGCGTGAAATTCAGTGCTAGCAATTTCGCGCTACCGTTGGAAAATCCCGATGAGTACGCATCGCCGACATTTTTGAACAGGTTTGCGGGCTTGGTATACCCACTTTGATAGGAGAATTTGCCGCTAAGCATGGTGGCGTCGGTGAACCTGTGGTCAATTTTTATGTCGAATTGATCATTTCGGTTTTTGTTGGCGCCGCTGCCAACCCAGTTGTTCAAATTGTCGTATGAGCTCGTCCCCACGCCCAAATTCGGCAGTGGGTACAGCTGAATCATCTTGAACGCTACCGGATCAATTATGTTTCCGGGCACGTTGGGTAGCGGGTGCAAGCCGGCAAGATTTGGATTGCCGGGACTGGTATAAGTAGCCATGTTGTTGAAAGGAATAAAATTCGTGCGTACCCCGCCGTTGCTTAAGTCCATATTCGCGGTATAAGGATCCCAGAGCTGGCCGTTCGCGGCCGAACACAAACCGGTATTGTCGAATGTTCCTCCCGCGTAACCACACAGCTCTCCGAAATCTCCACCGCGTTCCAGTACGCTGGGCACTCCGGCGTTCGCGGTCACTGATGAGCTCTGACGGCTGCCTTCATAATCGAAGAAGAAGAACGTATGATTCCTTCTGATCGGCCCCCCGATGGTGCCGCCAAAGTCATTCCAGCGCACCGGCGCAATCGGTATATGGGCCTGGTCATTAAAGTAGTTGTTAGCATTGAAGATGTCATTGCGCAGGAACTCATACACACTACCGTGGAAATTATTCGTCCCAGACTTGGTAACGGCATTAACTACCGTCCCCGCAGTGAATCCAACCTCCGCGCTAAAATTCGACTGCTCCAGTTTGAACTCCTGCACTGCGTCCACTGAAGGTGTGTAGAGTGGGTTCACGATCGCCGTGTTCTGCTCCACCCCGACGGTGCTCACCCCATCAATCAGGATGTCGGCTTGGGCATTGCGGCCCCCATCAGAGATAAAGTTATTGGCCATTGTGTTCGGGCCGAAGGTGTTGCCGGCAGGCTGAGTGACCCCGGGCGTCAGGAGGGCCAGATCGAATACCGACCTACCGATCAGTGGAAGATCGTTGATAACCTTAGGATCGAGGTTCTGTCCAGTGACAGCATCCTCACTCTCGAGGACCGGAGCTTGGCCCGTGACCTCGATAGTGTCACTGGTGCGGCCCACTTGTAGCGGTACGTTCAAAGTCAGATTTTGATTTACAACGAGGATGATGCCGCTTTGCGCCTCTGCTCGGAACCCACTGGCTTCCACACGGATGGAATAGGTGCTGGGTGGCAGCGCACGCAATATGTAACGACCTGTTGTGTCTGTCTTCGCCGAGTACTTCAACCCCTTGTCATTGTCGGTTAGCACAACCGATGCATTGGGAACCACCGCGCCCGAGGGGTCCTGGACCACACCGGTAATGGAACCCGTATATAGCTGGGCTTGCGCTGGAAGCGCAAAAGCGAAAGTGAGGAAAACCGCTGCAACGTAAACGAGCGAGAAGATTCCCTTGAAACAAAATCGCTTCGCAGCAGGTTTCATAAATTGCCTCCTCCGGCGGGTCGAAATAGTGCAAAAATACTAGTCCTGCATTCTTTCACTTTTCAAGCGATTTTTTTGTTACCCAGGGTCGGTTATTTCGGATGCGAGAGAAAGGCGGGCCCCGACTTGCAGGGATGTTTTTGCGTCTATTCGTCTTAGGCTAAGATTGGATCACTGACTTTCTTCACATTCGCTATTACCCTTTTCTATGGTTTTGACTCGGAGAAAATGGATTCAGTTGGCAGCCGGGGCTGGTCTCAGCACACTGTTTGGGAAGCGCCTTTCTGCCGTTCCGGGTAGGCCCCTGTTTCTCGAAGTACCTGCCGCAAGAAGTGGGATTCACTGGGTACACGAGAATGCAATGTCACCCAAACGCTACCTGCCCGAGACGATGGGTCCTGGAGTCGCATTCCTCGATTTCGATAATGACGGATGGACGGACATATTTCTGATCAACAGCGGGCCTTGCGACTTTTGGAAACCGGCAAAGCCGGTGCATAACGCCCTATACAAGAACAACCGAGATGGCACTTTCACCGATGTCACGGAGAAAGCCGGCGTCGGAGGCGCCTATTTTGGGATGGGTGTCGCAGTCGGCGATTACGACAACGATGGCTGGGCGGATATTTTCGTGACGGCATACGGAAGGTGCACGCTTTATGAGAACAATCATGACGGGACGTTTACTGATGTCACGCAGAAGGCCGGTGTGACAACCCCGGGCTGGACCACCAGTGCGGTCTGGTTCGATTACGACAACGACGGCAGACTGGACCTCTTCGTCTGCAGCTTTGTGGACTACTCCGGAGAACACAAAACCGAATGCGGCGACAACAAACTAGGAAAAGCTTATTACTGTATCCCACGGGTACTTAAGCCGACAAACAGCTTTCTGTATCACAACAACGGAGATGGCACTTTCACCGAAGTGAGCAAGGGTACGGACATTGGAAAAGCACTCGGCAAAAGCCTAGGAGTAGTTGCTACAGATATTAACAATGACGGACGCCTCGATCTCTTTGTCGCCAACGACACTGTGCAGAACTTTTTGTTCGTAAATCGTGGGGCTGCACCTGATGGGACGTGGAGGTGGGAAGAAATCGCTCTGCAGGCCGGGGTCGGATTCAGCGACAGTGGCAAGGCCCGATCGGGGATGGGCGTAGATGCCGCAAACCTTAACGGGGGCGGGTGGGAGGACCTATTTGTGGCCAATGTCGATCACGAAATGTTCTCTGTATACAAGAACAATGGAGATGAAACTTTTGTTGACGTCGCGCTCCGGGAAAATGTAGGACAAGCCACTCGCCTGTTGAGTGGCTGGGGACTGAAATACTTCGATTACGACAATGACGGCGCCGTTGATCTCATTCTTGCGAATGGTCATCCCGATGACATGATCGAGAGCTACTCGCAACAAGTGCGATATAAGGAGCCTCTGCTGTTGTTCCATCAAGGTGACGATCGCAAGCTCCACAACGTGAGCGACCAGGGCGGCACGGCGTTTCAGAAATTCTTTCCCGCTCGCGGACTGGCCATTGGAGACTACGATAACGACGGCGCGTTGGACGTGCTGATCGGGAATAACGGAGGCGCTCCGGTGCTGCTAAGGAACAATGCTGCTGGCGGCAACAACTGGCTTGGGTTGAAGCTCGAAGGGGTCAATTGCAACCGCGATGCGATCGGCACGAAGTTGTATTGGACCGCTGGAGGAAAGAAACATTTTCGATTGAAAAATAACGGCGGCAGCTATCTTTCCTCACATGATCCGCGAGAGGTACTGGGAATTGGCAAGGTAGGGAAGATAGACGAGCTTGAAGTCCACTGGCCCGCTCCCAGCAATCGCGTCGAGAAACTCACCAGCTTGCCGATCAATCGATACATCCGGGTTGTGGAAGGCAAACGAATTTCAGACTAGTTTTCTGGGCAGATGCCCTCATACTGCAGTAGATCGATGTTTCCTCAATATTGAAAAAAATCCCTGAAGCAGCCGGCAGCTTGACATTTCGACCGCAGAACCAGAGTTTTGTGCGATACCCACGGAAACCGCACGTAGGAATTCGTCGCTTGGTGAAAGAACGATATATGAGTCCCTTCACCCACTTTGTAACCGAGTCATGCAAAGCGTGACTCCAAGGCTGATGGGTTGAGGGAAGATCGGACCAGGAGAATGCTCCGGCAACCGCAACCATCAACCCGGCTATGGCTAAATTGGCTTGACACCACTGAGCCATTCACGATATAAAGCCGCCCTAAATTAGAAGATTAGGACCCTGCGGTTCGCGCCTTTTTCTTCATCAATGAAATATCTCGAAGAAAAATTGACCGGATCGCGCACTCTGCCGACCGGGCTGAGCGCCCCACTGATCCGCCACAAAAGAAGTGCGGATTTATTGCTTCTAATCGCTCTCATCGGGTTGCCGTGCATTAGCCGCGTCGCTTGGGGAGCGACCCTGAAAGCGGGCATGGCCAAAGTCGACATCACTCCTGATTCCGGTGTTCTATTGTGGGGTTTTAGCGATCGCAAGAGTCCTGCAACAGGAACTCTCGACCCGCTTTACGCGCGGGTGTTGGTCCTGGAGGCCAACAGCAAGCGACTCGCGCTTGTTAGCGTCGATCTGGGCCGGCCATTCGGACCTGCCTCGCTCAACCGGCTGCGAAAGGAAACTGAGAAGGATGTTTCCTTCGTGATTCTTGCGGCCACGCACACTCATTCTGCGCCTGCAGTGCTGGATGAATACCCAAATGGTCCACCAGCTTGGGAATCCACAGCACTAGAAAGAATCAAAACCGCGATTGAGGAGGCGACGAAACATCTTGCCGATGCTCAGATCGGCATCGGATACGGGAACACATTTATAGGCCACAATCGGCTGCGCGTAAACGCAGACGGAACCGTGACCTGGTTCGAACGGAATTTAACTCGAGTGCCCACCGCACCCGTCGATGGATCCGTTTCTGTGCTTCGCATAGATGATACAGACGGCCAACCGATGGCGATTCTAGTGAACTACGCCTGCCATCCGGTCGTCTTTGGCAGCGACAACGTTCAGTACTCCGCGGATTTTCCTGCGGTTACGAATCGAACCGTAGAAGAGGCGTTTGGGGGTAAGCCTGTCTCCTTCCTCCTACAAGGCGCACCAGGCGACATAAATCCCTACTACGCAGTCACCCCGCTTCAGCAAGATGCAGTCGCCATGCGCGATTGGACGGGGCGCACTCTGGGAGAAGAAGCGGTGCGAATCGCAAAGAAAATTCATACTCAGGCGAATGAGGACTCTGACTTGCAGTTCGCCGAAGATTTTGTTCACGTTCGTATGCGTTGGGACCCGGAGAAATGGCGTGAAGCGCGGATCGCTGTGTTCGGCTCAAGTTCAAGTCCGTTCACAACCACACCGGCTGAAATTGCGCTTCCCGTTACGACCGTTCTCATCGACAAACGAATCGCGATCCTCACGATGCCAGGCGAGCCGTTTGTGGAATATCAACTTAGCTGGCGCCAGCGGTGTCCTGTGCCTGATTCATTCTTGATTGGTTATGCGAACGATTACAACGGCTATTTCCCAACTATGCGCAGCGCGACTCTAGGCGGCTACGGAGCCGCGAATCCAGCCACCTGGGTCGAAGTTGGCGCCGGCGATCGAATGGTCGACACCGGAGTAATCCGCGCCAACCAGATGCTCGGCCGTTTACGGGATCTGCCGGAGGATTTCTCGAAGTAGGCAGTCAGAGGTTCGACAATCCATGCGCGCACCGATGCAATGTAATTCCGATTTCAAGGTAAACGTGAGGCAAATTTTCCTACTACTCGTCTGCGCAGCGACATGTCTGGTGTTTTCAAATCCGGTTTCCGTTCAAGCGGCCACTTTCCAAGCTGCAGTGGCGAAAGCAGACATTACGCCTCCTCCAGGCCTGCCGATGTATGGATTCTTCGACCGAATCACGAACAATAAAAATTCGATAGGAACTTTAGATCCGCTTTACGCGCGAGTATTAGTTCTGGAAGTGGGAGGACGCCGACTTGCGTTCGTGACGCTCGACCTCGGCAGAACATTCAACGAATCTGAAATTGCCAGTCTCCGGCAGCGCGTCAAAAACTCTGCTGGCATTTCATTTCTTGTGGTGACGGCTTCGCATACTCATTCAGGGCCGAACCTTCTCGACGAATATCCCGGCAGTGCTTCGCCGGCTTGGGAGAGCACTGCCTTAAATAAGATCGCGCACGCGGTTGTGGAGGCAAGTCATCATCTCGTAGATGCACAAATGGGAACCGGACGCGGTGAAGTCTACATCGGTTACAATCGGCGCCAACTGCATCCTGACGGCAAAGTCACGATGCTCTGGACCAATCCCGACAAGCAGCCCACTGCGCCGATTGATCCGTCAGTTTGGGTCATGCGGATCGATGACCGCAATGGCAAGCCAATGGCCATATTGGTTAACTACGCTTGCCACCCGGTAGTACTCGGCTCCGACAACTTTAAATACTCGGCGGATTTTGTTGGCACGATGGCGAGCACCGTGGAGAAGGCATTTGATTCTGCACCGTTGTGCTTCTTCCTCCAGGGAGCCGATGGCGATATTAATCCGTACTACGCTACAACGCTCCTGACTGAAGGCGCTCTCGCTAAGAAGGATTGGACTGGAGAGCAACTGGGGCAAGAGGCAGTGTATATTGCGAAGGCGATCCGGACCGAGGTTCCGCGACAGCCAGCAATCGATTTTACTGATGACGTCATGCGCTTTCAGTTGCGGTGGAAGCCTCGCGAATTTCGCGAAGGGCTGTTGCGAAACGACGGGCCGCGCGTTTTCGAAGACCATGCCGACCTGTTCGCTCACAATCCACCGCCGGACCATTTGGATCTCCATTTGACGAGCGTGCTATTGAATAAGCAGATTGCTGCAGTCGGAATGCCTGGGGAGCCTTTCATCAACTTTCAAATCAATTGGAAGGACCGATGCCCGGTGCAGGATTGCCTGGTGCTCGGCTATACCAATGGCTATTTCGATTATTTTCCAACGATCGAAGCAGCCGCAGAGGGTGGCTATGGCGCAGGTGATTCGAACACGTATGTAGAAGTTGGCGCCGGCGAGCGAATGCTCAGGCAGGCTTTGGTTCGAGTTTACGAATTTCTCGGTAAGCTCAGCGACGCCCCCGAAAGGAACTAACAAAAACAGTTAGTAAGGCAAGTATTCAGCCGGCAATCCAAGAATCGGACAGCCGGCGGTCAAATTCTGTTCTAGTAGATCAGGAGACCTGATGACGAAAATTCTGCTGAAGTGCAGCAGTGCCGCAATTTTGCTGACTCTCATACTGCCTGAAACAGTACGGACGCAGTCGTCCACTCCCATTTATTTGGATCCGCAGCAGCCAATCGAGCGGCGCGTAGATAACTTGATGGGTCGGATGACTTTGAAAGAAAAAGTCGGCCAGCTGAATCTGCCTTGCGTATACGTGGACCAATTGGGGAAAACTATTCCAGAAAAGATGCAAGCGTGCAGAAGATTTGCCGCGGGAACTTACACCGACGAGATCGGACCCGGCGCGGGATTTTTCACGCTCGCTGACACAATTCTTCATGAAGGGACCGAGCAGCAGGTCGCCTTCTTCAACGAACTTCAGAAAATCGCGCTGACGCAAACACGATTGAAAATTCCTCTGCTTGAAGACGAAGAGGGCACGCACGGGGGAATGTTTTCCGGAGCAACGGTTTTTCCGGAAGGGCTCGCGCTGGGCAGCAGTTTCGACATGCCACTCGTCGAGAATGTATATGCGGCAGCTGCTCGCGAGTCCAGGGCAGTTGGAATTCATGTGCTTTCCACTTTGGTTTTGGAACTCGACCGCGACCCGCGCATGGGACGAAATGAAGAAGGCTATACCGAAGATCCATACCTTGGTTCCCGCATCGCCGAAGCGATTGTGCGCGGAGCGCAAGGGGCGGATATCAATGCGCAGGACAGAACGGTGACGCTAATGACTGACTTCCCCACGCAAAGCGAGCCCTTAGGTGGGCTCGAGCGCGGTGCTATCACCTTGTCCGACAGGATTCTTCGCGAAGATGTCTTGCCACCCTGGAAAGCCGCAATAACTAAGAACGGCGCTCTAGGAGTAATGGCTGGTTATCCCGAGATCGAAGATATTCCCGCACATGCCTCAGGGAAGTGGATGAACGACGTTCTACGCAAAGAACTCGGTTTTAAAGGAATTGTCACCAGCGAAGGCGACGGATTTGACACGCTCATTTATGAAGGCATTGTTCCCACGCAGAAGGAAGCAGGCATTCTCGCGCTGAAAGCGGGCGTTGATCTGAACATCACTTATGAGCCTGCGTACATGGGACCGCTGATCGAGAACGTGAATGAAGGCCGGGTCCCCTTGAAGCTAATCGACCGCGCAGTGCGGCGAGTGCTGGAATTGAAATTTCGTCTTGGCCTGTTCGAGCACCCATACGTTGATCTGGAACACGCGAAGCAGGTGATGCATTCCAATGAGCATCAACAGCTGGCGCTCGATGCTGCCCACGCAGGAGTCATTCTTCTGAAGAATGAAGGCAATCTGCTGCCTCTGAAGAAGACGATGAAATCAGTTGCCGTTATCGGCCCAAACGCCAACGACGCGCAAAATCTTTTTGGTGATTACTCGGCCCAAGTTGTTCTTCAGCACGTCGATACGATCCTTGACGGAATCAGGGCCAAAGTATCTCCTGCCACGAGCGTCATCTATGCTAAAGGATGCGCTGTGAATGATCAGGACAAGAGTGGGTTTGCCGCTGCTGTGCAGGCGGCTAAATCGGCGGATGTTGCCGTGGTAGTCCTGGGTGAGCAGTCCCGAAGAGAAGGAGACGAGTCGAAGAACTTGCCATCGCCAACTGACGGTGAAGGCTACGATGTAGCTAGCCTGGATCTGACCGGCGTGCAAGAAGACCTGGTCAGAGTGATTCGGGCGACTGGCAAGCCGGTGGTCTTGGTCTTAATAAACGGCCGGCCGCTTTCAATTCGTTGGGAAGCCGAAAATATTCCGGCCATCGTTGAGGCGTGGGAACCGGCTGAACGCGGAGGGCAGGCCGTCGCGGACGTTCTTTTCGGCGACTACAACCCGAGCGGCCGTCTGGCCATTACTATCCCGCGAGGCGTGGGCCAGCTGCCCGCCTATTACAACTACAAACTCTCCAAGTCCTATTGGGTCGACGGTGGCTGGACACATACGCGCGGTTACGTCGATATGCCGGGCACTCCGCTTTATCCCTTCGGCTATGGATTGAGTTACACACGATTCGGATACAGCAATGTTCGCGTTGAGCGGCCAGAAATCCGTACGGAAGGAACTACACGCGTCAGCGTTGATGTCGAGAATACCGGCAGACAGGCCGGCGTCGAAACCGCCCAGCTATACATTCGGGAGCGGTTTACTCCAGTGGCGACGCCGGTGAAGCAGTTGCGTGGTTTTGAGCGCGTTTCGCTCGAACCAGGACAGAGGAAAACCGTGACCTTCACCCTCGGACCGGAGGATTTGCAGTTGCTCGATCAGGACTTGCACTGGCGGGTGGTACCGGGCATATTCGATCTCATGATCGGGAGATCTTCAGTAGACATAGCGGCCAAAACAACGCTACAGGTGAAAAGTTCGGATTTCGATCCATTGGCGGCGCCTGGCGATAAATAAAAAAAGAGAGAAAAACCTTCGGAGAGCAAACTCGAAATCACACCGGAAAAACTGGCGCCGTGCAGGAATCCCAATCCGTTGTATGACAGTTTGACCTGAGGGCATTCAGCGCTTCTTCGCCTCCACGATTGCCTTGTTCATGAATCGGCGTATCGAGAAGGTGATCAAGAAAAGCTTAGCTGCCTTCTCGTCGCCACGGAAGATGTGTCGCGATTAACCGTATTGCGGGTGCTCGGTCTTTTGGAGGCCCCGCTCTACGGTGTTATCGGTTTCGCACTTCGAAAGCTCCTCAGCCCATCAGCATCATCGACCTCACCTGACGGCTACTGGCCAGGTAAGCGTGACCGAATTCATCCCGAGTCCACACATTTTGAATACAGTGGTAATAAAATCCTTTCAGGATCTGCCTGTGAGAGAATGATTGGAAAGTTGACTTCCGGCTTGATCGTCAAGCGGCAAGTATTCGGTCGAACTCCGGTTGCGAGCCCCAGCATGTGTTGATCAGTTGCTTGTTCGCAGACCGAGCTGAACAGGGGGGATTTTCAGCGGGTGTTGTTACCCTCCGCGAGTGAGTTCAAATACGGTAATCTCAGGCCTCGCACCCAAGCGGATGGACGGACTAATGGTGCCGATGCCGCGGTTGACATAAAGCTGCGTACCGGCTTTTTCGTACCATCCGCTGACGTAGGGTGTTACAAATCGGCTGAGGCAGAGACCGCGATGAAGCAATTCCAGCGATAGCTGCCCTCCGTGAGTGTGGCCGGTCAGCATCAGGTCGACACCGAGATCGGCTGCGCGATCAAAGGCGTTAGGGTTATGGTTGAGCAGGATGTTCACCATCCCCGGCAGCACCAGCTTCTCGTTCCCTTCCATGTACCGATCGACCAGATGCCCCTCGTGATCCGTGGAGAACCGCCCTTGCTCATAGTCGATGCCGATAATGTTTAAGCTTTCGCCGTTTAATTCGAGCGGTGCGCGCTCTTGACGCAAGATTCGAATCTGCTCTCTCGCTAAAAGATCCGTGATCGACTCTTCGGTTTTCGTCATGTACTCGTGGTTGCCCAAGCAGCCGAGCACACCGAATGGAGCCTTCAGCGCCGACACGGCCTGGACTATGGCCGCTTGCGTTGTGGGATCGTAGGTGAGGAAGTCGCCGGTCAACGCAACCAGATCGCCGCGCAAGTGATTGGCGATCTCAACGTACTTGCGAATTTCCTCGGCGCTCATGAAGGGGCTGATGTGAAAATCGGAAAGCTGGACGATACGGAAACCTTCAAAAGCCTTCGGGAGGTGCTGCAACCTGATGCGCTGACGAGTTGTTTCGAGATTGAGGCGGCCATAGAAAAGGCCATACGCACCGGCCACAAAGGGAGCAGCGCCTAAAGTGATAACGCTTTGCTCGAGGAAGCACCGCCTTGAGGGGGATTGAAGCCCGGGACGGGAAGGAGTCGCGAACTTTTTGGCCGCCGCGATCACGCCACGCGTGAGGCGATCGACACCCCACAACAACATGACGGGAAGGAATCCGAGTACGGAACCTACAAACCATATCTCGAACGGAGCTTCGAGCAGCCCCGCACGCAAGTTCCAGCTAGAACCCCTGTTGATTCCCGAGAACAGATTGAAAGCGAGCAGAAAAATGTAGATCAGCAAGCCAGCCACCGCCAATCCAGTGCGCCAGCTCTTGCGCGAAATCAGCTTCTTGCCGACCTTGCTTATGCGGGACATCCAGAAGAGCTGGCTGCCAACTATGATCACAAACATGATCGACATGAAAACAAAATAGAAGGGTCCCTCGCTCCGATTGGGCATAAGCCAGAGAACAAAAAAAATCAGCCAACTGAAGAGAAAGAAAAGGATCAGCTTGTGAGCTCTGATGAAATGAGTGATGACGCACATTTCAGACTCCGCGCCTTAATTCGAACACGGTAATCTCCGGCCGAGCACCGATTCGGATCGGGAACGTGATAGTGCCGATGCCTCGGTTGACGTAAAGCTGAGCGTCGCCCTTCTGGAACCACCCACGGATGTAAGGCGTCAGTAAGCGCGCGGCCGCAAGGCTACAATGCTTGAACTCGACGGCCACTTGCCCGCCGTGCGTGTGACCGCTCAAGCTCAGATCAATTCCTAATTGGGCGGCACGATCGAATGTGTTGGGGTTGTGGCTCAAAAGAATATTGACCGTATTGGGAATCAGCAACCGTTCTACCCCGGAAAGGTACTCTTTAGCCTCGTGCCCTGGAGCCTCCATTCGGCCCGCGAGTGATTGGTAGTCCACACCCAACAGATTTAGCTTGCTGCCGGCGGATTCGATCGCGACACGCTCGCCGCGCAGGATGCGAGTTCCCTGGGCTGCGAAAAGACGAGTGATGGAATCCTCCGTCTCCGTGAGCCACTCATGGTTCCCCAGGCATCCGTAGACACCGAACGGTGCCTTTAGACCCGACAGCGCCTCTACGACCGCAACCTGCACGTTCGCATCCCAGGTCATAAAGTCCCCGGTCAGTGCCACCAAGTCAGGCTTCAACCCGTTCGCGATGGCTGCGTAGCGACGGATCTCATCGGCAGACATGAAGGCGCTGACGTGGAGGTCGGAAAGCTGAACGATCCGAAAGCCCTCGAAAGCTTTGGGCAAGCGCGCCAGGAGGATGCGCTGGTGTGTGACTTCGAGGTTAAGCCGCCCATAGAAAAGGCCGTAGGCGCCGGCCAAAAAGGGCGCAGCGCAGAAAGCAGTTGCGGTTTGCACGAGGAACCGCCGTCTGCTCGGTGCGGGCAGCTCAACTCCGTGTGAAATGCGAAGGTTCTTGAAAGCCCAAGCGACCGCACGCGCCACGCGATGGACAGTCCAGAACAATGTGAAGAGGAGAAAACCGAGTAATGAACCCAACAACCACCACCTAAATGGCGCCTCTAGCAATGCTGCGCGGAAGGTCAGAGCCGAGCCTTTGCTTGCTTCCTCCCAGGTCAAGAGATTAAAGATGAGCAGGAAGGCATAGACGGTCAAACCGGCTGCGGACAGAACTCGGCGCCAGGTCTTGCCACCAATCACCTTTCGTCCCAACTCGCCTGCGCGCCGGAACCAGAAAACCTGGCTGGCGGTAAAGATCAAGTTGATGCCGATACTAAGTAGGTCGAAGGACTGCTCGATGATGAGCAGCACCGCAGTCCAGGCAAAAATCACCAACAAAGGCAGTGCCCGCTTGTGAGGGATGATGCGCATCGCCATGCGTCCTTGGTGAACGCAGCGCAATTATAGACCCAAGAGTTTTTTGCTAAACAATACTTGGCGTCACTGTCTCTGTCAGCGGTCAGCGCACGCGTTTACGCCATGACCTATCAAAGCCGAACTTTCTACTTTGCGGGAAGAGGCACTTCTCACATTGCGACGACATGTCCTCGCTTCAGCGTCGGCATCGGATCCCGAGCGCCTACGAAGGTTTCAACATGAGCAGCAGTTTCGGAGCAGTTGCTCGCCACCCATACGTAACTCACATTTGAAAATCAGCAGGCCACTTGGTGAATCGTCGGCAACGGAGAAACTGAGAAAAGGCTCCATTTAACTTCCGGCTTGCCGTAATCCTGGCACTCATGGAGCGAATGAATCTGTGGCAGCGACGGTAGGCACTATTCGGTCCACTGCTCGAAAGTACCGACGAGCATCGTTTGCAGCGAGTAGGCGGCCAGGGCAACCACAACCCCCGTTCCCACTACGACAGGAACTGGGAGCGGCAGCAAAACAGCGCTCACCCCGATGGCTACGGCGGAACCGGCAAGATGCGCGAAATCGGGTAACCAGTCCGGCCATGGCTCGCGCCGCAAATGTGACTTCCGTTCCTGCAGGCTCACACGAAAGCTGGCGCTTAGTCGAGGGGGGGTGATTTCCTCCCGCAGCCGAACGTCGAGTCGACTCTGTAGCGCGAAAAATTGCGCGCATGCGGGGCACGCGGACAAGTGACGATCTAGCTGCTTCTTCTTCTCAGAGGAAAGTTCTCCTTCGAAACCTTCGAATATCCTCTCCTGTACTTCGAAGCAGTCCATCGCCTTAACTCCTCATCATATTTGCCAGCGCCCGTCGCGCACGATGTAAGTGACTTTTGATCGTGCCCTCGGGAAGGTCCAGCATTTGCGCAACATCCTCAATACCACGATCCTGAAGATAGAAAAGCGTAATCACGTGTTGTTGTACCTCAGACAGCCGCTCTACAAGTTGCTTCATCTCCATCTGCTGCATCCCAACATCCCAATTGGCGTCTCGGGGCTCACAATCGTCAATCGGCACGGTCTTACGATAAGACTCCGTGCGAGCGGCCGAGAGGGATGTGTTTCGGCTGATGGTATAGAGCCAAGTGGACAGCGCAGCTCTGCGATTGTAGTCCGGAAGTACCTGCCACATCTTCAGAAAAATATCCTGAGTCACCTCTTCTGCCCGAGCTGTTTCTTTCAAGATCGAATTGACCAAGCGAAACACCTTGTTTTGATAGCGATCCAAGAGAAGCTCAAAGGCTGCGTCGAATCGCTTCTTGCTCAGCAGCCTTTGAACATCCTCATCGGCCATGCTCCTTTATACTCGCGGCGGTCCCGCCCGGTTGCAGCCAAATTCTCTTTCAGGCCTGCAACCAAACCAAGAGTTCGCGAGTATAAAGGGTCGAAAGGAAGGTAACGCCTAATGGAAATTGTCGTCGTAATCGTGGCGCTCATTGCTTTCGCGGGTTTTCAGCAGTGGCTGAAGCAACAACGCAGAACAATGATTCACCGGGAGCGTCTGGCTGCGATTGAGAAGGGGATCGAAATCCCGCCACTGGAGCAGGATCTGAGGCGTAGTAACTGGAACGTACAGCGGATTCTCTTGCTGGCTGGTTTCATCTGGGTCTCTCTAGGCATCGGAACCTTCGTGCTGCTCACGGCCCTGCTCGCTCATCCAGAAGGTTTGACTGATCTCCGCCCCGGGATCCAATGGATTGGCATAGCTCCATTGCTGATCGGGTTCTCGCACTTGATTGTTTATGTGGTCGGACGAAAAAAAGAAAGCTAGAAGTCCTTGCAGGGATACCCCAATGAAGAAGAAATCTTCTGCTCTGCCCACTTCCACTACCGTTGCCCTCGGGCTTCTGTTCGCAGGCGCTATCGTCGCCGAAGGCGCAAACGTCTTCTTCGGACGAACAGGCAGATTTCGCTCCCGTTCAGGCTCCAGGAGGTCATGTATGCGTACCAGCGCCTCAAGGAAGAAGGCTAAAGTGCAGATCGCGTCGCCCAGCAAGAAGAAGCTGCATTTCGTTGTGCACGGAAAAACCAGGCTGGAGTTGGGACGCGGACATCTCCTTTGCGGCTAAGGGACCGATTGATTACGAGTCACTCGGAAGTTAAGTCAGCAGAACCCTGTAAGCGACAAGTCGGCCTCTGGCAAAACAGGAACGATAAACGCATTGTCGCCATCAACTTCCGGATTGCCCGTTAGAACGAAGCCGCTCGCGCGGCGGACGCTGCCGCGTCGGTGCTATCGGCAGTCCTGATTTTTCGGATCAGATAATTTGTGGGTCACAAGGAGGTCCCTGTGACCCATCTACGAAAAATCATGCTGGAGGAACTCCAGCGTCGTCATTACTCCGAGGGTACCACACACTATTACATCCGCCATGTCGAAAGGTTCGCACGACATTTCAACTGCTCTCCGGATCGCTTGGGTCCGCAACACATTCGCCAGTACCAAGCCTATCTCTTCACCAAACGGAAGTTGTCACCCGGTTCGGTGACGAACCATCTGTGTGCCCTGCGTTTTTTCTACATTCAGACGCTCAAGAAACCGTGGAGCATTGCCGACACTGCTTATCCCAAGAAGACGCACCGCTTGCCCACGATTCTCAGCCAGGAAGAAGTAGCACACCTCATCGACGCCGCTCCCACTGCGTTTTACCGCACCCTCCTCATGACTCTCTACGCGACCGGAGTTCGAAACGCGGAGTTGACTCGTCTGAAGGTCAGCGACATTGACAGCCGACGGATGGTGATTCACATCCAGTGCGGCAAAGGTCGCGAAGACCGCGACGTGATACTCAGTCCCGTTCTGCTCGAGGAACTACGCGCGCACTGGCGACGGTTACGCAAAAAATCCATTTGGCTCTTCCCGGGAAACAGCTGGCATAGCGGCGATCAGCCGATCGACACCAAAACGCCGCGTCACGCCTGCCAGTACGCCGCTCGCCATGCCGGAATCAAGAAGAAGGTGTATCCCCACGTGCTCCGTCACTGCTTCGCCACGCACATGCTGGAAGCCGGTGCCGACCTGCACACCATTCAGATATTGTTGGGGCATCACGATCTGAAAGAAACGGCTCGCTATCTCCATCTTTCCGAGCGTCACTTGCACGCCACGGCCAGTCCTCTGGACTCGCTGGTGCTGACAGGCAGGTCACAACCGGAGCGATAGATGACTCGGCCGCCGCTGGAGGTGGCCGATCTAGTCCGCACCGCAGGCACTCCATTCATCGAGCGCAATCGTCATTGGCTCCGTTGGGCGCATATTAAGGTCCTGCTCGCTATTGCACGCTGTCGCACTGCTGCCCTCGGCGGTCACATCGATGAGTGCACGCGCTGTGGACATCGCGCTGCCATCTCCTATAACAGTTGCCGCAATCGCCATTGCCCGAAGTGTCAGACCAGCGCTCGCGAACGCTGGATCCAGGCACGTCGCCGCGAACTTCTGCCTTCGCCCTACGTCCATGTGGTTTTCACTCTGCCTCCGCAACTGGCTGCGCTGGCTTTGCAGAACAAGAAAGTCATCTATGGTTTGCTGCTTCGCGCCAGCGCAGAAACTCTACTCGAAGTGGCTCGTAACCCCAGGCATCTCGGTGCCGAGATCGGCTTCTTCAGCGTGTTGCACACCTGGAACCAGAAACTCCAACTTCATCCCCATGTCCACTGTGTCATCCCGGCGGGTGGACTCTCCCTCGATCGCACCCACTGGATTCGGTCTCGTCCTCGATTCTTTCTCCCCATCCAAGTGCTCCGGCGCGTATTTCGCGGGAAGTTTGTCGCCGGGCTCAAGTCGGCTTTTCAGCAACAGCAGTTGCACCTTTCCGGCAATCTGGCTTTCCTCGCTGAACCTAAGATCTTCGCCTCTTGGCTCCGGCCGTTGTTTCGCAAAGATTGGATCGTCTATTCCAAACCACCGTTCGGTGGTCCTGAGTATGTGCTCCACTACCTCGGCCGTTACACCCACCGCGTGGCCATCTCTAACCACCGACTCATTTCCTTCGAGGGCGGCCAAGTCACCTTTCGTTGGCGCGACTCGGCTCACAACAATGAGCAGATGCGGATGGCGCTATCACTCGATGAGTTCTTGCGTCGCTTCCTGCTGCATCTGCTACCGAAAGGTTTCGTGCGCATCCGCCACTTCGGTTTCCTCGCCAGTCGCCGCAGAGCTCAACTTCTGCCGCTGTGCCTTGCAGCACTGGACTCGCTACCAGCGCAAACTGAAACCGCAACATCCACGGCTCAGGACATGAGCTCCCATTGGTTCTGTCCCCAGTGTGGCGGCCCCATGGTGATCATCGAGAAATTAACGGCCGCTCAGATCCAACTTCGCTCCCCACCCAAGCGGTCGATAGCTGCAGCGTGAAGTCTCTATCCCATTTCGAAAAGTTCGCACGCCCCGCCGCGCTACTTCGACGTGTGTCTTGTCACCGAAACATTCCGAGCTTCACACGCCTCATGATCAATGCAACTACCCCGCAACATCTCCCAATACCCGTATCGGTCGACTCGCTCATCACTCCCATGCCGTCCGAGTTCCTGATCTGCCCACATACAATTCCCATAGCCCCACCGCGTCCGCCGCAAACGCGAGCGGCTTCCTTCTGACGGCTTTATCGAACGCGCGCACCGAAAACTCGTTCAAACACACTCCTCCGCCTTGCGCGCGTCCGATAAAGCACTTACGTTATCCAGAACAATCCTGAAATTGCGGTCCGCGGACAAAGAGGCCCACTAGTCCAAATCCCTGTGAGCCTCTTTCCCAATACTCACTTTTGGCGGTCTGATCAAGGCCCTAAGGCGATTACTGCATTGTTGGATGTGCCGGTGATGCTATCCACCGCAGAGGGTGCCGTGCAGTTCACCGTGACCGTGTTGTGTGGCCCCTTAACAGGCGGCGAAGAATTGGTTAGCGAGCAAGCAACAGAATCGTCCACTGTGGAAACTACATCGATCTGGAAAATACTGCCTTCGGCAATCTCAGTAATACTCCCTGCTACATGCTTCGTGATGCCGAGAGCGTAAAAATACATCGCTCCGTTGCACTGGCCACGGTAGGGATTTCCCGAATCTTGCGATTCACACCAGATCCAGAAGCCAAAAGGGGTAACACCGGCGAATGCGCCAGTGCCACTGAATACAATCTGCTCAGTGGCAGCAGCGGTTCTGGAAGTCAACAGAGTGACTCCCACGGCCAATAGCAATAGAGTCGTCCGACCAAAGATACGCACCATAGGAGATCTCCTTCTTGTCTGAGATTTCTTGCGAATTGTGTTCTCTTCCACTTTCTAAAAACCACCGTCACAGACCTCGTTGTTTCGAGTTCATTAGTTCGAAGGCCGCCAGAACTACGAGCATTCTTATCGACACGCCTCGAAATCGAGCACGGGCATTCCGCTTGGGACAGTAGAGGGCACTAGCTTGCAAAGATTCCCCGCCGTCACCCTTTCGTCCAGCAATCCATCCCTGACGAACGAGACAAGATCGTCGAATTCGCTCGGCGTCAGTTCGGTCGGATAGCGTAGAAGCGGATCGAGTCGCTTCAACACAGGCTCGATCGGCCCAACACGATAGGTAAGATCCGCGGGCAAGCCGGCAGCGACTGGATTGTAGCTATGCGCCGATCCGTAAACATTCAGATGGTGGCGGATGGCGTCTTCCAGTCGGATAAAGGCTCCATTGTGAAAAAAGCCAGGCGCTACGGCCAAATTACGCAGCGGAGCCGTGCGAAATTTATATCGATCATTCGTATTACCAGTTATCTGTTCCAAGCCGAAATCTTCGTTCTGTCCCGGCCCATCGAAGATGACATTGCCTTTTCCCACTCCGAAGAAAGGAGCGATTTGAGGCACGCCGATGACGCGCTCCTCAAAATCCGTGAACATCTCATTCGCCTCACCTACCGCGGAGTGGCCCGATACGGCATGGCACTGCACACACTTTGCTTTGCCGAAGAAGAGAAGCGCTCCGCGTTTTTCGGTCGCAGTCATGGCCTTCCTGTCCCCCCTTGCGAACCGGTCGATAGGGGCATTCGCAAACACGAGCGTGAATTCGAATTCGGCGATGGCTTTGCCGAACATGTAGAAGTCGATCGGTGCACCCGCCGCCACTTCTGGGAAAACTTCTCCAAACAATTGCCGGTATGCGGGGGTGGCATTCAACAGCGCTAAGGCCTTTTGGCGGATGGGTTCGTTTCGCGACCCTGAGCTGTCTGGGAGGGGGACTGTGTCCCCCTCACCGTCGTCGAATTGGCAGAATGCCCCTCCTAATGTTGGATCGGGAACACCATTAGGACACGTTCCGGTGAAACCAGCCACCTCGATGAGCTCAGTGGGAGGCATATGCGCTTGCGCCTGCAGAAGATGGGTTACCTGGTGCTGGACGTCGTTGGCATAGGAAAAACGAGTGTCGCCTTCAGGAAATGGAAAGTGGAATCCAAGTGAATTGAGGAAAGGATCCCCAGACAATGAATTGAACCGCCCATTCCACATCAGCGCTGGATATAAGGCAGTGTTCACCACTAGAGGCGATCGCCGCTGGTTTCGTGGTCCGCCACGGTTTGGACCGACCAGATTGTTATTCTGAATGCCGATTGCCATGGGTTGCGTATCGCCAAATCCATTCGTGGGAGAGTGGCACCCGCCGCATGTATTGTCGTGGTGCAGAGCATGAATCTTGTCAAACCACAACAGCCGGCCGAGGTCGGCCAGCTTAGGGTTAATCGGTCGGCCAAGATTTGCTTCCAGCCGTTCCTGAAATATCTGTTGAATGTTGCCTGTGAATCCGGCGGCAGAGAGCGCAGCCGATAGCTCACTATCCAAGTTGCCATCGTCATTCGCCGCCGCGTAAACCACCGACGCACCAGGTCCGCTCGACTCCTGGATCTGCAGGACTAACACAAGTGTGAAGGGCAGCGTGAAGGGGATGAGTTTTCTTACTGGAATCATGTTAGCCTCCTGCAACCCGAATTTAAGGGTGGGTTCCGACCAAGTACTCTCGCCTCGCGGGTCAACTTCTTTGCCGGAGACAATCCTCAGAGGAAGCGAACTTCGCGAGATTGTGCTCTCAGCTCAGAGGGGTGTCAAGCAAATTTCTGAGCAGTTTCCGAGATTGCTGGGCAATTGCCAAGCAACAATGAATCCTGACGCCCGGGGCTT
>Ga0209580_10000385_pt1 | contig 25538 bp, 18 predicted proteins | sample Coa_R1_5_FD_187153 | JGI IMG/M metagenome (GOLD analysis project Ga0209580, IMG submission 187153) | Surface soil microbial communities from Centralia Pennsylvania, which are recovering from an underground coalmine fire - Coalmine... | ecosystem: Environmental > Terrestrial > Soil >... | reverse complement strand
CCGCCTTGCGGCTTGGGGATTTCCACCCGCCTCACCGGCTTTGGTTCGTAGGTTCCATTCAGCAGTTGTTCTCGGATCACTGGCCAGTGCTGTTTCAGGTAGTCGGTGAGTTGATCGACGGTGACTCCGTCCATTCCCGCGCTACCTTTATTACCCTTAACCTGTCGCAGTGCCTCCTTCAGGTTCTCTCGCTCACATACTTCCTCCATCAATCGATTGGTTCTAGCTGGGTTTTCGGGTTCACTCGTCGCCATCAGCGATTCAGTCTCTTCCCCTGCGCCAACTCGGGCTGCACCCGTCAGCAGACGAGAAGTCCAGTTCCATCTGGATATTCTACTGCTTATCGTCTTTGAGACTCATGGCCTACTCACCGCTCCTTCTCGTTCGGGCCTTCGATCCCCGTTTCCGACTCGGCCTATCTGTTTCTCCACCTTTCGGTTTTCGGAGTGCCTCACTAGCCTCGCCGACCACATGATCTACTTGCCCTATGCTGACTTCTGCTCCGCGGTCAGACTGCCTCTCAGCCGTCTCAGTCGCCGAAGCGACACGGAGCAGATCTCCTGGGGTAAGCTCAGTCACTTTCCGTGCACAATCGCCGAATCTACGCCCCGCACCTTGATGGATTATGGACTTCGAGGTACGTTGCCCTCTTGTCCGGTACGGGGGCGCCTTCTATTCGGTTTTTGTCCATCGACTCGCACGTTTGCTTAATGCTTCCTTCAGACCCCGCCTCGCGGCAGTAGCCCTTGCATCATCACTAGGCCTTTACCTCCATCAGGTCGACCAGAGGACTTTCACCTCCAAGTTACTGAGCATGCCCAGCACACAACGAAGCCGCTTTGCGGCGGACGCTATCGCGTGGCCGAAGCAAGCGACATCGGAGATTCGAGACTGGGCGATTCGAGACTGGGCTTTAAGAATGATCTCTCTCGCGTTACGATGAGGCGATCGTGAGCCTGCGCTTGATGGTTAGATCGATGAACTTCGACTGGAAGGTCTTTCCGCAAGTACCCTCCATTTCAACAACTTCCAAACCAAAGTCGATTGAAATCCCATAGCGTCCGCCGCGAACAAAGCGGCTTCCTTCAAACGGCTGTATCGAAAGCGAACTCCTAAGGTCAGCCAACCGAAACTGTCGCGCCGGTTCGCTTCGCCGGGTAACCGAGCGGCCTTGCGACCGCTCAGTCCCCTAAGAACCGGACTTGAAAGTTTCCCTTCATCCGGCTCGAGCACTCAATAACGCCCCCTGAAAAAGGACGCAGCCTCATTCCATTACCAAATAAGACCTACTCGTTACGGGTTTGCGGCCAACTCGCACGGCGATGGATAAATCCACCAGGCGTGTGTGAAGCTGCACCAACAGCTTGCGCCGTCGTCATTTGCTTTGCTTCATTGATTGGTTCTGCAAACGTTCTCGAGTTTGAGCACCACCGAGAAGTCTGCTCCGTTTCCGGCGAAGTAATGTTGTCCCAAAAAGGCAACGCAACCTCTATCTGCCCGATTACAGGGCAGCATTCGCTTTTTCTCAGTTCCGCTATCCGCATCGCCATCGATCCGCCTTACGGCTTCACTACCCCAATAGGGGAGCGATACGGACTTACCCTGTTCCGCTGAGAAGACACGATAGGTTAGGCCCTCCCCTGTACGCCGGCAGCGTGATGTGCCCATGACCGAGGATTATCGAGCCAGGGTACCCACTGCAGAAGGAGCGCATAGCGTCTTCCGCTCCCCTAGTGTCACGACGCTTACGGGAATTTGCATATGCTGGCCATGCTATCAACCCTGGCCCCTGGCCACCTTGATGCTAGCAGCTGCACCATCCCCTCGCGGTTCGGATGCCGATCTCTCGATCGCGGGATACGTTGTCAGAGGGTTCCATGACGAGTCGTTACCTTCACGCCATGCCTCGTAGGGTAGTGCTGATGGGACAGCACGTCTGATGAGTTCATCCTTTCTGCAGACAATCATCTCAGCAACTTTCAGGTCACAGCGAAAAAGCACTAGCGTCATACGTTCGGCTGGGGCTGAAGGTAACAGACGAAATCCAGCGAAGGTATAATCGCGGCCAGTATGGCGTTGGCTCCAGGTACCCGACTCGGCCCCTACGAAATCCTTGCACCGCTCGGCGCGGGTGGCATGGGGGAAGTTTACCGCGCCCGTGACACGCGGCTGGAACGAACCGTCGCCATCAAAATTCTGCCTGCACAATTCTCCTGTGACCCTGTCCGGAAGCAACGGTTCGAGCGGGAAGCCAAAACGATTTCCAGCCTGAATCATCCGCACATTTGCGTTTTGTATGACGTGGGTAATCAGGATGGCGTGGAATATCTGGTCATGGAGTGTATAGAGGGCGAGACGCTAGCGAAGCGTCTGGAGAAAGGACCGGTAACACTGGACCAAGTGCTGAAGTACGGAGCGCAGATCTCGGGCGCACTGGATAAGGCGCACCAAAATGGAGTAATGCACCGGGACTTGAAGCCGGGAAACATCATGCTGACTGCGACGGGAGCGAAGCTGCTCGATTTTGGGTTGGCACGGCCGACGGCGACACCAGCCACGCTTGCGACGATGACAGCGATTGCGCCTTCGCAGTCTCCAATGACGCAGGAAGGGATGATTGTCGGAACGTTTCAGTACATGTCGCCGGAGCAGGTAGAGGGGAAGGAACTGGATGGACGGAGTGATATTTTCTCGCTGGGTGCAGTGCTGTACGAGATGTTGACTGGAAAGAAAGCTTTCGAAGGGAAGAGCCATCTGAGCGTGCTGTCAGCGATTTTAGAAAAAGAGCCACAAGCAATCAGCTTGATGAAGCCATTGACCCCGCCCGTACTCGACCACACCATTCAACGGTGCCTTGCGAAGAATCCGGAGGAACGATGGCAGCGGGCGCTGGATCTGGGGCTTGAGCTGAAATGGTTGGCCGAGTCTGGTTCAGGGGGGCGAGCGCCGGCATCGCAAGAGTCGCCGAGGCCGGGTTGGAATCGGCTCGCCTGGGCTCTCGTAGCAAGCCTGGCCTTCATTGCTGCGGTTCTCGCGTTTACGCACTTCAACAACAGGCAGTCTCCCGAAGCACACGTGGTTCGCTTCACGATCCCTCCACCGCAGAATGGAACGTATATCTTCAACGGAGTGGAAGGTGGTGCAGTGCTTTCGCCCGATGGGCGGAGTGTAGCCTTCATTTGCCAGAGTAGATAAAGCCACGCAGCTCTGGGTCCGGCCGCTCGATGCATTCTCCAGCCGGCCGTTGCCTGGCACGGAAGGTGTGGTGACTGCGTTCTGGTCTCCCGACAGTTCGAGCCTTGGCTACTTTACTCAGGACAAATTAAAACGTATTGCGACCAGCGGCGGCCCAGCTCAGACGCTCTGCGAGGTGCATGACAGCCGCGGTGGGAGTTGGAGCCAGCTTGATGTGATCCTTTTTAGCAGGGTGGTCGGTGGGGTATATCGCGTATCCGCTTCTGGAGGTATCCCGGAGAGAGTAACGACTCTGAACGCGAGCCACCTGGTGGTAACGCATCGCTGGCCTTTTTTCCTTCCCGATGGAAAGCACTTCTTTTTCATGGCATCACCCCTAGGGAGTGTGAGCCCTGAAAACTCTATCTACGTGGGTTCGCTCGACGGAAAGGACCCTAAGCTCCTATTTCACGGAAGCTCGCCAGTCGCGTATGCAATGGGCCACGTCCTTTATATTGAGGATAAGGTCTTGATGGCGAGACCGTTCGATCTTAAGAAATTGGATTTCAGCGGGAACGCTTTTCCTGTTGCAGAAAACATCTTATTCAACCCAATTATCAGCAATGGAGCCTTCTCGGCCTCACAGAACGGTATGCTTCTTTATCAGCAAGGAAGTCTTACCGGCTCCGTTTCACAACTGATGTTCGACCGCGAGGGAAGGCAGTTGTCCAGCATCGGCGACCCAGGAGCATACACAGGGCCGCGTCTCTCTCCTGATGGGAAGCGGCTGCTCTTCGTTCAGACTGACCCGCGCGGCGGCACGAGAGATCTCTGGATTCGCGATCTCACGTCCGGCCAACTCAGTCGTCTGGCCAGCATTTTTCGGCCCCTTGGCCCAGCGTGGTCACCGGACGGCCAACGCGTCGCTTACTCGGGGGTGAAAGGCAATGAAGCGGCGATATATATTAAACCCGCCAATGTCGTTGGAGCGGAGCAGGAGCTATGGAGACCTACCGATTCGTTCGTTTACTCAATTGACTGGACATCCGATGCGAAGTTTTTGATATTTACAGAGTTCCTGTCCAGCACCGGCAAGTCACGTATCGCGAAGCTTCCGACTGCCGGCAATGCTGGTCCCGTAGCGGTTCTAGAGGCATCAGGCACGAACTTCGGATACGCCCGAGTCTCGCCAGACGGCAATTGGATCGCCTATCGCTCGGACGAGTCAGGAACGGATGAGATCTACGTTTCGTCGTTTCCGAATGTGGGGGGAAAGTTGCAAGTGTCAGTCGCCGGTGGCTCTATGCCTTGCTGGAGAGGCGATGGGAAAGAACTCTATTACCTGACACCGGACAATAAACTGATGGCCGCTGAGATGAAAGAGGCCAATGGCTCATCGCAGGTTGTGGCCACGAAAACTCTTTTTCAAACAGCTGCAGCTCCGACGAGAACGGGCGGCAGCCCGTATGATGCGACTCCAGATGGGAAACGGTTCTTGGTGGAGACAGAGGCATCTGATCAAACGTCCGCACTGCTCAACGTTGTGGAGAACTGGACCGAGGAGTTTAGCAAGAAATGATTTCCGCGGCGGAAAGCAAGCTCAAGCCGTATGAGATTCAGGTGCTGCTGGACACTGGGGGCACACATAAATTCGTACCTCTTTAACCAGAAGTGACGTGTCTCTCTGCTGTGGCAACCTTTTTTTACTTCGAGGGCCCGTAACGAAGGTTCTATCCGGATCGTCGGTTACCCGGAGACTGCCGGTCGGTTGTCGTCACATCGGTACATCGCTCATCGTGCTGGCGCTGAGGGTTGCCGTCGCAAGTCCTTCTGTGATCCCAATCACAATCTCCCGCGACGCTTATCACTGTTCCAGAACCGTTCCCGGCCTCTAATGGATAAGCAAGGGATCAGGGTGCGGACCGGCACCGTTCTTTGCCGATTTCCGAATATCGAGGGTGACCATGGTGAATGATGACGTTGTAAAGTGCCCGCTGTGCGGCGGGTTCACCCACGTTGAGAGACCAGATTTGTTGGCCGCGCTGCAGGAGCCTCGCATTCGCGAGCAGATCGAGAATTACATCACCGAGTTGTTGAAATCTCCGGTGGAGGAGTTGAGCAGCGTGGGCGCCAGCCAGGCGGGACGCGATTTCCAGAAAGAAGTTCATAGCTGGAATCCGTGCGTGCCGATGTGGCGGCGCAGCCCAAAGGAATAAGGTTTCGAAGGTTTCAAAGTCTCAACGTTGAAGCCTACAGTCGTTCGGATTTTCTTTGAAATCTTCGAACTTTGAAACCTCGGCGGGATGTGGTTTTCCCATGAAACCGAAGGAGATTCTGATTCTCGCAGATTGTGCTTCGGCATCGCGCTTCGCCGACCCCTTCGTATTACACTCTCCCGACCTCACAAGTTCCTGTTCTACGCGTCACGACGCTGCTGCCCGGATACACACAGCGCGGACGCGATTCATAGTTCGGAGGCAATTATGTTAATCAGCAAGCAGCAGGCCCTCGATTACCACAATGGGCCGCGCCCGGGAAAGATTGAAATCACACCGACCAAACCGTGTCGAACCCAACGTGACCTGAGCCTGGCCTACACGCCCGGAGTCGCCGAGCCGTGCCTCGAGATCCAGAAGAATGCGCAGGACGCGTTCAAATACACCGGCCGCGGCAACCTGGTGGCGGTGCTCAGCAACGGAACTGCGGTGCTCGGACTCGGCGACATCGGAGCCCTTGCCGGCAAGCCCGTCATGGAAGGGAAGGCTGTGCTCTTCAAGCGATTTGCCGACGTGGACGTGTTTGATATCGAGGTGAACAGCCACGATCCCGAAGAGATCATCAAGCTGTGCCAACTGCTCGAGCCCACATTCGGCGGAATCAATCTGGAAGACATCAAGGCGCCCGATTGCTTTCAGATCGAGGAGGAGCTCCGCAAGACGATGAAGATCCCAGTCTTCCACGACGACCAGCATGGCACGGCCATTATCTCCGGCGCGGCGCTGATGAATGCGCTGGAAGTCGTCGGGAAAGACATCAGCAAGGTGCGCGTGGTCTTTAACGGCGCCGGAGCCGCGGGCATTGCCTGCGCCGGACACTACGTTCGGCTGGGTGTGAAGCGCGAGAACATCATCCTCTGCGACACCAAGGGCGTGGTGTACAAGGGTCGCAAGGAAGGCATGAACAAATACAAAGAGCGCTTCGCCCAGGACACGAAACTGCGCACGCTCGCCGAGGCGATGGTCGGAGCTGATGTGTTTGCCGGACTTTCGGTCAAGGGCGCGATCAACGCTGACATGATCCGATCCATGGCGCCCGATCCGATTGTCTTCGCGATGGCGAATCCTGATCCTGAAATCACGTACGAAGAAGCCAAGGCGAGCCGTCCGGACGTGATCATCGCCACCGGCCGTTCCGATTATCCCAACCAGGTCAACAATGTTCTTGGATTTCCCTTTATATTCCGCGGAGCGCTCGACGTGCGCGCCATAGCCATCAATGAAGAGATGAAGCTGGCCGCCACCCGCGCGCTGGCGAATCTGGCGAGGGAAGATGTCCCCGACTCTGTCTGCCGCGCCTATGGCGTGCCGCGGCTCCAGTTTGGCCGCGAGTATCTGATCCCGAAGCCATTCGATCCACGCGTGCTGATGTGGGAAGCCTCCGCGGTGGCCGAAGCTGCCATGCGCAGCGGCGTCGCCCAGGAACCGGTCGATCTGGGAACTTACCGCGCGCAACTGGAGCGCAGATTGGGGAAAGCCTACGAAGTTGCGCGCACGATGATTCACAAGGCGCAGGCCAATCCCAAACAAGTCGTGTTCCCCGAGGGCGACAACGAGAAGATCCTTCGCGCCTGCCACGCGCTGGTGGAGGAGGCCATCGGGAAGCCGATTCTGCTGGGCGATGCGGCAAAGATTCAGGTCCGCGCTCGCGAACTGGGAGTGAATCTTGAGGGCATGCAGATCGTCGACCCAACCACTTCCGAGCATCGCGAATCCTATGTTCTCGAGCTGTTCCGCCTGCGCCAACGCAAAGGGGTTACCCTGCAAGAGGCCGAGTCATTGATCAACAACCGAAATGTCTTTGGTTCGATGATGGTGCGCATGGGAGACGCCGACGCGCTCGTCTCGGGAGTGACGCAACACTTCCCTGACACGATCCGTCCGGCGCTGCAGATAGTGCGCATGCGCGAAGGGCTGCACCGTGTTTCGGGATGCTATGCCGTAATCACCCGCAAGGGCGAAGTCTTCTTCATGGCCGATACCAGTGTGAACATCGAGCCGACGGCGGAGGATCTGGTCGAAATCGCGCTTTGCACTGCGCACATGGCGCGGCGCTTTGACCTGACCCCGCGGGTGGCCATGCTGTCATTCTCCAGCTTCGGAGGAGTGGATCATCCGATCTCCGCGAAAGTCCGCAAGGCGGTCGAGCTCATCAAATATGCAGATCCCACGTTGATTGTCGATGGCGAGATCATGGCCGACGAGGCGCTGTCGCCTGAGTTGATTGAAGAGCTCTATCCTTTCAGTTCGCTGAAAGGCGGAGCGAATGTTTTGATCTTCCCAGACCTGGCCTCGGCTAACCTGGCGTGCAAGCTTGCGGCAAAGGTCGGCGGCGGAGAATTGATTGGCCCAATTCTGATGGGCATGAGCCGCCCGGTGCACGTTCTGCAGCGCACCGCAACCGTGGAAGAAGTGGTCAATGTGGCTGCGATCGCGGTGGTGGATGCGCAGGAGAACGATACCTACGTGCATCCACATGTGCACGTATCGGTCGAACCTGAATTGGTCGGTGAGGACTGACTGAAGGGAGTTTCGAAGTTTCAAGGTTTCAGAGTTTCAAAGTAACCCTGAGAACCTCGGCGTAGACTTGGTCTTTGAAACCTTGAAACTTTGGAAACGTTGAAACCTGCGGTGATTGGCATCTAATGGTTGGCAGTCTTGAGGAGAGTCCATGTCGACGCTCTGGAAGTCGCGCTACGCGCAGCGCACGCTGGGTATCAAAAGTTCCGCCATCCGCGAGCTTTTGAAAGTCACGCAGAGACCGGAAATCATCTCGTTTGGTGGCGGGCTGCCGGCTCCCGACGTTTTCCCGGTCCAGCGTTTCGAAGAGGCGTGTCATAAAGTCCTCTCCGAGCATGGCGCTCAAGCGCTGCAGTACGGGACGACCGAGGGCTATCAACCGCTGCGCGAGATGATTGCCCACAACCTTGCGCGCTACGGCATTCTGTCCACAGCCGACAACGTCCTCATCACCTCGGGCTCCCAGCAGGCGCTCGATCTCATCGGAAAACTGCTGATCAATCGTGGGGATCGTATCCTGGTCGAAGCGCCGACTTATCTGGGTGCGCTGCAGGCATTCAGCGTTTACGGGGCTCAGTACGTCCCGGTGCCCGTCGACGATGATGGGCTCCAGACCGAGCAACTCGATTCAAGCTTACGCGCGGGACCGAAATTCATGTACGTTCTACCGAACTTCCAGAATCCCGCGGGCGTGACCTTGTCGGAGGGGCGCCGGCATCAGCTCATCCTGCTGGCCGATAAGTACGGCATTCCGATCATTGAGGATGACCCCTACGGGCAGTTGCGTTACGAAGGCGACCATATCGCACCGCTGGTGGTGCTCGATCGGGTGAATGTCCGACGCGACAACGGATTCACTCTCGGCAACGTCATCTACTTGAGCACATTCTCGAAGACGCTGGCGCCCGGAATCCGGCTGGCTTGGATCGTTGCGCCGGAAGACGTCATCAGCAAACTGGTGCAGCTCAAACAGGCGGCGGACCTGCATACTTCCACATTCAATCAATATGTTGCCTACGAGGTTGCGCGGGATGGCTTCCTCGATCAGCACGTGAAGTTGATTCGGCAGGTCTATCGCGAGCGCCGGGACACCATGCTGCAGGCACTGCACGACTACTTCCCGCACGAAGTGACCTGGACGCATCCCAAAGGAGGTCTCTTCCTGTGGGTGACGATGCCAGAAGGCACCGACGCACAGGCCTTGTTGCGGGCGGCTCTCGCCGAAAACGTGGCGTTTGTGACCGGAGACTGCTTCTATCCGAACAACGATCAAGAAGGTGGCCGCCACATGCGGCTGAACTTCTCGCACTCCCAGCCGGAGCAGATTCGCGAAGGCATTCGGCGGCTGTCGGTCGCGGTGAAGATGCAACTGCGCACAAACCACGTGATCCACTGAGTCCAACGCATCCGCACTTGAGTGTCTCTGCGCTCTGGGCGGTCTTTCTCGGCGAGCTCGATGGTTAGAAGCTTGAACCGCAGAGGACGCTGAGAAGCCCCGCGGAGTGCGCTGAGGAAACACATTTCAGACTTCCACCGGCCATTCCTTCCGCTTGACTACTGCTGGTATCATCTTCAGCGGCTTTCCTGGGCCAGAGAGCTGAGTGCGGGGCGGGTCTACACCATACATTGGGGAAAATCTGAATTGAGGAGACGGGGGAGAATTCTGCTCGTTTGTGCCGCGGTTTTGCTCGTATTACTTGCGGTGGCGATCACGTTCACGATCGGCTGGCGGCCGTTTATCGGGTCCAGAGTGCGCGCGACATCCAATCGGCAATTCGAGCGGACGCCGGAGCGCTTGGCTCGCGGAAAGTATCTGGTGCAGGGATTGTTGAGTTGTGACGTCTGTCACTCACCCTCGGACTGGACGCAGCACGGCGCACCAAGCGTTGCGGGAATGGAATTGGCGGGCCAGACCATGCCCCTGGCTGATTTTCCGGGCACAGCGGTGGCGCCGAATTTGACGCCAGATCCGCAAACCGGAGCGGCTGCCTGGACCGACGACCAGCTTGCCCGTGGGATTCGCGAAGGCATCAAGCACGACGGGTCGACGATCTTTCCCTTGATGCCATATTTCGAATTCCGGAATCTCTCTGATGAAGATCTGGCTTCGGTTGTGGTGTATGTGCGATCGGTGCCGCCAGTGCACAATCCATTACCCGCGTCGAAGATCAACTTCCCGGTGAATCTGCTGGTCCAGGGAGTGCCCACGCCGGTTACGGTTCCTGTGCCAGCGCCCACAAACAACCAGCTCGCGCGCGGCAAGTACCTGGTGAAACTCGGCTGCGGCTGTCACAACGTAGTCGACAAGCTGCCGTACGCGGGCGGCGAAACGCTAGGGGGACCTTGGGGTTCGGTCGTGAGCGTGAACATCACCCCGGACGCTTCCGGGATCAGCTACTACTCGGAGCAGACCTTCATCACGGCCCTACGCACGGGACACGTTGGCGCGAGGAAACTCAACTCCATCATGCCGTTCGGCGAGTTCAAGAATCTCACGGATGATGATCTGAAAGCGATGTACGCGTACCTGCGCACCCTCGAACCGGTGAAGCACCGCGTTGACAATACTCTGGTTGCGACCTATTGCAAGCTCTGCAAGCAGAAGCACGGGGCGGGGGAAGAGAACTAGTTTCAATCCGTTTCTCGGCTTGACTTCCCCTCCTCCCGACGGGTTTGTCAGGGTCCTGCGGGTAGAAAAGCCTGAACCGCAAAGAACGCTGAGAAAAGCCGCGGAGAGCACTGAGAAATTCTCCCGGGCGGCCGGAAAGGGGCTATAATAGTTGCCGTATGCGTCGCCTGATTTCCATCGCGGCGTTGGCGCTTCTGTTGGCCGTGCCCGTGTGGGCGCAGCGCGGGGGCGGGCATGGCGGTGGAGGCCATGCGGGTGGCGGAATGCATTCCGGTGGCTTTGCCGGCCATGGTGGCGGCGGGCATATCGGTGGCGGACGCTCCTTCAGTGGCGTGCACTCTGGTGGCATGCCCTCCAGACCCGGGTTTTCTCGCGGGTTCAATCATTCCTTCAATCGAGGCTTCTTGCGCGGTTCCTTCCGGGATCGTGACCGTGGGTTCCGCGACCGGGATGATTTCCGGTTCCGCAATGGCCGGAATTGGGGTTGGGGTTCTCCGTGGGCATGGGGCTGGGGTTGGTACGATCCGTGGCTGTGGAGTTCGTGGGACGACGAGGACCGCCGCTTCGACGAGGACTACTATCGGCAGTACGAGATGGCGAACCAGTGGAACCAGCAGAATCTGGAACAGCAGCGGATGATGCGTCAGGAAGAGGCGGACGGCGATAAGGACGCGTACGCTCCGCGCTCTTCGGAACGGCGTCCGGCGTATGACAGTGCCAGCCAGCCTCAAGAGCCGGCTCCCGCAACGGTCTTGGTGTTTCACGACCAGCATCGGGAAGAGGTCAGCAACTACGCCATTGTCGGACAGACCCTCTGGAGCTTTTCGGGCCAGCGGACGAAGAAGATTCCCTTGGCTGGCCTGGATATCGTGGCCACGCAAAAGGCCAATGACGATCGTGGTGTAGCGTTCCATGCCCCCGGCACCAATGAAGGCCAATAGCTACTCTGCAGCGCCCGCGGCATTTTGACTGAGATGTCCGCGACAAAAGTCCCAACCAAGATTTCTGATTCGTGTTCGGTTTCATTCGTGTAGAGTCCAGGCGGGCCCCGGCCGTTACTTCCTACGTTTGAGGTGGCCTACGATGAAGCGACTTCGTTCGCTGGGTGCTTTGTGTCTTGCCTTGCTGGTTTGTTCCTCCTGGGCCCAAACAAACGGAAAGAAGGTGGTCAAGAGCGACGAGGATTTGCCGCGGTTTGTTTATCCCATAAAGGGATCAGCCTCTGGACTGGTAGAGGCCGACGATGCCACGTTCAACGTCTTCGCCGCGAAGGTTCGTGCGGACCTTGACGGCGTTTTCCGTGACTACCAGATTAACGACAGGGCGACGATGCGAGACCTTCTGAGCGCTGAACTTCAGCTGCAGATGCTTGCGGGAGAATACAAGGCGGCGTCGCATACCCTTGACCAGCAACGAGGCGAGCAGGAAAAGCCGTCTGCGAAGCTGACTACGGGAGTTTACGAGCGAGCCTGGTTGCAGGCGGCCATCGACACGAAGAGCACAAGTGGGCCGGCGTTTGACGAGTCCTTTAGCAAGCATGCGTCGGAAGCAATCGATGCCCTGCCATGGGACGTGGTGCAGGACGACATAAAACAGTTATATGGAATCGCCCGAATCTATTCGGCCACAATGGCGATCGCAGACGCCAAAACTGAACTGGATCCCGCCGTACAAAAATCCGGCGCGCTGGATAACCACCAGGCATGGCGGCTGCTTTTCGACCGATTTGGAGTGCGAATTCTTGTCCCGATGAGCCCACCCCTTGTCGATGTCCTAAAGACGTACATCGCGGCGCACGCGGTAGTGAAACCGGACATCTGGGCGGCACGCGAGGTCACGCTCGGTGCCGGGGATAAAACGACGCCAGTGCTGGTGGCCATTTGGGACTCCGGGGTTGACGTTTCGTTGTATCCGGATCAGCTCTTCACAGATTCGCATCCGACGGCCAGCGGCGAGCACGGAGTGGCGTATGACGAAAAGGGAAATCCCGCGACCGGGTGGCTGTATCCGCTGACCACCGAGCAGGAGAAGGCCTATCCGGGTTTCCGGGATGAGATCAAGGGTTTCCTGGACCTGCAAAATGGAATCGATTCGCCGGAGGCGGATGGGCTGCAAAAGAAGTTGAAAACTCTTACGGCCGATCAGTTGCACGAGGTCTTTGAGGCAGAGAAGTTTGTCGGTTTCTATATCCATGGCACGCATTGCGCGGGAATAGCGGTGCGCGGCAATCCGGCGGCACGCTTAGTGGTTGCGCGGTTCGACGACCAATTGCCGGATCTTCCGTTTCCTCCAACCGAAGAATGGACCAGGCGGCTGTTTGCCGACTTCCAACAGATCTCCGACTATTACAAGACGCGGCACGTGCGGGTCGTGAACATGAGTTGGTCCGACAACGTCCCCGAGTTTGAGACGTGGCTGTCGAAGCAGGGTGGCGGGGCCGATCCGGCGATGCGGAAGAAGCAGGCCGAAGCTCTGTATACGATCTGGAGGAACGCGATCCAGACGGCGATCGAGCATGCGCCCGATACTCTTTTCGTTGCGGCTGCCGGAAACAGCGACAGCAATGCAGGGTTCGGCGGGGATGTACCAGCTTCGCTTCATCTGCCGAACCTGATCACGGTCGGCGCGGTGAATCAGGCCGGAGACGAGACCCGTTTTACCAGTTATGGCGACACCGTAGTGGTGCATGCCGATGGCTACAATGTGGAAAGCTTTGTTCCCGGCGGAGCGAGGCTGAAGCTTTCCGGGACGTCGATGGCGACGCCCAACGTGGTCAACCTGGCAGCTAAATTGTTTGCCTTGGACCCCAAGCTTACCCCGGGGGAGGCCATCGACCTGATCCGGCGTGGAGCGACCACAAGCGAAGATGGCCGTCGGCATTTGATCGACGAGAAACGGTCGGTCGCTCTGCTGCAGGAGCATGCGAAGAAATAGGTCGCGGACGCCGGATTGAGAGGTTTGAAGACACCCCGCTCGCCGCCCGCAATCGCCATTCGATGCAGGAAAGGGCCATTCGCCCCCGCAAGATTTGCTTTTCACTCTGAACCCGATACATTGAAATCAAGAACTTAGACCCGGTTCGGAAGAGAGTGGGAACCTGCGGCAGTACGGTGTCGCCCGGGCGGCACCCTGTCTGGATGCTAAAATAGCGGTACATCGACAACCTATGCCATTAAAAACACTGTTCTTAAATCCTCCTTCGTTTGAAAACTTTGACGGGGGCGCCGGCTCTCGTTGGCCCGCCACCCGCGAAATTGAGAGTTATTGGTACCCGGTATGGCTTGCCTATCCGGCGGGGATGCTGGAAGGGGCGCGGTTGCTGGATGCGCCGCCGCATCACGTGTCGGGCGAGGAGACCATCCAGATCGCCAAGGATTACGAGTTCCTGGTGCTGTTCACCTCAACACCGGGATTTCCCGGAGACATCCTGCTGGCGCGGGCGATCAAGGCCGCGAATCCGAAGATCAAGATTGCATTCGTTGGACCGCACGTGACAGTACTGCCCGAGAAGTCTTTGAGGGAATGTCCTGAGATCGATTTCGTTTGCCGGAAGGAGTTCGACTACTCGGTCGTGGACTACGCCAAGGGCAAGCCGTTGGAGGAGATTCCCGGCGTGTCGTTCCTGAAGGACGGCAATATTGTGCACAATCCGGACGCGCCGCAGATTCAGGATCTGGACTCCCTGCCGCACGTGACCGATATCTATAAGCGCGATCTGGATGTGACTAAGTACAACGTACCGTTCTTGCTGTATCCATTCGTTTCGCTGTACACGACGCGCGGATGTCCGGCGCAGTGCACGTTCTGCTTGTGGCCGCAGACGCTAAGTGGACATCCCTGGCGGAAGCGCTCGACGGATGATGTCGCGCGCGAGATGGCTAAGGTGAAGGAACTGTGGCCCGAGGTGAAGGAGTTCTTTTTCGACGACGATACCTTCAATATACAGAAGGCACGGACGATCGAACTCTGCGCCAAGCTGAAACCGCTGGGGCTGACGTGGTCTTGCACCTCGCGCGTCACGACCGACTACGAAACTCTGAAAGCGATGAAGGAAGCAGGATGCCGGCTGTTGATTGTGGGCTATGAGTCGGGCGACCCGCAGATTTTGAAAAACATCAAGAAGGGGGCGACGGTCGAGCGGGCGCGACAGTTCACGAAGGACTGCCACAAGCTTGGACTAGTTGTTCACGGCGACTTCATCCTGGGGCTGCCGGGCGAAACGCATCAGACCATCAACAACACCATCGCCTTTGCCAAAGAACTCGACGTGGAGACGATCCAGGTTTCGGTGGCGCACGCGTATCCGGGCACCGAGCTTTACGATCACGTGGTGAAGAACGGGTTCATGGTGGGCGACAACAAGATGGTGGACGAGGGCGGACACCAGTTGGCGCACATCCAGTATCCGGGCTTGCCGGCGGATGACATCCTCGGCGCCGTCCACCGGTTTTACGACGAATATTATTTCCGTCCAAAAGCTGTTTTCCGCATCTTGAGGAAGGCGGTGTTTGACAGCGGCGAGCGCAGGCGGCTGTACAAGGAAGCAAAAGGGTTCCTGAAACTGCGTGCGGCCCGCAACAAACTGGTGAAGCAGCACGCTCAGGCAGCCGCGGCCAGACCGGCGAGCGTCGGGATGACGGATTAACTTCTAGTACTCAGTTCTCGGTTCTCAGTTCTCAGGATTTGAGATCGGAACGACGCTCGCTGAGAACTGACAACTTGGGAACTGAGAACTGATCTTAAGTGACCTTCCGCAAGTATTTAGTTCTGGCTGGAGTGACCGTTTTTGCAGCGGCGGGCGACTCCATGCTCTCCCACGGAATGAAGCAGGCGGGGAACATTTCCATCCATCATCTGCAGGGCGTCATTCTGGCCATTCTCAATCCTTGGGTAGCGGTGGGAATTGTTTTGTTGCTGGCCTTCTTTGCTTCCTACATGAATGCACTCTCATGGGCCGATCTGACGTATGTCTTACCTGCGACTTCTCTGGGATATGTATTGCTCGCGTTGGTGGCCAAGTTCGCGCTGCATGAACAGGTGAGTCCGATGCGCTGGCTGGGGATCGCGCTCATCTCTGGAGGAGTGGGATTTGTGGCGGGAGGCCCCGCGTTGACGGCGCAACATCCTGATGCGAATTCAAAATCTCCACTACTCGCAAAAGAGGCGAGAAGTGGGGTACCCGGGCACGCTTCCGCGGCGTCGACTGGAGCCGAGTCATGAGGCACCTCTATACCTGGAGCGGGATTCTGATCGTCGTCTTCTTCTCGGTCGTGGGTGACATTCTGATTGCGCGGGCGATGAAGCAGGTAGGCGACGTGCACGCGATTGTGCGGCGCTCTGGCGTGTGGACGGTGGTCGGGCGTGTGCTATCCAACTCCAATTTCTTTCTGGGTGTCACGGCGATGGCGGTTGCATTTTTCAGCCTGCTGTTCGCCTTGTCCTGGGGTGATGTGAGCCTGGTGGCTCCGGCGGCTGCATCGCTGACATTTATCGGGAACGCCTTTGCAGCGAAGATCTTCCTGCATGAAAAAGTTGACCGGAGGCGATGGATTGCGGCGGTGCTGGTGGCGGCGGGTGTGGCGCTGCTGGCAGGCTAGACGTCAGTGCTGCAAGAAGCTTGTCAAGACCCATTTCTAGAGCTTTTTAATAGTAAGTAGTTCATTTTAGGGCGAAAATAGTTTTCGAAGCTTTCCGACTAAATATGGCCATTTGATATTCTGAAAGTATAGAGCGAAATTAGTGGCGCAGGCCTTTGGGCTTTGCGCCATTTTTTTTGGGGACGTCTAAGCGGGAAAGAAGCCGAGCTTGCGCTCGGCGGACAGCCGAGGGCGGCTGTCCCCACATAAAGATTTCCGTCCCTCGCAGGAGTGAACCATGCGGGTTCTGCTTCAGGATATTCGCTATTCACTGCGGCAATTTCTCAAGAACCCTGGATTCACGCTGACGGCGCTGATTTCGCTGGCGCTGGGGATTGCAGCGACTACGGCGGTGTTCAGCGTGATCTATGCGACGTTGATGAATCCGTATCCGTATCCGAATGCGGACCGAATCGTGCGGCTGACCATGGAGAGCAAGTCGGGAACAGACGATTCGGCAAACCTGAATGGCCCGCAGATCCTACAGGTGCGGCAGTTGAGCATCATCGAGAACGTGCTGGCGATGGATTTTCACGCGATGACGCTGACCGGGCATGACGTTCCGGAGAACGTGAACGTGGTGGGACTGATTTCTACCGGCTTCGCGGATCTGGGCGTGCCTCCAGTGCTGGGTCGCGGACTGCTGCCGTCGGATGCGATCGACGGAGAGGATCCGCAACCGGTGGTGGTGATTGGTTATAAGTTCTGGCGAAAACACTTTCTGGGAAATCCGGACGCAGTAGGGAAGACGCTGCAACTGGATCGGAAGGATTATCTGATTGTGGGCGTGGCGGCGCCGCGATTCACGTGGTACAGCGCCGATGTCTACCGGCCCCTCAAGTTGTCACAGGATCCGGCGCGGACCAAGCTTGTCAATGTGCGGCTGAAGACGGGGGTGACACATGAGCAGGCGAATGCGGTACTACAGCCGTTGCTCGAGCAGTTCGCGCGGGATAGGCCGAAACATTTTCCTGAGCACTTCAAATTGAAGGTGGAGGACTTGAATGCGTGGGTGCGGCGGGGAATTAGCGGGACGCTCTATCTGCTGTTCGGAGCGGTGGCGCTGCTGCTGGCGATCGGATGCGGGAACGTATCGATTCTATTGCTGGCGCGAGGAACGGCGCGACAGCATGAGTTGGCGGTAAGGACAGCCATCGGAGCGCAACGACGGCGCATCGTGCGGCAACTGCTGACCGAGTCGCTGCTGCTCGCGACCATGGGAGCGGGACTGGGCGTCGCGGCTGCATATGGCATTTTGGCGGGAATCCGTGTCGTATTGCCACGCTTTGCGTTTGCACCAGAGGTGGTGATCAACATCAACTTGCCGGTGCTTCTATTCTGCGTCGCCGTGGCGCTGGCTACGGGAGTTTTGTTTGGATTGGGCCCGTCATTGCGGCTCTCGCGCACACAGGTTGGTCATATGATGCAATCCAGCGCACGCCGCGTGTTGGGAAACGTCCACGGGCGGCGGACGTACGATGCACTGATTGGCGGACAGATCGCTCTGACTATGTTGCTGCTGGCGGGTGCGGGGTCGGCGATGGAAGGATTTCTCCGTCTGCTGCATACCCGGTTGGGATACGATCCGCACAACGTGATTTCGGTGGGAGTGCCGCTGCACGAGAACACGTTTGTCACGTGGGAGGCGCGTAACGCCTACTTCGAGCAACTGCGCGCGAAGGTAGCGGAGACGCCAGGGGTCACGATGACGGCGATCTCGACCAATGCCACGCCTCCACACAGCGGCGACAACCTGCGGTTCGAAATTCTCGGCAGACCGGCGGTGGAAGAACAGATGGGACTGGTCAACTCTGTGAGTGAAGGATTCTTTGCGGCACTGCGCATTCCGTTGCTCGAGGGGCGCGTGTGGGATGAAGCGGAGAACCATCGCGGGGCGCTGGTGGCAGTGATAAATCGCACGCTGGCTCAGCGATATTTTCCCGATGGAGACGCGGTGGGGCACTCGCTGAAGGTGCCGGGGTTTGAAGAGCGTCCGCCGCTGATCTTGTCGGTGCCGAAGCTGGCGGATTCGTGGCTGCAGATTGTTGGCGTGGTTGACGACGCCAAGGACGATGGACTGCTCGAGCCGATTAAACCGGCGATTTATCTTCCTTATACGTTGAGCTTGCGCCAATGGACGCAAATCCTGGTGCGGGCGGACGTGCCGCCCCTCATGCTGCTGCATACGATACGGCAGCAATTGGCGGCGGTGAATCCGGAGCAGCAAACGTTCAGCGAAGTTGAGGATCTCGACACGTGGATTTCCGATGACCAGGAATGGCAGCAGGAACATCTCGCGGCGTGGATCTTCGGCGTGTTCGGGGTGCTTGCCTTAGCACTGGCGGCGGTGGGCCTTTACAGCGTGGTGTCATACAGCGTAGTGCAGCGCACGAATGAGTTCGGGATTCGCATGGCACTGGGCGCGCGACGGGGACACGTGCTGAGGATCGTGTTCGCTTCGACGGTGGTGAGCGTCGGCAGCGGGATTGTGGCGGGACTGGTGCTGGCAGTTGCGCTGAACTCGGTAGTGCAGAAGTGGGCGCAGGGGAACGCGCGGGATCCGCTGATTCTGCTGGCGGGGACGGCTTTGCTGGTTACAGTGTCGGCGGTTGCCTGTGCTTTGCCGGCGCGCTATGCGTCGCGGGTGGATCCGATGACGGCGCTGCGCTATGAGTAAGGGGCTCGGGTGGACCTGGCTCTTCGCTTTTTACTGTGATCCATGACACCGTAAGATGACTACGCAATTTCCTAACCGGCTCTCTAGCCTCTTTTTCAGAAGCTCTACCTTCCCGTCTCGACCACCGCTACCTTGTTCACTCCGCTGCAGGCTAGATAAAGGCGCCGATCTGGCGTCGCTACCATGTTGCGCACGGTGCCGCCGCCAGAAGGAATTTGCCTGACGGCGAAGGCCTCAGATTTCGGATCGAACTTGACCAGTGTATTCGGAGTAACACCGGACTCGCTGTACCAGACTGTGCCATCGGTCGCGGCGATTCCGTAAGGCTCCGAGCCCGACCCTCCGGGCGACGGCCATTCCTTGAGCAGCTTCCCGGCAGCAGGATCGAAGTGGCCCAGATATCCACGCGCGTAGTCCGTATAGAAGATAGATCCATCAGGGGCCAGCGCGAGACGCCGCGGACGCGCGCCGGCGTTGGGCAGTGTGTATTCGTGTATGGTCATCGTCTTCGAATCTACGGCGGCCAGCTTGTTGGTCCCAAACTCGCAGAAGAACGGCGTGTTGTTTTCGAGGATGACAATGCCGTATGGCACGGCGAGCGCTGTTGGCACTTTCGCGAGCAACATCTTGCCAGTCTTGGGATCGAGACGGCCGATGTAATTCGTCTCTTCGTTGGTGAACCAGAGAATGCCATCGTGATCGAAGGCGGGCGTGTGTGGATCGATTTTGGTTCCGTCGGGTGGGCGATATTCTGTAATCTCTCCAGACTTCGGGTCGAGCTTACCGACGTATCCTCCGGAGATCGCCGTGAACCAGATGTTGCCGTCTTTGTCCGCGACCAGACCGTGCGGGCCGGATCCGGCGGTCTTTAATGGGTATTCCTTGAAGGCGCCCGTCTTGGGGTCCAGGCGTCCGAGCTTGTTGGCTCCCTGGCCCGTGTACCATAGCGAGCCGTCGGGCGCGAGCGCGGGATCATGCGGCCGTGACTTCGGAGTGGGCACGTCGTATTCCCTGATCTGCACGTTCAGAGTTGCAGATGCGGCCCACGCAATGAGGGAAGTGGCGAGTACGAACCACGGAAACTTGCGCAGATGCATGGGAGGCCTCCTTAGGAAATTGTAGTCCGGGAGAGCGTTTGTTAGCTCAACAATGGACTTATCGTGATGCTAGAGTCAGACGAGTGAGCAAAGCGATCTTTCTCTACGATGGCGTCTGTGGCCTCTGCAATCGAGGCGTACAGTTTATCCTCCGACACGACGCCAAGGGCAGTTTTCGTTTTGCGTCGCTGCAAAGCCAGTTCGCGCACCGTGCACTCGCACGGCATCAGCTGAATGCGGCGGATCTCGATACTGTGTACGTCGTCGTTGATAGCGGCGGAGACGAGGCGCTGCTGGCGCGGTCGGACGCGGTTTTGTTTGTGATGCGAGAGATCGGCGGGTTCTGGCGGGCCGGGGCCGCGGTGCTGGGATGGCTGCCGCGACGGCTTCGGGACGGGGGCTACGACTTGGTCGCGCGGCACCGTTACCGTGTGTTTGGGAGGTTCGATACGTGTCCGGTGCCTGGCGAGAATGTGCGGTCGCGATTTCTGGACGTTTAATCCAAGGGAAGACGTTTTTCCTTCGTGAACCTTAGTGCCCTTAGTGGTTAATGCACTTGCGGTCGGCCGGCGCCGGTGTCTCTGATTTCAATCTCGATCGGAACTTCCTTGAGATGGACTTCGTAGAACTTCCTGGGATGCGTCACGGTCGCCGATTGCGCTGGCTTCTCGCTCTCTTTCTCCTCTATATTGCGCTCTGCTCGGGGGGCGGCATTTATCTCGCGGATGGGACTCTTCATCCCGTACGCCGCGCATTGACTGCCGAAGGAACCACTGCTTTCACGCGCACCGTTCGCGCGATGAGGGCAGAGTTGCAAGATGTTTCGATCACGACGCCAGATCAAGTGGTCTTGCGGGGCTGGCTGGTGCGTCCGGCAACGAGCAACGGGAACGCCGCGATGGTTCTTCACGGACTGGCGGACAACCGGCTCGGGATGATCGGGTACGCGGAGCTTCTGCTCGCGCATGGATACACGGTGCTGCTACCCGACGCACGGGCGCATGGGCTGAGTGGCGGAGAACTTGCCACCTATGGGCTGCTCGAACGATCTGACATTCACAGGTGGGTTGATTTCCTTTTGGCGGTGTCACATCCGCGCTGTGTTTACGGGATGGGCGAGTCGATGGGGGCGGCCGAGTTGCTGCAATCCTTGCAGGAAGGGACACGGTTTTGCGCCGTGGTGGCGGAATCTCCATTCTCCACGTTTCGAGAAATCGCGTATGACCGTATGGGACAGCCGTTTCATATGGGGCCGTGGGTGGGAAGAATTCTGCTGCGGCCCATGGTGGAGATTGCTTTTTTGCGAGTACGTTGGAAGTACGGACTCGATATGGAGCAGGTATCACCGGAGGATGCGGTTGCCAGATCTCACATTCCGGTTCTTCTGATCCACGGGCAGATCGACCGAAATATCCCAGTACGGCATTCTCGGGCGATCCATGGGGTGGCTCCGCAGTCTGTGCTCTGGGAAGTGCCGGGTGCGGATCATTGCGGAGCGATCGCTGCAGCGCCGCGGGAATTTGAGACGCGCGTTCTGGGGTGGTTCGACGCCGCGATGGTTACTAAAGCAAATGCTTTAATCACAAAAGGCGCACCCTTCGACTTCGCTCAGGGCAGGCTGCGGTGCACTAAGCAAAAGCCAGCAGTACTCCTGCCTATCCGTGTCGGCGGCCTGCCTAAGCGGCGTGATTCAAATCACATTATGCGATTCCGTGTGTAGAATAAACTCCTGCGAATTCGTGCCCGGAACGAGGGGCACCGAACATTCCTCCGGGATGAGGTTTTTTCATGGCCGACAAAGCAGTGATCGATCCGCAATCCACAAACATTGATTCCATCTTGCAGGAGCAGCGGAAGTTCGAGTGTCCACCGGAGTTTGCCCAGAAAGCGCACGTCAAGAACCTGGAAGAGTACGAGCGCCTCTACAAGGAGTCGGTGGATGATCCGGACGGGTTCTGGTCGCGCGCGGCGAATGAGCTGCACTGGTTCAAGAAGTGGGACAATGTGCTCGAATGGAATTGTCCGTGGGCGAAGTGGTTTGTGGGTGGGCAGATCAACCTGTCATACAACTGCCTCGACCGTCATGTCTCGACGTGGCGGAAGAATAAAGCGGCCATTGTCTGGGAGAGCGAACCGGGCGAAGTGCGGGTGCTGACCTATCAACAACTGCATCGCGAAGTGCAGAAGTTTGCCAATGTGTTGAAGTCGCTGGGGGTGAAGAAGGGCGACCGGGTGGCGATTTACATGGGCATGACTCCGGAGTTGCCCGTCGCGATGCTGGCGTGTGCGCGGATCGGGGCGCCGCATACGGTAGTGTTTGGAGGATTCTCGTCGAATGCGTTGATTGATCGCATTCATGATTCGCAGGCGTCGGCGGTGATTACGCAGGATGGATCCTACCGGCGCGGCGCGGAAGTGAAATTGTTCCCGGCGGTGGAGGAGGCGTTGAAGACTTGTCCGTCGGTCAAGCATGTGGTTGTGTACAAGCGCACCGGAACACCGATCAACCTGCAGGCGGGGCGGGACCACTGGTGGCATGAGCTAATGGCGAAGGCTTCGGATGTGTGTCCGGCCGAACCGCTGGACGCCGAGCATCCTCTGTACATCCTTTACACCTCGGGAACTACCGGGAAGCCAAAGGGCGTAGTGCACACGACGGGTGGATATTCCGTGGGGACCTATCTGACCACGAAATTGGTTTTTGATTTGAAGGATGAGGATACGTTCTGGTGCACGGCTGACATCGGATGGGTCACGGGACACAGCTACATCGTGTATGGACCGCTGCAGAATGGCGCGACCAGCTTAATGTACGAAGGCGCTCCGAATTTCCCCGAGCAGGACCGGTTCTGGTCGATCATCGCGCGGCACAAGGTGAATGTGTTCTATACGGCGCCGACCGCAATCCGCACGTTCATCAAGTGGGGCGATGAGTGGCCCAAGAAACATGACATGTCGAGCCTGCGGCTGCTGGGCACGGTGGGCGAGCCGATCAATCCAGAAGCGTGGATGTGGTATCGGGAGACAATCGGCGGGAACCGGTGCCCGGTCGTGGATACCTGGTGGCAGACTGAGACGGGGCACATCATGCTGACTCCGCTTCCAGGGGCGATTGCCACGAAGCCGGGATCGGCGACGCGTCCGTTCCCGGGTGTCGTGCCCGAGATCGTGACGATGGAAGGGAAGCCCGTGCCGGCTGGATCCGGAGGATTTCTTGTACTCAAGCGTCCGTGGCCGGGAATGCTGCGGACAGTTTACGGAGATCCGGACCGCTACGTGAAGAATTACTGGTCGCAGATTCCGGGGATGTACTTCACCGGAGACGGTGCTCGCAAGGATAAAGATGGATATTACTGGATCATGGGACGGGTCGATGACGTCCTGAATGTCAGCGGACATCGGCTGAGCACGATGGAAGTGGAGTCGGCTCTGGTCGCTCACGACGCCGTGGCGGAGGCCGCTGTGGTCGGGCGTCCGGATGAACTGAAAGGTCAGGCTATCTCTGCATTCGTCACGCTGGAACAGGGAAGACAACCTACCAACGAACTGAAAGAAGAGTTGCGGAAGTGGGTGGCGAAGGAGATCGGTGCGCTGGCGAAGCCGGATGATATTCGCTTTACCGATACTCTTCCGAAGACGCGCAGCGGGAAGATCATGCGGCGACTGCTGCGTGAGTTGGCGACGAACGGCGATGTAAAGGGCGATACGACTACGCTGGAAGATTTCAGCGTCATTGCCAGATTGAAGGAGCACGACGAGGTTTAGGACAGGCGAACTTCCTTGCCGCGGATTTACGCGGATTTCGCGGAGGACAAGAATTCTGCTCCGTGAGAATCCGTGAAGATCCGTGGCTTATTTTTTGGCAGCTTGCAGCTCTTTGAAGGCGGGATTTGTCTTCATGTGTTTGGGAAAGTCTTTTTCATAATGAGCCAACGCCGGGCAGATGACGCGGTGGACTCCGCCGAATCCGAAAAGCTCCATCTCCCTCATGGCTTCCTTGGCCGACCATCCTTCTTCAGCCATGCGGTAGGAGGCAATGGCCATGCCCGTGCGGTCATCACCGAGACGGCAGTGCACAAAGATCTTCTTATCGGGATTTTTCTCGATCAGTTTCAGAAACTTCACGAAAGGCTCGTCAGACGGAAGCGGGCAATGCCAGGGGATAGAAACATATTCCATGCCGAGCGTTTCGACGGCAGCCTGCTCATGTTTACTTTGGCTGCCGCGCATGTCGACGACGATGGACACTCCCATTGTCTGTAATGCTTTCAGGCCGTCGGCACCGGGCTGGCCGCCACGGTAAAGATTCGGCGTGACCTCCCCAAAATTGGGCAAGCCAACGTAATGTTTGCGGCTCCCCATGGAACGTTGCGCGGGAGGAGGGGTGTCTTGCGTCGACTGCGCGCGAGCCGCCGGTAACAGAAATGGCAGAATGAACAGGCCTGCGGCAACAGCCCGAAGCGTCATCTTTTTCGGAGTCACTATGAGTTCGATGCTACGCAATATTGAGGCGATGTTACTCCCCCGTACCCATCATAATGATTGGCCTGGCGGGAGAAGTGGCGCCGGCGCTACTGCGTGAGTTTTATCGCCAGTTGGCGCTCGGGTTGGGTCATTTCGCCCCAGAGTTTTTGCAGGTCGGCTTGCACTGCCGTGTTTTCGGGATCTTTCCGCAACGCCAGGGCGAACCAGCGATAGGCGGTGGGGAGGTCATGCGGCGTGCACAACCCGGCAGAATAGAGTGCGCCCATTTCGATCATGGCTTTCGGCTGGGCTTGATTCGCAGCTGGCCTTAGAAGACGCAGACCGCGATCGCAGTCCTGAGGAGCGCCGCGTCCATAAAGATATTTCTGAGCTTCGGCGACGGGATCGTATGCCGCGACCGGCCGGCTCGCGGCGCTGGGTTTTGGAGCGGGAGCTTTGAGCGCGGGTTTCGGCTTTTCCACGGGCTTGGTTGCAGCCGGCGGATTGTCGGATGATGCGTCCTTTGGGGGCGAAGAGTCTTTGTCTGTGGGCGCTGCGGGTGAAGCGGTCTTGTCCGTTTCAGCGGGGGCCGCTGCTTTATCCGAAGTAGCGTCCGGAGGCGCGTCACTGTGTTTGGGGAAATCGGACGCCGCGGGAGTAGTCGGAGCGGGTGTAGCTGGTGCGGGAGTCACCGCCGGATTAGTGCCAGGTGGATTGCTGGGAGCCGTCGTTGTCGGTTGCGATGGCGCGGCTGCACTCGGCTGCGGCGAGGGTTGCGACTCGGGCGTGCTGCTGGGAGACGGCGGCGCGGTCGTCGTGTCCGGTGCGGTGGAATTTTGCGCCGCCGCCGCAGGTTTCTTCGATGGGTTCAGCCACGCGAGGCCCTGATCTTTGAATCGCAAATAGCCAAAACCAGCCGCCAGACCGAGAGCGATCAGGATGAGGAGAATTTTGCCGATGCCCCAGTGGTGCGCAGGTTCTTCCTCATCGAGCAGATAGTCGAGATTAGAACCGGGCGCGGCGTGGGGGTCGATGCTCAAGCTCGCGCGTTTGCGGGGCGCGCCT
>Ga0209580_10000384_pt1 | contig 25545 bp, 25 predicted proteins | sample Coa_R1_5_FD_187153 | JGI IMG/M metagenome (GOLD analysis project Ga0209580, IMG submission 187153) | Surface soil microbial communities from Centralia Pennsylvania, which are recovering from an underground coalmine fire - Coalmine... | ecosystem: Environmental > Terrestrial > Soil >... | reverse complement strand
ACCCCGCCTGGCGCGCCTCGCTTGTGGGGCCCCACCGCCCCACGCCGCTCGCGCGCGCTCACGCGTCACATCGGCGGGGTCCCCTGCACCCCGCCTGGCGCGCCTCGCTTGTGGGGCCCCACCGCCCCACGCCGCTCGCGCGCGCTCACGCGTCACATCGGCGGGGTCCCCTGCACCCCGCCTGGCGCGCCTCGCTTGTGGGGCCCCACCGCCCTACGCCGCTCGCGCGCTGGGCTCTCGCCCGGACTACGCGCGTTTGCTCGACCTGAACGCCGCAAGCGCGATCACCACGCCGGCCCATGCGGTCAGGGCCGCCAATTGCGGCCAGAGGACGTCCCACCCGACGCCTTTCAGGAAGATGCCACGTACGATGACCAGAAAATACCGCAGCGGCACGACCGTCGTCACCCATTGAATCGAGGTCGGCATGTTCTCGATCGGAAAGACGAACCCCGACAGAAACACCATCGGCATCAGAAAGAAGAACATCGACGTCATCATCGCCTGCTGCTGGGTGGACGAGATCGTCGAGACGAAGAGGCCGAGGCCAAGCGTGCACAGAAGGTAGGCCAGACTGCACAGAAGCAGCAGTGCGAAGCTGCCGTGGAACGGCACTTCGAACCAAAAGATCGCGACGACCGTCACCAGCAGGACGTCGACGATGCCGATGACGCCATACGCCACGAGCTTGGCCAGGATGAGGTCCCACCGGCCGAGCGGCGTGACGTTGAGCTGCTCGAGCGTCCCCAATTCGCGCTCGCGGACGATTGACATCGACGACAGATTCGCGGTGACGACCAGCAGCAACATCGCGATGACACCCGGCACCATGAAGTCCCGGCTCTCGAGCTGCGGATTGAACCACACCCGCACGCGTCCATCGATCGCGGCGCCGGCCACGCCCCGCGCGGCGGCGAGCCCGACATTGAATTCGTTGACGACACCCTCGGCATAGGCCAGAGCGAGCCCGGACGAGTTTGCGTCCGTGCCGTCGGCCAGAATCTGCACGGTGCGCGCGCGATCGGACCCCGCGCCCTCAAGGGCGTCGCCCAAGCCGACGGGCACGACGATCGCGAGCCACGCGCGGCCCAGGGCCAGATCCGCATCAACGGCCCGTGAATCCATCTCCTCCTTCACGATGTCGAAGTACGGCGAGGCCGCGAAACGCTCGACGAGCGCGCGGCTCTGGGGCGACCGATCGGCGTCGACGACGACGATTGGTACATGGGCCACGTCGGTCGTGGCGGCGTAGCCCAGCATCGTGAGCTGGATGATCGGCGCCACGATGACCAGAAACAGGAGCCGCGGTGTCTGCAGCAGCTCGAGGTACTCCTTGCGCATGAGCGCGCGCAGGCGGCGGATCATCGACGCGCCAACCTCGCTGAGGCGAGGCCAAGGGTGGCCACCGCGTAAATTGCGAGCGCCAGAAGCGACGGTCCGATCTGGCCGACCCCGAGTCCTTTCAGCACGACACCACGAAGCGCGACGAGAAAGTATCTCGCCGGCACGGCCCGGGTGATCCATTGCAGCACGACCGGCATGCTCGCGATCGGGAAGATGAACCCCGACAAGATCAGGGTCGGCAGGAACGCCGCCAGCGCGCCGGCCTGGAGCGCTACTTGTTGCGTATCGGCCATCGTCGAGACCAGCAACCCGGTCCCCAGCGCGCCCGCGAGAAAGATCGCAATGACCAACGACAGCGTCAACCAGTTGCCTCGCATTGGCAGGTCGAACAGCGCCATCGACGCGAGCACTACGAGCATCGCGGAGACCTGCGAGATGATCAAGTACGGCACGGTCTTGCCGATCACGAAGGCGGCGGTCGAGATGGGCGCCATGCGAACCTGCTCCATCGTCCCCGTCTCCTTCTCTCTCACGATGGAGAGCGCCGTCGCGACGACGGCGCTGATCATCGCCAAATATGCGATCAGGCCGGGGACCAGGAACAGCGAGCTGCGCAGCTCGGGGTTGTACCAGGCGCGCGGCGCCACCTCGACCAGCGCGACGCGGGCCGCTGGTGTATCGGCGCCGGCCGACGCTGCCGCGCGCAGGACCGCCGTGGCGTAGCCGAGAACCGTCGTTGCGGTGTTGGCATTGTCGCCGTTCAGGATGATCTGCACATCGGCGGTCGCGCCCGAGCGGACCTTCCGGGAGAAGTCCTCGGGAATCACCAGCACCGCGCGCGCCCGATCCCGATCCATCGCCTCCTCCACGTCCGCATCCGAACGGATCGACGTCGCGACATCGAAGTACGTCGACTGGACGAATGCGGCAATCAGCTCACGGCTCTCTGGCGAGCCGTCACGATCCTCCACTCCGAGGGACACGTGCCGGATGTCGAAGTTGAGCGCGTAGCCGTAGAGGAAGAGGAACAGCGCCGGCATGAAGAGCAGCACGATGAGGGTCCGCCGGTCCCGCCGGATCTGGCGGATCTCCTTGATCGCCACCGCCCACGCGGCCGTCATGCGCCGCCCTTTTCGACCATGCGGTCGACGACATCCAGAAACACGTCCTCGAGCGAGGGCGCGACCGGACCGATGCTCGTCACGGCGACGCCGGCCGCATTGAGGGCGGCGCTGACGGCGTCGATCGACGTGGAGGCGCCCCGCAGGACGGCGTGCACCGCCGTGCCAAACAGGCTCGTCTTCTCGACGAGGGGGAGGGCATCGAGTACGGTCATCGCCCTTACCGGTTCGTTGGCCCGGACCTCGACGATCGGCCGATCGTGAAAGGTCGTCTTGAGCCCGCTCGTCGTGCCCAGGGCCGCCAGCCGGCCGGCATGGACGATAGCGACCCGGTCGCACCGCTCCGCTTCGTCCAGGTAGTGCGTCGTGACCAGCACTGTCGTGCCGCCCTGCGACAGATCGTCGATGAGGCGCCAGAACGCCCGCCGCGAGATCGGGTCCACGCCGCCCGTCGGCTCGTCGAGGAAGACGATCGGCGGCTCGTGCAGGAGCGCGCAGCCGAGGGCCAGGCGCTGCCGCCACCCGCCCGACAGGTCGCGGGCGAGATCACGCTCGCGCCCTTTGAGCCCGGCCATCTCGAGCGCGAACCTGTGCCGGGCGGCGAATCGCTCGCCGGTCAGGCCGTACAGGGCGCCATAGAACCTGATGTTCTCGTCGACGGTTAGCAACTCGTAGAGCGAAAAGCGTTGCGACATGTACCCGATGCGTCGCTTCACACCTTCCGGATCCGCCGTGACGTCCGTCCCGCCGACCCGCGCGCGGCCGCTCGTCGGCTTCAGCAGCCCGCAGAGCATGCGGATCGTCGTCGACTTCCCCGCGCCGTTGGCGCCGAGAAATCCGAAGACCTCACCGCGCGCGACGTCGAACGTCAAGGCATCGACCGCGACAAAGGCGCCGAACTTCTTCGTCAGTCGGTCGACGACGATGGCCGGCTCGTCGGGCATCAGCGGTCACCGACGGCATGCCGAAGGCGCGCCTCATCCAGGCGCTTCGCGGCCGTCAATTGCGTCTGCTCGAGCGCCGCTTCGAGCAGGGCGACTTCGGCGTCGAGGACCTCGGTGCTCGTCGACACACCCGCCCGGAAGCGCTCCGTGACGACCCGATGGGCTTCCGTCGCTGCGGTCACGGCTTCCACGGAGGCGGCGATGGCCGACCGATCAGCGTCGAGGTCAAGCAGGCGCTGGCGAATTTCCACGCCGATCGACGCGTCGACGTCGTCTGCCTGCCGTCGCAGCGCGTCGGCCTGCGCTCTGCTCGAGGCGGCCAACGCGTCTGCCCGGCCGCCGTCCCACAGCGACCAGTTCAAGTTGACGCCGAGGTTCCATGAGGTCTTCCACTGGTCGGTCCGCGGCACAAAGAGCTGATTCGGCCGGGCCGGTTCGACCGCACCGAAGGCGGCCACCGCGGGCCGGAGCGCCGCGCGCGCCGCCTCCGATGAGGCATCGAGGGACGCGGCCCGCGCGCGGAGCCCGTCGAGCTCGGGCCGATCGTGTCGCGCGCGCGCAATCAGGTCCGACACCGCCGTCCCGGCGAGGGCGGCGGCCGTCGGATCGGGAGTGCTGATGGCGGACGTGGTCGCGATCGGCTGACCGAGGTCGGCGCCGATCAGGCGATCGAGCGAGATTTCCGCCAGAGAGGCCGCATGTCGGGCCTGGATGAGTCGAACCGACTCGCGGGCGCGCTCGGCTTCGGCCGAGAGCACCGCGCTCGGCGGTACGAAGCCGGCATCCGCGCGGGCGCGCGCATCCGACACGGCCGCCTCCGCCCGCTGCAGTGCCTGATCGAGCACTGAGGCGCTCTCGCGGGCCGTCACCAGGCCCCAGTAGGCTGTCGCAATCTCGAGCCGCAGATCGGCCTCCGTCGACCGCCGATCGGCCGCGGCCGCAGACTGCCCGTCCTTGGCCGCGGACACGAGCGCCGCGATACGCCCCGCGGTGTAGACCGGCACGTCAGCTTCCGCCCGGGCCTGGTAGTTGTCGGGGATGTCGGGAAAGATCGTGCGGAAGGGACCGCCGGGGAGGGCCAGGCCAAAGGCGTCGACATGGTTCGTTCGCAGGTAGCCGGCCGATGTCGACACGACCGGCCGCCTGCCGGCGGCCTGCGCAACGACGGTCGCATCCGCGGACGCTTCCATGGCCCTCGCGGCGGCGAGTCGAGGCGCCGCCTCGAGTCCGCGGCTCGTCGCCTCGTCGATAGTGAGCGACAAGGGCGTCCCCGACTGCGCCAGCGCCGGGCCCGCCCAGAGCGCCGTGCCCATCCACACCATCACACTCGCCAGGCCTCCGATGCCTCTCATGGCGCCACGCTCCGTTCTGGCTGCCGGCTTGCGCCCGTCAGTCGTTCGATGAACACGTCCTCGAGGGTGGGGGCGATGGTCCGAACCGACGCCACCGTCATGCCATCCCGCGACAGGCCCTCGGCGGCGGCTTCTGCTTCGGGTGCGCGGTCGATCCGCAGGTGCACACGGTCGCCGAAGAGCTGCACGCGTTCCTCGCCAAAGCGGGCGCGGAGCGCGCCGAGCGCTCGACGCGGCGGCGCCGCCACGATCTCGGCCACCAGCCCGTGGCTCGAGGCCTGGAGTTCGGCCGGCGTGGCCAGGGCCAGCACCCGTCCGTCATGCAACAGGGCGACACGCGAGCAGCGTTCGGCTTCGTCGAGGTACGGCGTGGCCATGACGATGGTGAGCCCCTGTGTCAGGAACTCGGCGAGCAGCTTCCAAAACTCCCGCCGCGACACCGGGTCGACACCTGTTGTCGGCTCATCGAGGACGAGCAGCGGCGGCTCGTGCACGAGCGTGCACGCGAGCGCGAGCTTCTGTTTCATGCCACCCGAGAGGCGGTCGGCCAGGCGATCGCGGAACGGGAGGAGCCGCGTCAGCTCGAGAAGGCGCGTGCGCCTGGCCCCGAAGTCGCGCACACCGTGGAGGCGGGCGAAGAACGCGATGTTCTCGTCCACGGACAGATCGCCGTACAGGCTGAACCGCTGCGACACATACCCGATCGCCGCCGTCGCCACGCGACGCGCCTGCCAGGGTTCGGCGCCCATGACCCGCACCGATCCGGCGTCCGGGCGAATCAGGCCACAGGTCAGCCGGAGCGTTGTCGTCTTGCCGGCGCCGTCCGGACCAATGAGACCGAACATCTCGCCCTTGGCCACTTCGAGCGAGATGCCGCGCAGGGCGGTCGAGGCACCAAACCGTTTGACCGTCGCGGCGAGCGCGATGATCGGGCCGGATGAACTCATCGGCTGCCACCGCCGGCCGCGCCCGTGAACTGGACCTCGACGGGCACACCGGGCTTGAACAGGCCCTTCGAGTTGTCGACCATGACTTTCACCCGGTAGACGAGCTTGGCGCGCTCGTCGGACGTCTGCACGTTCTTCGGGGTGAACTCGGCCTCCGCCGAGATGAACGCCACTCGCCCATCGGCGCGGTCGCCCGCATCGGTCACGACCGTCGCGGGCTCATCGATGCGCAGCCGTGGCACGACAGGCTCCTCGACGTAGGCGTTGGCCCAGGCGTGGTCGAGGTCGAGCATCACGAGCAGCGGGGTCCGCGGGCCCACCAGCTCCCCGGGCTCGACGAGCCTTGACGAGATAACGCCGGCGAGCGGCGCCACGATCACGGCCTCGGCGCGGTCGTGCTCGAGCGAGGCGATCTCGGCGTCGGCGCCCGCGACACGCGCCCGCGCCTGGTCGATCTCTTCGGGGCGGGCGCCGGCCTTGAGGCGATCGACGAGCGCCGCGGCGGCGGCGCGCTTGTCCTCGGCGGCCTTGAGCGCGGCGTCCGCCCGATCGCGTCGCGCCAGGGCATCGTCGTACTCCTTGCGCGAGCCGGCGTTGGCCTTGAGGAGTTGCCCGAATCTGACTTCGTCGGCGCGGGCCGCCGTGGCCTCGGCTTCCGCCGAGCGCCGATCGGCAGTCGCCGCGGCGACCTGCGCCTCAGCCTGCTGGACATCCTCGGGCCGGCTCCCGGCCTTGAGCAGGCGCCATTCGGCGTCTGCGGCGGCGCGATCCGCCTTAGCCCGAGCGAGCGCCAGGTCGGTCTCGGCGGTATCGAGGGTGACGACGACGTCGCCGGTGGCGACGCGCTGGCCCTCGACGACGCGCACTTCGGCGACGCGGCCGGCGACCTTCGACGAGATATGGACGTCGGTCGCTTCGATGTAGCCGCTCGCGCGGGGTATGACGTTCTGCGCCGTCGGTTGACAAGCGCCGGCGGCGATCGCCGCGATGGCGACCAGGGGCGCGGCTCTTACGTGGCGTCTCATTGCTGCCTCCGAACTGGCTGCCTGCGAGGCGTTGTCGAATCGAGGGGTCGCAGGGCGGCAAGGGTCGTTCGCTGCACGTGCTCCACCACGGCGTCCCGGGTGATCGGCGGTATCGGCAGTAGCGGGCGCCGCACCGCGCTCACGCGTGGGGGCCGTCCGTCGGATCGGCCGCGTCGGGCGGTGGACGCCGCGCCGGCCGTCCGGTCACGGATCGGCTCGGTCGCGGCCGCCAGGAGCAAAGGGCCGACGATGCCGAACTGGACGATGAGCGGGGGGACGTCGCGGAAGGCGCCCGCGGATCGTCCGTCCGCGAGGATGTCGGCGAGGGTGCCGAGGACGCGCGTCATCTGACGGACGATGGCGTCATCGAGGTGTCGGCCGCCGTCGGCGATTTCGCGCAGCCACATGGGCGGGAAGCGCGGCTCGGCGAGGGCGGTCTCGTTGATCGCGCGGATGAAGGCACCGAGTTGCGCGTCGGCGGGTCCGCCGGCGGCCCGCACGTCGACGACGCGGCTCGCGACGGCAGCGAAGAAGTCGCGGAGGATTTCGCGATAGAGGGCGGCCTTGCTGGCGAAGTGATAGTAGACCATGGCCTTGGTCACGCGGGCGCGGGCGGCGATCCGATCGACCGTCGCGCCGGCGAAGCCGCGGGCCGCGAACTCCTCCGCCGCCGCGGCCCGGAGCCTGGCCCGGCTATCGGCCGCGTCTCTCAACTGACTAACCATTTGGTCACTATAACCGGACGGTTAGTTACGTGCAAGTGATCTTCAGCGATCCGGCCGTCGTTCCCGAGCAGGGTCTCGAGCAGTTCTCAGAGCAGGTCTCAGAGCAGATCCTGGAGGCGCTGATTGCCCGTGCGACTCACGGGCAGCCGGGTGCCATCCGTCAGGATCGCGATCCGGCTGTCCTTGGCGTAGAGCTCCACGCGCGCGAGCCGGTCGAGATTGAGGAGGTACGATCGGTGGATCCGGACGAACCGCCGGGGATCGAGCTGGGCTTCCAGATCCCCCAGCGTCTGCTCCTTGAGCAGCGTCCGCCCCGCCGTGCGGAACGCCACGTAGTCGTCCTGCGCCTCGACGTAGTCGATCTTGTCGACGGCAATCACGTGCACCTGCGCGCCATCGCGCACGACCACGCGTTCGAGCGGCCGGCCGGGTCGAGCGGCCGCGCGGAGCGCGGCCGCCTGGGGCGCGACCCGCACCTGCCGTCCCCGCACGCGCTCCAACGCCTCTCGTAGGCGCTCCCGCGAATACGGCTTCAGCAGATAGTCCACGGCGTGAACCTCGAACGCCCGAAGCGCGAATTGATCGTAGGCCGTACAGAAGACGACCGGCACGCCCGGCCCGATCAGCTCCAGCACCTCGAAGCCGTCGAGCTTCGGCATCTGCACGTCGAGGAGCACGACATCCGGCTGGAGGTCGCCGATGAGCCGCACGGCCTCGAAGCCGTTGCCGCACTCCCCCACGACGCGGCTGCCGCCGATCGCCTCCAGATCCGCCCGCAGCGCGAGGCGCGCCGGCTCCTCGTCATCGACGATCACCGCTCGCAGCACCTGCTGCTCATCAGCCACGCGTGCCTCCTCCAGGCCCGACGGGTCCGGCAGGCCCGACCGGATCGTCAGGATCGATCGGCAGGGTCAGGGTCACTTGAAACGTCTCCGGCGCCGGCTCGACCGTCAGAGCGGCCTCGTCGCCGTAGGCCGCCTGCAGCCGGCGCCGTACGAGGGACAAGCCGAGCCCGATGCCGGGGCGCGAGCCTTCGTCCTCGCGGGGATTGCGAATCGTCACGACCGCGCGAGGCCCGACGCGCCGGGTCGTCACTTCGACGGTGCCGCCGTCGAGGCGCGTCGCGATCCCGTGTCGCACCGCGTTTTCCACGAGCGGCTGCACGATGAGCGGCGGCACGGGCGTCCCGGCGCTTTCAGCCGCGACGTCGGTCGACAGACGCAGCCGGTCGCCGAATCGGATCTGCTCGATGCGCAGGTACTGGACGGCCAAGGCGATTTCACGGTCGAGCGAAATCCGGGCCACGCCACCCAGGCGCAGGCAATCGCGCAGGAACTCGCCGAGCATCTGGCACATCGCGCGCGCCCGGTCCGGCGCCATCGTGATAAGGCCTGAGATCGAGTTGAGGCTGTTGAACAGGAAATGCGGGTCGAGCTGCGCGCGAAGGGCCGCGAGTTCTGCGTCGCGCTGCGCGACCTGGAACTCGAGCGCGCGGCGCGCCGCGGCCGCCGAGGCTTCGAACGCGTCGATGAGGTAGGTCACGGCGAGCGCGACCAGGTACGCGAGCGCACCCACCCCGACGAGCAGCGGCACCACGATGCGTGGGTTCGCGGGCGGCAAGGCCGTCCCACCGGCGGCGAGAGTCACCCACCACACCCACCCCAAGCCGGCCCAGGCGCCCGCCGTGACCAGGGCGGCGGACACGGCCGTCGTGGCCACGCGCGCCGGCGGCGTGTCGGAGAGCGGCATCGCGCGACAGATGTACCAGGCGGAGAGCGAAATCGGCCCGGCCGCCAGACCCAGGGGCACACCGAATAGCAGGGCTTCCACCCACCCAACGCCGAGGAGCGCCCGCGACAACAGGCTAAGGGCTACGCCGGCGCCGCCCCAGGCGCCGACGAACAGTTGCCACCGCTGGCGGCCCGCAAGCAGGGGGTGCATTGCCGAGCAGTCTACGTCTTGACCTCGACGCCACCCATGAGCACGATGCCCTGAATCACGAGGGTATTCGCGGCCCCCTGAGCGCCGGTGCTGCGGTCGGTGACACCGCCCATCACCACGACCGCACGGTTGACGACCACCCAGTCCGGCGGCACCGTGATTTCGATGCCGCCCATCAGCACGAACACCTCGATGACTGCCTGGCCGCCGGCCGTCGTCGCCGGTCGCAAATCGACCTCGACCCCGCCCATGACCGCGACGAATTCGGCACGGCTGAAAGCCGCCGAGGTCACACGGCGCCGGACGCCGGACCAGAACGCCACGGCGGTCGCCTGCGAGGGCACGCCTCCGCCCACGAGGGTGACTCGAGGGCCGGCGGCCGCGCCATCGTCACCCGCCGCCTCGCGGGCGCGCAAGAGCACGATCACACCGAGCGCCATCAATGCGATGGGCCACCAGAACCCCACGTCGACGCGGATGCCGACGAGTCTCGCGTACGTCCAGGCTCCCGCACCGAGCACGACGATCGCGCCGACGGTTCGGCCGCGAGGCGTGTAGGCCTGCAGGGTCTTGACGGCACCGAGGACGAGGACACCGAACGGAAGGTACGCGCGCTCGAGGGCGTGCACCGGGAAGCCGAGGTTGTAGAGGAGCAGGACCGCCCCATAGCCGACCACAAGCACGCCGATGACTGAACGCCAGACGCCGGACGTCGGTCGCGGTACGATCTGAACGCCCATCACGCCTCGTGGCGGGTCTGTCTCCATGTCACTCCCCTCGGCGGATCTCGCCACGCTGCCTCAGGAGGAGCGAAAGGCCGCCAGCGACGATGAACAGGGGCCACGACCGATCGAGCGTGAGCCAGCCATTCTGATCAAGGAGCATGATCACGCCGACGGCCAGCCACCAGAAGCCCGCAAACGACCGACCCCGGTAGGTGCGCACTTGCTGCCCCAGTCTGTCTCTCACGAGCGTGTCGGAGCCTGACGAAAAGAGTTGGCTCAGTCCTGCGACGATGAGCAGAACGGGCCACATCCGCGCGAAGGTGGGACGCCAGGCCCAGCCCATGTCCCATCCCAGGCGATCGATGAAGAACAGCGCCCCGACCAGGATCAGAACGACCCCCGCCCAGGCGCGCGAAGGGGACCGGCGGTCGACGACGACCGACACCTTGCCGGGCTCGGGAATGTCGTTCATCAGCTCCTCAGAGTCCCCGGCTCAGCGCCTGGGCCGCGGCGACAGGGTTCGTCACCACAAACCAGAGGAGACAGGCCGCCAGAACCGTCGCGATCATACCGATGCATGCAATGCCGATGAGCCAGAGGGACTGACGCCTCATGAAGTCCTCGCCTGTATCTCCCCCATGAATACGGCGTCCCGTTCCCAGCGTCTCGCCCATTCCGGCTAACGGCGGCTCCCCCCCGGCGAACGACGGTGGACCCGGCGAACGGACCCGATCGCCGGCGATCGCTGCCCGTATCCGCACGAGTTTCGTCCCTGGCCCGTCCTTACGTACACGCGTCACCGGCGGCGATTACAATGGCCATATGTCCTTCTTTTCTCGCAGCAGCCAGGGCGCTCCGGCACCAGCGCCCGCCGGCGTCCCGTTCGAGCCCGATCTCGGTGCGGCCGAGCCCCTGGTCTCGCTCCGCAGTCTCGAGAAATCGTACGCGCACGGCACGAGCCGCACCTGGGTGCTGCGGCGGATCACGCTCGACATCAAAGACGGGGAGTTCGTGTCGATCATGGGTCCGTCGGGCGCGGGCAAATCCACGCTCCTCCACATCATCGGCATGCACGACAGCGCCTGGACGGGCGAGTTCTATTTCGGCGGCCAACCCGTGCACCGGCTGAGCCCCAAGGACCGCGCCCGCCTCCACAAGCAGCACATCGGCTTCGTGTTCCAGAGCTATCACCTCCTGGATCACCTGACGGTGTACGAGAACCTCGACGTGCCGCTCTCCTATCGCGACATCAAGAAGTCGGAGCGCGACAGCATGGTCTGCGACATCCTCGATCGCTTCAGCATCGTCGGCAAGAAAGATCTGTACCCGAATCAGCTCTCCGGCGGCCAGCAGCAGCTCGTGGCCGTGGCGCGCGCGGTCATCGCCAATCCCAAGGTGATTCTCGCTGACGAGCCCACCGGCAACCTTCACTCGAGCCAGGGCCGCGAGATCATGGAGCTCTTCAAGAAACTCAATGACACCGGGACGACTGTCGTACAGGTCACGCACTCGGAGACCAACGCCGGATACGGGTCGCGCGTGATCGAGCTGAAGGACGGATGGGTGACGAGTTAATGCGCGGACGCGCGGCCTGGCTGGTCATCCCAGCCATCGCGGCCGCGCTCGGGGTTGGCTGCAGCCAGAACGCCCCCAAGCGCTATCCGTTGCACGGGCAGGTTCTCGCGGTCGACGTCACACACCAGCAGCTCACCATCAAGCACGACGACATTCCCGGCTTCATGCCAGGAATGACGATGAGTTACCCCGTCGCCGCGGCGTCGCTCATGCAGGGCCGGACGCCAGGCGAGATGATCACGGCGACGCTCGAGGTCTCGGACATGACCGGGCGGCTGGTCGCCATCGAGCACCGCGGGTCGGCGCCGCTTCCGGCCGGCACCAACGCTGTCGCGATCGCGTCGGCACTCCTGGACGTCGGCGACCCGATGCCCGACGTGGCGCTCATCGATCAGCGCGACCGGCGTCGATCGCTCGCCGAGTGGAAGGGCACGACGACGCTCATCACGTTCGTGTACACGCGCTGCCCTCTGCCGAATTTCTGTCCGCTGATGGACCAGCACTTCGAAACCCTGCAGCGCAGCGTGTCAGACGACCCGACGCTCAAGGGACGGGTGAAACTCATCAGCGTGTCGATCGATCCGGCGTTCGACACGCCCGCCGTGCTCGCCGCGCACGCGGCGCACGTCCACGCGGACCCGGCCGTCTGGACCTTCCTGACCGGCGACGTGGGCACGATCGATCACCTGGCCGCTCAGTTCGGCGTCGGCGTCCTGCGGGATCCTCAGAACGCGACGAACCTCACGCACAACCTGCGTACGACGCTCATTGGCGCCGATGGACACCTCGTGAAGATCTATTCCGGTAATGACTGGACGCCGGGAGAGGTGCTTGCAGACGTACGACAGTTATTAGCCTTGAAGACCTGAAGGCTGGAAGGCTAGTCCAGATCAAAATCTCGTGACGGCTTGGTGACCGGCTCGTCCTTGGCGGCCTTGAGCGCCTCTTCGAAGCGCTTCGAGAGCGCATCACCGCGCGTACGCTCCGACTGCACGGACTGCTCGAAGAGCGCGTCGCGCCGCGCTTTGGCCTCCGCGAGTATGCTATGCGCCTCGTCGAGCTTCGGTTTGTCCTTGCGCTCGGGCTCGACGTGACGGACGACCCGCTTCAGCCCCTCGTCGATGACGAGGGTCGACTGGCAGCAGGGACAGGCCACTTCGAACTCGGTGCGCAGCCGACCCACGGCTCAGCTTTCCTCTTCGTGGTCGGTCAGGGCTGCCGGTAGGGGGCGCGTCGCCGGCCGCAGCGCCTCGCGGTGATCGAAGACCGGCAAGCCCGCGACATGAATCGCCATCGTGCAGGTCTCGGCCTTCTCGGCGACGAGGACGGTCACCGGGCTCCCCTCGACACCTGGCCGAAAGGCGACCCGGCATCCGCAGCCCAACCGTGCGCCCGTCACCTCGTTCGGAGCGGGTTGTTTGGCGCTCAAAACGCCGCCCTCACCTGCGCCTCGAACCATTCGCGCGTCTCGGCGCCGATGTGCTTGGCGACCACCGTCCCGTCGGCCCGGATCACCCAGGTCGTCGGGAGGGCGATGTCGGCCTCGTAAGCCTCCATCAGGTCCTCGTGGCCCAGCCCGACGAGCAGCGGGTAGCGCACAGGGGTCGCCTCTTCGAACTTCGCGATGGCCGGAGCCGCGTCGTCGTACGAGATGCCGATGACCGCCAAGCGCCGTGCTCGATGTTCGGCGACCAGGTCGTTGAGGATCGGCATTTCGGCCTTACAGGGTCCACAGTAGGTCGCCCAGAAATTGATGACGAGCGGACTGCCCTTGAAGGTGCCGAGATCGACCACCCCGCCCTTCGCGTTCTTCAGCACGAAATCGAGGCGGGCATGCTCGGCGGGCGGGTCGACCTTTCGCTGGGCAAAGGCGACGAGGCCGGCCGCGGCGGTGAGCACAAGGGCGGATCCGGCGACCAGGACCCGCACGGACGATCGCATGATCACCACATTACTACATCACTCCATCCTCCACCGTGCCGAAGGCGCGCCGGGTGGTGTCCTCGGCAAGCCACGCCGTGCGATGGGCTGGCAGGCGTAAATCGGCCGGCCACGCCGGGCACGCCCTTTGCTGGGCTGGAGGCTGATGTCCCCTTCTGGTGGTGTCGAGCCGCGGACCGGGGCCGCCGGCGCTCCCCAGTACGGCAGTGTAAGATGCGAAGGATTGCTCGAATGTGGTTCCGTGCCCCGTCGAGGAGCATTTATGCGGCCTCCGTTGTCGCGCGTTGTTCCGATCCTTCTCGGCCTGGCGACGTTCGTCGCTGTCGGCCTGACTCCTGTCGTGCTCCGGGCGCAGACGCCGTATGTCCCGTACTTTGGCAAGCTCAGCCCGCACTATGACACGTTCGACTGGCACATCTATAAGACCGATCATTTCGAGATCTATTTCTATCCGGAACTCGAAAAGCACCTCGAGCGGGTCTCGGCGTACGCCGAGAGCGCCTACCAGCACATCAGCTCCGAATTGAAGCACGACATGCCGAACAAGATCCCGATGATCCTGTTCAAGACGGAGAGTGAATTCCAGGAGAACAACGTCTCAGGCCCTCTGCCGGAAGGCGTCCTCGCGTTCACGGAGCCCGAGCGCGGCCGCATGGTGCTGCCGCTCGACATGCCGGCCGAACAGCTGTATCAGCTGATGACGCACGAGATGACGCACGCGTTCATGTTCGACATCGTTCCGCGGGGCATCATCGGGTCCGACCTGCCCCTGTGGGTGGACGAGGGGCTGGCCGACTACATGGCCGGCGCCTGGAATCCGCTGGACCTCATGACGGTTCGGGACGCGGCGGTCACCGACTCGGTGCCGAAGATGAGCAAGATCGAGGAGCAGCCGATCGTGTCCGGCCGCGAGCCGTACGAGCTGGGCCACGCGGCCTTCGACTTCATCGAATCGAAGTGGGGCAAGGACGGCCTGCGGCAGTTCCTGTTCTCGCTGCGCAAGAGCGTGCTCGGGAGCGGCCAAACGGCGTACGAGGAAGCGCTCAAACTCCGGCCGGACGAGTTCGACGACCAGTTCGACCGGTACCTCAAGGACCGGTTCAAGGCCTTTCGCGACAAGGAGCGTCCGGGCGACTACGGCCGTAATCTGGCGCCGGACCCGGACAAGACGCCGTTCGTCGCCGTCGCGTCCATCGAGCCGTCGCCCTCGGGCGACCTCATCGCGGCGATGGCCGGCAACCGCCACGACTACGAGCTCGACGTCGTCCTGCTCTCGACGCGCGACGGATCGGTCGTGCGGAACCTGACGAGTGGCTTGAACAAGGATCGCGGTTTCGAGTACATCGCGGTGGCGGGCGGCCTGCGCGGCAACATGGTGCCGTGGTTCTCGTGGGCGCCGGTCGGCGACCACATCGCGTACTTCGCGCGGACGGAAAAGGAAGACACGCTCATCATCGAAAACGTCGTGACCGGCAAGACCGACCAGCGGATCGACCTCAAGACGGTCGACGCGCCGGAATCGCCGGCCTTCAGCCCCGACGGCAAGACCATTGTCTTCTCCGCGCTTCGCGGCGGCATCGCGGATCTGTTCAGTCTGGATCTCGCGTCGGAAAAGATCACCAACCTGACGAACGACCCGGTGGCCGACTACGCACCGACGTTCTCGCCTGACGGCACGAAGATCGTCTACGTCGTGCATGCGGGTGGCAACGACAAGCTGTATCAGCTCGACCTGGCCTCTGGCGCGAAGAAACAGCTCACCTTCGGCACCCACGACGACACCAGCCCCCGGTTCTACGACGATCACACCATCCTCTTCACGTCGACGGCGACGGACCCGAACGTAACGATCGCGCCCGAGGTGGCCAAGAACGGCGACGTGCCCAACGTGTGGACGCTCGATCTGCAGACCAACGACCTCAAACAGTGGACCGACACGGTCACGGCGAACGTCTCGCCCATCGTCCTCCGGCAAGCGAGCGGACCGGCGCGGGTGGCCTTTGTCACTTACTACAAGGGTCAGTACGGCGTGCACACGATCGCCCTCACGGGCAAGCCGATCGCGACGGCTCAAACATCGGACTTCGGCGCACCCGGTCCGGTGATCGACTTCCAGCCGCCCATCAACCACACCCTCCTCCCGGACAACATCCACAAGAAGGGCTCGTGGGAGAAGATGTCGCTGCAGGGCCGGCCGCCCATCGGGCTCGGCGTCACGAGCGGCGGCAATTTCTACGGCAATACCCAGATCACGTTTGCCGACGTGCTCGGCGACAAGGAGGTCAGCTTCTACGCCCAGTCGATCGCGCAGTTCCGCACGGAGGCCCTCCAGTACACCAACATCGAGCATCGGCTCCAGTACTCGTTCCAGGCCTTCTCGGACGACGAGTTCTTCTACGGCTCGAACGCCGCGCTCTTCGATCCGTCGGTCGCGCCAATCATCGCGGCGGATCCCCAGGCCCTGGCGCAGTTCGAATCCAGCTCACGCGGCGGCACGGCGTACCTGATCTACCCCTTCAACCAGTACCGCCGGGTCGAACTGTTTGGCGGGTACATCCACCTCTCGCAGTCGTACTCGGATCCCAGCGTTCAGGCGGCCTTCCAAGCCAGCGAGCAGCAGAGCGGCATCAACTTCCTTGCGAACGGCAACATGCTGCCGCTCGGCGTGAGCTTCGTGCAAGAGACGACGGTCTACCGTGACTTCGGCCCCATCGCCGGCACGGCGCTGCAGCTCACGTTCCAGTCGGCGCCGCCCGTGACCAGCAGTTGGGTCAGCCGGGAGACGATCGACGCCGATGCGCGGTACTACATGCGGCTCGGCGCGAACGGCGTACTGGCCTTTCGGCTCCGGGGGCTGAAGAGCTGGGGCCCGGATCCGAGCTACCTCGCCTTCGGCGGCAACTCCGAGATGCGGGGGTATCCGTACCTGTCCTTCGTCGGGCAGAAAGCGTTCTTCGCGGACGTCGAACTGCGAGTGCCCCTGATCGAGGCCATGCTCACGCCACTCGGCGTGCTCGGCGGGCTGCGCGGTACGCTCTTCTTCGACATGGGCGCCGCCGCCATAAACGGCCAGCCGTTCACGTTCCTCGCCACGAAGACTGAGACGTACACGCCGACGATTGGCTACACCCAGGACGCGCTCGGCAACCTGACGCCGGTCCTCGGCGCGCCGCAACAGATCAGCGGCCTCCGGCTGGTGGATGGCAACGCCTCCTACGGCTTCGGGCTCGAGAGCTTCTTGCTCGGTTTCCCGATGCACTTCGATTTCTCGTGGAGAACGCTCTTCAACCAGTCGTGGGAGGACGCGCTCTTCAGCTCGCAGGCGGCCGCGGCCGGGATCGCGCCGGGCGCCAATGGGCTGTCGCCGGGGCATCTGTTCTTTCGGAAGATGCAGTTCGGATTCTGGATTGGATACGATTTCTAAGCGTCCGGAGGACTCCTTCACCGAGACGGTACACGTCGTCCTTCCCAACGACGCCAACCCGCTCGGATTCATCCTGGGCGGGACGGTCATGCACCTCATCGACATGGCGGGGGCGATCGCGTGCCACCGGCACGCGCGGAGTTTGCTCGTCACCGCCGCGGTCGACGGACTGCAGTTCCTGCACCCCATCCGCGTCGGCGACCTGATCATCCTCCGGGCTCGGGTCACGGCCGCCTGGAGGACGTCGCTCGAGGTGCGAGTCGAGGTCTACAGCGAGGGCACGCTCACGGGCACCCGCCAGCTCACGAGCATCGCGTACCTCACGTTCGTGGCGATCGACGCCAGCGGCGCGCGCTGTGTCATCCCGCCCCTCGCGCTCGACACGGAGGACGAACGGCGGGTCGCCCGCGAAGCCGATGCACGCCGAGCCGCCCGGCTCCAGGCGAAGGCCGGCCTCCGGTAGCCGACGGCCTCAGCGGCCCGTCTTGAGCCGCACGCGGCGAACCGCGTGGTCCGGACCCTTCTCCAACACGAGCCAGGCGCGATCGCGCGTCGGCCCGATGTTCTCGCGCAGATTGACGCCATTGATTCCCGTCCAGATCTCCCGGGCGGTGTCGCGGGCCTGCTGGTCGGTCAGCTGGGCGTATCGATGGAAGTAAGACTGCGGCTTGCGGAACACGGTCTCCCGAAGCGCGAGGAAGCGCGCGATGTACCACTCTTCGATGTCCCGCTCATGCGCGTCGATGTAGATCGAGAAATCAAAGAATGCCGAGACCGAGAGCCGGCCGGGCCGGTCGGTACCCGCCTGAAGGACATTCAGGCCCTCGACGATGACGACTTCCGGGCGATCGACGGTCTGCACTTCTCCCGGTACGATGTCGTAGGCCTGGTGGGAGTAGACGGGCGCGTGCACGGGCCGGTCTCCGCGCTTGACGTCCTTCAGGAACTGGATCAGCCGGCGGACGTCGTAGCTCTCCGGGAAGCCCTTCCGCCCGAGCAGACCACGCGCCTCGAGCGTGTCATTCGGGAAGAGGAAACCGTCGGTCGTGACCAGATCGACCCGCGGGTCACCCGGCCAACGGGCCACCAGGGCTCGCAGCACGCGGGCGAACGTGCTCTTGCCGACCGCGACGCTACCGGCGACGCCGACGACGAGCGGCGATGCCGCCCGCGCCATGGGGGCAGACCCGATCGGCTCGGCGGCGAGAAAGGCCTGGATGGCTCGATCGACGTGCCCGTCCTCCTTCACGATCAACCGGAGCAGGTGGGAGACCGGAATGTAGATGGCTGCGACGTCCTCGAGCGACGTCGGCTCATTGAGGCCCTGCAGTTGGACGAGTTCCCACTCGGCCAGGGTCAGCGGCGTCTCGGCGCCGAACCGCGCCCACGCGGCGCGGTCGAAGTCCAGTCTCACTTCTTGTAGAACGCGACGTTCTCGGAGATGTAGTCCTTCCACTTCTCGGGCACTTCGTCGAGCGCGAAGATGGCTTCCACCGGACACGCGGGCACGCAGGCTCCACAGTCGATGCACTCGTCGGGATTGATGTTCAGGATCTTCGCTGATTCAAACGCGGGTTCGTCCTTGCGCGGGTGAATACAGTCGACGGGACACACATCCACGCAGGCGCTGTCCTTCGTGCCAATGCAGGGCTCGGTGATGACGTAGGCCATTCGCTCCTCCGAACGCGGTCGTCCACGGGAGACGTCTGCCCGCAGCAGACCAGGAGACGGTCGGGACGCGCCGATCGGTCGCTCGCATTGTACCGCACGGACTCGACCGGGCGACAGCATCCGCGCGGGCAGGGGGTAAGATGCCGTGAGGACAATGGGCGCCGATTCTCCTGTTCGATCCATGTTCGCGGGAGGCGCGGCGCTCATCGCGCTCGCCTGGTGTGGTGTGGCCGCCGCTCAGTCGCCCGAGTCCACCTATCACCCCGGCCCGGGGCGCCTCACTCTGGGCGGAGACGCGACGGCGACGGTCAGCCCAGCCGATGCCGACGCGTACTTCAACTTCACCAACTACGATCAGAACACCCTTCGAGCCGCGCAGGTTCGTCTGCTCGGCGAGTGGCGGTTCTCCTCCACGGTGTCCTTCCTCGGAGAGATCCGCGCCGCGAACGGCGCCGGCCTCGACGGCGCGGCGTGGTACCTGCGGTGGCACCCATCGGCGGCCAAGGCATTCGACGTGCAGGTCGGACGCATCCCCCCGGTCATCGGTCTGTTCGCGCGCGAGCCCTACGGCCGGGACAACCTGCTCATCGGCGCTCCCCTCGCCTACCAGTACCTTCTCTCCCTGCGGCCTGATGCGCTGCCCGCGTCGGCCGACGATTTGATCCGCATGCGCGGTCGGGGCTGGGAACCAAGCTTTCCCATCGGGTCATCCGCCGTGGCCCCGGGCATCCCGATCGTCTCGGCGTTTCAGTGGGACACGGGCGCCGAGGCGCATTGGCACGCCGGCCGGATGGACGTCGCCGGAGCCGTCACTCGTGGATCGACCTCGGTGCCGACCGTCGGACGCGACGTGAACGGCGGCGAGACCTGGTCGGGCCGCGTCGCGGTCACGGGGCCTGCCGGGCTCACGATCGGCGTGTCGGGGGCCCGCGGCCCGTGGATCGAGTCGTCGACGCTCTCGCTCCTGCCCGCCTCGTTGCACCCGCCAGACACCGAGACCCTCGTCGGCACCGACGTCGAGTTCGGGTGGGGCCGGTGGCTCGTTCGCGGTGAGGAGCTGCGGGCGGTGTTCGACGTGCCGCTCATCGGCGCTACAGACACTGCCACGAGGCTGGCGGCCTGGTCCGGGTACCTCGAGGCGCGTTGTCGGGTGCACCCTCGTTGGGACGTCGCCGGACGCATCGAGCAACTCGACTTCAGCACGGTCCAGGGCACGCTCGACGGCGGGCTGCCGACCACGTGGGATGCGCCGGTCGAGCGCGTCAGTGCCGATGTGGGGTATCGCGCCGAACGGCAGCTGGAGATTCGGGCCGGGTGGCAAATGAACTGGCGGGACGGCGGTCGGATCTCGAAGCGCGGCTATCCGGCGCTCCAGCTCCTCTTCTGGTTCTGATGCGCCTGCTCCTCACGTCGCTGGTGTTCATCACGGCAGGCGCGCTCGGTCTTGCGGGCGCCCGCCAGCCAACGACCCGCGACACTGGCATCATTCGGGGCCGTGTCACCGAGACGAGCGCGTCGGCGATGGGCGGAGCCCGACCCCTCGTCGGCGAGCTTGGCGGCGCCACCCGCGACATGACGGATCGACGGCGAGCCGTCGTCTACGTCGATCCGGCACCCCGCCCGGCGCTCGAAGAGCTACCTGCGGGTCGCGCCCGCATGGATCAACGCCACGAGGAGTTCATTCCGCACGTCCTCGCGGTCACCGTGGGCACCCTGGTCGACTTTCCGAACGACGACACCAAGTTCCACAACGTGTTCTCACTCTCGCGGGTGAAGACGTTCGACCTCGGACGCTATCCGGCCGGGCATTCGAAGGCCGTCGAATTCGACAAGCCCGGAATCGTGCCGATCTCGTGTGACATCCACACGCACATGAGCGCGTACGTGCTCGTGTTCAACCACCCGTATTTCGCGGTGGCCGATGAAGACGGCCGCTATGCGATCGCGGGCGTCCCAATCGGCACCTACACGCTCAAGGTCTGGAGCGAAGTTGGCCAGGCCGATGCCCGGTCCGTCACCGTGCCGGACGGCCAGAGCGTCGAGTGCGACTTCCGTCTGGACCGATCCCGATGAGCCTGCTCTCGTCGCTGACGAATCGGATCTTCCTGGGGAGCGCGATCCTCGTCACCGTCGCGATCGGCGTGGCGGTTTATCGCGTCAATCGTGAGGTCACGACAAAGGCGGTGAACGATCTGAACAGTGCGGTCAAGGAGGCCTCGGCGCTCGTCACCGACTACGTTGTCGCACGTCAGACCGAGTTCGTGATCGAGGCCAGGCTCATCGTCGATCTGCCGGTGTTGACGAACGCCATCGCCACCGGCGATCCGCCGACGGTCCAGGGCGTGGCCGGCGATTATGCGGAGAAGCTGTCGCCGGATCTCTTCATCGTCCTGGGCCGCGATGACCGTGTGCTCGCCCGCGTCGGCCAATTGCCCCCGGCGCAGGTCGCGACCGAGAACGTCCTGAAGGCGCGGCCGACGTTAAGGGACCCGACATGGTTCTGGCCGTATCCCGGCGGCCTGCTCCAGGTCACGGCGCTTCCGACCGGCGGCGCCTCATCCGGCGTCGGAACACTCGTGCTGGGCTTCAGTCTCAATCAGGCCGCCCTCGAGAACATCAAGGCATTGACGAAGAGTGACATCGCGCTCGTCGCCAATGGCCAGGTGCTCGCGGCGACCCTCAGCCCGTCGCTCGCCGGCGAGGTCGCCACATATTCCACGAAGAAGGGGACCTTCGATGTCCGCCTGGGTGGCGACGACTTCATCGGACTCGTGCAGCCGCTTTCCGAGGCGGCGGCCTCCAGGGACGCCCCGGTCGCCATTGTCCTCCAGGACCGTACCGAGGGACTCCGCGTCCTCGGCGACATCCACCGCGAAATGCTACTCACCGGTCTCGCCGCGATATTCGTCGCGACGCTCATCGGCTATGCCATCGCGCGGACTGTGACGCGCCCGCTACGGGCCATCACCGCGAGCATGGGCCGGATGGCCGCGACCGGCGACCTGACGCAGCCGCCACCGGCCGAGGGCCGCTGGGACGACGAGGATGCGCGGCTCCTGGCGCGAACGTTCCGCCAGATGACCACGGCGCTCGACCGGTTTCGCCACGAAGCGGCGCAACGCGAACGCCTGTCGTCGCTCGGCCGTCTGTCGACGGTTGTCGCGCACGAAGTACGCAATCCGCTGATGATCATCAAATCGTCGGTGCGATCGCTCCGCCGGCAGCCGTCGCCAGAGGTCGCGACTATCGCAGCCAGCATCGACGAGGAGGTCAGTCGGTTGAACCGGGTCGTGACGGACGTGCTCGACTTCGCACGGCCCATTCAGTTCGATCTCGCGCCCGCGGACCTTGTCGACATCTGCCGCGATGCCGCGCGCGCCGCACAGGCGGGCGCCGACGACGTGCCAGTGGCCATCGAGACGGCCGAAGGCCGCGCGCCCGTCGTGACCGACGCGGAACGCCTGCGCACGGTCCTCGTCAATGTCCTGTCAAACGCCCAACAGGCGGTCCGGGCGCGCGGGGGGCAGGGCCCCCGGTCCCCCATCCGCCTGCAGACGACGCGGAACCCGGCGGGCGGGTGGCGGATTGAAGTGGCCGATCGGGGTGCCGGCATCTCGCGCGACGATCTGCCCCACCTGTTCGAGCCGTTCTTCACGACCCGGCGGACGGGGTCCGGTCTTGGCCTCGCACTTTCGCGCAACATCGTCGAGGGCCTCGGCGGGTCCATTGCGATCGACAGCACGGTCGGTGTCGGCACGACCGTGCGCATCGACGTGCCGGAGCGCGCGGCCGCGCAGGAGGTACCGGCGTGAGACGTGGATCCATCCTGGTCGTAGAGGACGAACCGAAGATCCGCCAGGCGCTTGTCGACGCGCTCATCGATGAGGGACACGATGCCGTGGCGGTCTCGGGCGGCCGGCAGGCCCTGACGCTCGTCGCGGAGCGGCCGTTCGACCTGCTGGTAGTGGACAACCTCATGCCCGAGATGACCGGCCTGGAGCTCCTGCGGGAGATCGTCTCGACCCCCGGCCACCGGCCCGAAGTCGTGATGATGACCGCGCACGCGACCATCGAGAGCGCCATCGACGCCATGAAGCTCGGCGCGGCCGACTACCTGCAGAAGCCATTCGAGATCGATGAGTTCCTCGTCGTCGTCCGGCGAGCGATCGAGCACGAGCGGCTTCGGACCCAGCACGACTACCTCATCACGGAGCGCGAGGAGGAGTACGACCACTACGGCATCGTCGGCCGCAGCCGGGCGATCGAGGACATCGTCCGAAGGGCCGCGACCGTGGCGCAGTCTCGCAGCACGGTCCTCATCACGGGTGAGACGGGCACCGGCAAGGAACTGGTCGCCCGGGCCATCCACGCCCAGAGCGCGCAGCGCCAGATGCCCATCGTCAAGGTCAACTGCGCGGCGCTGCCGGAAACGCTGGTTGAGTCGGAGCTATTTGGACACGTCAAAGGCGCCTTCACCGGCGCCGTCTCGACCAAGCGCGGCCGGTTTGCGCTCGCCGACGGCGGAACGATCTTCCTCGACGAGATTGGCGCCGTGGCGCTTCCCCTGCAGCCGAAGCTCCTGCGCGTGTTGCAGGAGCGCGAGTTCGAGCCCCTGGGTTCGGAACGGACCGTCAAGGTCGACGTGCGTGTCATCGCCGCGACGAACCGGAACCTCGCCCAACTGGTCGCCGAGGGCCGTTTTCAGGAGGACCTGTATTATCGTTTGAACGTCATTCCCATCGCGATGCCGCCCCTCCGCGAGCGGCGCGAGGACATCCCTGTCCTCGTCGACTATTTCGTCCGTCGCCACGCCACTCGGGCGGGCAAACGGATCGACGGCGTCGCGCCCGACGCGATGGCGGTGCTGACGGAACTCCCGTGGCCGGGCAACGTGCGCGAACTCGAAAACACGATCGAGCGGGCCGTGGTCCTCACGAACCAGCCGGTGTTGCAGGCCCGGGACGTCGTCCTTGTCGGGTCGGTCGCTCCGGCCGCCTCCGAGCTGCCGTCCCTCAACTTGAAGCAGAACCTCGAGTGGGCCGAACGTGAGACCGTGCGCCGCGCCCTCGAGTCCAACCGGGGCGTCAAGAAAGACGCGGCTGAAGCCATGGGCATCAGCCAGCGGGCGATCAGTTACTACCTCGCCAAGCATCGCCTTTCGGCCGACGACTAAGCGGGGTCTCTTACGACGGACGAAAGAGATTACGCCGTGCGTAAGGACGTATTCCGGCACCCCCGCGAATCACGCGGTAGAGGCAGCGCCGCTCTCGGCATCAGCCTTGCTCTCCAGGGCTCGGACCGACGGCAGTCGCGGTGCCGCAGCTCGCTGCCTTAGGCGCAGGCCCCGGAGGGGGCGAGGTCGTGCAGTGTTCGAGGTGATTGGGGGACCGACGGCGACTCGGCATCGGTGCCGTTCCGAGGCGCTGGATACGATTGCCCGGATGCCGCTTCCCGAGCCTCGCTCCCTCCGGCGCCTGCACGTCCAAAGTCAGCGATCGGGGGTCAGGCCCGGCTTTCGCCACCGGGGCCAGACCCCGACGAAAGATCGAGGAGCGCCGGGCCTGGCCGCGCGATGAACGACATCACGGGGCCGGTGGCAGGATAGCGTGCCCGGTACCGGCCAACCACACCAGCTTCGACCGCAGCCGCCTCCGCTGACTTCGCCAGGGCCCACACGCTTCCGCCAAACCCGGCGCCGAAACTCGTCGCGGCAAACGCCCCCGATTCACGGGCGATCCGGACGAGCGCACTCGTCTCCGGAATCTGGTTGCCCAGCCAGCGCTCCGCATCACGCTGGGAGTCGGCCGCCAGGTCCTGCACGCGTTCGGCCGACTCGTCCTGAAAGGCCGATAGCGCGGCCGGCACGCGCGCGTCTTCCGCTGCGAAGTGCGACAGCCGACGCGACAACTCGTCCGAGCTGAAGTCCGGATGTGCTGATCGGGCGACGAGATGCCGCAGGGTCTCTTCGGCTCGAGGACTCGACGCGAGCGCAGAGGCCAGCGTCCGCGCCGGACCGTGGGCACGGCTCCACAGGTCGAGCAACGCGCGCGTCGCGAGCGAGGCGCGGTTGTAGCGATCGCGCGCGGCGCCCGCTTTGTCCGCTTCGATGCCACTCGACACGACGAGAAACCGCCAGCCCTGCGGCATGGCGGCGTCACCCTGGTGCAGCACGGGCACGTACGCGAAGGCGCTCACGCGCCCACTCTGGCAGGTCAGGATGGCGGTGTGGTCTTCGCTGCCGCCGTGCGTGCCTACGCCGGACACACTCCCGAGCGTGCCGAACGTCAAGCCGTTCTCGACGGCGCCCAGATAGCCAGCGAGGTCCTCGGTCGTGTGAATCGAGTCTCGCCATTCCGGCCGGTCGCGGAGGGCGGCCCGCTCGATCATCGCGGTGGCCAGCCCGACGACGAGCGCGCTCGAGCTGCTCACGCCGGCCGCGCGCGGCAGATCACTGGCGATCGCGATGTCGACGCCCAGCGCGGCACCCGGGAAATTCCTGGCGAGCCGGCGGGCTACGACCGCGACATACCGATGCCACCCGGCATACTCCCGTGCGTCGTTCCCGGGATCGACCAGCACGCTGCCGCCATACCTGGCATCAATCACGCGCACGGCCGCGTCGTCTCGCGGCGTGGCCACAACCGCAAATCCGCGCGGCACGGCCGCCACGAGCGACCGGCCGCCGGCGTAGTCAGTGTGCTTACCGAAGACCTCGATGCGGCCGGGCACGAACCACGTCCAGCGCGCCTCTGCGACGCCCAGCGCTTCGCTCGCCAGGGCGACCAGAGCCGCGCGCGAGACCGCCTCGTC
>Ga0209580_10000382_pt1 | contig 25587 bp, 19 predicted proteins | sample Coa_R1_5_FD_187153 | JGI IMG/M metagenome (GOLD analysis project Ga0209580, IMG submission 187153) | Surface soil microbial communities from Centralia Pennsylvania, which are recovering from an underground coalmine fire - Coalmine... | ecosystem: Environmental > Terrestrial > Soil >... | reverse complement strand
GCCGGCGTTACTGCCGACATCAAGACCATCGCGGCTCATGGCTGCTATGGCGTGGCCTGCATTACCGCCATGACGGTGCAGTCGACGTCAGGGGTGAAGCGGGTGGAGGCCGTCGATCCTGCACTGGTCACGGACACGCTTCTGGAGCTTGTCGCCGATTTGGAAGTCGCGGCCGTCCACATCGGAATGCTGGGGACGGGAAAAGTCGCCAAGGCTGTTGCCGACTTCCTTAAGCCAATCGGATCCGGTAAGGGTCGGCTGCCCAATATCGTTCTCGATCCCATCCTCAAATCATCCTCCGGAGCCGACCTGCTCGATGCGGCTGGAACTCGAATTTTGATCGAACGCCTGGTCCCGCTGGCAGATGTTGTAACTCCGAATGTCGATGAAGCGGCAGTAATTACGGGAATGAAGAGAGTAGAAGAATTGGACGAAATGAAAGCCGCTGCCGCCACGTTGCACGAGATGGGGGCATCCGCCGTGGTAGTGACGGGGGGGCATCTCGAAAAGGCGACGGATATGTTGAGCTTCACCACGAAACGTGGAATAGAACAGGAAGTTTTCAAGGCCGAGCGCCAGCGCTCCAAGTCCACGCACGGAACCGGCTGCGCTTTTGCCACGGCGATGACATGTCATCTGGCCTTGGATCGAGGGCTGGCGGAGGCCACTCTTCTGGCGAAGACCTACGTGACCGCCGCGATCTCCAACGGCCAGCCGTTAGGCAAGGGAATCGGCCCGGTACACCATCTCTATCGAATGAGCCAGCAGCGGCGTGCTGCCGGCAGCGGGGGCGAATCTACTTAATCCTGGGAGGGCTTCTTCAGAAGGATTCCGGCCACGAAGGAAGCGGTGGCCGCCAGCAGCCATTCCGCCCGGTAGTACTGAATCGCCTGAAAATCATTCCAAGTCTTGACGCTGTACAGGCCGGCAAGCAGGGCTCCCGCCACGCAAGATAGACCGATCACGAACGCGATCAGCGAAGCGGTGGGAAGGCCTAGACGACTCTTGATCTCGTGAAAGTGCAAATGACGCATCCAGGAAGGGAATCTAACCGTGTTCCAGGGAACTCCCGCAACCGCGGCTTGAATTCGGCAAATGGCGCGCTCCCACAACCCGGCTAAAGCCGCTGCATCGGCCCGAGCGGAGGAACTGATGGCTGCCGGCCGTCGACCGCCACAGGAGTGACAGAAGTTCGAACCCAGCAGGAACTCGGTCCCGCAGCGCGGACAAGCTTCCGCCATCGCCGGTTGGGTGTCGCCAACCGCGACTTCCTCATTGAGAGCTGGCGGGCGCCAGAACTCTTCTTGCGTTCCTTGTGCTACTTCTGCCATAAATCGGGACCTACCCGAAAAACCTTAGATCGCACTCCAAGCACCAAAACGTTGCAGATGCAACATATTGAAAATTAATAGTTTATAAATCGAGGGCTTTTCGCGTCGATCGCGCTGCAAGCAATTCTTACGTGGCTAAGTGCGTAAACTTGCGTCAGTTACGAAAGCCTTTGAACTCAAGAACGCACAAAAAACGCACAAAAAAAACTGAACGATAGCGGAAGTTCTCCCAATCCCAAGGCCCCAAGTCTTCGCCTCGGCGCTGGCCGCGCCCGCACGGTTCTCCGAGCTCCATTCGGCGAACCGGGTCGCAAGCGATTGACGAGTGCTTCCGCTACCTTCAGTTCTGTGGCGGATCAAAGTATAGGAGCGCTTTTTGGTGGACCGGGAGTAGCGGATTGGGCACGGAGATGACGCTCTTGATTCTGGCCAGAATTGCGGGCCCAGCGGCGGCCCGGATCGGCCCGAACGCGCACGCTTCGTTTAGACTATGAAAACCGGGTTTGTGGATCCTCAAGTAGAGTCTGCGCATGAATCTCCCGCTAAATGTTCGCCTCATTCCGCTCCTCGTTTTTCTCATGACGAACGGCCCGTTTGCCGGGGCGCAAACCACAGCGGACCCTAAGCCCACTCGCGGCGCGCTGCACGATCCTGAAACGGAGATGGCATTCGATCACTTCTACAACATGGACTACGTCCGGGCGACACAGGAGCTTGAGAAGATTGTTGCCAAGCATCCCGACGATGCGTTCTCGGTGAACCACCTCCTGACTGTGGTTCTCATGCGCGATCTCTACGAGACGGGCGCGATGAACACCGGAGATTACACGAACGATAGTTTTATTGGACGCGCCCCGCGTCCTACGGATGTCAAGATCAAGGATCACATCAAAGAACTGGCCCGTCGCGCTCTGAGCCTGGAAGACAAGCGGCTCAAGGCCAATCCATCGGACGTCGATGCACTTTACTGCCGCGGCGTTACGCGTGCCGAGTTTGCGGTTTACACCGGACTCGTCGAGCGCGCCTGGTTCTCGGCGTTGCGCAATGCCGTAGGCGCACGACACGATCACGAGCGCGTGCTCGAACTCGATCCCTCCTACTCCGACGCCAAGATGGTGGTCGGCACCCACAACTACGTCGCCGGAAACCTGCCATGGAGCCTTAAGGTCGCTGCGGCCCTGGCCGGGCTGAACGGATCGAAAGATAAGGGCCTGAGCTATCTGCGCGAAGTAGCGACGGGCCATGGCGAGAACTCCACCGACGCCAAAGTGATCCTCTCCCTGTTCCTTCGCCGAGAGCACCGCTATGACGAGGCGATCGGATACATGCAGGAGTTGACCGCGAGGTATCCTGGCAACCATTTGTTCCCCACAGAAGTCGCCAACCTCGAGCGCTCCGCAGGGCGGCTAAACGACGCCGAAGCCGAATACCGCAAGGTCTGGCAAAACGGCCGGGAAGGGAAGTACGGCAAGCTTCACTACGAATTGGCCGCATGGGGTTTGGGTGAGTTATTGCGAAGCAAGAAAGACTTTGATGGAGCCGCAGCCGATTACGAACTGGTCAATGAAGCCCCCAACCCCGATCCCGATATTCGTCAGAAAGCCAATCTTGCAGCCGGAGAAATGTACGACCTTCTCCAGAAACGTGATCTGGCGATGAAAGCCTACGAAGCGGTCCTGACCGGCCGCGCGGATAGCGGACAGGCCGACCAGGCGCGCCGCCACATGAAAGAGGCGTATCGGGAATAGCGTTATCTATAGTATGATTGATGCATCAATGAATCAATTTGGTGCCCTCGAAAATGAACCGACGTGTAGATGCTCATCTTGCCCGGACTCAATTCGGTCAGATTATGGATCGAGCTGTCGAGAACAACGAACGCTTTGTGGTGGAGCGCCGCGGCGAACCGGCGGTTGTGATCATGAGTGTTCAGGACTTTATTCGTACCGCCTCGCCGCCACCCGATTGGCTCGAAAAAGCCTGGAGCGGGGCGAAACGAAGAGGGATCGACAAGCTCACGTCACAAGAGATTGATACTGAGATCGCTGCCTACCGCCGTGAGAAGCGGAAGTGATTCGCGCCGTGATCGACACGAACGTTTTCGTGTCGGGCATGATCGCTCCTTCCGGGAATGAGGCTCTTTTGCTTCTGTCTCTCAGCCAAAAACTCGTTTGCCCATGCTTTTCTACCGAAATCTTGCAGGAGGAAGAGGTTTTGCGTCGGCCCAAGTTTGGGTTCGAGGCAGACGAGGTGAAATCACTTTTGCGCCTGATTCGAAGACGAGGTGAGTTCATTCCCCCAGTTTCAATACTTTCACTCTCACCAGATCCCGGTGACGATAAGTTCATTGCGTGTGCACTAGGGGCAAAATCAGAATTCCTAGTCACAGGAAACAAACTATCAGGAATCTTGGCTGTCCGGCACGAAACTGGTCAACGCGGGGGAGTTGATTCAACGCATCGCAGTTCTCCTTTGAGTGCCAGATTATGGAACCTTTCAGCTTGCACCGTCGTACCATGAGATTGAGGGCGGAGCTGTGTACTGCAACTATTGCGGAAAAGTGATTCAGGACGATGCCTTGGTCTGCGCCTACTGCGGGATTCGGGTGGGGGCCTCATTGGCGCGGGTAAAACTGGTCCGTCCGCGCCTCGGGCGCAAGGTCGCCGGCGTTTGCATCGGATTCTCGGAATACTTTGATATTGACGTTACCCTGGTCCGCGTCGTATGGCTGATCGTCGCATTCATGACGGGCATCGGATTCTTTTCCTATCTGATTGCGTGGATCATCATGCCGGAAGAACCGCTGCTGCTGCCAGCCCCTACTTTAGCGCAGCCGGTGACAAACACGCGTTCGTAGACTCGGGTATCGGTGGGAGGCTGCGAGGCACGCACGCCACCCGCCATGCTCGTGTTTAAATGGCTGCCATGGCCGCCATCCCTTCTTATCGTCTACGCAGCGAGGACGCGGAAATCGTCTACTGGGTCCTCGGCGATGGTCCTCCGGTAGTCCTTCTCCATCCCTTTCCCGCGCATCACGAATTCTGGATGCCAGTTGCGGAGGCGCTGGCATCGCGTTATCGGCTGATCCTTCCTGATCTGCGTGGACATGGAGAATCCGGCGCCGGGGAAGGCCCCGCCACTATGGCCAAACATGCCGGCGATGTCGCGCGCGTGCTGGATGACGCCCAGATAGGCCGCGCCCCGCTCATCGGAGTGTCGATCGGCGGATATCTTCTCTTCGAGTTCTGGCGAACGCATCGCAGCCGGGTCGCTGCGCTTGGCCTGTGCAACACGAAAGCTCCCGCCGATAACGCCGAGGCCCGAGCCGCACGCTTGCAAGCGGCCAATGATGTCCTCCATCGCGGCACCGAGCCCTTTCTGCAATTAATGGTTCCGCGTCTCTTTGGCAAGACCACGCGTGAGATGCGTCCCGATCTCGTCGAGGGCGCACTGCGAATGATGCAGCAGATGTCACCCGAAGACATCGCACAGGTACAGCGAGGCATGGCCGAACGGCCCGATTCGACGGATACATTGAAAATCATCAATGTACCGACGTTGCTCATCACCGGAGACGAGGACATTCTGACCGGCATCAATGAAGCCGAACTCATGCGCCAGCACATTGCAGGAAGCCAGTTGCGTGTGATTCCGAAGGCCGGGCACTACTCGCCATGGGAGCAACCGGAAGAAGCCACCAGGCTCCTGCGCCAGTTCCTGGACTCGTTGTGAGAGAGGTGTCCCACTCCTGTTGTCGCGTTCTTTGCAGAGGCAACGCCTGCCCTGAATGGAGATTCTTGAGTTTTCGCGCGTGGGTCAATCGAGCACACACCGGATGCTTCAAACCACATTGAACCGCTAGGTATCTGTGCTGCGCGTTCTATTTCAATTCCGCGTCCCAGTTCAACACCATCGTGATGAGCGACGCCTCCCCGTGTTCGGCCGAGACGCGCACCAGAATTCGCCCATCGGGTGCTGTATCGATGCTTCCGACCGTGGTGGCTGCAAAAATCTGCCGCGGCGCGCCCGCATGCAACTCATTTCCCTTCGATTCCACATCGGCCGCCATCAGCGGCCCATCGGTCGAGCGGTAGTAGATCTGTTTCCCATCGCGGCTCCACGCCAGCGCACTGCCTCCTCCGCTGATCGAAGCCCCATTAGACACTTGCCAACGTCCTCCGGGACCGGGGAAGGGAACGACGTAAACTTCTCCACGACCACTTTCATTCGAGAGATAAGCGACCCATTTCCCATCCGGAGAAAATCGAGGAACGACTTCGTCGAAGGGCGAGTGCACAAAGGGAGCCGGCTCACTTCCCGAAACTGGCAGGGTGAAGATGTCCCAACCCGTGTCGGAAGTTTGAGCATTCAGCAGCATGGTTTGTCCGTCCCGCGACCAGTCGGACACGTTGGCGGAGGCCTGCTCCGTCTTCGTGACCGCCTTCGCATTGCCGCTGCCATTCGCGGCCACGATTTGCACTTGCCCGGGAACAGTACCGATAGCCAGCTGTTTTCCGTCGGGCGACCATGCGCCGGCATAAACCGGCTTGGGATCGAATGTGAAACGAGAGAGCGTACCGCGATCCACATTCATGAGCCACAAATCAACGTTGGACTTGTCTGTCGCATCTGGTCGCTGCAGCAACACCGAGTGCCCATCAGGCGACAAGCGGGCGCCCGAGGAGACCATCGGCTGGCCAATCGACCCGAGTTGTTTGCCGGAGCGGTCCAGCCACACAATTTGTGTGGGCGCATCGTACGCTGTGCGATAGATCAGGACTCCGTTTTCCGAAACGGAAAAATTCCCCAGTTGTTTCGGTGCATAATACTCAATGCCGGAGGCCACAGGAATGGGATTCCCCGTCAACTTGAGCGCACCTGCATCGAACGGCTGCCTGACCAGGTTCCCATCCTTCATGTAGAAAAGGTGGCCGTTGACATATGCGACGTTGGTGGTCTCATTCAGGACCACGTGCGTCTCGAGAGAATCAAGCGAAGCGGCCATTACTTTGGCGTGCTGGTCATCACCTTCGTTGGCCGAGTAGAGAAAGTGCTTTCCGTCGGGCAGGAAATAGGGCCAGCGACCGCCAGCAAAGCGCCCCGGCGTTTTGAATTTGGTCACAGGCGAAGGCTGCCCGCCACCGTCGGGCACGCGATAAACGACGTCGTGAATTCCTGGCGCAAACAGGATGACGCCGTCGCGGTTCCACGTGCCGCCGCGTCCAAACGGAGCATCGCAGAGTCTCTGCACGACTCCGCCCACGGCGTCGACCTTCTTCAACTTGCCATTCGCGAAGAACCCAATGAATCGGCTATCGGGCGACCAGAAGGGATAGTAAGCGCCATCGGTGCCCGCAAGGGAAGCGGCTGAGGTCTCGTTGAGCCGGCGCACAAACAACAATTGTTTGCCTTCGCCGAGTGCGATGAAGGCGATCATGCGACCGTCCGGCGATATCACGTTGTGATTGAACGAAGCCGACGGCGCGAACACGTATCGGTCCGGAGGTCCAATCTGCGCTCGCACCACGCGGCGCAACGACGCAATTCTATTGGAATAAATCCACGCGCTCGCCAAGCCTGCGATGGCCAGGACTGCGCAGAGTGCTGTGGCTACGATCCAGGTTCGCTCCCGGCTCTGTCGTCGAGCTGCGACCGGCGCCGGAGTGCCGAACTGTGAACCTCCTTCCGCAATCCACTTCAATTGAAGCTTTAGGTCGTGAACGCTCTGGAACCGGTCGTCCGGATCTTTCGCTAGGCATGTCTTCACAACCGAATCGAGCACAGGTGGCGTCATGGGCCGGATGCTTGAAATAACAGGAGGCTCTGCGGCGAGAATTGCAGCGATCGTCGAGGCGGTAGTCTTGCCTTCAAATGCTCGCTTGCCGGTGCACGCCTCATAGAGCACCGCACCCAGCGCGAAGATGTCAGAGCGCGCGTCGGCCTCTTTGCCCTCCAGTTGCTCCGGCGACATGTACTGGAAAGTGCCCACAACTGTGCCGCGCTGGGTCAGGGGTTGGCTTGCGGCGGGAGTGTTCAACGTCGCGGTCAAGCTGGAATCTGCTGGCGCAACCGCCGGAGTAGCCTTGGCGAGCCCAAAGTCCATCAGCTTCGCCCCGGACTTGGTCAGCATGATGTTCGCCGGCTTCAGGTCGCGGTGCACCACGCCCATCCGGTGCGCTTTCTCAAGCCCGTCACACACTTCCTTGCCGATCTTCAATATCTGCTCGATGGGCGTCGGCCCCTTGCGGATGCGCTCGGCCAGAGTCTCTCCTTCGAGAAACTCCATGACGAGGTAATCGACCCCGTCCTGATGGCCAACGTCGTAAAGAGTGCAGATGTTGGGATGGTTCAACGACGAGATGGCTCGCGCTTCGCGCTCAAAGCGGTGTTTGGCTTCGGTATTATCCGAGAGATGATCGGGAAGGATCTTTATGGCGACGGTACGGTCCAACCGCGTATCGCAAGCTCGATACACCTCACCCATTCCGCCCGCGCCAAGTGGAGATTGAATCTCATACGGCCCGAGTTTGCTTCCCGTGCTAAGCCCCATGTCGCGCCACATTATAGGCTCGAACGGGAATCCTCCCAACTTTGCCGATCATTTGCGTGGATTGTCAAACCGGAAGTTAGTGTTGGCAGACCGGCCGACAAGGACGACTTCTAGCCCCTCATGCTTAAGTTAGCGTTCATGGGGTTTCGCCCCCGATCTCCCAAAGACTAGAATCAAGCCGCCATGAAGAACGCCATGAACAGCCTTGCTCTCCTTCTCCTCCTCTGCCCCGCTCTCACGCTCTCAGCCGATACCCAGAGCAAATCGACCGAGCGTCCCCGCATTACTGGCATCGATCACGTGTCGTTCTACACGACGGCGCCTGACGGAGTGAAACATCTCTATGTCGATATCCTCGGCCTTCCATCCGCGGCCCCGATCGAATCGGGTGAAACCGTCCGCTACATGTCGGGCAAGCAGTGGGTCGGCTACAGCCCCGCGCCCGATCCGAAAGCTACCGATCGCATGGATCACGTCGCCTTTACCACCGACAATATCGGCGCCCTCCGTCGTTATCTTGTCGAGAAGGGAATCAAGCCGGGACAGATCGAAGGCCGCTCCGACCACAGCCTCAGCCTGATGGTGAAGGATCCAGAAGGCCATCGCATCGAGTTCGTAGAACGCGGCAAAGGCGACACGGGTCCGCCCGCGCCCAATGCCGTTTCCCACCGAATGATTCATACCGGCTTCCTGGTTTACGACCAAGCCGCCGAGGACCATTTTTACCGCGAGATCCTCGGCTTCCGCCCCTACTGGCATGGCGGCATGAAAGATACTCAGACGGATTGGGTTTCGCTCCAGGTTCCAGACGGCACCGATTGGCTGGAATACATGCTGAACCAGCCCCAGCACCCGGACCTCGAACTGACCGGCGTGATGAATCACATTTCCTACGGCGTCGCGGACATGAAAAAAGCACAGGCCATTCTCGAGTCGCATGGCTGGAAGGAACACGGCGGGGAGCACTCGCAGATGGGGAGAGACGGCAAGTGGCAGCTCAACGTGTTCGATCCGGATTTCGCTCGCATCGAACTCATGGAGTTCAAAGCGGCGCAAAAGCCCTGCTGCAGCGACTTCACCGCCCCGCACCCGTCGGAATAACAATCGCAGAGACGTTGCTTGCAACGTCTCTGCGTTCAGCGCCCCGTACTGCCGGCATTCCATCCCGCTGTCCGGGGCAGCTTTTTGTTAGAATCTCCGGCGATGACAACCGCCATAGCCGAATCCGTTCTGGTCTCCCCCGGCACTGTCGCCACTGCCAAGGGCGATGGCCAAGCCGTCGATCTCAGTGCCGCTGCAAGCCGCGTATTTCTCGGGACCCTCTCCATCACCAAGATCATCGAGCAGGAATCGCTCGATGTCAGTATCTTCGGGTCAGCCGACGGTTCGACTTGGGAGCCCAAGTCCATCGCCGCGTTCCGTCAGGAGTTCTACACCGGTGAGACGCCATTGCTGCTGGACCTGACCGCGCATCCCAACATGAAATTCGTGCGTGCTCATTGGGAAGTTGCCCGCTGGGGACGCGGCACCGAGACTCCCATGTTCGAATTCGGGGTCACGCTGAAAGAGATTCCACCCGACATTCTGAAAGAAGTTTCGACGAAAGCAACCAGCTGAGAATTGCTGATTGTTGATTTTTGATTGTTGATTGAAAACCGCTATTCAAGTGCTACTGAAGCGAAGGTTTTTATTCAACAATTATCAATCAACAATTCTTTTCGCCTCCATCCGCTATATTGATCAAGGAATGAAAGTCCAATCGAGCGTAGTCGTGCGCCCGGCGCGCAATATCCGGGGAAGTGTCGAGTTGCCTGGAGACAAGTCGATCTCCCACCGCTACGGGATGTTGGCGGGAATTGCCGAGGGCCCTTCGCGCATCGCGAACTATTCCACGGGCGCCGACTGCGCCAGTACGCTGGGTTGTATGCGCGCGATGGGCGTGACGTGGGAACGCAAGTCGGACACTCAGAATGTCATCGAGGTGCGAGGCCGCGGCCTCTCGCTCCAGGCGCCCACAACGGCGCTCGATTGCGGAAATTCCGGCTCCACCATGCGGATGCTGAGTGGGATCGTGGCTGGGCAGAACTTCACCAGCGAGATGATCGGCGATGAATCTCTTTCCCGCCGTCCCATGGAACGGATCATCAAGCCGCTTTGCGCCATGGGCGCCCAGATCGAGTCGCAGCAAGGGAAGCCGCCGTTGCGAATCACCGGCAGCCCTTTGAAATCCATCGACTACAAGATGCCTGTGGCCAGTGCGCAGGTGAAATCCTGCCTGCTGTTCGCCGGACTCTTCGCTGATGGCGAAACACGGGTCGAAGAATCGGTGCGCACGCGCGATCATGGCGAGGTGGCCCTGCGCGCCTTCGGAGCGCAATTGCAGCGTAAGAAGGCCGACGGAGGAAGCGAAGTTCGCATCCGTGGCGGCCAGCGTTTGCACGGCATCGAAGCTCGCGTCCCCGGAGACCTTTCGAGCGCGGCATTTTTTCTCTGTGCCGCAGCTTTATTTCCAGGATCACAACTGACCCTGCCCACTCTTCTGATGAATCCGACCCGTGCGCGCCTGCTCGACATTCTCATGCAGATGGGCCTGCACATCTCCGTGACTCAACTCGAAGAGATTCACGGCGAGATGGTGGGATCGCTCCAAGTCGAAGGCGCGACCCTGAAGGGCACCACAATCACCGGAGCCGACTCGGCCAAACTGATTGACGAAATCCCTGCGCTGGCCGCCATCGCGCCCTTCACCGAGCAGGGAATCGAAGTGCGCGATGCAAAGGAACTGAGGGTGAAGGAATCAGACCGCATCTCGGCGGTCGCAACGAATCTGCGTAAGATGGGCGCCCAGGTGGAAGAATTCGAAGACGGCCTGAAAATCCCCGGCGGACAAATCCTCCACGGCGCCGAACTCCATGCCTTCGACGATCACCGCATCGCCATGGCCTTCGCCATAGCGGCCTTGCGTGCCGAAGGCGAAACCGTGATCCAAGGCGCAGAGTCAGCCGCCATTTCTTACCCGGCATTCTTCGAGAACCTCGAAGAGCTCACAGCCCATTAAGGTCTCTGTGCCACTCTGTGTCCTCTGTGGTGATGGTTTTTGCCGTGACCAAATTCAATACAGTATTCTCCGGAGTCCACCGGTAACTTCAGTTCTATTACGGAAGTGACCTGTCATCGATTGGCACCTCCCAAGAAAATACCAGCACATGGGCCGAGGCCCTTGACGCCTCGCGCGTACTTTTTTCTGGGGAGATTCACATGCGATTCAAGATGATGTTTTGTGTGTTGTTGCTCATGGCGTCGATGGCATACGCCAAGGAGCCCAAGCCTTTTCAAACCGGCAAGCTCTTGCAGATGGATTCCGTCGCGTGCGGCGTGTCGGAGAAGGACGGCAAGAGTCTCGTCGGCGAAATGATCGGCACCGATTCTGGCAGCAAGAAGACGCACGAACTTCTTTGCCAGGAATATCTCTTGCAGTCCGAACACGTGATCTACCGCATTCGTCCGCGGGACGAGAAGCATCCTGTCCTTCTGCCTGTTGGCGAGCAGGCGCAATTTCGCATTCAGAAAGACAAGATGCTGCTGCGCGTGGAAGATCTCGACAGCAAGGAGCGCGAGTACATCGTAGTCTCGATGACTCCCCGCAATGACAGCAGCACCGCCGATGCGGCACCGTCGCGGGTCAGTCATCTCCAATAAGTTAGCCTGACCATTCACGAAGATGGCGCGGAGAACACTCCGCGCCATTTGTTTTGCACGCCTCAGGTCATTTCTGTAGCTGGCGCAGAAGCCTCATTTAGCTGGCTTTCCGCTCTCCAACCCTGCCAAACCGATCCGCATCCATATAGGCGATTCGCAGCTTAGGCGTCCGCTCGTTGTGTGGGCCGGGCCGGGAATGCGAACGGCACGGAGAATTTCGGGAGGAGTAACACTAACCATGAAACACTATCTAGGACTCATTCTCACGGCGCTTTTCTTCGCTACCCCTGCTCTGGTCGCGCAGGAAAGTGGTAGCTCGGATCACGCGGAAGTAGGCATCTTCGCCGAATATTTTCGCTTCAGCGATCCCGGACCTACCAGCAACTACATCGGCCTTGGCGGACGAGCAGCATTCAATGTCCGCCCCAGCGTCCAAATCGAAGGGGAGATGGGCTACGACTTCGAGCGAAACTACACCAGCACCTTCAGCAACGGCGTCACTACGGCGACGGTGCAGAGCAGACTTCGCACGCTGCATGGATTGTTTGGTCCAAAGTTCCAGACGGGCTCTGGTCCATTCCGAGTCTTTGTGACCGGCAAAGTGGGATTTGAAAACTTTACCCTGACCAACCAGGGCGCGCCGACTGGATTCCAGACGGCGGTGGGCTTGGCTAACGGTGCAACGTACTTCGCTGTCTATCCGGGCGGAGGTATTGAAGCCTTTGCCGGCCCCATCGGTGTTCGCGCCGAAATCGGTGACAATATCTTCTTAAACAACGGGGTCCACAACAACATGCGCGTCAGTTTCGGTCCACAATTCCGGTTCTGATTCGGCGTATGTCTGGGAACCAACCGGCGGCCGCAATGGCCGCCGGATTTGTTTGCAGCGAACCCACCGGTTGCCCCATCCTTGTCGCGTGTTGTGCGACAGGGTGGTGATTTTGACTTCTTGACCGCGCCCGAAATCGTCGAATCCGTAATTCAAAATCCCCGCCCTGTCCTGCATAGATCGCAGGAACAAGGACGGGCACCCTCAGGTTTCCTTTATGAGGGTTGCTGCAGTGATCCGAAAAACGATTGCCCGGTGTAGAGACGTTGCCAGCAACGCCTCTCTGTCCAGCCGCACTGGTCGTAGTTCGCCGGCCGCCCATTTTCCTGCGGGGCCTTGGCCGAAAACCCGCGATTCCCGCCCTGCGCCTGTGGTACAGTATTGCCCACTCACTTCACGTCGGCCGTGGGGCCGGCTGCATCCTGAGATTCCCCTTCGCCGAGGACCAATCGATGACTACTCTCCGCGAGTTGATAAAAGACCGCAGACTCTATTCCGTCGACGCCAACCGTACCGTGCTCGAGGCCGCGCGCTACATGCTGGAGCACAACGTCGGCGCCGTGCCCGTTCTCCGCGACGGAAATCTCACTGGTATCCTCTCCGAACGCGACATCATGAACCGCGTCGTCGCCGTCGGGCGCACCCCAGGCACCACCGCCGTTTCCGAAGTCATGACCGCGAACCCGCGCGCTGTCCCCGCCGATGAAAGCATCGAAGAATGCCTGTTCATCATGCGCGAATTCGGATTTCGCCATCTCCCCATCGTCGAAGGCAAGGAATTGAAGGGACTGGTCTCGTTGCGGGATGTTCTAATGCACCAGGCGGCCGAGATCGAAAAGCAGACCAGACGAGCGGCATCGTAAAAACAGGCGTTGTAACCCATTACAATGTCATCCCGAGCCGCTTCTTTTGCGGCGAAGGACCTATGCACTCGCTGGTAGCACCGGCTCAGCGAAGGAGTGCATAGGTCCTTCGCGGCAAACAACGCCGCTCAGGATGACACCCGATGAGGACTGCGCATTTCTAAAGGGCTCTAAGTCCCCTGACCCCCGCCCCCTGACCCCTCGCCCCCTACTCTCTCTTCCGCAGAATCGTCTCCCCCGGCTTCGGTGGCAACCGGAACGGAAACTCGAAAATCTTTCCTGCCAGCGGCACGCGCAGGATGAACTCCTCCTGCTTCTTCCACCGGCTGATCCACTTGCTGTCGGTGCTGAACAGGACCCAGCCGCTGGTATCGGTTTTCCCCGGGCTCAACTGCGTCGGCCGCAGGCTATTCTTGCCGACGAATTCCTGCAACTCCGCCGAGTCCTTCAGGAACGCCCGTACGAAAGCTTCTTTCTGCTCCTTCTGCTCCGGATGCTTCTCCACCTGCCGCGCGGTCTCATCGTTCAACGCGTCCGCATCGTTCTGTACTTTGTCGGCGAAGCCATCCGGATCAAGCGCGGTCTGTATGACCTGAAAATGTTTCATGAACTGCAGCGAGATGTTTTCGGTTTCAACCTCGAGTGACGCCTGCCCGCGATAACGTACGGTCAGCAGCACCGCGAAAAACGCCTGGTGCCGCCGGTGCACCTTCTCCAGTTCCTGCGAATCGACTGCCAGCACGATCCCGGCCTCGTCCGACCAGAGCCCGTAACGGTACTTCCCGTCGTCGTCGCGCGAGAACGTGCAGCCGGGATTGCCTTCCGCCCAGCGCACCGCTGGAATCCTGTTCTTGTTTTTATTAGACGCGAATGCTGGATGCGGCAGCAGGGAACTGACCGCGGTCATCAGCACCAGGACCTTCACCAACTGTCTCATAAGCGGTTTTGAGAAGGCGACGGTCTCAGCTGTGCCGCTTAAGAATGTTTTTGGGAAGAGCATGGGTTCACAGCTTGCGGAAAAGCGCAGGTTTTGAATCCGTTTTGAAAGGGCGCGACTTCAAGTCTGTCCATGAGAACTACCACCGAACGCGAGCAGCGCAGGAAGCACTACCAAAACTCCAGCCGCGCAACGGCGGGATATGAAAGCCCGGCACGGAAGTGCCGGGTGAAGCGGAACAGATACCCGAGTCCCGTAAGGATGGCACGCGTTCTCACGTATATTCTTCAGGTCGCGCATTGGGCCATAAAATCCGTGCGGCTCTAGCCCCTGCGCGGCAGACCGGCTCATGGCTTACGGCGTTTTTGGGGGCGCGGTGACCGTCAAGCTGACGGTAGGCCCGCTGGTGGTTGTGCTGATGTTGCTGGAAGCGACTCCGTTGGAATCAACCCCCACGATCGTGAACGAATATGTGTTGGCCGGCGTGATCCCGTTCGGCGTCGTTGTGGTCGGGTTGTTATTCGCGCATCCCGGAGTCAAAAGGAAGGCTCCGCAAAGCACAACCACTGCCAGCATGCCCCATGCGCCTCGAAAGCGTTTCCCGCTCGCCGCGGCGCCGAAGCCCACCAGTCCGATAAGCGGCAAGAAGAGCCAAAAGCCCATGACGTTGCGCGAATGCGCTCCGGTGGTGGTTGGCCCAAACGTGCTGATGGTCAGCGTGGCGCTGGCGGGCGTCCCAGTCACCGGCAGGTTCGGGCCATTTTTCGGGTAGGTGAAAGAGCATACGGGAGCGATCGTCACCAGCGGAGTGATGGACGCGCATGCCAGCGTAATGCCCCCGCCCGTGGGAGTAGCGTATCCGTAGACCGGATTTACCGTGACCACGGCCTGGGCGCCGCTGCCGGCAGGTACGCTCGTGGGCGCCACTGCGCCGGTCACGCTGATGGTGAACTGCGGGCTCACCGCCAGAACGGTGAGTGGAAGTGCCGGCGTCGTGAAGGTCGTAGTCGGCCCCGTGCCCGTAATCGTGATGTTGTAAGGCTGCGTGCTGGTATCGCTCAGGGTCGTCACCGTCGCGCTCACGCTCCCCGGAGCCGTGACCGACGGGGGACTCACCGTGCATACCGGAGGATCTGTCGCCACCTGCTGCGACGTGACCTGGCAGGTCAAATTGACGGTCCCGCTGAATCCGTTCACCGATCCCACCTGGATCAGGGACGACGAAACACCGCCCGGTGCTACGGCGTCCGGATTAAACGAACTGGGGGTGAGCGTGAATTCCGACGTCCCGCCCTGCGCCAGCGCCGCCGGGGCGAAGCAGGCAAAGGCAAAGGCTGCGGCCATCAGCCACAGGGCGACAATCCCGTGATGCCCAAAGGTAGATTTCAACTTGGATTCAGACCACTCGGATCTCAACATGAACGGGTTCTGGTTCAACTAGCTTCGATTCCTGGGAATGCAAAAACGCTGCCCGCCACCCGGGCGGATCGTGTCCCGTATGGTTCGAGGTCCCAAGGTACAAGTCAGATCTCCTTGAAACCATGAACTTTGAATTTCCATACTACCATCCCCGCTGGTGGATGATTCGGACTTGAGCCTTCGCGGAAACGGGAACGGCCGCCTCCCGGATGGAAAGCGGCCGGATAACATTTGCCTATGCCTAGTTGATCGTGAGCGTGAGTGCCGGCGTACCCGTTACCACAGTCGTCCCATTGGTGCCAGTAACGGTGATCGTATACGAGCCGGTAGGTGTCCCGCCGCCACCGCCGCCGCTACTGCCGCCGCCGCAAGCTGGCAGCAGCAGAAGACACATCAGGACCATTCCAAGCACCACAAGCCCGACGAACTTCCTACGGCGGGTGCCCGAAGGCGGAACCGCGGCGCCCAGTAGGGTGAGGCCAAATACCGGCAAGAGCAGAGCATATACAACACCAAAGCGCCGGCCGTTCGCGGGACGTGTCAGCATCGCACTGGCGGCAGTAGTGCCCACATTGAGCGTGGCGGTTGTTGTGCCATTTGCGGGCGGGGTGACGGTGTTGTTGATATTGCAAGTGGGCCCTTTAGTCACGACGGGTGAAACTGCGCAAATCAGGGTTACAGGTGCGTTAAAGCCACCTGTGGATCCAACTGTGATCGTGGCGGTCGCCGATACGCCCGCGTGCCCCGACGTGTTCGACAATGCGCCATTGCTAACGGTGAAACTGCCGGACGATGAGCCGGTACTGTACTTCGCCACGAACGCATCCGTGCCGCCACCCAAGGTTGTCTGAAGAGACCCGGTAATGGTCGGAAACGGAGAAGACGCCGTATTGCCGGCAACGTAGATGTTGGAGCCAGCGCTGTCCACTGCAACCGCCCCGACGGGATTCAGAGGGTTCGACGCATTGGTGTTTTCGTTGAGTGCGCCGCCGAGGTAGGTCGAGAAGACCAACGAACCTGACGCGCTGATCTCCGTGACAAACGCGTCCGCCGCGCCGCCCAGCGTTCCCTGGGTGGCGCTTGCCATCGGGAAATTCGTGGAGGTCGTTTGGCCGGTGACATAGGCGTTCTTGCTTCCGTCTACGGCGATACCACTGCCAGCATCATCAAGGGAACCGCCGAGAAACGTGGAATACACCAAGGCAGTTCCAGTAGGGTTCAACTCCGTGACGAATGCGTCTTGAAGGCTTCCCCCGAAAGTACCCTGCAGTGCAGACTTCAGAGGGAAGTGCAGGCTGGATTGCGTTAACCCCGTGACATACGCGTCTCCTGAACTATCGACTGCAATACCGAGGCCCTGATCCTTGCCCTCGCCGCCGAGGAAGGTTGAATAGACAGGCGCTGCTCCTGATGAGTTGAAGACCGTCACAAATGCATCCTGCAAACCGCCGTTGCAGTTTGTATCGCTGCCGCAAGTAGGTTGAACAACGCCAGTTGTAGTGGGAAAAGTCGGAGTCGAGGTGGCACCTGTCACATAGGCCTGACCCGAGTTAACGGCTACTGCGGCTGCGAAATCGTTCGGCCCGCCAAGATACGTCGAGTAGGCCAGCGAACTTCCTGATGTGTTCAGCTTGGTGACAAAGCCGTTCGAACTGCCATTGATGGTGGTTTGGAACGCGCCGGTAGTTACGGGAAAATTGGAACCGGCCAAGCCCACCACGTATACGCCCGTGGTGTCTACCGCAACACCGTTCGCGACATCATCACCAGTTCCTCCCAGATACGTGCTGAAAATCAAAGAACCGCCGGAAGAGGCTAGTTCCAGAACAAATGCATCGACCGAGCCACCTCCAAACGTCGACTGAAAGGCTCCGTGGGTGGGGAAGTCCGTGCTGGAATTAGTCCCGCCTGCCACATAGGCATTTCCAGAACCATCTACCGCGATTGCGTTACCGCTGTCGTCCAAACTGCCGCCGATGTAAGTGGAGTAAACCAGGCTCGACCCATTCGCCGCAATCTTGCTGACGAACACATCGAAGCCGCCCTTGTTGGTTGAAGAGTAGGCGCCTGCCACGGTTGGAAAGTTCGTTGATTTAGTCTGCCCAGTGACATAGGCGTTTCCGGACCCGTCGATCGCGATGGCATAGGCGTCGTCTTCAGCAGTTCCGCCAAGATATGTCGAGTAGCTCAAGGACGGATCAATCACCAACTCCTGCCCGCGATCGTAGTCGCCAAGATTCAACCCAACTTCGTTCCCGCTCTTCACTTGGAACGCCGCGTCAACGATCTCCCTCTTCCCGTCCTTCTTCTGATACGCCACAGGCTTATGCAACACGACATCGCCGGCAGACGAGGCGAGCACCAGGTTGCCGCTGGCGTCGGTAGCGAGTTTCTGCGCGCCCTTGAAGCCCAAGCCAATCGTCTTCGGATCAGCGCCGGGGCTTACCACGAAATCAAATTCCAGTTGCCGCTGCGCGCCATGAAACACCATGTTCACGCCGGGATAAACGTCCCGGTAGGAAACCGACGAGTACTGTTTCACGCCCGTGTGCCAATTCTTCGGATCGCTTCCGGTGTAGTAATTGACGACTCCGGGAACTTCATTGCCGGCGGCAATTTCCGGCTTCAGATTTCCGCCGATCAGCCGCATGTCGATGGCGGCACTCTGAGCCTTCTCTGTCGTCTGTGGTTGCGAGTGCGCGCCCGCGATGCGCGATGGTCGCGCTGCCTGGTGCTTGGCCGAAGTGATCGCGAAGACCGTGTCGCTCGCCGTCAGGAATACGGAATATCCATTCCCCCGCGCCGTATATTTCACCTTTGGATCGGTCTGTCCCTGGTTAGCTTCGAAGGCTAGCGGCAGGGTGTCGAGGCTGGCGCGAATCCGTCCGCGTTGCTCGGCGCTGACAGTCGGCTGAGATTTGTTGGCGCTCTGATTGATCGCTTGTACGTTCTTCGCACCCGAGGCGGAGAACATAGCCGCGCCCCCTGCGACTGCGACCGTCAACACGGCTATCGCAGCAACCCACTTGGAAGGCATCCGGAATTTGGCAATGGAAGGTTTCGACACGACATTCTCCTGATTGAACCCTTAGTCTCTTTTGCGGGGGATAGACTCGGCTGCAACGCAAAGAAATCCCGATGCGCGCCGATGCTCTGATGTCAGCAAGGTTCCTAGATTTTTGCAGCTTAGGCGAAAGTATGGATTGGACCAAACGGCCTTGTCAATGAAACTAAGGTACCTCTTTGTGTACCGTACGTCCGGAGCAGCAGGCTTTGCAGGAGTCTCGGTTCGGGGTTTCCCGCGACCTGTCGTTACGGCACCGTGATGATTACCCCGGTGCACGGTTTCTGCCCACGCCGCCGATAGCTGTGTTGCACCGCCGAATCGAAGTAGATCGCGTCCTCGGCTTCCAGTGAGAATTCCTCGCTGGCAATCTTCATGGTTAACGAGCCCTTCATTAAATACAGCAGTTCCACCCCGGGATGCTGATGCGGCCTCACCTTCTCCGGCGCAATTTCCTGGAATTCGGCCACAAACACGCTCATCTTCCGTTCGGTCGTCTTGTAATCCAGGCACTCAAAAAAATACGGGACTTCCTGCGTCCCAGGCCGCTCCGGGAAGCGTACCCGATCCTCTTTCCGCACCACGCTCACCACCCGCCGCTTGCGCTCATCGGTGAAAAAATATTCCAGCCCCACCGAGTACACCATCGCAATCCGCAACAGAGTGGGGAGAGTTGGGAACAGTTTTCCTCGCTCCAGCTTCGACAACAGTGCCGCCGAAAGCCCCGTGTGCTTGCTGAGTTCGACCAGTCCCATGCTCTTGCGCAGACGCAACGTACGCAGCTTTTCCCCGATCGAATACCGTCCCAGGCCTTGCGAGATGGCGTCAGGAACCCGAGTCATGGTTTCGTAATAATAAAACCAATGTGCATGAGAGTAAATGTGGCGCCGGCGTCCTGCCGGCTGTGGAGGGGGCGTCTCGCCCCCGAAGCCTCGATTCAAAGCGCGTTTCATTGGTCCGGAAGTAACGAACAGGATGGATTGTTTTGTGCGGAGACGTCGCAAGGCTTCCGATCAGCACTCAACGCCTCCAGTTCCGAGGCCTCTCGGACGAGAAACCTCGAAACTCTGAAGCCTCGAAGGGTCGAAACTCGAAACCTGAAACTGTTTCTATTTCGGCTGCGGTTTCTTCTTACCGAACAATCCAATCACATTGTTGATCGGATTCTGCTGCTGCTGATTGTTGCCCTTTCCCTGATTATTCAGATATCCCTGCAGTAATCCGGTGGCAATTCCTTTCACGTCAGGCGTGAACTTCGGATTCGAGGTTGTCCCCGTAATTCCAAACGGAATCCCCGTGCCCTGAACATCAGCCTTCATTTTGAAAGCAAGTTCATTCGAGGGACTCACGGTTCCCGCCCCCGTGAGTACACCAATGGCCGGAACGGTGAGGTTGACGTTGTTCGCTTCAGTACCCGCCGGAGACATCTTCACATCGGAACTGAAATTCTGGATCGTAGTGTCATTGCCAGTATTCTTCCCGGACAAGGCAGAAATGGCAGCGCCCATTTTCTCGCCGAGGTTGAAGTTCGCCAGTTGCGTGTTCTCCATCTTTACCGACCCGGTGCTAACCAGCTTGTCAACAGGACCAGCACTGGCCACGTTCACGATCAAGTCGCCGCCCTTGAGAGATGCCTTCGGAGGTAATATCACACCCACGGCGGGCAGCATGGCCTCCAGATCGTCCACCGGCATCTTGTCGCCCGCGAGTTTCAGATTGACCGCGGTGACCTTGCCGTGCGCATCGTAGGTTCCGGTCAGATGCGCGACTGCCTGTCCCATCGCTATGTCGCCCTGCTGAATGACTCCCGTTTCACGAACCAGGTTATGTTCAACGGCAAACTTCACGTCGACCGGCCGTCCCGCTGGAGCGCCCTTCTTTACGACCTGTAAATTCGTGGCTTTCAGCGTACCGGTGATCTTTGCTTCATGACCGTCGGAGGCGATGGTGCCGTCGAGATCGGCGATACCGGCAATTCCCGCCGCCGGATCGATAAATCCCGACGCCGCCAGATTCATCTTCTGCACGCTGATCTTGGCGTTCAGCGGTGTGAGCGCTGCGTCGGCCGGGTTGATCGGCCCCGCTGTGCCTGAAAGTTTCATCGTGCCGCCGGAGGGAGTGTTCGCCGACATCGTGAAGGGGAACGATGAATTGAAAGAGAAGTTCACAACCTCGACATTTACTTTGTCGTACACACGCTGAGGCTCGGTCGAGTCAGCCTTTGCGACCGAGAGCCTGCCGTTGTTCACATTCAGCTTCCCGATCGATAGATTCGGATTGCCGCCTGCGCCTCCCTGGGCCGGCGTTTCTGAGGATGTCTTCGGCGCAGCAGTCTCGGGCGTATGCGCTGGCGCCGAAGGATTCTTCCCGCCCAGGCTGGAGAAGTTCCACTTCTCCCCGTTCTCCGATTTCACCAGGCTGATCTGCGGCTGATCCAGCGTCACCTGCGTGATATTCAGGGTCCGCGAAAAAATCAGCGGGATCATCTCGACCCCAACTTTGAACGACTTGGCCTGCACGAACGGAGTCTTGCTGAACTGCGGATCGTCGGCGATCGAAATGTTGTCAGCCGTCACGCCACCCGACAGCAGCGACAGCGACAAGTTGCCCACCTTCACTTGCCGCCCCAAAGCGTCGGTGAGTTCCGCCTCCAGCTTCGGACGGAAGGTGTTCGCGTCAATGAAAAAGGGAATTGCTATGGCGATCACAACGAGTACCGCAATAACAATGGCGACAATCTTCAGGAATCTTTTCATGATTTTTTACCTCCTTTAGGAACGGCGGTAGCAACCGAATTGAAGGAAGTCCGTGCGGCGAGAAAAGTGTATCACTGCTACTCCTGCATCAGTTCGGGAGAAGGCACCGAAACGTCCTTCCTCGCACTGGCGGCCGCCGCCATTTCTTTCTGTGCTTCCTCTTTTCGCCCCAGTCGGAGCAGCACCTGCCCGCGTACATAGTGCGCATCCGTCCGTTCTGGATCCAGTTTCACCGCTTGATCGGTTTCAGCCAGTGCCGCCGCATACTTCTTCTGCCGTTGATAAATCTTCGCCAGCCCAAGGTGTGAACTTACCAGCCGGGGATCTCTTCGTATGGCCTCGCGATAACTTTTCTCGGCGCTGGCATCGTCTTGCATCTGCCAATAGACCTCTCCCAGTTGGTCGTAGTTCAGCGCCAGGTCTGGCTCGATCGTTACATCCTTCAGAAACTCTTCCCGCGCCTGGGAGTACTCCTGTTTTTTAAAATACGCTACCCCCAGATTGAAATGGATGAATGCGAGAGTGGGGTTGATTTTCGCGGCGGCCTCAAACTCCGCAATCGCCATGTCACATTCCTCGCGATTGAGATGATATTTTCCGGCGAAGAGATGGTATTCGGCCGAGTCATTGCCGATTTTCAGCAATTGCGCCGTCGCGCGGTCGTCCCATTCCGCCTGGCCCGCCCGGTGCGCTGCATTGGCCAGCACGTACAGGTAGGGCAAGTTCTCCGACTCCTGCGCCCATAACGGTTCCAATGTGACAGCGGCATCCTTCCAGCGCTCGGCGAAAAAGTAGCAGAGCCCCAGCAGATACCTCGGTTGCACTGCCTCCGGTTGCTCCCGCACCACTGACTCGAAAGCCGGGATCGCTTTCAGATATTCATTCTGCCGGTAGTACGCGAGCCCGATATTCAGCCGGATACCTGGTACATTCGGCATCAACTCTTCCGCTTTGCTCAGCGCCTGCAGAGCCTTAGCCCACTGTTTGCCCCGCATGTACACGACCCCCAGATTCGCGTAGGCCGGTCCGGCTTTCGGTTCCATCTGCAGGACCTGGCGAAAATCTGCCGCGGCTGCTTCTAACCGGTTTTCCTTGAGGGCTTGCTCCCCACGCTGAAAAAATACCGCCGGATCCCCCGTCTTAGACTCTGCAGATCGCCCGTTCGGCGTGCCTCCCGATGCGGTCTGCGCCACACCACCCGCCGCTGCGCCTGCCAGCGCAAGCAGCAGTACGCAACTGATCGATGTGATCCCTGTGCTTGACACTCGCATGACTCTCTGCTGTAGTGTCCGCCAGCGATCGCTCGAAATTCAAGCGATGCCGTCCCTGATTTTCGAGAAACGTTATCCGACGGGCCGAGAGTCGTGAGCACCGCGAGCAATAAGCAGTGACCTGTGAGCAAACCAAGGTTCGCTCATAGCTCGTAGCTCATAGCTCACTGCTCATAGCTCAATGCGGTCGCGACCGAAAACTCTGAAACTAAGAACTGTGAAGACCTGAGTCATGGTGACGATTCGAGATGTGGCGAAGGAAAGCGGATTCTCTTCGACCACCGTGTCCATTGTTCTGAACAACGCGCCGCTGGCCCGCTACATCCCCCCCGCCACCAAGAAAAAAATCGAGCGTGCCGCGGCGAAGCTCGGATACCGTCCCAACCAGTTCGCCCGCTCGCTGCGCAGCAAGCGCAGCCACACCGTCGGCGTCATGGTCTTCGACATGACCGATCCGTTCTGCACGATGATCCTCCGCGGCATCGAGAACACTCTCTACCAGGCGTCATATCTTCCCATTCTCACCGATGTGCATAACGAGGGCAGCCGCTTCGAGCGCTATCTGGAGATGCTGCTCGATCGCCGCATCGAGGCCCTGATCGTCATCGCCAACTGGGTGTTCCTCGACATCAACCTTCTCGCCGATCTCGAAAAGAGCAGCATCCCCACCGCGATGATCGGCTGCGAACTGAAGACAGATTCCATCAGCTCGGTCATCGTTGATAACGAGGTCGGCGGCCATCTCGCGCTCGAGCATCTTCATTCCCTCGGCCATCGCAAAATCGCCATCATTCGTGGCCCCAAGGCGCTCACCGACAGTTCGCCGCGTTGGCGCGGCATTCGCAACTTCGCCAAGGAAGCCGGCCTCGAACTCGATGCCCGCCTGATCGTCGACATGCCCGAATCCAGCGATCCGATTTCCAGCTTTGAATCCGGCTACAAACTCACCGAACAACTGCTTCATCAGAAGCGCTCTTTCACAGCCATGCTGGCTTTCGACGACATGAGCGCGTTCGGCGCGATCCGCGCGCTCAGCCGCGCCGGGATCCGCGTGCCGGAACAATGCTCGGTCATCGGCTTCGACGATGTGGCCACCTCGGCCATCTACACGCCGTCGCTCACGACGGTGCGCCAGCCCATGGAAACCATGGGCGCCTCGGCCGTGGGCGTTGTGCTCGAGGGTATTAATGCCGTCCTCGAAAAGCGCGAGGTGACTCCCAGCCACCGCAAGGTTGCTCCCGAGTTGGTCGTGCGGGAATCGACGCGCGTGCTGGAGTAGCGTATCGGAGCCGGTAACGCCGGCGTCACGCCTCCGCACCCGCCAGAACTACGCGTCCTCCAGGAAAATCACAATCGGAAACGTTCTCGCAGTCGGATTCCCGTTCTACACCCCCCTGCACCAACGTTTTTTCTTGACAGTACACATCATATAAACGCACTATTCATACGTTTTAATAACCCCGTCCCGGGTCTCAATCCGCACGGGAAATCAGTGTCTGAACGAACGACCGAGCCGTCGAGCTCGAAAGTACGGCAAAACCGATCGAAACTGGCGCAGTGGGAAACCTGCGCGAAATGTGGAGCATTCACTATGAGATCTTCTCGTGTTCTGTTGGGAACGTTGCTAGTGCTGACGTTGTCTTGCGTCGCTGGTTGGGCCCAGACCGGGTCCATCACAGGAACTGTGAAGGACCCCTCCGGCGCTGCGGTTGCCGGTGCCACTGTCGTCGTGGCCAGCCCGGAACGCGGTATTACTCGCCAGATGCAGACCAACTCTACGGGCGATTACAACGAATCCGCTCTGCCGCAGGGCTCGTACGATGTCATCGTCACCGCCTCGGGCTTCAAGAAGTTTCAGGCCAAAGGCGTCGTCCTCGACGTCGCCCAGAAAGCCCGCGTCGATGTGACTCTCGAAGTCGGCGCAGCCAGCACTGAGGTCATTGTAGAAGGCGAGAATGTGGCCCAGGTCGAAACCCAGTCATCCGAGCTTGCGGGCACCGTCACCGGCAAAGAAATCAGCCAACTCGAACTTAACGGACGCAACTTTACGACACTTGTCACTCTTGTGCCTGGCGTTAGTAACCAGACCGGCATGGACGAACCGCAGGTCGGCATCAACGGCAGCGTCGCGTTCAGCATGAATGGGGGTCGCACCGAGTACAACAACTGGGAACTCGACGGCGGCGACAACATGGACAACGGCAGCAACGGCACGCTGAACGTCTATCCCAGCGTTGATGCTGTTTCCGAATTCAAGGTGCTGACGTCCAACTATGGCGCGCAGTACGGCCGCAACGGATCAGGCACGGTGGAAGTGGAAACCAAGAGCGGCACCAGGGCCTTTCACGGCGACGCCTACGAGTTTGTGCGCAACGATTTCTTCAATGCAAATAATTACTTTAACAGCCCGTTTCGCACCGGAACCTTAGGCACCGGCACACCCAGCAAGACCCCCCCCTATAAGAAGAACGATTACGGCTACACCGTCGGTGGGCCGGTTTACATTCCTCACGTTTACAACACCGACAAGCAGAAGACATTCTTCTTCTGGTCCCAGGAATGGCGGCGCGACCGACTGCCATGGACCTACAATGTGCCGGTGCCGTACAGCGCAGAGCGTTCGGGAGACTTTTCTGACGTCTGCCCAGGAGTGGACTGCCCCATCAATCCGGCCACCGGCCTCGCATTCCCAAATAATCAAGTCACCGTCACTCCGCAAGCGCAGGCCCTTTTGCCCTTGATCCCGGTGGGCAACATCGACGTGAAAGGTGCATCACAATTCAACACCAACACCACTTTGCCGACCACCTGGCGGGAGGAGTTGGTGCGAGTCGATCACAACATTACCGAACACCATCGAGCGACCTT
>Ga0209580_10000380_pt1 | contig 25637 bp, 17 predicted proteins | sample Coa_R1_5_FD_187153 | JGI IMG/M metagenome (GOLD analysis project Ga0209580, IMG submission 187153) | Surface soil microbial communities from Centralia Pennsylvania, which are recovering from an underground coalmine fire - Coalmine... | ecosystem: Environmental > Terrestrial > Soil >... | reverse complement strand
CAGCCGAGAGCTGGCGGTCATCGAGCGCAGCCAAAAGCTGGCCCTTGTGTACCTGGGTGCCGGGTTCGGCAAGCACTCTCGCGATCACGCCGTCGCGTTGAGCGGCGACATCGATCTGGTCCTCGACAATGAGCGGACCGGATGCCAGGAATTCGGTCTCCTGAGCCGCCACGGGCGCATTCTTCTGGGTTTGGAGAGGTGCGGCTTCAGCTGCAGACACGGTGCCCTGCGGCGGGGAACTGCTGCAGGCGGCCCCGACGACCAAGCAAAACGCAATCGCGATCAGCTTTAATTTCATGACTGACTACTCCGTTTCCTTACCATCCGAACCAGGCCCAAAGCTTCGACCAAATCCACATTCCAGCGCGACGGAAGATAACCACCCCTGCCGGACGCCATCCCGTTGAGATTTTTCCGCGGCCTTGCATCCCAGAGCGCAGTAACTGCGCTGGGTTAGCCACGCTCACGCGCGCGAAGAATACGGGTTCAGCGTTCTGAAGAATGCCTTGTGGGCTGACCACCGCCACCTGTCCGCGAAAAGTTTTTTCGGGAAATCCGTCGAGCTTGAGGCTCGCTCTTTCCCCCGCGCGCAGCAGCCCGACGTCGCTTTCGTCAACAGCAACATCGACCAGCGCCTGAGAATTGTCAACGATGTCGGCGAAGCTTTCGCCTTCCTTAACTTTATGTCCTACCAGATTCTCCAATTGCGGCGTGGCGACGACCCCATCGATGGGAGAACGAATGGCGGTCTTCTCTAGTCGCTCCTGAGAGCGCGCAACTTCCGAGGCCCAATAATCAGCCTGTGCCCGCTCGATTCCAGCCTCGCTGCCGTCACTGTTCGCGAGGGCGCGATCCATTTGCGCAGTTGCGGTCTCATATTTAGCTTTAGCGGCCGCCAGCGCCGAGCGGTATTCCCAGTCCTCAAGGCTTGCGACAACAGCGCCTTTCTTTAAGGCGTCACCTTCACGCACATAGACTTGCTTGATGACACCTTCGAACTCGGACCCAACATGCGCCATGTGCGCGGGAGCGACCACCGCGTTCCCATCAACCCGCAACGGCAGCGGGAAGGCCAAAAGAAACAGAATCGCGGCTGCAGCCCCTGCGACCAATGCGGCGCGGCGATGCTTCTCCAGCGCTAGGAATTGCTTTTTCTTCTCTACCAACGGCTGAAGCACGCCGATGAAGGGCACCTCTTTATAAAGCGAAGCATTCCGAAGCGCGACCGTAGCCTGGCTGGCCAGGACCTTGATCATCTCGAGATGCGCCTCGCCGAGAAAATCCGGATCGCTGCTCTCGAATACAAGGATGCCAACTTTTCCTTCCTCATCCAGCAGCGGCATCAGGTGGCACGCGCGCATGCCGGTTTCAGCGAAATACTCGCGGAACTTGGCGCGCGTCTCTTCGCGATCGGAGTCAATCTCGTCGCCGTGTTGAGTCACTAACAGGGGTTGGTTCAGGATTGCGCCCCACCGCAAGATCTCACGCAGTTGGCTGTACTGGGGGTCATCGGCATTAAGTTGAGTCGTGCCGGAAACCGCTTTGAGCTGAATTTTGCCGCGCTCGTCCAAAGCGATTCCAGCACGCTCGTAAGGAACCACGGAAGCCGGACCATTCACGATAGCCTGCAAGACGCGATCTATGTCGAGAGTGGAAGTTATTTCGCCGCTGGTTTTTACCAATGCCTCAAGAATTTCGACCTTGCGCTCCGCCATGAGCAGGCTGGCATTGTGCAACGCATTTACAGCCGTTTCGGCTAACGTCGTTAGCGCAAAAAGTTGGTCTTCATCGAAGGGAACTCCATCCTGGCGATTAACGGCCTCGACGACTCCAACCAGCGCGCCGCGATCGATCAGCGGAGCTATCATGAGCGAAAAGATTGCGCCTTCCTCAACCTCGCCATTCCGTGTGATGAGGCGTTCATCGGGCGAGTTAATCAACACGGCTTCGCCGCTGTCGGAAACATCCCCAGCAACGCCCTCGCCCGCTCTTTGGGTATTCCCCTCCTGGACCGTGGAATCAAATCCCGCTTGGTGCATCAGTTCCAGCGATTCATCGCCCTGCAGCAGCCAAATATTGACCGCCTGACATTCAAGGACCTCTCGGAATTTGGAGCCGATGATGGGCAGGAGCTGGTCCAGTTCCAATGTAGAGCTGAAGACCTTTTCAAGGTCGTACAGCTGCGTGATCCGCGTGATAGAGGAGAGTGCATTATTCCGCTCCTCCTCGTAAGTGATTGCGTTCGCGAGGGCGCTGGCGGCAATATCAGCCAACGGCTGCAGCGAAGGCAGCGCACTCTCAAGAATGCCGTCAAAGCTCAGAATCTCAATCGCACCAATCAGTTCGCCCTGATGTTTCAACGGCAAATAGGCAATTGAATTCAGCGTTCGCCGCACATGAAGGTGTCCGTATTGTTCCCGCACTAATTCCTTCCCTGAGAACACCATCGGCTCGGGCTTCGTTGCCAGAACACCAAGCGCGCCCTCGCTGGCAGGAATGAATGAATCTGGAATGGATACGTCGCCTACCGTCGCTTGCGGCATCCATACCTGCTCCTCGTCACGCGTATTGAGCAAGTAGACCGCACATGCAGTGCCGGATAGAAGATCGGTGACGGCCTCGGCGACAATGCGGGCCCGCGGAAAGACTTCACGATGATCCAGCAGTTGGGCTGAAAACGAGGCGATATCCAGCACCAGTGCCGAACCCTGGGTTGCCATAGTTATAATCCCGAAAGTGGCGGCGTTACCCCGACTTGGTTCTGGCAAAGACCACGCAGGGGCGTTACTCGGTCTTGCAAATTCCGAGTGCTTCTTCTAAGGTGTGTGACTCTAGCAAACTGATACTGCGCTGTCAACGAACGATTTGCGGCCGAAAGCCCGGCCGACAGGGGGAACGGTGGACATCGACGTTCGCAGTCAGGGCCAGGTCAAAGTCATCAAGCTGCGGGGGCGTTTAAGCCTTGGCGAACCGGTGGACCGGCTTCGCGCGACTCTGGAAGACCTGATCAGTGCGGGCGATAACCGTCTGGTTTTGGATCTTGAAGAGCTGACGACGATGGACTCCAGCGGTATTGGACTGCTGAGCCGCTTTCTTACATCGGCGAAACAGCAGGGAGGATCGCTCAAGCTGGTCAATCCCTCCAAGTTCGTGGTGCAGACCCTGAAATTGGTCGGACTGCTCAATCTGTTTGAGGTGTTCACCGATCCGCAAGCTGCCGCGGATTCGTTTTCATCCTAAGATCCAAGCCCTTCCAGCCGCCGGATATTAATGACTAAGACGTGATTCATTTCGATGGCGAGTTGCGATGTTCTCAGGCAGATCCCTCCCGCCGCCGAAACGGAACGTATTCACCACCAGCATAACCGTGTAACCGACTTTATGAGTGGCCGAAGAATATCTTTTGTGGCCGTTTGTCGATCAGCGAAGTACTGCTTGAGTCTATCCACGGCGAGATCACGAGCCTCGTCTAAGACTTTCTCGTCCTTATTGAGGATTTTCTAAAGAGCTTCATTGTGGATTGCAATGATGGCACAAATGGCCCCATCCTCGTTAGCTATTTTTTATATGAACGCGCCAACACCTACAGAGATGCCGAGAATCGTAAGCATGCTTCTGATCGCGTTACGCCTTAGCGCGGTGGTTGCCTCCCGAATTATGTTCGCGAAATTCATCTGAGCCAGATCTAACTGTATTCGAACTGGTTCGCAATGCCTGGACGAGTCGACATCCTCGTGAAGATTATAGGGGGCCGGATGCACATGCGGGATTGTGCCCGTGTCACGTTAGTGCTTTATCGGACGCGCACACGATCCAAAGTTCAGTGGTGGGAGTGTAGATGCGCGCATTCGATAAAGCCTTCAGAAGGAAGCCGCTCGCGTTTGACTAGGCACCTCTTGAGGGCAGGACACGCCGATTGGGGAGAGGTGAACTGCGCAAAGCAGAGATTGGTTCAGCGCCGAAGCGCAAGACGGCATGAGCACGCAATTACGGAACCGTGAGCTGCTGTTTTTGAAAGCCGAAGCTTGCCGTCTGGCGAACTGTCGCCTAGGAACTGGGAAACCGCAACCCATTGCGCGTACACTCACCTTGTACGAGGCTTAGGGCTCTCCGATCAAATCTCGGCATAATTGCGCTTGCGACCAGCCTCTAGGCTTCGCGTTTGTAGGCATGCCAAAGCATCTGACCATTCTGATTGTGGAAGATGATCGCAGCTTGCGCGAATTTTTGCGCATGGTGCTGGAAGCGGAAGGACATATTTGCAAACTTTCGCCAGATTCCAAAACTGCCGAAACCATCTTGCGGCAGGAACATTGCGACCTTGCGTTGATTGATATTTATCTTTCTAGCGAAAGCGGCTTGGAACTTCTGAAGCGAGTGAAGCGGCTTCAACCAGATTGCGAATGCGTAATGATGACCGCGCGGGCGAGCCTGGAAACAGTTACCACCTCGATTGCCGACGGGGCTCTCGAATATCTCGGGAAACCGATCCTGATCCCCGATTTGTTGGCGCTCGTCCGGCGAGTTCAGGATCTTCTCAAAGTGCAAGTCCACGCAGAACCGAATGAGCAGCAACTGGAATCGGCGATCATTGGCAAGAGCCCGAAGATGCTTGAGGTGTATCGTGCAATTGCGCGTGTGGCCCCGACCGATGCCACAGTGCTCATCATGGGACCGAGCGGTGTCGGCAAGGAATTGGTGGCTCGTGCCATCCACGAACACAGTAAGCGCTCTCGCATGCCGTTCACGGCTATAAACTGCGCGGCTCTTCCCGAGACGATGTTGGAGAGCGAACTCTTTGGACATGAGAAGGGAGCTTTTACGGGCGCTGTCAACCTTGGCCGTGGTCTGTTTGAAACCAGTAAAGGTGGAACGTTGTTTCTGGATGAAATTGGCGAGACCAGCCCCGGCTTTCAGGTGAAAATTCTGCGAGCGCTGCAGGAGAAGGAGATTCGCCGTCTGGGCTCCAGCACATCGATTCCGGTGGACGTGCGGATTCTGGCTGCAACCAATTCCGATTTGCCGGCGATGGTACGCGGCAAGAAATTTCGCGAGGACCTCTATTACCGATTAAGCGTTATTCAGATTGCTGTACCTTCGCTCGCAGAGCGACTGCAGGATATTCCTCTGCTCGTGCGCCATTTTTTGGACAAGTTCAATCGCACAAACCAGCGCCAAATTCAAATCCGAAAAGAAGCTGTGGAACAGCTGGCGCGGATGGAGTGGCCCGGAAACGTTCGTGAACTTGAGAATTTCATCGAAAGAGCCACAATTTTTGCGAGTACTGGCGAGATCACGGCCGATGACGTAGAGAGTCTGAGTGCGCATCCCTCGACGGGCGCGCCGGAAGAAGCACTGAGAACGCCGCAAGCAGAAACTCTCCGGGACAAAGAGAAGGAGCAAATCCTCCGAGTTTTGAGGGACACACGCGGGAACCGTTCGCTTGCGGCGAGGCGGCTGGGTATTGAGAGAAAAACGCTATATAAGAAGGCGCGGCGTCTCGGCATTGACCTCGGCTTGAAAGAGTCATGAACAGCAGTTCGAGATCGGGTACGAAATGGCTTCTGCTTTCTTCTGCGGTCGTGTTGCTCACCGTCCTTCTGAACCTTACTTATCCTTTAGAAGAGTTGAGTCGGCGGCTCGGTGACTTGCAGTTTCGCCTCCGTCCGGCGCGTCCCACGTCTTCTCACGTCGCGCTTGTACTCATTGATGATGCCAGCTTGGCTCATCTGGGCCGTTGGCCATGGAGCCGATCGCTGCTGGCGAGGTTGTTGCGACAAGCCAACGCTTCGGGGCCCGCCGCAATCGGACTCGACGTAGTTCTTTCGGAACCTGGGCCGCAGGACCAGGACCGCGAATTGGCCCAGGCTATTCACGATGCTGGGAATGTTGTTCTTGCCGCGCGACTGACTAGTTCGCCTCAGGACAGACTTTGGATCGAGCCCCTGCCGGAGTTCGCGCAAGCGGCAGCTGGCATCGGTCACGTGCAGGCGATAACCGGGCCGGATGGAATCTGCCGCGGCCTCCCCGTCCAGGAACTGGCCGCAACGGGACCGCGGTGGGCCTTGGCGCTGGAGGTCTTTCGCGTTGCCACGAAGACGCCAGTCAGAGTCGCGGACAACGGCATCTGGGGAGGTAACACATTTTTCAGAACTCAGGGCCGACCAGGAGGAACGAAGAGTTCAGTGGGCGAAACATTTTCGCCAGCGATTGCTCTGATCGACTTCCGGCGTCAAATCGTTCCGGGCCAGGACGCTGTTTCGTTTCTCACGATCTCTGCTGCGGACCTCCTAGAGGGCAAGCCAACCCCTGACCTGCAAGGTAAGTCGCTGTTTTTGGGACTGAGCGCAATTGACGCAAGCGATCGCGTCCTCACTCCAGTAAGTGACCGCTTGCCTATGCCGGGAGTGGAACTGCACGCAAACTTGCTTGACGCACTCATGGATGGGCGGTCATTGCGCACCGTCTCAGCGACAGTTCAATTTCTTCTGCTTGTCACTGTGAGCCTGCTATGTACCTGGATCGCTTTACGGTGGCCAGGGGCTTCGGGTCTCGGCTTTACAGTGGCGCTTGCAGTCACGATTTTCGGCCTGAGCCTTCTATTGTTCCTGCGCGCAAACATTGTGTTTGATCTGGCTCCTTTATTATGCGCGACCGCCCTGGCGTTTCCCTTAGCTCAGGTGAGCAGCTTTACCGCGCTAAATCGGGGGATGACAAAGGGGCTTCGACAATTGCGGACGACGCTGAGCGGAGCGAGGTTTCCGAAAGAAATTGCTGCTTCGAACTCTGCGCGAGCCGCCTGGGTCGCGCGAGACCTTTCCTGGAAAATGGATGTCCTTACGCGGCTTCAGGAGGAACTGGTATCCCTCTATAACTTCCGGCAAAACTTGCTGCTCGCAATGGAAGAAGGTGTGGCAGTATACGCCGAAGATGGAACACTACTGTTCAGCAATCCACGCTGGCACGTCTTTTGTGGCAAGCAACACTGGAACCCAGAACTGAATCTTGAACAACTAATGGTTGGTTTAGGTATTCCCGACCGGGCACACCTCTTGGCACAGTCGCACCAGCCTAAGGAGCGTTTCGAAACTGAGATTCAGTCCGGCGACTCGCTTTGGCAGTTGCGAGCTTTTTGCGTAAACCTTGGCTACGATGGGAATGCAACGTGGATGCTGGTGGCATCCGACATGACCTTGCGCCTAGAACGCGACCGCGCCCGTTCAGAGGCCCTCGGTTTTGTCACTCACGAATTGCGGACCCCGCTCAGCTCCATCCAGGGCTTCGCCGAATTCTTGACGCGTTATCCGGAGTCTTCCAAGAGACCCGAAGTGATAACAACGATCTTTCGCGAATCCCAACGGTTGGTTGCTTTGATCAACACCTACCTGGATGTGTTGCGAATGGACGCCGGGCATGCTGCATTGCAGAGGGAAGAACTGAATGTCGACAAGCTAGCAACTCAGGTTCATCGGATCATTGAACCGCTGGCGGGGACGGCGGAGAGCCATGTAATCGTCGAGGTCGCTTCCAATTTGCCACGCCTTGAGGGCGACGCGAACCTCATTGCAGGCGCTTTGCTGAACCTGCTGAACAACGCTGTGAAATACAGCCCGGCTGGAAGCGAGATCCGGTTGAAAGTAACCGGCTCATGCGACAGCACTACATTTGAGGTTTCGAACCCTGGCCCACCGATACCCCTCGACGATCTCGAGCACATCTTCGATTCCTTTTATCGCGGAAAAAAGGAAGCAGGCGCCACACGCGGCTGGGGCCTCGGCCTCGTGTTCGTGAAGCGAATTGCAGAAGCCCATGGAGGACGAGTTGAAGTCACGAGCGATTCGACTGCAACTGTGTTCCGATTTGTGCTCCCTAGCGCAACGCAGCAGCATGTGCAAAGCGCCTGAACCTGCTTGGGTCGAAAGGACCCATAGCTGGGGCCAACTGACCCAGACCCGTGGGGATGTCGAAATCATAAACGTCTTTCAAGAGTGCACAAGACGCTTTGCGACTCAATGGCGAATGATTTGCTACTAACTTTGAAAGTACAGAACCGTCTGGTCACTCGTCTCTCCAATATCGTGTCGTGGAGGGATGACCTAACACGTGCAAAGCAGTGTCAAAGAGAGTACATTGATTTTGAGTAATGTTGCAGTGCAGCAAAATAGCGGTCGTGTTCGCGCTGGTACTCGCCATTGGAGCACTCAGGGTGGACGCCCAGGAGACCACGCCAGCGCCTCTGGCAGGGGCCATCGTTTCTGACTGGACCGGTGGTGTGCAAGTGCAGCTTCCCGGAAGCCCGCTGGCGAAGCCGACACGAGGCGAAATTCTGCCGGAAGAAAGTATTATCGAGACCAGGGATGGGCGTCTTCTGCTAACGATCCGCGTTGATGAAAGCCAAGTTTTGCTACAACCCAAAACTCGAATTGTTTTGCATCAACCATCGTTCAATAACTGGAATACGTTCGAACTGCTTCTGGGACGAATACGAGCATTCATCCAGAAGCGCAGTGGCGGCGCGGTGCCGTTTCAGCTGGGAACGCCCAGCGCGGTGATCGCCGTTCGTGGCACGCGCTTTGATGTGGTTGTGAATAAGAAGGGTGCGACCGAAGTGGACGTGCTAGAAGGGATAGTCGAAGTGACTAGCGTGAGCGCGCCACCGAAATCGGTCCTCGTAGGCCCAGGATTCTCCACGCGTGTCCGTGTGGGCGGCGCCCCTGAACGGCCGGTGCCCACCCAGCAACTTCAACCGGACCTGAACTCGCCAGATGCTCGACAGCAGGATCCATTTTCGCGCGATCGCATGCCCACAGGGATTCCCCAGCAGGGCCAATCGGGAGTGAGCCAACCCCAGGGCTCCGAGCGTGAAGGCAACGACCACTGACATTCAGCATCAGCCAGTACTTTGGCTGTGCACATGCTGTTTGCCAACCAGAGTGGAACCATAGTCTCAATTGTACAAGCGAGTTACTGCTGCATCAGGATTGGCTCACTCCACATATCTGACTCATGGCTGAGCTGAAACGGAAGCATTTCCGGGGCATCTTCTGCTTTCTTGCGACTATTTCCGTCCTCCTGCAGATCGGGGTGTGCCGTGGACAGATTTCGCCAGGCCCGCTTTCCCGCGCACACCAGTCTCTGAATGGCACTGCCAATTGCACGAGCTGCCATCAGCTCGGTCGCGAACGGACGTTCAAATGTCTTGAATGTCACACCGAGATTGCCGCTCGCATTGCTGCGAAAAAAGGACTTCATGCCAGGTACAACATTAACCCGGGATCAAGTCAGGAATGTGCCCGTTGCCATTCTGAGCATAACGGCGAAGATTTCCCGCTGGTCAAGTGGGACATCAAAACCTTCGACCACGGGCAGACTGGATATCCGCTCGAAGGCAAGCACGCCGGCTTGAGCTGCAGCCACTGCCACTCCGCCGCGAAACTTTCGTCGCTCGAGCGTGTGGGGATAAAAGCTAAAGATTTGAATCGCACATTCCTGGGCATCTCTCAAACGTGTATTACTTGCCACGAAGATGAGCACAACGGCCGCTTGGGACCAAATTGCTCGCAATGCCACAATTCGACAAATTGGAAGATGGCCAACGTTACTCGATTCGACCATTCCAAGACACGCTACTCCCTAACCGGCTTGCATGCGCAGGTAGCTTGCCAGAGCTGTCACACTGCCGGCCCTGACAATAAGCCGAGATACGCCGGGATTCCCTTCGGACGCTGCTCCGATTGCCACAGCGACCCGCACCGTGGAAGTTTCGTTCAGGGCTGCCAGTCGTGCCACAGTACCAATGGCTGGAAGAGAATCTCCGTCGAGTCAATTAATGAGAAATTCGACCACTCAAAAACCAAATTCCCATTGACAGGAAAACACGCCAATGTGGGCTGTATGCAGTGCCACGGCAGTGGAGACTTTAAGAGGTCGCTTGCGTTCCAGACGTGCACGGACTGCCACCGACCCGACCCGCACCACGGACAGTTTGTGCAGCGTGCTGATCGCGGAGAGTGCGCGTCTTGCCACTCGGTTGATGGATGGAAACCATCGAAGTTTACTTTGCAGGACCACGCAGCAACGGGATATCCACTGCAGGGCGGGCATGCGAAGCTGCAATGCACTCAGTGCCATACTCCGAAGGGAGCGGACACACGGTTTAAGATTGCATTCGCGCATTGCACCGACTGTCACGCCGACCGTCATGCGGGCCAGTTTGCGATCGCTCCCTACTTCAATGCTTGCGAACGCTGCCACAACCTAAATGGCTATAGCCCTTCAACATTCACGCTGGCGCGGCACAAGGCAACACGTTTCGTTCTCACCGGCGGACATATGGCCGTTCCTTGCGGAGATTGTCACAAAGAATCAAATGAGTTCAAGCCGAAGCCGGCTGTGATTTATCACTGGCAGGGGCTGAGTTGTACGAGCTGCCACGTGGATCCACATCGCGGGCAATTCAAAGATCGCATGCAGCAGAAAAAGGCAGACGGAACTGCAGCAGGCTGTGAAGCTTGCCACTCGACCAACGCCTGGAAGGAGTTGTCGCGGTTTGACCACTCCTCAACCTCATTTCCTCTCCAGGGAGCCCACCGAGCTGCCGCCTGCATCGACTGCCACAAACCGCCGAATCTAGAGATGAAACTCACGAACGTGAATTTCGGGGCGGCTCCGACCAGGTGTGAAGGCTGTCACCAAGACATTCATGGCAATCAGTTTGCAAGAGGAGCAACGACTGGCTGCGTTGAATGCCACACGAGCGCAAAATGGAAGCCTTCTCTCTTCGATCACGATAAGCGCACAGACTTTCCGCTCGAGGGAGCGCATCGCAATGTGAGGTGCGGCGCATGCCACAAGTTGACGCGTGAAGTCGCCGGTAAACCAGTGCTGTTCTATAAGCCCACGCCGAAGGAATGTTCAGGCTGCCACGGCAATCTGAAGAGCAGCGCTATCAGGGACCCTCGTCTGCCGTGGAACACTTTAAACGACGTAATCACCAAGGCAAAATCTTGAAAATCGGACATCGCCTGCATTGCCAAATGACCACCAACCTAGGTGACTTTTTCGCTACCTCGAACCTTCTATCCTGAATGGGCGCTGAATTGCATAGCTCCTTCATGGGAATTCTTCCTGCTTAATCTCTGTCTGGTTTCAGTCTAGATTGCAGCGGAGCTCCGTAAGTCAAGGACCATGCGTGGGCCAACATTTCTAATCGTGGCAATGGCGTCGGCGCTGTTGTCGTTCTTTGTAATCGGCGATCAGGCGCAGCCTTATGCCAACACTCGCAGCCCACACGGACCGCTGAATGTCGCATGCCAGAATTGTCATACGTTTAGCGGATGGAAACCCATCCGTAGCATTCCCGAGTTTGACCATAACCAGACGCGATTCCTGCTGCGTGGTCTGCACGAGAAGGTGGCTTGCACCTCGTGTCACATCAAGCCGGTCTTTAGTAATGTGGGACGGAAATGTGCTGATTGCCATGCCGACATCCACAAACGCCAATTTGGCGCTCGCTGCGAGCAGTGCCACACGGTACGAGGATGGCAAGTGTCGGTGCAGCAAATCCAAAATCATCAGAACCGGTTTCCACTGCTGGGAGCCCACGCTGCCCTAACTTGCGATTTATGCCATAAGAGTGCGGCCGTCGGCCAATTCGCAGGACTCAACACTGCATGCTATTCCTGCCACGCAAAGGATTATCAGACAACCACAGGGCCCGCCCACGTTTCAGGAGGTTTTTCGGCCACATGCGAGCAATGTCATGGTTTCGACAATTGGTACGGCGTCCGGTTCGACCACCTGAAATACACGGGGTTCGCACTAACCGGAATGCATTCGAGCCTGGAATGCACTGCCTGCCATATCGGAAACCGATTCAAGGGCACTCCGGCAACTTGCGTAGGTTGCCATCTCTCGAATTATCAGAAAACCACCAATCCCAACCACATTGCGCTCAATTTCCCGCAGACTTGCCAGTTGTGCCACAGCACGAGCGCATGGCAACCGGCAAATTTCGACCACAACTCCGTGGGGTTCCCTCTCACCAACGGACATGCAAATCTCCAATGCACCCAGTGCCATGTGAACAATAACTACAAGTTGACCAGTGGCGCATGCAGCACTTGCCACATGAAGGATTACAACACCACAACGAATCCAAACCACGTACAGGCCAAGTTCCCCACTGACTGTTCGGTTTGCCACTCCACGGTCTCCTGGGGCAACGCGATATTCAATCACTCAGCGACTGGCTTTCCGTTAACCGGTGCTCACGCGAATGTGCAATGCACTCAGTGTCACGTAAACGGAAATTACAACCTCACTAGCACCGCCTGTGCTTCTTGCCACATGAAGGACTACAACAGCACGAACAACCCGAATCATGCGGCGGCAGGTTTCCCGCAGACTTGTGATGTTTGTCACACCACTACCGCGTGGTCTCCGGCATTTTTCAATCACAACAACACCGCATTCCCTCTGACCGGCGCGCACGTTACAACGCTCTGTGCGAGCTGTCACGTAAACAACAATTACACGACCCTCCCTACGACCTGCTATGGCTGTCATCAAAAGGACTACCAGAGCACAACCAATCCGAACCACGCTGCTGCAGGTTTCCCGACAACCTGCCAGACGTGTCACAGCACTACATCCTGGCAAGGCGCGGTATTCAATCACACTTGGTTCCCGACAAATCACGGCGGCGCGAACGGAGTCTGTTCGACGTGTCACACCAACCCCTCGAACTACGCCGTGTTCTCGTGCACGAATTGTCACACCAAGAGTCAGACCGACCAGCAGCACCAGGGCGTTGGCGGGTACGTATACAACAGCACGAATTGCTATTCGTGCCACCGTTCCGGGCAAGGCGGGGGATAGTGACGAAGTTTGACTGCTGATGTTAGGCAGGCCACCAGAAGGTACACGGTTATGAAAGTGGCACGACGACAATTTGGAACACTAATTCTCCTGCTGGGATGCGCTGGAGCACAGCAGGCTGGCAGTCCGCCAGCAATTCTGCAAGACATCCTTGTTGCGCAGCAAGGCGAGGACACGCGAGTGGAAGCGGTACTGAGTTCGCCGGTCCAAGCGTCGGTGGCAGTCGCGCGGCATCCAGATCGGATGATTTTGAAGCTGTCAAACACAGTCGACGGGATGAAACGCAGCAAGATCCAAGTCAGCACGAACGGGCTACGCACAATTCGAACCGAGACGTCGAAGAATACGAACGTGGAAATTGTGATTGAACTGGACCGAGCGCATCTTTATGCACTCAGCTCCGACAACGGGCACATCGTTGTCACTTTAAGGGGAAGTTCTCAGAAGCGACGGTCCGAGGCCGCCATGGTGGCCGCTCGCCGCGGACCACTTGGCGGAGTTCTTCATCGGCAAAAGAATTCTGAACCGGCCGAGAGTAACGGCCCCACAGGTGCACCTCCAGCGGCCGCAACAGCCGGAGTGTTTTCCAAAGATAGACAGTCGCAGTCTTCGTCGGAAAACCCCAGCACGGCAGCCACGTCAGGCTCTGTTGCGACCGGCACAGTGCACCCAACTAATCCGTCCGTGCAGACCTCTGGCGGACACCCCTCCATAACGGCCCAAGCTACAGCGCCGAACGTGACGCAACATTTTGGATTGGGAAATGTGCAAGCGGCCGGATCGGCGGCTACTCCACCGGCAGCGTCAGCGCAGCCCGTTTCCACAGCGCTACCCGCAACGGCCCCGACCACAGACAATGCTCCGAGGGTCTCTGCAGAAACAGATGCCACGCCATCCGCCCAGACTGGAGGTTCAGCGGAGCCCAACACGCCTGCACTAGCGTTGCGTGCTGCTGAGCCCAGCCTTCGAACCGCATTCACAGTGAAATACGTGGCGGAAGGGGTCGCATATTTGGACGGTGGCCGCAGCTCCGGCCTAAAAGAAGGAGTGAAGCTCGAGGTCGAGGAGACCGAACTTCCGGCGCGTGACGGAACCGCTGTTGCGCCTTCTGATCCTCGCGTGGTTGCGGAACTCGAAGTTACCGCGGTCGCAGAGACTTCCGCAGTCACTGATATCCACTCGCCCAAACGCCCTGTAAAGCCCGGAGACCTCGCCTATCTCTCTTCCGCCGACTCAGAAGCTCTGGTACAGGAGACGGCGCTTAGTCCTACGAGAAAATATCCGGCTGTCGTCAGCTTCACCAGCGACGATCCTCAGGACGAGGAAGCTCGCGAAGAAATACCACGTCCTCCTTTGCCTTCGGTCAATCGTGCCCGGGGCCGCATAGGTTTTGATTACATGGGGACCATAGCGCACGGCGCGAATGGATTTTCTTCTTCCGATTTTGGAATGATGTTTCGCGGCGACATCACGCGGATCAATGGAACGTTCTGGAACTTGAGTGGCTACTGGAGAGGCCGTTTTAATTCCCAGTCTCCGCAAGGCGGACAGACGATCCAGGACTTAATCAACCGCACGTATCACTTGAGCATGACCTATGACAACCCAACTTCCGCCTGGGTCGCCGGGTTCGGGCGTCTCTACTTGCCATGGGCGAGCAGCCTTGACACCATCGACGGCGGCTATTTTGGACGCAAGCTGTCAGGTACAGCGACGCTGGGTATCTTTGGCGGTTCAACTCCCGATCCTACATCCTACGATTACAGTCCAAACCGCGAAACTGGGGGCGCGTTCCTGAACTTTACTGGAGGAGACTTCGCGAAAGTTCACTACAGTAGCACTATGGGTGCCGGGCTGAGCATGTTGCGATGGCAACCTGACAGGCCGTTTGGTTTTCTTGAGAACACGATTTCCTACGCGCAGCGTGTATCGCTCTACGATGCTTTACAGGTTGACAGCCCGAGTGGGAATGCCGCCGTAGCCGCACCGGGTGCAGGGCTGAGTCGAAACTTCTTCACCTTGCGCGTACAGCCGCATCCCCGTCTTGAGTTGGACTTTAATCACACTTACTTCCGCGACATCCCGACGTTCGACCCCGCATTGATCGGCACGGGACTGCTCGACAAGTACCTGTTTCAGGGATTTAGCGTCGGGGCGCGGGTCGAAGTAATGAAACAAGTATCGGTTTACACGCAACTCGGGCGCAGCAACCGGACCGGTGATGCCAGAAGTTCTCTCAATCAACTCTATGGGGTTACGTTCACACACCTGCCGTGGTATGGACTGCGGGCTGATGTCCACTACGCGAACTTCAATAGTTCTTTTGGCTCGGGTTCTTATAAAGCGTTGTCGCTTTCGCGGACGTTTGCCGAACAGATGCAAGTGGAACTTCTGACAGGCGAACAGTCCTTCAATTCGCTTATGACACACCAGAACCACTCCTGGTTTGTGACCAGCCGCATAGAGACAAACTTGGGATCGCATTACTTCGTCCAGGGAAACTACACGGTCAATCGGGGCGAAATGAATTACGACCAGTGGATGTTCACACTGGGCTTTCGCTTTGACTCGAAGGGAGTGCACCGGAAATGACAAGTCGTTCATATTTGGCGGCCGGCCTGCTCGTGGCTGAAATCCTGCTGTTCCCTCGTTTCGCCTCACCCACAGATCCCAACGTACCCGCCGATTTAAACGCGGTTCTTTCGCGCGCGAGCACACGGATAGCGAAACTTCTTGACCAGTTGTCGAACATGAAATGTACGGAATTAGTCGAACAAGAAAAACTCCGAAGTGATGGCAAAGTTGAACTGAAGGAACAATCGACTTATGACTATCTTGTCATCCTTACTAACAACGGCGGAGAACTTAATTTGAATGAGTCACGCATGGCGGTGGGACAAGTCAACGCTGACCGTAAAAATACCGCTATGCTGCTCAGCAACGGTTTCGCGACCCTGTTTCTGGTTTTTCATCCTTACTACGCGGACAGTTTTCGGTTCAGGATCACGGGTCAGTTAACGAGCGAGGGCCACGATCTGGTGAAGGTCAGCTTCGAGCACATTCCAGAAACTCGCTCTCCTGCCGCTCTCGCCCTCAGGGGACGGGACTATCCGCTGGAGCTCTCCGGAGAAGCCTGGATCGATCCCCAGACCGGTGTGATCACGAGAATGGAAGCCGGCGTGGGAGATAGTCTGCACGATGTTGGACTCAAGTCTTTGCAGTCAGAAGTAGAGTTTGCCCCTGCTCCCCTGCGCGGCGTGCCAGAGACTTACTGGTTCCCCATCGTAGCTACCGTAGAGGTGGAAACACCACGCCAGCATTGGCGCAACACACATCGGTTTACTGAGTACAAGCTGTTCTCGGTGAGCACAGAGGATCACGTAGCGCCATGAGTGCAAGCGCAACAGCCGCAAACGCAGTCATTTCAGCTCAGAAGCACGACCGTGGTCACCATGTTCGACTGTCATTCGGATACGCCGTTGCCATCGCGTTGATTCTGGGCCTGGGCATTTATGGTTTCAATTACTACACTCTCGGATCGGCCGCCCGTCCCTTCACACCGAAACACGCGCTGCTAAGACCGAGCGGCATCATCGGTCTCAAACTCGGGTTCCTTGGTCTTGCGATGTTTCTGACCATCTTCCTTTACCCGCTGCGCAAGAAGTGGGCATGGCTTGGCCGGCAAGGGAACGCCAGGCATTGGCTAGACTTCCATGTTTTGCTGGGGTTGACAGCGCCTTTTGTGATTGCGTTTCACTCTGCTTTCAAGTTTTCAGGATTTGCCGGCACAGCCTTCTTCATCATGGTCGCGGTTTCGTTGAGCGGAATCATCGGCCGCTATTTGTATTCACAGATTCCACGCAGCCTGAACGCAGCGGAAATCTCTCTCAGCGAACTTCAGGACACACAAATACGCCTTGCGCAGCACCTTGCTGATCAGAACCTCCTGCCGCAAGCTGATTTGCGCGCTCTTTTAAGACTGCCCAGCCGTGAAAAAGTACAGCGGCTGCCAATTATTGTGGCTCTCGTCTACATGTTTTTTCTGGACGCCTTGCGCATGTTCCGTATCGCCAAACTTCGCCGGCGGACGCTCCCATTCAGGCAGAAGATCACCACGTTTGCCGGATTCCTACCTACGCACAAGCTTGAACTTGAGAAGGCAATTCACACCGCAAAAGAGGAGGCTTCGTTATCGAAGCGAGTGTTGTTCCTTGCTCGTTCACAACAGGTCTTTCACTTGTGGCATGTGGTGCACAAGCCGTTCAGCTATTCATTTGCAGTGCTCGCGCTGATTCACATCGTCGTGGTCATGTTGATGGGGTATTTCTGAAATGGAAACGCTCATCTCAATTCTCATCGCCCTGACGGTCTCAGGCTTCTTTCTCCGTGGATATCTCAAGGGCTTGAAGAAACGGGAGGAGAAGGCGCGAAGTGCAGCAGAAAAGGGCAAGCTCTTTTCTGAAGGGCCCAAAGCACAGCACCCACATATCGACACGACCTATTGCATCGGTTGCCAGAGTTGCACCACGGTTTGCCCCGAGGGCGATGTGCTCGCGATGCTCGGCGGCAAAGCCGTCATTGTGAATGGATACAAATGCATCGGCCACGGTTTGTGCGCGGAAGCCTGTCCGGTTGGGGCCATCACCATGGTGATGGCCAGTCCCAGTATGAGCGCTGACTTGCCGCGATTGACGCCTGAGTTCGAAACCAATATTCCGAATCTGTTTATCGCCGGAGAACTCGGCGGACTCGCTCTCATCAAGAATGCGGTCAACCAGGGCCGCGACTGCATCGATACCATTGCCAACCGCTTCAAGACCACTGCACCGGGTGCGAATGGTTCGGGCATTTACGACGTGTTGATTGTTGGAGCAGGTCCAGCTGGAATAAGCGCATCTCTTCGCGCAATCGAGAAGAAGCTCAGTTACGTAACTCTTGAACGCGACGAGATTGGCGGCACGGTGGCGAAATATCCGCGCCAGAAGCTGGTAATGACAAGCCCGGTAGAATTTCCGATGTACGGAAAGTTTAATAAATTGCAGCTCTCGAAGGAGAACTTGCTCGCTTTCTGGGACACAGTCTTGAATCGTGCAGACTTCAACGTCATTACCGGCGAAAGGGTGGGGAATATTAAGCGGGGTGATGACGGTAACTTCACAGTAATAACCGCAAATAATCAGTACTGCGCTCGTGCCGTCGTCCTTGCACTCGGTCGAGCTGGTGAACCGCGCAAGCTGGGTGTCCAAGGCGAGGAACTGCCTAAAGTCATGTACCGTCTGATCGAAGCTGACCACTACGTCAATAAGAGAATTCTCGTGATCGGCGGTGGCGACAGCGCTGTCGAGGCCGCCATGGGACTCGCCCACCAGGTCGGCAACCAGGTCACATTGTCCTATCGGCAAGAAAGATTTTCGCGCATTAAAGAACGCAATGCGAAACGCTTGGACGACTGCATCCGTTCAGGAAAGATCAGTGTTCTGTTTAACTCCAGCCCGCTGGAGTTCAAGCCGGAAACTGTTGTGCTTAATGTGAAAGGCAGTGCGCAAGAGATTCCAAATGATTATGTCTGGATCTTTGCGGGCGGCACCCCTCCTAACGACTTTCTTAAGAAGATTGGCGTGGAATTTGGAATGAAGGATCTAACCCTCGAAGCTGGTGAGGAGGCAAAACGAGGTTCCACCGCGCGAGAGGATGTCGTCCAAATCCGATAATCAGCTGAGAATTCAGATAATTTCGGGACGCGATTCCATAGTGCCAAGGAAACGCCTAGCAATATTCGCGGAGTAGTCGACCACGGACCTGATCGAGCTGGCTGACCATCGCATTTGTTAACAGTAACCATCCAGTGACTCTAGTGGCGGGTAGCTGTCACTTTTGACTGATGAGTTGGCCTTGCCCGCCTCTCATGATTCGCGCGCTCATATTTACAACTGGCGATCAACGGTACAGCAGTGTGAGCAGCAGCTCCGAACCACGTGCTGGACTGGACTTGTGTCTCTCCGGCTGTCACACTTTTGTCTGCCACTCAAGAAACTGATGATTGCATTCAGGGACACAGCGCGGCATCTTTCTCTGCTGCTGCTTCCCTTTTTCTATTTCGTGGTTCTCTCGGTTTTTTCCTCAGGCCTGCTCAGGGGGCAGCAGTCACCAAGAGCGATCGAAGCCGGAAAAGCACGACCCCGTGTGGGCGTAGCGCTGGGTGGCGGCGGTGCCCTGGGGTTGGCGCATATAGGAGTTCTCAAGTATTTCGAAGAACAGCACATTCCCATGGACTACCTCGCCGGGACCAGCATGGGCGGCCTGGTCGGAGGCCTTTATTCCACTGGCCTCAATTCCACGCAGCTTGAGGCGATTGTCCGTGACGCGAACTGGGACGATTTGCTGAGCGGTAGCTACCGCTTCTTCGATGAGCCGGTAGTGGAAAAACAGGACTGGAATCGGCAGAGCGGCTGGCTCACGCTGCGCTTCGGTAAGGGTTTCACTCTGCCCGCAGGCATCAATCCAGGGCAGGCGCTGGGTTTGCTCCTGAGCCGCCATACTGACGCGTATTCGGACCTCACGACCTTTGACGAACTTCCCACTCCTTTTCGTTGTGTGGCCACTGACTTGGTCACGGGTACCTCGTTCGTCCTGGAGCGCGGCTCCCTGCCGAAGGCACTGCGTGCTACCATGGCGCTGCCTGGCATCTTCACGCCGGTCAACTGGGATGACAAGGTACTGATCGACGGCGGCGTCACGAATAATCTGCCAGTGGATGAAGTACGTAAGATGGGGGCTGACAAGGTCATTGCAGTGATCGTGGAAGCTAAGCAGCCTTCCGCTCGCCAGTTCACGTCGCTATCAACAGTGTTGCGGCAGACTGCCTCTATTGCCGTGGTGCAGAATGAGAGGCAACAAGCAGCAAAGGCCGACCTAGTAATTCGGGTGCAAGTTACCGGATTGAGCGGAAGCGATTATGAGCAATCTGGCAACATGATTGAGCAGGGCTACATGGCCGCGAAAGCCATGGCAGCACAACTCGCACCCTATGCGATCCGCAACGATGCCGAATGGAAGGCATACCTTGCGGTACGCGAGAAGCGCGCCCACACAGCACCTGATCAGGGACCGCTAGTCGAGGTAGTTTCGCGCCAATCCATCATTCAGCGCAACGCCAGTCACGAGCTTTATCACAAGCTCGGTGCCGCACCGATTGCCGAAGCGCAACTGGAAGATGCATTGTCAGGAGTGGTAGCAGCAACCGGACTGCCAGGCGCCTATTATGAGTGGCGCAGCGAGGCGGAAAGACCTGAGGGTTATAGGGTGGAGTTTCTGGAACGTCCTGACCAGATGTTACTCATTCATCCGGCGATCTCACTCACCCTCTCGAACGGAGAACCCGGCCGCGCAGCACTGAATCTGGGTAGCAGCCTTATCCCATTTTCTACCTACAAGTCACGTTACCTTGGCGAATTCGATCTCGGGTACGATCCCGGGTTTCGCGGCGAGTACTACCACGCATTTGACGGCAGCACGTACTTTATCGCTCCTGGATTGATGGTGCAGCGGCAGCACAATTCACAGTATCAGGGAGGCGTCCGGCAGACGTTTATCCGCGACAGGTTTGCAGGATCGTTCTACGCGGGACTAGGAACCTGGCGCTTTGTGCAATTCCGAGCAGGTGTCCGCGGCGGTTACGACTCTTACAGCAGATCGGTGACGATCGACGGAGTCAAAGCGGAGAGCGGCCCGTTTGCGGATCCGGAAGTGGTATGGGGCTTCAACAATCAGGACTCGGGTGCAATACCGTCACGCGGTACGCGACTGGAGGGCTCGGCCGGGTACAGCTATCGGGCTCACTCGTTCCCTTTTTTTCATAATCAATTCACCAGTTTTCATGCGGTGGCAAGGAGGGTTTCGCTGTTTGCGCGGGGGCAGGCCAACACCAGTTTCGGAAAGAACTTGGGGTTCTATGACAGATTTGCACTAGGCGGTGAACACGCCTTGGAGGCATATCGGTATCAGGAGTTTCACGCCAACGCGCTGGTGGCCGGTGGAACAGGTGTGTTGTTTCAGGGCCCCGGCATCAAGAGCCTTTCTACACAGGCCAACCTCGCGGTGTGGTATGAAGCGACCCGGCTTGATCTTGGCTCGCCAGGCTGGCAGACCCACCAGAGTGCGGCGACCGGACTTTTTTTCCCTACTCCGGTTGGCGTGCTGGGGGCATCGGTGGCTTTCAACGAAAATGGCAAAGCCCGCTTTCGGCTCTCGCTGGGAAGCTTCTAGCTTTAGTATCGGCAGACGTTCATTAGCGGCGAAAAAGTCCAGGTTCCTGTTGCCTCAGTTGTCGCAGTTAGTGAAGCGCTGAGCTCTATAGGGCGCTGGAGGGTAATACCTTCAGCGCGGAGGCCAGATGGAGTGTCGCGGCCATTTTCGCGATCTCGGGAAAGTTCTGAATCGTCGGTTCATTTTGCTTTCGGCATAGCACACAGTTCTTCAATCGGCTGTCCTGGCTTGTATTCGAGCTTTTTCGGAGCTTCACATCCCTCTTCCCGAGTCATTAGCAGACTTGGTTTCTTCACCTCTTCCTTCTCCGCTGTTGCCGTTATGGGAGCGAGCTTCTGTTTCATTTCTTCAAAAGCCGAAGTTTGCATGATTGCATCAGGTTTGTGACCGAGGAACAGGATTTCACGTTGAGTTTCCACCATGCGCTGATAAAACGCAGGATGTGTCCTGAACCAGCTGACGCCGTTCACATAACCTTCCTTGGTTGCGATTTTGTCGAAGAAGCGTGTGAAACCCGTCGGATCGTATCCCGCATTCCAGGCGTATTGCACTCCCAGCTTGTCGGCTTCCAATTCGTAGTCTCGACTGACTCCGAGAAGCTTTAGGTCGAGGACCATTCCCAAACCATAGAACCCGTACTGCAATGCATACGCGAGCCCGATCCCAGCCACGCCGCCGGTCAAGACAATGGCAGCAACCTGTGCCGCCTGATAAAAGATTCCAGCAATCGTCGCCCGCTTCATCAGTTTGTAGCTATGCCGGGCAACATCGTGCGACATCTCGTGGGCCAGCACACCTGCGAGCTCAGATTCGTCGTCGGCAGCCTCAAGCAGTCCGCGCTCGATGAAGAGATATCCTCCAGGCAGCGCGAAAGCGTTGATCTCTTTCGATTGCAGGACAACAACGTGCAATGGGACCTTCAGGTCCGATTTGCTCGCGATGCGTTGTGCCACAGTGTTCACGTAGTCCTGTATCTCTTTGTCTTCAACCTCCGGCGGCATTAGATGCGACCGCTTCAGCTCTTCGATCGCCTGTTGCCCTCGTTTTATGTCGTCCTGCTGCTTCGCTTCTATCTCACGAAATCCGATGTCGTTGACGTCTGACCACCGACGTTTCAAATGCGTGTTGGAAGCTATCTCCTGCTGCGTTTGCTTATAGAGAGGTGGCCATTTCTCGATGACATCAAGTTTGGCATTTAGATTGTCATAAGCGGTTGGGATTGCCTGTTTCGCGAGGATCTCAGCTTCGCTATTGAGCAGAACGAGATTCTGGATGTTGCAGTGAGCAGTTTTGCGCTGTTCAGCAGTCATTTTCGCCGTGTTTTTCTTAAGATCAGCTCTAGCCGAATCAATTTGCTTTTGATAACGCTTGACGTGGTCTTTGAACCGATTGACACACGCGTCCTCGCCTTTGCCGAAGCTTTCTCGTTGCTTTTGGATCTCGTTGACACTGAAATGGAGGGTGGGTGCAAGCTCGAACAATTCTAGATATGACTTCTGCAGATACGAGCGCAGCGACTCCGTCTGAACTGGCGAAGGCGATGTGGATTGGCCGAAACTGGTCGAAATCGGCATCAAAATCAATACTTCGCAAAGGCACAGCGAAACTGCTCGGCGAGCCAGATTGTCTTGCATGGCATCCTCCCCTTAATTTTTCTCTGCCATATGCAACCGATGCAGCGCCTCCGAATGCGCCCAGGTGCAGATCGATTGCACTTCCGTGGTGGTCAGCTTGGAGTGTGGGTGCATGAGGATGTATTCCTCAGTCGGCATGTCCCGGTCGGCCACTTCCTTACAAATTTCCGGCAGAATCTCTCGCTGTTTTTCGCGACTCAGCGATTTCCAGTCAGAAAAATTCAGCGCCATGCGGCCCCTTTTCACGTCGCTCACGACCAACCAGGAAACAGGAGCCACCCTGCTGTACCACGGCCAGACCGTCAGATTCGAGTGACAGTCATTGCAAGCGCGTGCAATAACTGAAGTGACCGCCGGTTCTATAGAGAACGATGCGTAGATACTACGGGCGGGATCAGTTGATGGATTTGTCGTGGGCGGGGGGAACAATTGAACGACCAGAAAGAACAGCACAACTACGTAAACCAATTTTCTGATCCACGGTCGCATGTTGCCTCCTCTGTTGCTGTTCCAATACTGCACACCCGGCATTGACTTGCTCTCGTTTACTTCCGGATCGTGAGTACCGGACAGCTCGCATTTGCGATGACTGCATGCGCGGTTGACCACGGGAGATGGGACGCCGTGCCCAAGTGGACCTTCGCGGCTCGAACTCCAAGCACGATAAGGTCTGCCTTGCATTCCGAAGCAACCTGCACAATCTTCTCGCCAGGTGTGCCGAATTTCACGATGGCTTCTGGCGCGCACCACAGCGCCGCTTCTTCGGGAACTAAGTTTTCCAGCCGCTGCAGTACCAATTTCGTCGGAGTCGGCAGGTGCTGATCTATCACATGCAACAGACCCAGGCGTGCCTGGAACTCCTCCGCCAAAGAAACTGCGAACGGTGCAGCCGCAAGGGATTCTGGACTGAAATCGACTGCGTAGATGATCTGCTTCAGCTCAATATCTGCAGGTCGGATGTCTTTCGTGGTTGGGTCAAATTCTTCTTTCAACCGGCCCGAAGCTTTTGGTCCAACTGTCAGCACCGGACAAGAGGCCTGTCGGAGCACCTGCTCGGCAACCGACCCCATTACCAGCTTCCCAATTCCCGTTCGCCCATGTGTGCCGAGTACGAGGAGATCAACACGTTGTTCAGTGATGATCTCAGAAAGCACATCCCAAACCTTGCCCCGGCAGACGTAGACCTTGTGGGGCATGTTTTTCAACTCAGGGATGAGGTCCCGCATTGTTTCAATTGCCGCTCGGCTTTCGTCATCAAAAGCGGATTCAAACGTTATAGGAGTGGTAGTTTGTGGACGAAGCAGGATGTCCATCTCGGGAATGACGTGCACCGCATGCAGCGTGCCCTCGTAGTGACGCGAGATTGCTAAGGCGTAGGGTAGAGCCGCGTGAGCGGCGACCGAGAAGTCCGTTGCAAATAGTAGGTTGCGCAGAGAGATGCGCGTTCTAGTTTTCTGCTCTATTGTTGGCATACAGCCCCCTCTTACGCTTTAGTTCACGCGTTCTCACAAAAAAAAGCGGTGCGCGGCATCACCGTGTTTTGTGATCGCCGTTACCTCGGGCTGCCAGCTCCAGATCCAGATCGGAGGACAACTAAATGTGCATCAATGTGCCCCTGTGTTTTTGGGCTCCCGTTTCGCGAGCGCCGCTCTGAAAGCCTCCCGATGGTTCAGTTCTTCGTGGCGAATCTCTTCAAACAGATCGGCAACCGCCTTATCTTGCGGCGCGGTCGCATGCTTAGCCAGATCATCCACCTCGCTCTGAATTGCATTCCTGAGATTGTCAGCATTGCTTCCCGCCATTCCCGCAAGTTGCGCTTCTTTCGCAAAATGCTCGAAACGTTCCGCGTTTGCAGTTTTCTCAAATAAATCCGCGAGTTCGGTATCACCACTCTCCCTGGCCTGCTTGGCATAAAGAGAATATTTCGCATACGCGAACGCGTCGCGGTGCATTGCAGTGGAGAGGTCTTTCTGCGCTTGCTGAGATAGAGTCGACGGTTTTCCCGCGACCGTGTAAGCGAGAATCAAAAGACAACCGGCCACAAGTAGTGTTAGCCAATAACTTCGCATTCTCATGAGTTCCCCCTGGAAGTCTGATCGCCGGCGAACCCATACTGGGCAACAGCACTGTCCCTTGCGTTCCCCAATTCCGAAAACAGTGCTCAGCCTGCCACTCGTTAACGTCGTGCTGTGGTCTTGGAGCCTATTTTCGTAAGCGCGGCTTTGAAGGCATCTCGATGTTTTGCTTCGTCACGACGAATTTCCTCAAAACGATCGGCTGCCACGTTGTCTCCCGATGTTGCTGCTTCTTTCGCGAATTCGCGGTACATCGCGTCCACTTCATAAGATTCGCCCTCGATCGCATCCTTCAGGTTCTCTGCATCGCTTCCAACCAAACCGGCAACCTGTGCCTCTTCTGCAAAATGCTCGAAGCGTTCAGTGTTAGCAGCTTCTTCAAAGAGACTCGCCAGGTCAGCATTGCCATTTCGCTGAGCCTGTTTGGCGTATAGGGAGTACTTCGCGTAGGCAAAAGCCTCGCCATGCATCGCCGTAGACAAATTCTTTTGTGTTTGTGAACTCAGCCGTCCCCTTCGGGCAGCTGTTTGACTGCACGCAAAGAGCAAGACAGCTACAACCAAGAGCAATAAATAGAGTTGAATTTTCATGAGTTCCTCCTGAGGTGGGTGTCGAGTGTGGGAAGACGTTCGACGTGCAGCCACTCGAACATCCACGGTCGATTTCACACCTTCTCTTGAAAAAAGGATGTGTACGCTGTCACCACGTTGTGTGATTGATCCCACCTTGTGTGGTCCGCACAAATGGGCCACTGTTGGAGGCGCTGGAATGTGATGTCCATCAC
>Ga0209580_10000375_pt1 | contig 25744 bp, 19 predicted proteins | sample Coa_R1_5_FD_187153 | JGI IMG/M metagenome (GOLD analysis project Ga0209580, IMG submission 187153) | Surface soil microbial communities from Centralia Pennsylvania, which are recovering from an underground coalmine fire - Coalmine... | ecosystem: Environmental > Terrestrial > Soil >... | reverse complement strand
CACGCTGGGCGGCAAATCTGGCACGTCAATGGTTTTGCCATCACCCAGAGCGGTGGCGCGTTCAATGCAATTCTCCAGTTCCCTGACATTGCCCGGCCAGTCGTATTGCAGCAGCGCTTTCATGGCCGCGCCTGTTACCTGGATTCCTGACCCTTTCGCGTGCCGATCGAGAAACCAGTGCACGAGCATGGGAATATCGGAGCGGCGTTCCCGCAGGGCAGGCAGCCGGATCGAGACTACGTCCAGGCGGAAATAAAGGTCCTTTCGGAAGCGTCCGGCGCGATATTCCGTCTCCAGATCGCGGTTTGTGGCGGCGATGACCCGGACATCCACTTTGATCTTCTGATTGCTGCCGACCGGGCGAACCTCTTTTTCCTGCAGCACCCGCAACAGCTTCGCCTGCATCTCCAGCGGCAGTTCGCCAATCTCGTCGAGGAAAATGGTTCCCCCATGTGCGGATTGGAACAATCCAGTCCTCGAGCGCATCGCGCCCGTAAATGCGCCTTTTTCGTATCCGAAAAGTTCGCTCTCGATGAGCGTGGGAACCAGCGAACCACAATCCACCGCTACAAATGGCCGCGACGCAAAGCTTCCGCGAAAATGGATCGCGCGCGCAACCAACTCTTTGCCGGTGCCGCTCTCGCCGATGATCAGTACTGGCGTGCGCGTGTCCTTTAGCCGCGCAATCATTCGCAGCACGTCCTGGATCTTCGGAGTCGTGCCGACAATTCCGTGCATGCCGGTTTCCATGTCCATGCGTTCGCGGAGGAATTGGTTCTCCTGCACCAATTCGATCTTCTCCGCCATACGCCGCAAAAACAGCCGCAATTCTTCAAGAGGCGAAAACGGCTTGGAAATGTAGTCGTAGGCGCCCAGCTTCATCGCTTGCACCGCGGTCTCCACCGACCCATGACCGGTCATGACTGCCACCTCGGCGCGCGGCAGTATCTTCCTCACTTTCTCCAGAAATTCCAGCCCCGACATTCGCGGCATCACCATGTCGGTGAGAATTATGTGCGCCGGCTGCTCCTGAAGCATGGCCAGCGCTTCCTCGCCCGTGCTCGCCTCCATGCTGGTGAAGCCCATTCCATCGGCGACAGTCATGCACAATCTGCGGATGCTCTCTTCGTCATCCACCACTAAGAAACGGATTCCCAAACGATCGCTCACAGAGGTTTCCCCATTGTCTGCTCAACCACAGAAATAAATTGTCTGGCTCGAAAAGGCTTCTCGACGCAGGGCGTGCCAGTCCGCTCCAAAGTTGCTGCCGTGTCTTGATTAGCAATGTCGCCAGTAATGAAAACCAGCCGGCAGGTCAGTTCCGGACGATGTCGTGTGATCCAGTCGTGAACGTCAGCGCCGTTCACCCCACCCGGCGTTCTCATGTCCGAAACCACGCCCAGATACTCGCCCAACTCCAGCAACCGTAAACCGTCGGCACCCGATTCGCTGCACACCACCGTGTAGCCGCTGCGTTCCAGCACCGCCTTGACATAGCTCATCACCGCCGGCTCGTCTTCAATCAGCAGCACCGGCAGCTTTCCAGGCTTTGCGGATGTACTCATGGCTTTGCACCTGTCGCGGCCACGCTTAGCGACGCGATTTCATTGACCGCCGGAAAACGCACGGTGAAGGTTGCGCCCGATTCTCCGGCATTGTTGGAGCAGAAGATTTCCCCGCCGTGCTCCCTCATGATGCCGTAACAAATGCTCAGACCCAGGCCCGTGCCTTTACCGACTTGCTTGGTGGTAAAGAAGGGATCGAAGATGCGTTCAGGTTGAGCGATGCCGTAACCATTGTCGCGGAACGAGACTTCCACGAAATCTTCTTTTCGATAGCAGGAAATTTCGATTCGCGCTCCCGACCCCGAGTCGCTGACCGCATCGTAAGCATTGTTCAGAATGTTGAGGAACACCTGCTGGAGCTGCTGCGAATCGCCCAGCACCAGCGGCAGGTTGTCATCGTATTTCTCGGTCACCGCTACGCCGCGGCTATGAAAATCATAAGCTCGGAGCTGAATCGTGCGCTGCAGAATGGGAGTGAGGTGCACTGGTTTCCACTGCGGCGGCATCTGGCGTGCAAAGCTGAGCAGATTTTGCACGATCTGTTTTGTCCGCTGTGCCTCCTGCAAGATCACTCGCAGGTCTTTGCGCGCGCTTTCCGGCAATTCCCGGTTGTCCATCAGGAGATCAGCGAAGCCCAGAATCGCGGTCAGCGGATTGTTCACCTCATGGGCCACGCCTGAAACCAACTGTCCGACCGCAGCCATCTTTTCGGCGTGCATCAGCTTGGCCTGCAGCGATGAGGCGTCAGTCACATCGCTCATCACCACCACGATGCTGCTCACCTGGTCCTGATCGTCACGCATCGGGCTCAGATTTACTGAGAACTGGCCCACCCGGCCGCCGGCCCGCAGAATCTGGACCTCGAGATTGTCCACCTGGTTTCCAGCCAACACCGCCGCATACGCATCCTGAAAGCCTTCCCGCTTCGCCGGTGCGACCAGGGTTTCCAGCGGCTGTCCCAAAATGGCTTCTTGCTCGTATCCCATGGCTTGCCAGCGGCGGTTGGCGTAGCTGACCAGCCCTGCCGTGTCGGCAACCAAGATCAGACTTTGCGTGTTGTTCAGGATCTTGCTGGAGAAATCCCGCTCCCGCTGCAGTTCCGAGCGGTACGCTTTGATCCCGCTCACATCCAGCATCAAGCCGCGGTATTGTGAAATTTTTCCATGTGTGTCGCGGACCGCAAACGCATTGATCAAGACATGGACTAGCCCACGGTTCTTGTGCTTGAGGACCTCCTCGTGGTTGTGCAATGCCCCTTCGCGCTGCATCAGCGCAAATAATTCTTCGTGCCGTTCCGGCGTGGAGAACACCTCGGCCCGGGGATCACTATGCAGTAACGCCTCCCGGCTGTCGTGTCCCAGCATGCGGACCAAGGCATCATTCACCTCGACAAACCGGCCATCGGGGCTGCAAAAGAACAGTCCCTCCTGAATGTTGTCGAACAGTTCGCGATAGCGGCGCTCAGCTTCGCGGCGGTCAGTAATGTCCTTCAGAACGTGGATCGTCTGCAGCCCTTCGCTGCTGGCGCCATGCACCTGCGAAGTCGAAACCAGATAGCTTCGCTCCAGCACCGGGTGCATATACTCGTCGGTCGCATTCCCGCTGCTTCGGCAGAAAGGGCAGGAGCGTGTGGGCGGATCGGCTCCGCTGGCGAGCAGCGCACCCATGTTGATGCCGATCAGCTGTTGGGGCCGCACTCCAATAAATTCGGCCAGGGAACGGTTCACCCGCAGCACATTGCCGGCCTGGTCGTGGGCCACGACGAAATCGGGGATCGCGTCAAAAATTTCGATCCAGTGCCGGTTCGCCTGCTCCATGCGCGTAAAAAAACGCGCGTTCTCGAGCGAGACCGACGCTTGGCCCGCGATGGCCTGCAGAAGTTGGCGATCTTCGTGGTTCAGCGGCTGCTCGCGGTCTCCCAGGCAAATCGCTCCCAGCGACTCCCCGGCGTCCCCCTGCAGCCGCGCGACAATAGCCTTCTTCCAGCCGATCTGGCTCGCGAGTTCATCACCCAGAAGGTCTGCTGTGTTCAACTCCGAGATTGGCTCCGGCTGACGCCCCACCGATGCCATCACCGAATGCGTGAATCTCTTCTCGAATTGCTGGTCAGGCACGACTGAAGCAAGAAGAAACAGGCCAGTCGCATCCGCGCCGTTTGCGACGATCATGGCGGCTTCGTGAACACCCATCATCTCCGCGGCTCGCCGGACGAAGCTGTGGGCGAAGCTCGGCCCGCGAATTAGCGAATGCAGCTCAAGCGCAAGGCTGGTCAGAGACTCCGCGCGTTTCCGGTGCTGTTCCGATAGAAGCAAGTTGCGGCTCACTTCCAGCGCTACTGTGACTTGGGCGGCTAGGGCCTGCGCGCGACGAACATCTTCCTTGGTAATGGCACCGCCATCCACCCGATCCAGCGCGGCAAACATTCCAAGGAGCTGTCCGCTCGTGCCCAGCATCGGAACGCTGAGGAGCTGGCGCACATCGAACCGTTTCAAGAGCTCCTGGTTGACGCCAGGTAACTGCGTCGCATCTTCCACGCAGAACACTTCGTGCTTGCGCATAGAGCTCATGAACCGGCCCTCGGGCACAGTGAATCCAGCCGGATCTTGCGCTCCGCCGGGATGGCTCCAGCGAATCTGGATCTTGTCGTCTTCCATCAGACCCACCACAGCGCGGGCAAACCCCAGAAAATCGCTGGCGCGAAGCACGAACTTCTGCATGAACTGATCGAGATCGGCAATCGAGCCCAATTCCGACGCGATGTTTACGATCTGGTGCAGTTCGTGCGCCTGGGCTCGCGCTTTTGAATAGAGTTCCGCGTTGGAGATCGCCACCGCGGCGAAGCTGGTGACCACCGGCAAAAGCGATCGCTCTTCGATGGTGAATGCGCCTTCTCTGCGCGGGTAAACCAGAATCGCGCCTTCCCGGCTAGAGGTGCGAAACGGCGCGGCAATCAGCGCGCCCGGTGCAACCAGGTCCCCCAACGAGTGCGCGGCCGGATCAATCGCAACGCTGATGGGCTCGCCAGCCAAGATCGAACGGTGCGCCAGATCAGAAGCAAAATTCAAAACCCTGCGGTCATAGCGCGCTTTGACCGAAACCGCCATCTCCGGATTCTCCGTAGCCACCGCCCATAGCTCGTAACCTGTGGCTTCGCGGACCAGAATGCAAACCAACGGAGTTCGCAGCAGCGCCCGCAAACGATCAGCAACAGCTTCGACGACGATCCCCAGATCTGGCGATGAATGCAGGCTGTGAGCGACTTCCGCCAGAATCCCGGCACGTCGTTGTTCTTCCCGCGATCGCTCGGAAAGCCGCATGGCTTCAAGAAAGCCTCCGAGTTGCGCAGCCAGAATGCTGGCCTTCGCCACATGATCAGGATTAAAGAAGTGCGAATCCGAATTGTGCAGAAAGACCGCTGCTCCCAGAACTTCGTTCGAGACGATGAGCGGCACCGCCAAAGCTGCGCGTGCATTGTATTCCGCCGCCAGCCGGTATCTCGCGCCATTCAGCCCGTTAAAGTAAACCGGCTTTCTCTTTTGGATCGCCTCGCCGACCACCGTGCTTTCATTGGTCCGTACTCGAGCGTTGCGAAAATCTTCCGCCATCCAGCCGTCGGCCTCAGCTCCCAGCAATTGGTCCGGAGGCAGAAAGTGCCACACGCAAGTGCTGCTCACTTGAAAGTAGCTTCGAGTAGTTTGGCAAAACGCTTTCAGAATCTCGGCGGAGGAGAGTGCTTTCGCTGCCGCAGCCGAGAAATCTAGCAGCAGTTTCTGAAAAGAATCGTCCTCAGATCCGGTAGGGCGCGATGTGAGTATCTGTTCAGAGATCGTCAGACGCCCCCCTTTCACGGCTTCCTGATGCCGCGCTGGGCCAAGTCATTGAATTAGTTGGACTCTATCGTGCAATCTCAATTTGAGTCAAGGACAATTGCCGCGACCTCGGTGCAGCCCGAACCTGCATTGCAATGCCCTACCCCGTATCGTCCTGAGACAACTCTAATGGAAATGAGACGCCAGACCCAGTATCTGAGGAAACTTTAGTAACTGAGAATGCTCCTAAGTTCCTGAAAACAGGAATCGTGGTTCGCCCTTCCTAAGCCCGCCTTGGGCATTACCGTGCATTACCCCAAACTGTTTGCCGTTATCAAGGGGGACTCGTGTCTTTCCAGACAATAGTTAGAAGTATGCGAATTATTCTCCTACTGTTGGTTTTCACAACCCTGTTCGAATCTCTTGGAGTCGTCTCCGGACTTGCTCAAGAAATCGATCGCAAGGTCAGAAACAGAATTGCGCCGACCTATCCCGAGATCGCACGAAGGATGGGCTTGGCCGGTACGGTGAAGCTTCAAGTAGTGATCGCGGCGAACGGAACCGTCAAAGAAACGAAAGTAATCGGCGGTCACCCGATTCTTGTCAACGCCGCAGTGGATGCGGTGAAAAAATGGAGATTCGAACCTGGCAGCGCTGAAAGTTCCGGGACGCTGGAGTTCAAATTTGAACCGGGAAGTTAGTGGGTGAGGTCTCGACACGTGGAGAAGCAACTATGTCCATGAGCAAACGGCTCTATTCCAACTTTGGCTTCATTCTCGCGATGGTCCTGGTTCTGTTTCTAGTGACCTGGTTCGCGGTGCAGCGCGAGCATGCTGCCAAAACCGCCGCGGCGCAGGCGCTCGCCATGGCCGATAACACCGACAAGATCCGCTTCCAGATCATGCAGAACCGGCTCTATCTCAGCAATTACCTGCTCAGTGGCGATGCTCGCGAAGTCGAACGCATGAACGACGGCATTCGCCAGTTGAATGATTATCTGCAAAGCTCTCAGAAACTCGCCAGTTCCGATCAGCAGCGATCCGCCCTTGAGGACGTGCGTAAGAACGAGAGCACCTGGCTGACCGAGTTCGCTCAGCCCCTTTTGCAGAAGCGCAAAGAAGTGGATGCCGGCAACGCGACCGTCGCCGACCTACAAATTTACTACCTGCAAAAAGATGCCGCCTCCTGGGTAAAAACCTCTACCGATTCTTTGAATGAGGCCGACCATGAAACCCGGCACACCCTGGAAGAGCGGCGCAAAGCTGACGAGAACGCCGGCACATGGACAATTTTCGTCGCGTTGTGCAGCACCCTGATTGCGATCGCACTGGGCGCGTTCATCGCTTATCGGACCGCCTATTCCATCACACATCCGCTTTCCGAACTCATCAAAGTCGCTCAGCAAATTGGCGAGACTGGCGACCTTGACCACAAAATTGCTATCCGGCGTGACGATGAAATCGGCCAGCTAGGCCGCACCTTCGACGCCATGGTGACTTACCTCAAGGAGATGGCCTCGGTCTCCGAAGCCATCGCCGGCGGCAACCTCGCAGTAGACGTGAAACCACGTTCGAAGCACGACACCCTGGGAAATGCCTTCGCCAAAATGACCGAAGGCCTGCGTGGACTTGTTCGCAACGTTCGCGACGCCGCTTCGCAGGTGGCCAGCGCTTCGACTCAGGTAGCGGGAGCTTCGGACGAGTCCGCCAAGATCAGTTTGCAGACTTCATCGGCCATCGATGAAGTCACCAGCACTATGCACGAAATGAGCGTCAACGTGCAGAACATGGTGAAGAGCACGCAGGTGCAGGCCTCAAGTGTCAGCGAGACCTCCGCCTCGATCGACGAGATGGTCGCCTCCATTCAACGCGTCGCCGACACCGCCAAGGTGTTGCTCGATATTTCCAACCGTTCGCGCGAGGAAGTGCACAGCGGGATTTCCACCATGGAAAAAGCTACCGATGGCTTGAACCGTATCAACAACACCATCGGTTCTTCGGGAAAGATCATCGACGCCCTCGGACAGCGCGCCGACGATATCGGCAAGATCATCGAGGTCATCGAAGACCTCGCCGAACAGACCAACCTGCTGGCGTTGAATGCTGCTATCGAAGCCGCGCGCGCTGGAGAACATGGTCTGGGCTTTGCCGTTGTCGCCGACGAAGTCCGCAAGCTGGCGGAAAAATCGGCACAGTCCACCAAAGAAATTTCCGAGCTCATTCAGAGTATCCAGAAGGAAGCCCGCAAGGCAGTCGAGAACATGGACCAGAGCACGACCATCGTGAACGAAGGCCTGACTCTGGGCGGCGAACTGAACACCGCGTTGCGCAAGATCTCCAACGTGGTCACCGAGGTCTACAAATTTGCGCAGGAAATCGGCGCCGCTACCAACGAACAGTCGCACGGCTCGACCCAAATTGCCCGCGCCACCACGCGGCTGAATGAAATAACTCACGAGATCAACTCCGCTGTCGAGGAGCAGGCTTCGGGAGCGCACGCGGTGGTCAAGGCCATGGAGCGCATGCGGGAACTGGTACAGCAGACCACCTCCGGCTCCACTGAACTGGCTGCCTCCGCCGAGCAGATGTCGAAAATGTCCCGTGACCTGCTGGAATCCATGAACCGCTTCGGCATTGGCAATGAGTCTGACGGATTTGGCGGTGAGAAGAACCGCGGTGCGGCCCGGGCTGCCGCCGCGTCGCGCGCATGAACTCTGGAACTGTCATGAGCCGTGAACTGCACATTGTCGGGTTTCAGGTTGGGCGCGAGACCTACGGCGTGTCCATCACCTCTTTGCACGAGATCGTGAGAGTTCCCGAAATCACCGCAGTGCCCGATGCCCCGGAATACATGGAGGGCGTCATGAACCTGCGTGGAAAGATTGTTTCGGTGATCGATCTGCGCAAGCGCCTGGGAGAGAAGAAGGTCGCCTCCAACCGCCGCAACCGGATTCTGGTGATTGAGCATAAGGGACGGCTGGCAGGGTTGATCGTGGACTCCGCTTCAGAGGTGCTGAAGATTCCCGCCTCCGACGTCGAAGAGTCTCCCACGTCGCTTCAGGAAGGTGGCACCAACTGTGTCACCGGACTGGCAAAGTACAAAGGACGTTTGATCGTCCTGCTGGATATGTCCAAGCTGCTGGATTTTGACGCAATGCAACGGCGCGCCGCTAACAGCCAGGCCGTGGCTCCGGTTGAGTCGCGGCGGGCTGCTGCCGCCAAGTAAATAGAAAAAGGAAGCTCATGAGTTCGCCAGCTCTCGCGATCCATCTCAGTGAAGCCGAAATGCGGCTATTGCAGACGCTCGTCTATCAGGAATGTGGCATGTACTTCGACGCGCGCCGCACTCATTTCCTGCAAGACCGCTTGCAGAGACGCCTTCGCGAGTGCCGCATGGATTCGTTCTACAGCTACTACCGCCTGCTGATCAGCGCCCAGGGCCGCCAGGAACTGACGAACCTGCTCGAGAACCTCACCATCAATGAGACCAGCTTCTTCCGCAACAAGGCGCAACTCGATCTGTTTCACAAGCACATTCTGGATGAGATCATCCGGGCAAAACAGCAGCAGAACAACTTTCAAATCCGCATCTGGAGTGCGGGCTGTTCCACCGGCCAAGAGCCGTACACCATTGCTATGCTGATCGCTGACGCGCTCGCCTACCATCAACTCCGAATGCCGGCTATGCCCGCTGCGGTGTGGCCCAAGCCTCTGGTACCGCCGCCGTGGATGGTCGAAATTCCCGCCAGCGACATTAATTACTCCGTGCTTCGTGCCGGACTGGAAGGTACTTACAACGAGCATCAGATGGCGTCGGTGGACTATGCGTATCGCCTTCGCTACTTCGACAAAGTCGGCGAGCGCTACGCCGTGAAAAAAGCCATCAAGGAACTGGTGCACTTCGACTTTCACAATCTCAAGACCGAATTCTTGCCGCAATCGAACGACGTCATCTTTTGTCGGAACGTGATGATGTATTTCGACGAAGCCGAACAGCGGCGCTTGATTGAGAAGTTTTATCGCTGTTTGACGCCGGGCGGCTATCTGCTGGTCGGACATGCAGAAAGCCTGCTGGGTCTTACCGAGAAATTCACCATGGTGTACCGAAACAGCGGCACTGCCTATAAGCGGATCGAGGTATCCCAGTGACGCAGTTCTCCGACGAGCGCGCCAGCGAACTACGCGATCTCTTCTTTGAGACTGCGCAGGAGCTTCTCCAGTCGCTGAACGAAGACTCGCTCAAGCTGGAGAAGGCGCCGCACGACCGTGAGATCATTCGCAGCATTCGCCGGACCGTGCACACCCTGAAAGGCGATGCCGCCGCGGCCGGCTTTCAGGAACTGAGTCACTTGGCGCACATGCTGGAGGATGCGTTGGCCGTCGAGACGCCTCCGGCGGAAATCTCCCTGGCTGAACTCGGTTTTACCGCGGCTGACACCTTTGGAGCAACGTTGGCTGCCTATCAGCGGCAGGTCGCCTTGCCCGATCCTGCTCCGCTGAAAGCTTTGGTACAGCGTCTGGCCGGCGACAAAGAAACAGAAAGCACTACCAGGAAAAAACGCGCCATCAATGCGCCGGCTGTCTGGACGGAATACGAGCGGCTTGCCGCCGAAAACGCACGCGCTGAAGGCAAGCAAGTGCTGCATGTAATCGCTCGCATAGATCCTCTGTGCGCCATGCCCGTGGCTGCGCGGCAGTTGGTCGCTAATGCCATGGGCAGTGTGGCTCAAATCCTTGCCAGCCGTCCCGAGCCGGGATCAGCCACCCAGGACCAACACATTGACTTGCTGCTGGCCACCTCGCAACCTCAAAGCGTAATCCTTGCGAAATGCCAGATACCGACGGTGATTGCCAGCGCCGAGTGTTACGAATTCGCCGGAACCAATCGTTCCGTCAAGACTTTGGCCGCCGACTCCAGTGATGGCCAGGCTGTAAGCGAGCTAGCCACCGAGACGATTTCGGCAGATCCGGAAAGCACTCCGGCCCGGAAGCGTTCCCTGGGCGCTGAAACTTTTCTGCGCGTGGATGCTGAGCGCATCGATAACGTGTTGAATCTCGTCGGCGAGTTGATCATCGCCAAATCGATGATGCAGCAGGCCACCCAGGAACACGCCCGCCGCTTCCCCAAGGACTCGCTGCGTTCCCGCTTTGCCGATGCCATGGCGTTTCAGGCGCGCGTCTTGAATGACATGCAGCGCTCGGTCATGAAGATTCGCATGGTCCCGGTCGAGCAACTCTTCCGCCGTTTTCCCCGCATTGTCCGCGACGCGGCCCAACGCTGCAACAAGCAGGTTGAGCTGGTGATCAAAGGCCAGGATACGGATTTGGATAAAACTCTGCTCGACGCCATTGCCGAGCCACTCACCCATATCGTGCGCAACGCCGTGAGTCACGGCATTGAAGATCCAGCGCAGCGCGCCAAATTAGGCAAGCCCGCGGCCGGAACGATTCGCCTGGATGCTTATCACCAGGCCAACCAGTTGATCGTTGAAGTCAGCGACGATGGGCGCGGCATTGACGTCGAGCGAATTAAAACCAAAGCAGTGAAAACCGGCGTGATCACCTCCGCGCAGGCTGCAAGCCTGCCGCCGGCGGAACTCCTCGATCTCATTTTTCGACCCGGTTTCAGCACGGCCGAGGAAATCACCGCGGTTTCCGGCCGTGGCGTCGGTCTTGACGTGGTGCGCAGCGTTCTGCATCGCTTGAAAGGAACAGTGGATTTGGAAACCCGTCCTGGCGAGGGAACGAAATTCCGCCTCAAGCTGCCCTTGACCCTCGCCATCATCAAGGCGTTGATGTTCCGGATCGAGAGCCGGCTCTATGCGATTCCGCTCAACACCGTCGGGGAAATTGCGCGCACGCGCGAATCCGAGTTGCATCACGTGGACAACTGGGAAGTCGTGCAGCTTCGCGGGCAGGTGCTGCCGCTGATGCGGCTGGGACCGAAGACGTCCGATTCTGCCGCACCGCAACAAAAGATTTTCGTACTGGTGATCAACTTCGGAGCACGCAAGCTGGGCCTGATCGTGGACTCCCTCGAAGGTGAAGAGGAATTGGTAATCAAAGCGCTCGACGATCAGACGGTTGCGACCGATCTGGTTAGCGGCGCCTCCATCCTGGGCGACGGGCGCGTAGTGCTGATCATGAATCTCGCCGCGGTTGTCGGCCGTTTTACCGGGCCCGTGACCGGGAGCATGCCAGCCGTTTGCGCGGCCGATCAGAACGCCGGTGGCATGTCCCCGGAGGTGCTGCAATGAATGCAACTCCCGTACGCGTGCTCGTGGTTGACGACTCAGCGTTAATGCGCAAGCTCATCCCGCAGATTCTGGAAACCGACAATTCCATTCAGGTCGTCGGCACCGCCATGGACGGAAACTTCGGGTTGAAGAAGATCGAAGAGCTTCGCCCGCAGGTGATCACGCTCGATCTAGAAATGCCGGGCATGGGCGGCCTCGACATGCTCAAGGAGATCATGCGGCGTCACCGCATACCGGTGATTGTCGTCAGCTCGCATACCACCCGTGGCGCGTCGGTCACCTTGAAAGCTCTGTCCCTTGGCGCCTTCGATTTCGTGGCCAAGCCCACTGACGTCTCCTCGCGCATGCAAGAAATCGCGCAGGAACTGATCTCCAAGATCAAAGCCGCGGCCCAGAGCCGGGGAATCGCAATTCACCCCGAGCCGGACATTCCAATGCCGCGCGCCCGCGCCAAAGGGAAGACGGCGGCCTCCCGTCCGCCGACCAAGATCATAGCCATTGGAATTTCTACGGGAGGACCGCAATCGTTGCATTACCTGCTTGCACAATTGCCGTCTGATTTTCCCGGCAGTATTGTGGTGGTGCAACACATGCCGGAAGGCTTTACCGACATGTTTGCTAAACGCTTGGACGAGTGCTGCGCCTTGCAGGTGAAGGAAGCGCAGTCGGGAGACTTATTGCTTGCCGGGCGCGTGCTGATCTGTCCCGGCAACCGTCATTTGAAAGTGAAGCGCATGCCCTTGGGTGATGTTGCGATTTTAAGCGACGACCCGCGCGTCAACGGTCATCGGCCGTCCGCCGACGTGATGTTCAAAAGCGTGGCGGAGGAATTTGGATCACGCGCCATCGGCGTGATCATGACCGGTATGGGCGAGGATGGGGCACAAGGCCTGGGGCTGATTAAAGCCACCGGTGGTACGACTATCGCGCAGGGCGAGCAGTCCTGCATCGTGTTCGGCATGCCGAAGGCCGCGATCGAGCGCGGGCATGCCATGCGCGTTATCGAACTGGAAGCTATGGCCAGCACGTTGCAAGCGCAATGTCTGCCGGGGAAGACCGCCGCAGCCGCAAAGTAATCAGCGCTGGTCGGATCGAATTTAGTATTTCGGTATTCCAAAGAATGCCGGAGAAGCAAATGGAGGAGGGGGTATGGAGCAGTTTGCAGCAGTCAAGCGAAGCAAGGACGGTCAACCGGTCCAGTATTTGATCGTGGACGACTCCGTCTTCGCGCGCAAGAACCTGGGCCGCATTATCGAAAGCTTTGGCGGCAAGGTCGCGGGCGAGGCCGGAGACGGTTTGACCGCCATCAGCGAATACGAGCGTCTCAGGCCGGATATCGTGCTCATGGACATCACCATGCCGCAGATGGAAGGCATTGAGGCCGCCGAAAAAATTGTGCAAAAGGACCCGCAAGCTCGCGTGGTCATGGTTTCCTCGGTGGGGTATCAGGAAAACATCGTGGCCGCCTTGCAGCGCGGAGCGCGTCATTTTGTGCAGAAGCCGGTCAAGCCGGAAGTGCTCTACGAAGTCATCAAATACGTGCTTGGAGACGATGCAGCCGTGGCCAGCGCCGCGGGCGCGGGAGCTTGAAATGAAAATGGAGCTGATCCAGCCGTTCATCAATGCGGCCGATGCCGTATTGTCGCAAGGCCTGCAGTCGCCTATGGCCATCGGCAACCTCAGCATGGAAGAGGAAGCCTACCGCCGCAAAGGCGTCGCAGCCTTGGTGCAGCTGACCGGAGATATTGAAGGCCGCATCATCTTCGATCTTGCGCCGAAGACTGCCGCCAGCATCGCCAGCCAGTTTGCCGGGGCGGAATTGCCCGAATCCGACACCCTGGTGCGCGAAGCCGTGTGTGAATTAGCCAACCAGATCATCGGAAATGCCGTGGCCACGCTCAACGATCAGGGATTCCATTTCCGCGTTCACCCTCCCGAGCTTCATACCTCCGAGCGCGGAACGAAGAGCACGCCCGACACCGAAGCTCTGGTTCTCTGTTTTGAAACCTCCCGCGGCAGTGTCTTCATGAACATTGCTCTTCGTTACCACGCATCCATGGAGCACACCGCTGCCGGACGAGGCGCGTAGTCGCCCCCTCGCCCCGGCTCGATTTCCTGCGTCCGCAACCTATCTGAATAAATTATTTGACGCGGTTGGGGTTGGCCGGTCCTTCCAGAATGAAAGGTCCACCGCTGTCCATTCCTTGGAAAGCAGTATCCAGTTGTTATTGCCCGTTGATAACGAACACTGGATTTTGTGACGGAGGAGTGGTTTGTCCCGGAGGCGGTGGAAACGAGCTCAACGGCGCGGGCACATTTCCTTCCATCACATCTGCAGGATGCGGGTTGGTGCCTGTGCTCGACGCAAAGGTATCAATTACCGCCACGCTGCCGGCGTCGCACTGGGAAACATAGACTTTGAAATTTGAATTTGCGCCCCCGCTGGACGATGTCGCAAATGTCCGAAAACGCGCCGAGCCGCACCCAGTTTGGGCCGACAGATTTGGCCCCTGCGCAAGCGGGATCACGCTGCTCACCGTGCCCGTGCCGCTCGCAATTACCGTCGCTTGCGTGCACACGATGTTTGGGTCCGCCTGAAAGCTCGACACGTAAGCCCGCCTGCCGTCTCCAATAACGGTCACCGACGTTGGCATAGGAGTGGAAGTGCATGGGGAACCGGCCGCCGCCGCTATCGCAACCGGACTGCCAGCGTGCGAAATCAGAACTTTGTCTTGGACATCAAAAATGCTCACCGTCGCAGCCGCCCGATTCGTCACGTACAGGCGGTTGAAAACGGTATCGAAGAACATGTAATTCGCGCCTGCACCCGCCGATCCTGAGCCCACAACCGTATCTGAACGCGTGTCGATGATAGAAATCGTTCCGCCGGCATCGAGCACATAAACGAACTCGCTGTTGGGGTTGGCCACCGTCCAAATCGGCGGCGCTGTGACGATCGGAATCACGCTAAGCACCGTGCCATCCACGGTGCTGATGCTGCTGACCGTGCTGCTCCCCTGGTTCACGGAATAGACTTTGAAGGTGTTCGGCAGTTCAGCAAGCGCTATCGGGTTTGCGTTGCGATTCGGCGCCGGCTGCGGACTGCCCGCAAAAGCCGGATCCACCGCCACCGTATTTATCACCACGTCAGACACCGGATTGATGACCGAAACTGTGCCGTTGCCCGAATTTGCAACGTAAACCTTGCCGTTCTCGGTCGAATTCACAAACACAGGGACGGACGCCGCGCATCCGCTGGCATCGCACAGTTGCGGCAAGCTGATGGTTGTGGCCTGGGTAGGGGTCAAGCTGCTGCTCGCTGAGACGGTATCTTCTCCGCTATTCGCCACGTAGATTTTGGACCCGTTGGGAAGGAAGGCTGCGTGCACGGGGGCGACTCCGGTTGCAAAAACGCTCGACACGCTGTCGCCGGAGACATCAATGCGGCTGACCGCTCCCAAATCCACGGCCCCATTGGCTGAGAGCGCGGCGACGAAATGCGCGGGAGCGGGATTGGGCGGCGGTAGAGGAATCGGCACGGCCACGGGACGGAACTGGTCGCCACAGCCCAGGCCAGCCAGGGCCAGCCCAACAACCGCGGCGAGCCCCGCTCCGCGCAGGTTCACGCCGGAACGTTTCTTTTGAAATTTAGAAACGATGGTTTTAGACCGTATCATTCGGAAAAAGGAATCTCTGATTGTAACGGCAGAACGTGCTCTGCGCTACCAGAGTAGGATGCGGGCAGTGGGCTCGAAAGAATATCGTTTGTTGCCGGCGCGTATTTCCGCGGGAAGTCAGGCAGCTGTAGTCTCAGTCCGCAGGTAACGGCGTCAGCACTCCATCTTTCTTGATCCCCAGCCGGATCGGACGCGGCGGACCTTTTCGCGGGATAGTTGCTTCAAACCACAACTCCTCGCCGCGCTTGCGCAGCAATGAGCTGTCCGCGTGTTCCGGCACAAAATAGGCGGCCTGACCATTGATCTGTGTCACGACCTCTTGATCATGGCGCCGCACATTGGCGAAATACTCCCCATCCTGATTCGCCACAGCTATCAGCTGACTGCCACGCAACACCAGATCGCAACGATCAGGGCTGAAAGACTCGGAATCGATGTAGCCGTTGCCGTAAGCCAGCTTCATCGTGCGGCTGGTAAAGCCCTCGGCCGGAACTTCGATCGTAAGCGACAGATATCTTCCGCGGATAGGCAGATTGGGATCGTAAACCGCGCTTTTGATCCAAACCCGCGGCCGATGCGCGCGATCGTAAAGCAGCTTGGCCCCGGTTGTGCAGACGAGCGCAATATGCAAACCTGCGAGCAGCAGTCCTTTGTAGATTGCCTTCATGCCACAGCCGCCTTGACTTTGGCGACGAGACGCCGCCGGGTCCGCTCCAAACCCCACGCCAGAATGAGAAACAGCAGTCCCAAGCCCATCAGGCTGGTAGAGCGTCCCAGCTTGTCCATGACATTGGAAAAATAAAAGAACAGAACCGTGAAACCAAACCCGACAATCCCCAGGTTAATGCGCTCCTGGCGGGCTTCAGAGAGTCCCCATGCAATCAAGCCGAGAGATGCAATCGCACACCAAAAATATGGAATGATCTTCGCTTGAGGAGAAATAAGCTCTAGCGTCAGCGTCCACACCGCCGCTACGCAGTTGCCCCACGCCGCGCGTCCGCGCAGCCAAAAGGCAAGCAGTAACGGAAGGATCAAGCCGAGGCCTCGGCCGAGCAATATCATCGAGAGTGACAGGTCTTTCATTCCCCACCACGTTTCGGGAATGGCGACGAAAGCCGCAGGGATGAGGGCAATTCCACCAATCCAAGCCAGTGCCCGGCGAGTTGGGCTGCGGTGCTCGGGTGAGATTGCGGTCAGATAAGTGACGGCGAGAAGAAGAAGTCCCTGCCCAACTATCTGGCCGGAGTCTTTATATCGATCGGTAGCCGCAATCCATTCGCAAGCCAGCCACGCGGGAGTAAGCAGAGCAGCAAACGCCGCCTGCACCCAGTCTCGCCGCAGACCCCAGCCGATCCACGCGCCGATTGCCCACAGCATGACGCCACTCGGCCAGTGCTCCTGCAAATTGAAAATTTGCCCAGCAAGAAATATCCCTGCCCCTAAGGCCGCCGTGCCCACTCCGTGCATCGCGATCGACAATGCAGGAAATCGTGTTGCGAAAACACCGCCTGCGACATGGAAAATCGCTACCAGCAGGAGCACAAGCGAGAACCGGCCTGCTGGAGAAAGCTCGTCCCAGTGCGCCGAAACGAAGAGCAACACGCCCGCTGCGAGCATCAGAGCGCCAAAGCCGATGGCGATCAGGATGGGCCATCGCAGGTGCGCGGGCTGCTCCTGGCCAGCTTCGAATTCGCGGATTCTGGATGCGGTTGCGGCGTCAACAACGCCAGATGTGCGCCAACGTTCCAGCATCAATTCCCACGATTCAGCCATCAGATCTCCTGTCTAAATCTTCCCGCAGCATCCCGAGCTGCCCTCTTCTGGGCCGAGGGACCTGGACTCAGAGAAAAGTCCAATCCCCCGTTAACGCACCCATCGCGCCTGCAAACTTCAGCTCCGGAGGAGCGACCGTACTTAGCCCAGCGCTTCAGCGCTGGGTAGCGGCGACGAAGCGTTTACGGTACGGCCGTAAGCCGCACCCCAACGAACCCTCGCGGGCGAGGGTGCCCGCGCCACACATCACCAGTTCACTTTCAATCCAAACTGAAACTGCCGCGGATCGTATGCCGCTGTCGCTTGTCCAGCATTGGTGAACAGCTGATTCACATCGGCGACATTGAACTTGTTCGCGATATTGAAAATGTCCACCGATGCCGTGAGGCTCATCCGTTCACCCAGCGAAATCTTTCGCCCAATGCGCAGGTCGTTGAACAAGACCCATGGCTTAAGGCCAGCATTGCGGCCCAAGGTTCCATCGAGTGATTGCAAGGTGGGCGTACCTCCCGCGGCAAATTGTGCGAAGCAAGGTTCCTGGAGAAAGCCGCTAGGCGAGAACTTGGACGCGACCGGAGGTCCGCAACCCACATCGGGCGCACCTGCAGACACAACGTTCGGACGACCGGTGTAAGGGGAGAACTGGAAGTTGTCGGGATTGCCGGTCAGGATGTTGAATGGCCTGCCTGACGCCACCTCTATGATCGGAGCCACTGTCCAGTCACTGAACAAGCGGCTGGCGAAACTGTTTCCTCCCAAACTGCCGCTCTGGTACACGCCGCTGAACACAAACCGATGCCGTTGATCAAATAGGGACGGCGATCGCTCGGCGCTGGGGAAAAAACTATCCTGCGGAGACAGTGGGGACTGCAGATCGGTGGAATCGTCAATCGCATGCGACCAGGTGTAGGAGCCCAGCAATTCATAGTGGCTGCTGAAGCGCTTACGTAGGTTCACAGTCATCCCGTGATAAACCGAGCTGCCGTTGGAATAGTTCGCGTCCATATCACTGAAAGGAACACAGCCGGAGAAATTGCTTGCCGGATTGCAGGCCACGCTGAGTCCGTTGCCCTTAAGAATCGAGGTCGCGAGTGGCACACATGGCGCAAACGGTCCCATGAGTGAAGGATTGAACCCTGAAGGTCTGAAGAAGTTGACCAGCGCTGCTGGAATATACGGTTGTCCACCCGGACTCACGCCACACGGCAGGAAGACGGCCGGGTCTGCCGTCCCGACGAAGAGCGGGTTGCTCGGGAAATTAGGATTGCCCGGCAGGATTCCCTGCGACTCAGCTGCCGCCACCGCAGCTTGCCAATTTCTTACCAGCAGGTCGCCACGTGGTGTGTTGGCATTGATCGGGCGGTTCAGGTGGCGTCCGCCATTGAAGTTGTAGGCAACACTCAGGGCGAAGTTGTGGCCCAGGTCACGTTCCACCGTGAGATTCGCCTGTTGCGCGTAGGCGTAAACAAAGTTCTTCGCTTGCGGATAACCGAACGGCTGAAATGCCAGTGGAAAGCCCGCAGCCAGGTAATTTTGATTGATGAATAGCGACGCGTTCGAAGGGTCGAACCGTTGCTGGTTCGGTTGATATCCGGGAATAATTGGCAGGCAAGCATTGGTCGTCAGAATTCCTTGAAAAATGTTGGTCGCATTCAAACTCGAAGCTCCGGGCGCGACGAGAGGATTGCACGGACTTCCTCCTGCAAACAAAAGCTGGCCACTCTTGGAACCGTCAGATGCGTCGCCCAGGAAATACAGCCCGAGCAGCGGGTGATCGTAGAAGATTCCGTAGGATGAGCGAATCACAGTCTTGCCATCGGATCCCGGGCTCCACGCCAACCCAATACGCGGCTGGATGTTATTGGTATCAGTCTGAATGCCCTTCTGAACTCCTAGCTGGTTGTAGGCTGAGAGGGCGAGGCCAGTGGGAGGCGCAAGCTTTGGCGGAAACTCTACGTCGTAGCGCACGCCATAGTTGATCGTTAGGTTCGGGCGGACGCGCCACGAGTCTTGCCAGAACACCCCCAATGGTTTGTTCGTGAAGTTGTCCTGCGGATTCCCAATGCCCTGTACAAGCGTACTTGGAATGCCTAGTCCGTAGGCCTGTACTGGAGAAAACTGGGGGATTCCTACGCCCGCGGGAAAACCCAGTTGCGTTGCGTCCAACGCGCCGAAACCGTAAACGCCTCCATAGTTGACCGTGAAGGTCGCGCCCAGCTTAATGTAGTTGAAATCGACCCCCAGCTTGGTGTTGTGTTTGCCGATCGCCCAAGCCAGGTCATCGCTGAACTGATAACGCTGCTCGGTTCGCTGAATAAATGAATATGGTTCCCGCCCGGTAAAGGCGAAACCTGGAATGTCCACTGCGACGGCAGATCCGCCCGGTGCATTCGAGTAGAAGTAGGAGAGTCCACGGCGCGCATACTGAAACCGGAGTTCATTGACTTTGTTATTGCCGATCGTCCAGGTATCTTGGGCGGTGCCGGCGGCGTCACGATAGGTCTGCTGAGAGGTTCGGGAAAACGAGTTTTGCCCGAAAGTCTGGTTCTCGCCATTTACTTCGATTCCCGTGACCGTGCTCGGGCTTACGCTGGACCGCAGCGTGAGCCTATGCGCGGAAGTGAGCTGGTGGTCAATGCGAAGAGAGTAGATGCTGGTCCCCTCAAAGATCGGAAAATTTCCCGCTTGTGCCCCAAGCGACAAGAACGAGCTTGGAAGCCCATTGCAGAGCGTGTTGCCGGGATTGCACGACGAAGCAAACTGCTTCAGGGGGTTCGACTGGTTCCCCGGTGGCACGGCGGCTATGGCGAGTCCTGCTGGGTAGATTCCATTCACTGCGATGCCGGAACCAGCGCCAGCCAGGAACTCATAACTCGGTATAGCTGGAGCCAACGCTCCAAACACCAGCGGATTCTGCTGCGCCAGCTGATTCAGCCCGGGCCCTAGAAACGCCGCTTGCTCCGGCGTCACCTGGATCGTTCCGAATGGAAGCGGTTCCAGTCCTCCGGCGGTGGTCGCCGTATCAAACGGCACCAGACCCCAATTGTTCTGCCCGATGCTGGCAAAGCCGGTTTCGTGCCGTCGCGTGATTTCGTATGCGAAGTAGTAGAACGTTTTATCTTTTTTGATCGCGCCGCCGAATGCCGCGCCTGCCTGCACTCGCGTATAGGCGGGATTAGAGACCGTGCTGAACGGATTCACCGCCTGGAAATTCCGGTTGCGCAAATAGCCGAACACGTCACCGTGAAAAACATTATCGCCCGAGCGCGTAACGATGTTGACCACCCCGCCCGCGGCGCGGCCATACTCCGGCGAATAGCCGTTGGTGATGATCTGAAATTCCTGCACAGCTTCCTGCGAAACCGTCGAGCGCACGCCGTTAACCGAGTTGTCAGTCGCGTCAGCGCCATCCACGTTGACCAGATTTGAGCGAGCTCGCTGTCCGCTCATGTTGAGACCTGAGGTCGGCGCAGCCCCGATACCGGGAGCGTTATCGCGGACCACCTGTGAATCCGTCAGCGTGAAATTGATGTAGTTCCGCCCGTTGGTCGGAAGGTTCTCAATACGTTGCTGGTTGACTGTATCGGTCGTCGAGGTCTGTGCAGTCTCAATCAACTCCGCTTCAGAGCTCACTTCCACTGACTCGCTTGTCGTGGCCACTTTCAGGGAGATCGGCAACTCCGCCGATCCACCAACCGTGATGACTACGTGAGAAGCTGTTGCGGTTGCGAATCCCGGCGCACTCACCGTCACCGAATACGACGCCGGCGGCAGCGCCAGAACGCTGTACTCCCCAACCGCATTGCCGGATGCAGTGTGCTCCGTCCCTTTGGCTTCGTCCCGTGCCCTGACAGTCGCGTTAGGGACAAAGCTCCCCTTAGGATCCCGGACGGTGATGTGCAGATCACCGCTGGCGACTCCTTGCCCGAAAGCCGCCGAGCAGTAAATGATGGCCAAGGCTACGAGTGAGCAGATTCTGAGGGTTCGCATATAGCTCCTCCAAGCGCGACGATTCTTGGAATCCAGCTGGTGGACCAGAATCCAAGTGGGTGAAGCACGAACTCTTGTGGAAAGTGAAGGTTCGCTGGTTTTTACATCACATTGGCGTACGAAAGCAAGCAAGATATGTTTGTGTTTTAGGCACTGGGTGCGTTCGGCCAGCCCGTGCAGCGGCACAAAGGCCGGAGGGGTAGCGGCCATCAGTCTCGATGTGCATCCGTGTGCCATGGTCCCTCCGGCGTCTATGCGCCCACCGCCGCTGATACTCCCCCCGGAACATCAGCGGCTCTTGTGCGCAACAAACTGCCTTACCCGCTCGACCGGGTCAATACCCGCGGAGTCTCCCATCCTTCATTTGTGGCTCACGGACTAACTTATTGACAATGCGGGAAATGCAGGAGGCCTCACCCGGATTCAGGTGGTCCGATGCACACCGGATGCTGTTTCCTGTTGCGTGCGTACCGCCCAGGCCATGCGCGGTGTGTTGTGCGCAATACCAAAGCGACCGGAGGAATCGAGGAGAATGATGCCTCCGTGACCATTGACCCTGTCTTTCAAGTAATTCATGGCTTCGGCTGCGACCCACTGCGGCAGATTCCCCGAAGCGACCCGGTCAGCCGCCCACTTCGCCAGCACAAGCTTCATGATTGGCTCTCCCCAACCGGTGGTCGATACGGCAGCGCTCTGGTTATCCGCATAACACCCACACCCGATCAGTGACGAGTCTCCCAACCGCCCCGGCGCTTTGTTCAAGGTCCCGCCGGTCGAAGTAGCGGCTGCGATGTTTCCGGAGCTGTCAAGCGCGACCGCCCCAACTGTATCGTGGGAAATTTCCGGAGCGAACAATTCTTGAGCATGAGTCGCCGAGCTGGCCTGAAAGGTCTTCAGCCGCTCAACCTCTCTGGGAATAATCAGATCCTCATTCTTGCAGAGTCGAATCCCGTGCTCCTGCGCAAAGCGTTCCGCGCCCTCAGCCACAAAATACACATGCGGGCTCTCGCTCAGCACCTTGCGCGCCGCACGAATCGGATTGGCGATGTGCTCCACGCAGCCTACTCCGCCGGCTCTGAGGGTGGCGCCATCCATGAGCAGGGCATCCAGTTGGACTTTGCCTTCCCGATTCAGAAAACTGCCGCGGCCGGCATCAAACGCCTGGTCGTCCTCCATGATCACGACCGATTCTTCAACCGCGTCTATGGCCGAGCCGTTTTTTTCGAGCACACTCCATCCCGCCGCGATTGCGTTGCGAACACCATTAAGGTGCGCCTCGACAAGTTCGTCGGGAATGGCCCACGCGCCGCCGTGTACGACCAGGACTCTATGATTGCTCAAGCAGGATGCCCTTTAAAGAAAACTCGCTAGTGTAGCAGACGGTCTGAATTCCGCATCATCTCCGGAATCGTCACGAACTGATACCCTTCCGCATGGTATCGAGCAATGATGCGGTCCACGGTTTGCACCGTTTTTGAGCGATCAGCGCCGAAACCCGCATGACTGCCATCGTGCAGCAGAACCACCTCACCGTCGCCGCGAATTTTCCGCGTCACTTTCTGTTCAATGTAATCAGCGGACGGCGCACTCCAGTCGTAACCCGTGACATTCCACATGATCGGTTCCAGCCCGAGCCCGCGCACCAGGCCAAACACTCCCGGCCGTCGTCCTCCCCAAGGAGGGCGAAACAGATTCGATTGCGTTCCGACCGAATCACGAATCGCATCGCGGCATTGAAGGATTTCCCGGCGAATCCATGAACCTGGCTCAAAAATCAGCAGTGGATGCGTGAATGTGTGGTTTCCGATTACATGCCCTTGCTTCACAGTCGCATCCACAATGTCCGGCCGCTGGCGAACGTATTTTCCGATCAGGAAAAACGTCGCGCGCACATTATGCTTGGCCAGGATCTCGAGCAGATTCAGCGTGTGCGGATCGTTCGGGCCATCGTCGAATGTGAGCGCGATCTGCTTTGACCCGCGCTGCCCTGCGTGAAAAGCCTTGCCAAACCACCGCCCGGTGGGAGCGACAGACTGGTATCCCGCCGACACAGCTGCAGCGCCAGCCACGAGAGCAAGCCCAAACATAGAGAAATTGTAAACGCAATGCAGAAATCAGAAAGAAGAATGGGGGCGCCACTTCACCGGTCAGGCTTTGTGACTTCTGCATTCTGCCTTCTTACTTCTGACTTCCCTGTTAACTTCTTCCTCAATTGCGCGACGCCTGCTCTCGGGATATTCTCGACACGATCCCCACTTTCATGGCCAAACTTTTTGATCTCCCCCGTTACATTGCAGTTGAAGGCCCGATACGCGTCGGTAAGAGCACGCTTTCCTCGATTCTCGCCGAGCGCCTCAATGCCCAGCGCGTCACCGATCCCGAGCAGAATTCTTTTCTTGGCGCGTTTTACGACGGCGAGCCTGGCGCGGCGTTTCAGGCACAGTTCACGTTCCTGGTCCGCCGCTTTGAGCAGCTGCGCGATCTCGACACCGGCGCCGGCTCGCAGAAGCTGGTAGTTTCCGATTTCATCTTCGAGAAAGACAAGATTTTTGCCTGCCTCAACCTCAACGATCAGGAACTGGACACCTACAATCGCTATTACAACTATTTCCGCGAGCTGCTGCCCACGCCTGACCTGGTGATTTACCTGCAAGCCACGCCCGAGGTGCTGAAGAAGCGTCTACGAAAGAGGAACGCTCCCGGCGAGAAAGCCATCAGCGAAGAATATTTGGGCGAAGTGGTCAAGGCCTATGAGCATTTTTTCTTTCACTACACATCCTCGGACCTGCTGATTGTCAACACTTCAGAGATTGATTTTGTCGAACGCAACGAAGATCTGCAGGAATTATTGCGAAAAGTTTCTGCGCCAATCAAGGGCACGCAATATTTCTTGCCACTCGGCAGCCAAGAAGCGGCCAGCGCATAAAGACCGTCGTCGGCTGTTGGTCGTCGGTCGTTGGCCACTTTTCTCTTCGCCAAAGTTTACAATTCAGCCAAGCATGACTGAGCTTCGCATCGGTGACCAACTGATTCGCTTTGATCGCGAAGCCACCATCGCCGCCTACTCCCAAGTCGAGCAAGGCTGGGCAGACCGTTGCTCGTGCTCGGGCTGCCGTAACTTCGTATTGCTTCGACGCAAAGTTTATCCCGATGCTTTCCGCGAGTTGCTGGACAAGCTCGGAATTGATGCCATGAAGGAAGCTGAAGCGGTGCACGATGGGCCTGTGAAGGACAATTTGCATCATTACGGGGGATGGTTTTATTTCGTTGGCGAGATTCTGGAGAAGGGCGATCACTTGCGCAATGTGGCATTGCCGGGTGGCGTCGAGGTAGTGCTCCTACCCCGATCGGAGTCGATTTCTGACTTTCAATACTGGGGCTCATGGATTTTCCCGCGCCCACCCGCAAGTTTCGGGTCAAAAGTGGCAGCCCTGGAATTTGCAACTCAGCTTCCCTGGGTTCTCGAAGATCCCTACGATCCCATGATCAGGGAAAAGAACTAACGAAGCCTCAGCATCATTGCTCACTTCTGATATCGCGGAAGCGAAATGACAGACAATTCCTTTCCAACGCTCTCGAATTCAGGGTCAGCCGTGACCAGCCATGCGCCACGCTCAATTGCCAATTCAGCAGCGAAGGAATCAGCATAAGCCAAGCCATGTTTCTGCTTGAGGGCGCCAGCCCGAGTGGCCCGTTCCTGATCAACAGCAACTATCTCGATTGGGAGTTGGCGTAACCTAGTTTCAGCACGGTAGGCGTCCGTCTCTCCCCGGTAGCGCCACTCGATGTAAAAAACTTCGCCCCAGGTCACTGCCGACATCAAAACGGGCAGATCGTCTCGAAGAGCTTGCTCAAATAAGTCTTGCACTCTCCGCGCCACTCCGCTGCGATCTTCGAGGAAGCCAACGAGAGCGTTGGCATCCAGAACACATTTGCGGGGCCGCGCTTGGCGACGTGCGCTCAACTACTTCTCTCTCCTGCGTTCCCTTTCCCGTTCGATGAAGCATCCCTCGAAAGCCGAGGGTTCTCCGGGGGCCGGCTTCAATGAACCTCGAATTTCATCCAGCACGCTCCGAGTAACCGGGGTCAAGACCAGCCTGCCGCTCTCCTCACTCCATGTGGCAGCTGTGCCTTTTCTTAACCCGAGCTGCTCGCGCAACTCCGCAGGGATCACGACTTGTCCCTTGGAACTCACGACTGTACGATAGGTCATAAAGATAGCAATCTTACCACAAGGTAAGACGATCCAGGAACGCCCTTAGGTCCCATCTCCCCAGCGCCAAATGTTGTTCTTTCGGTAACCAGTTGGCATATAACCGGCCGGTATCGACGAGAGCATCACTTTAGGTCTACAATTCCCTTGGCAGCATCTAATGCTGTGTACAGGCTCTATCCGCCCAGCCGCGGAGGGGCACTGGAGGACATCGTGAGTCTCACTCCGATCGGCGTTCCGCGCCACAAAATCACGGTTACGTCTCTTCGAGAAAAGAAACTCCTACACGAGCCCATCACCTGTCTGACCGCGTACGACTATTCCAGCGCGCGTCTGGTGGATGAAGCCGGTATTGATATCGCCCTGGTCGGCGATTCGCTGGCTATGACCATGCTCGGCCATGAGAACACGCTCTCGCTGACCGTGGATGAAATGCTGCATCACGTCCGCGCCGTGCGGCG
>Ga0209580_10000374_pt1 | contig 25802 bp, 29 predicted proteins | sample Coa_R1_5_FD_187153 | JGI IMG/M metagenome (GOLD analysis project Ga0209580, IMG submission 187153) | Surface soil microbial communities from Centralia Pennsylvania, which are recovering from an underground coalmine fire - Coalmine... | ecosystem: Environmental > Terrestrial > Soil >... | reverse complement strand
ACGGGGCGCGGTTCCAGCATCAACGGAGGCGAGCTATTGTTCGCTGCTCTCGCTACCTGCTTTTGCAACGATCTTTATCGTGAGGCGGCGAAGCGCGGCATTGGGGTTCACGGAGTCGAGGTCGAGATGACTGGCACGTTCGGGAGTCCCGGCGAAGCAGCACGCGACATCAGTTACCGAGTGCGGGTGGATGCGGATCCGCCGAAAACAACGATAGATGATCTGATCCGCGCAACGGATTCCGTCACGGAGATTCAGAACACGCTTCGCGCTGGCTACGCAGTTCGGTTGGAGTAAGCATGAGCCCGGTCGCTGAAACCCCAGCCATCCTCCCAGACCGCGAGCTTGAGGAAGATAAGAAACCCGGCGCTGCGGAACCGCCGCGCATCCGATGCCCGCTTTGTGGCTGGTCGCCCCGCAAGGAAGACCGCTGGTCTTGCTCGTGCGGGCACCAGTGGAACACGTTCGATACCGGGGGAGTCTGCCCAGCGTGCCTCCACCACTGGACTTCGACCCAATGCCTCAAGTGTGGCGGCTGGTCGCCGCACTCCGATTGGTATGAGAAGTGACGGGACGAAAAAATGCCCCAGCCCAAGGCAAGGAGGAAACGATGGGAGTCGAACCCGCTACGCTGTCTCGCGCTCAAGGGTGTTTGCTTGGTCAACTTGCAGGAGATGCCTTGGGCGGTCTAGTGGAGTTCCAATCCCCAGAGGAAATTCGGCGCAAGTATCCAAATCGCGTTCGCGAGCTTGCCGATGGCGGTACATGGGGGACACTTGCTGGGCAGCCAACAGACGACTCTGAGATGGCGCTTATGCTGGCGAGGATGCTGATGAAGCAAGGACGATACGTTGCCGAGGAAGCACGCAAGGCGTATGTATTCAGGCTACAATCCGCTCCCTTTGACTGTGGCAGCACGGTCTCAAGCGGGCTTCGCGGGAGGCCTAACCATGAAAGTCAAGCGAATGGTGCCCTGATGCGGATCAGCCCACTGGGAGTTTTCGGCTCCAATTACGAACTAGCTCAGGTGTCCGAGTGGGCGCAGCAAGACGCGGCATTGACACATCCTCATCCAGTTTGCCGCCAAGCGAATGCACTTTTTGTTATGGCTATCTCCGACGCCGTCGCTACAGGGAAGGGGGCGCAGGAACTATATAACCAAATCAGGACATGGGCAGAGGCGATAAAGATCGACGCTTCATTAATGAAGACAATCGCCGACGCATCTACGACTCCCCCTTTTGACTACATTCGTCAGCAAGGCTGGGTTCTCATTGCATTCCAGAATGCATTGTGGCAGCTTCTTCATGCGCAAAGCCTTGAGGAAGGAGTAGTCGATACTGTCATGCATGGTGGAGACACCGACACCAACGCCGCCATTGCTGGCGCTCTCCTTGGTGCTGTATATGGGAAGGAAGCAATCCCGGCTCAGTGGAGCGAAAAGGTGCTGACTTGTCGCCCGGAGGCTGGAAATCCGCTTGTCAGGAATCCGCGTCCGGAGTGCTTTTGGCCTCTGGATGCATTGCACATCGCTAGGCGCTTAGTCGGTGGGTGAGGTATGAAGCGCGAAGATTTCGTCAAGGTTGCAAAAGAGACTTTGGATTCGCTGCCGGAAGAATCTCTGCCTTTTAGCCGTGCTAGCATTTCGTTCAGCACAGGGGCGCTCATCATCTGTCACTTGCCTAGGCATGGGACAGCGGCGGCAAACTCAGGCGGGTTGGGGCTGGCCGGGATTAATTCTTTCGCGCCGAATGATCTTAGCCTTCACCTCTTCACCGTCTGGCCATTTAACGAATAAGGCGTCACCATCGACTCGTGCAGGAATTCCATCGTTTCTGTTGAGACCGGAGAATTTCTCATCTCGTTTCAATGGCGGATCATACACGGCGGTATACAGCGTGCCATCGAGTATTAGAGAAACCTCCCGGATCACTGGAGCAGGAGGAGCCTGAGGGAGATTGCCGCCCTCCCCACCAATAACGCTGGCAATGTCGATACCGTCGTGAATAGGCGGATCGACATCGAAGAATATTGCGCAGGAAAAGTCCGTAGGAACTTCGGTCGTGCATTTAACTCCCCTGCCTCTGATGTCATCTAAGTGGACTTCGACAGGGTGGTTCTGGGAGAACGCCATCCCGAGCAAGAGGAACAAGAGTGCGATTTGCTTCAGCATACCGATTCTGCGGGAATCGTCCTACTTGTTGAGGGGCAAGTCAAGGGGGCCAACTGGCCGCCTTCGCCCGAAAGCGAAGCAAGAGGTCTCGTCTATGGTTGTCGAAACATTGCGACTGCACGGCTCGGCCGCGTGGTCAAAGCGGTGTAAACGCCTTAGCCGAGGACGAGGTACGTAATCGATGAAAGTTCTGTCAATTTTGTTCTTCGCGGGAGGCGTTGTCTTCCTGATATTGACGGTCACGCAGGTGCTTCTACGGGTTGGGGGCCGGTGGATGTGACCGTCTTGGATGTCTACTTTGTTGTTGAGCCGCGTTATACGCTGTTGATCTCACTATGCCTGCTGGCCGCAGGGCGCGTGTCAGCTTTTGCAACGCATCCCTGATGTGCCGCCAAGAACAGTCGCAGGTCCTCGGTTGAGATAGTCGGCTGAACGATTTCTTTGTCAGTTGAGACGTTTATGGACGTGGCACCTTAACAGCAGGACACCAGCGGCAGAAGCCGATACGCTGTGCCGCAAAATGCCGAGAAGGTCGTGAAACGTCTTGAGAGCCAGCGAGGTACCGTATTGGACACATGAGATGGCCCTTCATTAATGAACGAGAAGAGTTTGTCATCGGCAAGCCCATCCGCACCCGTATCGTTGGCAAGACATGCGCGTTAACGAGCGTCCACAGCGATAGTTGTTTTGGAACGCGGGATCGCTGGAGTGGTGGAGAGATTTTGCCTATCGAGCAGGCAAATCTGCACGCTTTCTTCTAGAAATACCAGCGTTGTCCAGAAAGCAATGACTCATATTGCACAAAACAAAAGAATGGTACGGGCCGTGCTCCAGTTGTAGGCAGATCAGCGCCTTATAGAACCAACGCTGGGAGGATGTCATGCTGAATGTAAGCGTCGCAAAGATCGGTGAATTAGCGGTCGTTGGGTGCGAGGGCAGAATTATTCAGAGCGAATCCGCTTATAAGTTGCGCGAAGCAGTGACTTCGCAGACAGACTCCCGGATTATCGTCGTTGAACTCTCGGAGGTGCGTGCCATCGGAGGTGGTGGGCTTGGCATGCTCGCGTTTCTGCAACGATGGGCGCGGGAGCACAACATCCGGTTCCTGCTCTTCCATCCGTCCAAGGCAGTCGAGAGCCAACTGAAACATGCCAAATCAATCGCGGAGTTCTACATCGTTTCGCTCGAAGAAATGAAGGCTCTTCTAGCGTATGCCAACAGCCGATATGCGCTAGCTGCTTGAATCGCTAACCCTGATACTCCACTCTCAGCAGACGCTACAACAAGGCCCGCCGCTTTGAATCACGTGCTGGCGACAATTTGCCAGCCAGCGACCAAGACACGGTGCGCTCCGGTTGCTCCAGATCGTACCGCACCTCAGTCTTCTTCCTTTTTTGATGGCTCCTCAGGCGTTTGGGCAATCTCATCGACTGCCTTTGTTTCGGCGCATTCAGCTTCATCATCGTAATCACAGACTCGACCGGGGTGCGCTTGTTTGCATTTCTGGCACTGTTGAGTAGCCATTTTTTCACTTCCTCTAATTCAGCGTAGTCATTGAAGATGCCACCTGACGGTTGCATGGCACCCTCACCACACGGGGTATTCCTATCGGTGCATGGCGACCACTGTACCATTAGTCCGTAAACCCGTTCACGGCCCATTGACCGGCGTGGCGATTCGCGCTGCTGCGTCTCGGCGACGGAGTATCCGGGTCGGTATCCCCATCGTGCAGAGCATGCGTTAAGAATTGACCATGAAGTGGCTCGCTCTGGTTCTACTGGTTGGCATGGCCTATGGGCAGCACTGTAGGAAGATCGAGATCGACAAGTCCAGTAGCTTCTGCACGGTACCTGATCCTGCCATTACGCCGGGTGAGATGAACCCGTCGCTAGCGTGTGTCTCAAACGCTGACCGACCTCGCAGTGTCACCAACTCCGAGAAGAACGCAATCCTCCGTGCTTACGGATACCCAACAAGTACGAAGAAATCCACGGGCGAGTTTGAGCATTGGTTTCCGCATTGGATGGGAGGAAGTGACGGACCGAAGAATATCTGGTTCGAGCCCCACGCAGGCAAGTTCGGCTCATTGGCGAAAGACAAAGCGGAACTCATGCTGTGGCGAAAGGTATGCGTGAATAAGACCATGACCCTCGATCAGGCGAAGACCGCGTATCTGAAGGGATGGACGAAACTCCTTCCGAAGAAGTGAAGCGATTTCCTGCCACAGAGTTCGATCCGAGCTACGTCATAATATTGAACCATGGGTGCCCTCACGGACGACGAGCCGCCATTGTTATTGACCGTGAATTGGATGAAGAGAAGGGCCTCGATGCGTCCGGCCCAAGCATCCGGTGCGGGAGGGATTTTGAACGCATTCACAGTACGAACATCCGAAGCATCCACCAGACAAGGAATATCGCGACGATGGCTCCCGCAATGTGAGCGATCCATTCGCCCGCTGTTTTCGGTTTCCCAAAATTGAACATGCGGCAATGGTAGCAGGCCCCCGCGCAGGTGGCGTTATATCGCCATTATGCCTCATCCTCCCGGGGAATTTGAGCGCCTGTTCCCAACAGTTATCGTTCCCACAATCCAGAGAGCGTGCCGTACCATAATCTTTAGCTTGGCAGGGACGATCATTTTGGCCGAGATGGGATGGGAGGCGCAGTCCGGGCACGCCGATCTCTGCGGCCTCGATAACACCTCATCGTAAGTGTGCAGCAAATCCGTAATCGCCTTTACGGGGCATGTGGCTGCACGGCCAAGAGGTTCGGCGGCAAAGAAGTCCTCTTCTCTCTCCTCGACAATTCGGGTGCAACGGATGTTGACGCGCCTGTCTCGCTGATCTGTGAGAACGGCATAGCTCACACAAACCAAACTCTGGTTGGGTTTCAAAGCACGGATATCCTTCTTGTGGCCTCGCTCCAAGTCGCCGGGATTTTCTTCTCTGCAACTGATGTTTTTCCATTCGATGTTGGACTAGTGGTTTGCAGGTCAGCCAACGCGTCGCCATAATGTGGGGCCACACCACGATGTCGGCATACTTGCTGCGAGTCTCCCTTGGCTTCATGGACTGCGGGATGAGATTCGTAGCGTTATCTCTGGGGAGCTTCAGGACCGGCATTTCGATACTGATTTGGCGGATATCGAGGTCTGCATTTTGGAATTCCCTAACGAGGTGTCCGAACACGAAAAGGTTCACTACTTCACGTTCCCGCACGTACCACGGAGCACTCGCAAGATCATCAAGCAGCGTTTTGAGGGCGGCGCGGAAGAGCTCGTCAAACCTGTCGCATGGATCGGGGAGATCACGAAACTGCCGGACCATAGTCATCAGTGCTCCTATTAGGTTTACGGCCTGACCGGATAGACTTGTTCATTGTTCCGGCATTGACTTGCACTCGATGGTCGCCGCATTCGGATTGGTATACGAAATGACTTGCTGATATTGACACTCGACGGTAAAGGCGGCACTAGCTTTGAATCCGGGGCCCCGCATCCGCTTCATCCCGGCAACACACTCCGTAATGCTGCCACAACGGAACCACGGACTATGCGCGAGCATTTCGTCGTGCCTTTGATTGGCAGCAGAGATGTCGCTTAGGCTCAGCGGTCTGGTGTCCCGCACCGCGAAGATGCGCTCAAGGCGCTCGATTTCAGCAATGGTCTGCTCGGCGTCCACTCGCCAGTATAACTAATGGCCTTTGGTGTGCAGATTCCAACGCTCAGCTATTCAGCTTCCAATAGCCATTCAGCGGAGCCCGCTGCACCCTCTGCTCATTCAGCAGCAGATTCAAAGCTGTGACTACGACTTCCGGTCGCTTGCGCAGTTGCAGTGCAAGGTCACGCTCGCTGACAACCACATCTCCAGTTGGGAATTGTCGGTGGACAGTTCTTCCGTAAACAGAAATGCGTTCGGTCAGACACCGCAGTTCCTTTTGCTTCTTCAGTTCGGCGCGTTTTCTTTTCGTCTCTTCGGACTCAAATGCCCGGATGGACGCGGCGGTGATGCCCACAGCCGATGCGATCAAGACGAACCATTGCGGCGAAACGGATGACAAGATGCTTTTGAAAGACTGCATGGTCGGAAAAGCTCAGATTCGGGAGTTGCGCGAACAGAATATCAGCAGCATAGAAGAACTGACAGGTTACGTGAGTCGTGCGCCAGTCGCCATCGGCGTATACAAAAAAGCGTATAAAATTCAGAGTCGCATTCGGCTTGCTTATGCTCGTTCTGGTTGTATTGCTCGTATCATGGCTAGCTCTTCGTGGTGCGGAGCGGCTGGCGTGCATGTTCTCGCCACGTGGCAGGATTCCGCCCGTTATGCCTTGGTCGTGATGTTCGTCTTCACTGCAACGGCTCATTTCAACAAAATGAAGATGACCTAGCGCGGATGATCCCGTCATCTTTTCCGCGCCCCCTGCTGATCGTGTACGTCACTGGTGTTTTGGAACTTCTCGGAGCGGCGAGATTGGTGCTCCCGCAATTTCGCAGGTTTGCGGGTATTTGTCTCATTGCGCTCCTCGTCGGGATGTTCATCGCCAATGTAAATGCGGCACAACGCGGCGTCACACTGCGAGGCAAACCGCCAACCCCGCTTTGGTTGCGGGCTCCGATGCAGATTTTCTTTATTGCGCTAATCTGGTGGTCAACTCGCGTCTAAACGGCACTACGCATCGTCATGCGACTCGAAGAACTTCTTGATCGTTACCCAATATCTTCTGACGATGTAGTCCGTGCTGATGTGCCCGCCGCGCTTGAGCGTCTTTAGTCTTGCTCCCGTGATCTCGGCGAGTTTTCGAGTTCGTTCGTAAGGCACGTTCGGATCATCTTGGGCATGAAACATCAGCACCTTAGACCCCTCGATTTCCTTCCTGTAGTGCCACGGATTGTAGAACGTGCCGCTGCGAAGCTTCGCCCAGTTCCTATCGGAGAGCCTGTAGGCACTCCCGAAGGCTTCCCGGATATACTCGGCGTAATTCCGTTTTGAGGTCTCCGCTTTCTCGGCCTCATCCAGAATCCTCCAGTCCACCACCGGGCAGTTTGCGACCGCCCGATTAACTCGCGGATCAAGCGACAACAGGATCGCCGCTGCTCCCCCGAAGCTTCCTCCGATGATGAAGATTTTGTCCGGCGATAGCCGGAAGCGCCTACCGAACGCAATTTCTTCCATTCCCCTTGGCAAATCATCGATGATGTCGAGGACGTCCTCATGGGGAGACCGCTTTAGAAACTCACCGCCACTCTCCCAAGCTCCTCGATAGCGCGGATAGATTACCCAAAAACCCTTGGCAGCAAGAAATTCTGATAGCGACTGCTTGCGGGGAATCGATGGCATGCCGTCGCACAATATGATCAACTTCTGGGTCTTTCGCTCCCGCTTTGGAGGCTGGAACTCCGCGGCGATTTGTTCCCTGAATCTTGTTCTGAACATGTCGGGACCATTATCCCCCATACCTCGAAGGCGACGCGGCATTCAATCTGCGATAATTTATCGATGTGCGGCCGCTCTCGACTGTCGCAGTGGTCCCATCCCTAATTAGTCTGCCGAGCCATTGCTCGCCGGAGGAGTCATGTCGAGTCTGAAGGAATTCCGATGCGAGATTTGCGGGACCGTCAGTGAGAATCCGATTCATTGGTTTGTGATCGAATGCACGGATCAGAAGCTCGCGGTCATCAAGTGGGATTTGACCGCCGCCACAAGTCCGACGGCCCGGCATTTCTGTGGCGAAGCCCACGCTCAGGTGTATATCAGCCGTTGGTTTGAGTCTGTGTGCGTACCGCCCAAACGAGTCTTGAAGGCTATTTAGGCCGTTTCGAAGTGAGGCGTTCATGACTGAAGCCGAACTGAAAAACCATCTCGACGCCGCCGAGAAGAGCCCTAAGCAAATTGCTGCCGCCGTGTTGGGCCTGCCGGAGAAAACACTGCGCTATAAGCCGTCCTCTGACAAATGGTGCATTCTTGAGATTCTTGGACATCTGGCTGACATGGAAATCCTGTACGCCTATCGCATTCGGCAGATGCTCGCCGACAAAGACCCGGTGATCGCGCCGATTGATCAGGACGATTGGTCGAAGAATCTTGGATATCTAGAATCGTCTCCCTCGGAGTTGGTCGCACGCTACGGACTCAACCGCCACGCCAACGTAGGGTTGCTACGGCGTCTGAAGGCGGAAGACTTGCAGAAGTCCGCCCGCGATCCCGAATTGGACCATCGGGTCACTGTTGCCGATTACGTGCAGATGATGGCGAAACACGGGCCAAATCATCTGGCTCAGATCGAGCGGCTGAAGAAAGAAGCGATTGGGAAATGAAAGTTGTCTTGGATCGCGAACTTGAGCAAGATAAGGGCCACGATCCAGCCAGTCCACGCATCCGCTGCCCACTCTGCGGCTGGTCACCCCGCAAAGAAGACCGATGGGGTTGCGAGTGCGGACACGAATGGAACACTTTCGACACGGGAGGAGTCTGCCCATCATGTCTTCATCAGTGGACCTCGACGCAGTGCCTCTCATGCAGCCGACGGTCGCCGCATTCCGATTGGTACGCACGGTGATGATTATCGCGTTCGGGAGCCGCACGAAATGAAACATCGAATCGTACACACGGTTCAGAAGTTCCTGCTGAACCCGCCGATCAAGCTCGCTTGCGATAGGTCTCCCGCTGCCCGGATATGCGTTGCTCGAAACGAAAGGAAGGAAGACGGGTAAGCCACGCCGCACGCCAGTGGGCGATGGGCGTATCGGAAACGAGTTCTGGCTAGTGGCAAAGCATGGCATGAAGGCGGGATGCGTCCGCAACATTGAACGTGATCCGCGTGTACGACTGAAACTGCGTGAGGGCTTTAGGACTCGATGGCACACGGGCACTGCTCATCCGCTTTCCGACGATGATCCACGCGAACGCCAGCGCTGGCTGGCGAGTCAATTGCAAGCAGTGCCGGAAATGCGAGGGCGGTGCGCCTGTTCGGAACAGAGCTTCTTAGTATTCGAATTGAACTGGACCGTTGACCCTCAGGCTTCGCTGTTGCAGCGATTTCTTATGCAGCCTTCTCCACGGGAAGACCTGCTTCCATCCACCCCCGCTTGCCTTCTGGATAATGCGCCACGTTCTTGTAGCCCATAGCCGCCAATTCACGGGCAGCGTATTCGCTGGCGTGTCAATGCGTGTTCGTACAGTAGGTGACGATCTCAGCATCTTTGTTGGGCAACAACTGAGGCGCGAGTTCCTTGATCCGTTCGGGAGGAATGTTCAGGGCTCCGGGGATATGTGCTTCGCGGTATCGTTCAGGAGCGAGCGTTTCGACCACCTTGATGCCCTCCTTGCGGTCGAGCTTGGCTTTTAGGTCTTGTGTAGAAATTGTGTCTTCCATTCTGATCTCCTCAAAAACATCACTGCTAGGCTACACGGTTTTGCGAAGGCTAAGATGCAAGCACAGTGCCATAATGATCGTGAATGGCTTCCTTGTTGCAAACAGCTTTTCCCGATGCTATCCCGCGAATTCAACGGGTGCAAACCGTCACAATCGCATGGATGAGTGTGGAAGCTCTGGTGTCCCTCCTCGCAGCTTGGCGGGCGCATAGCCCTGCACTGCTTGCATTCGGTGGAGACAGCGCCATCGAACTGTTCTCGGCAGTAGTGGTGCTGTGGAGATTTCGGGCAAGTGTTGAACACGAGTACGCGGAGAAGCGGGCAGCCCGTGTCGCGGGAGCCTTGTTGTTCGCACTGGCTGCCTTTGTCGCGATTACTTCGGTCACGAGTCTACTGGGCTATAGCGAACCCAAACCAACGTTTCTAGGGATAGCCATTCTGGTCGCAGCGGCCGCCGTCATGCCGTGGCTTGCCAAAGAGAAGCGCCGTCTGTCAGGAGCTACAGGCAGTGCTGCATTGAGGGCGGATGCGGCACAGTCGGCGCTGTGTGCACCCTCCCAAACGATGAGAGGCAGAACCGCTAAAGCCGCAATCGGGTCTGCCCATTTGACGCGCCAGATGGCGTTGATCGCCAGTCCCGTCAAGGCGATGAGCGAGAAAGCCATGTGCGGGAAGACTTGCGGCTGTTGCTGATCTAGCGGCTTCGCGATATACCTGTTCTGGGGTTACAGATTGATCGTGAACCAACAATCGTGGACACCTCTGGTTCTTCTGATGCTCTGCGCTCGTCTTTCTATTCCCGCCTTTGCGGCGGAATCGAAAGGTGCGGATGGCGTGGTCGTGAATACTTCGTCCGGGCCTGTAAAAGGGGAGACCGAGAAAGGGGTTTTCGTGTTTCGTGGCATCAGGTATGCGGCAGCCCCAGTAGGCTCATTGCGATTCCGTCCCCCAGCCCCCGCAATCGGATGGACGGAGTTGCGATTGGCCCTTGATTTCGCGCCCGCCTGTCCCCAGCTTGTGGATGCTGATCCGACCGAAAACAACAACTCCGTGATGGCAGAAGACTGTCTCGCCGTAAACGTTTGGACGCCGAGAGCGGACGATAAGAAGCGCCCGGTAATGGTTTGGATTCACGGCGGGGGTTTCGTTGAAGGTAGCGCGCGGAACACGTGGTACGACGGCGCGAAGCTCGCAGGGCGAGGCGATGTTGTCGTGGTCACTGCGCAATACCGGATGGGGGCGTGGGGTTTTCTTGATTTGTCCGATATGGGAGGGCAGGACTTCGGACAGAGCGGAAATGTGGGGCTTCTCGATCAGGTTGCCGCTCTGAAATGGGTGAGGGAGAACATCGCGGCATTCGGCGGCGACCCAAGCAACGTGACGCTGTTCGGGCAGTCGGCCGGCGCGGGGAGCGTGGGCATGTTGATGGTAATGCCTGCGGCACGCGGCCTTTTTCACAAGGCAATCATGGAGAGTGGAACACCTAAAGAACTGAATGACAAGGCGACAGCCGCCGAAGTGTCGCGAACGTACATGAAAATCGCGGGGGCCAGCAAGATCGAAGAACTCCAAAAACTGACCGTGGCCCAGATGCTTGACGCCGAGAGGAAACTCTTCGAGACGCGCTTTGGTTACTCTGCCTTACGCCCCGTCATGGATGGAACTGTGCTCAATGAACTGCCGATGCGAGCCATAGCCAAGGGACACGGAACCTCGCTGCCCATTCTTATTGGGACGAATCTTGACGAAGTTCGATTTTGGGAGGCTCTGTACGACGTGCCCTTGGAACAGAAGCCAGAAAGCCTCTTGCGAAAACAGCTAGAAGGGCTTGCAGGTTCGAAAGCTGACGAAGTGATCGGAACCTACCGCAAAGCCGATGAGAATTATGGTGAGTCAGTGATCCATCTGCTTGCGGATGTTCTGATCCGGCTGCCAGCGATACGGTTTGCAGAGGCAAACAGCCAGCGCCAGCCGACGTATATGTACTTATTCACATACCGCTCGACCTCTACGTACCAGAATTACGGTTCGTGCCATGGGATGGAGCTTCCGTTCGTGTTCGGGGTAATTGACGATCAGGATGTTATCGTCTTCACAGGACGGGACACGCACCGCGAAGCATTGGTGAATCAGGTTCAGCAGGCGTGGGTTAATTTTGCTCGTACTGGCGACCCTAGCCGGCCGGGTCTTGCTTGGCCTAGATACGATGAAAGGACACGGGCAACAATGGAGCTAGGGCTAACGTCGCGGATCGTCAACGATCCGGGCTCCGCAGAGCGCAAGATGTGGAGCGATCTCCCGTTCGACGGAGTGACGCCCAATATGGGTAAGCTCTGGTCGATTGTTTGGGACAATAGTACCCAGTGACGCACCGCGCCGGATGGGGCTACCGTGGAATGAAGCCAGCCAGCGATAGTTTCAAGCTCGTGGTTGCGCCTCAGAAGGTATACCCGGCTGACCACCCGGCACCCGAATTTCCTGCCCAATCGAATCATCCACTTGGGGCTGCTGCGGAAGAGCCCTTCGTGACCACTTAGGGCAAGGACTCTTGAGAGCCCGAATGAGAGGTGTCTTCGTCCTCCACCAGCACTCCTGCTAGACCCCTTCCGCTCTCATCGTGACCTCCGCTACCTATCCTCGGACTCCTTGAAGTCCGACAATGCTCCTAATGAAGAGCACGTTTAAGAAACTCGACACCGACTGCACCTGCCTGTACTGTGTAGAGCCACCATTGGTGCCAAAGCCGAAGCCCTATTCGGGGCGCTCTTTGATCTGGAAATCGATTTACGCATCTACCCGCACGGGGATGATGGGGTCGATTTTTGGTTGCATGGTACCCCGGTGGACGTAAAAGGAACAACTCGTCCTGAGTCCGAGTCCGATCCTATACATGGCAGCGTAAACGAAAACATTCTTTATGTCTTATTTTGGGTGGATGGCGATCATGTGCGTTTTCGGTTCTTTGTTTGGGGCCACGATTGGCTGTGCCGCGAATCCAGTTATCCGCCGAGGTTAGGAACCTCGTTTCAGCAGCTTCAGGACACCGTGTCCCGTTTGCAGCTAGCAGAAAGGGCTATTCTCGACCTACTATGAGATTTCCTGTCGCTTCGGCGTGGTGACGCGCCTCTTACTTGCCATACGGCGAATCGCCGAAAAACGTCTCCGTCGTGACCTTGCCCGTATTTCTGTCGCGGGTGCTCACAATCGTGACATCGTGGATTCGGTTGATCGTGATGCTCGTGTCATTCGACACGGAATAGGTCAACGACCCGATATTCTCGCCCTTGTTGTTTATGTATTCCATGCTTCATCCCTCCTACAGTAATTTATGTGGCATGACGATAACGACCTCCAGCGGCGAAGGGTTGCTCCGGTGATGGCTGGCATCGGACTTCACTGTGTTTGCGCGATTGCGTGCGGGTGAACACCCCGCCGCACACCATGCACTCGCTGAGGCGCATCGGGTTGTTCGGAAGGTCCCCGTTGGTGGACAGCACGATGAAAGGTTTTTCGGCCATTGCAATGTCATCCATCATCTTTAGCCATCTCCTATAGCTGATCTTGTTGCCCCAAGTTTTCCGCGGGCGATAAAACTGCAGCGGCACGAGAACTTGCGCTCGAAACCATCATCAGGCGGCACACTGATGCTCGGGAAATGTTGTGGCGCTTAGCGACAGCCGTCAAGGACATTCCGGAACTGCGATCTTCGACGACTTGCTCCCGATTGATGTCCAGCCGCGCCCGCCCGATCTGACGCCCTTCGAGCCGCGCACGATGCATTCCCGCCCGAACGCGCTCGACGATCAAATTTCGCTCCAACTCGCTAATGGCGGCAATAATTACGATCAGGGCGCGACCGAGCGCCGAGTCTGTATCGACATTCTCGCGGAAGCTGATGAATCCGATATTCAGGCGGTTGAACTCGTCCAACACGTCAAGTCACCGAGCGGGCCATCCGGTCGAAAGCCCAGACCAATACCACATTGAAGCGCCCGCGCCGGGCGTCCGACATAAGCTGGTCGAGTCCCGGTCGCTAGGCTTTTGTGCCAGTGATCGTGTCGGAGTATTCAGCCACGATTTCATATCCTCGCTGAGCCACCAAGGGACGCAGATCGCAAAGCTGGGTTTCTGGATGCTGGTCGGGGCTCGAAACTCGGACGTAGATGGCGGCTTTCTTCATTTGGTCATTTGCTCCATTGCGCCTTTTGGCGACAGTCTTTTGCGAGCGTGGTGACAAATTGCGAACTCTGGCTCAAAAATGTGAAATCGCTCTTGGACTTTGAGCATCAGGCTCCCGATCTCAAGGTCAGTAGCGTGACTTAGGCACTCGTCCAGCGTGGCGGCGACCCAGAGAGTCCGGAATCGCATCGCAAGATTGGTCGAATTTGCGAAGCGGCGTTGCCTCACGATCAGGGCACGAACGACCTGTTGCAACTCTGACCCTAACCCTCCCGGCAGCCAAATACCCGCAGATCGGGTTCCCGGTAGGTCATCCCAAATCCCAGTCGCCCGTGGCAAAATGAATCCCCACTCATGACCGCCGCTATGCCAGAGCGCCGACCCGCGACCGAGGAAATCTCCGGCGTCATAGAGCGCGTCACCTTCCACAACGACGACAGCGGTTTCTGCGTGCTTCGCGTCAAGACGAAAGGGCACCGAGAGGAGACGACGGTCGTAGGGTCGTCGCCTTCTGTGACCGCTGGGGAATGGCTGGTCGCGGAGGGATGTTGGGTCAGGGACCGGGAGCACGGTCTTCAATTCAAGGCGACGACCATGAAGACCGTGCCGCCGACCACCGCCGAGGGTATCCAGCGGTATCTCGGCAGCGGTTTGGTCAAGGGCATCGGGCCGATTCTGGCGAAGAAGCTGGTCGGGCGGTTCGGAGCCGAGGTTCTATCCGTGATCGAGAACCGCGCCGCCGAATTGCAAGCCGTCGATGGCATCGGCCCGAAGCGCCGGGAGCGGATCGCTCATGCGTGGCAGGAGGCAAAGCAAGTCCGGGAGATCATGCTGTTCCTGCACAGCCACGGCGTCAGCACCAGCCGGGCGGTGCGAATCTTCAAGACCTACGGCGAGCAGGCAATCGAGCAGGTGCGCGGCAATCCCTACATGTTGGCAAAGGACATCTACGGAATTGGCTTCGCGACCGCCGACCAGATCGCCCAGAAGGTCGGGATTCCACGGGACTCGTCCAATCGGGCAAAGGCGGGCATCGACCACGTTTTGCTTGAGGCGATCTCGGACGGACATTGTGCCGTGCCCCTCGCGAAGCTCAAGCTGGCGGCAACGAAGTTGCTAGAGGTTGGGGAAGCCCCAGTTGAACAAGCTTTGTCGCAGATGCTCACCAGTGGCTCCCTATTGTTGGAGGAAATCGATGGCGAGCCCCTAATCTTCCTGCCGCATCTCCGGAGAGCGGAAGAAGGCATCGCCCTGAGGATCAAGCGGCTAGCAGCAGGAGCGACGGCCTACCCATCAATCGACTTCGAGAAAGCGGTCGCATGGTGCGAGGGGCGGACGGGCAAGACGCTCGCCCCGAGCCAACGGGAGGCGCTAAAAACGGTGCTAGGGAACCGAAATGTGGTGATCACAGGTGGACCGGGCGTTGGCAAAACGACGCTCGTGAACTCGATCCTGCTGATCCTGCGTGCCAAGGGTGTGAAATGCCTACTGTGCGCTCCCACCGGAAGGGCGGCGAAGCGGCTGGCCGAGACTACGGGCATGGAAACCAAGACGATCCATCGCCTGCTGGAAATCAATCCCGCAACCGGGCGCTTCACCAAGGACGAATCGAGCCCGCTGGCATGCGACCTATTGGTTGTGGATGAAACGTCGATGGTGGATGTGCTCCTGATGCACTCGCTGGTGCGGGCTCTTAGCAACCACGCCGGGTTGATTCTGGTCGGCGACGTGGATCAGCTTCCATCCGTTGGGCCGGGCACTGTGCTTCATGATTTGATCGAAAGTGGTGTGGTGCCTGTCGTCCGCCTCACCGAGGTGTTCAGGCAAGCAGCGGATAGCAGAATCATCACCACGGCGCACCGGATTCGCCGGGGGCAGATGCCGGACACGAAGGAAGCGGACCCGAGTTCGGATTTCCATTTTGTCGAGCGGGACGATCCGGAGAAGATTGTCGCAACTCTGGTCAAGTTGGTGCAGGAGAGAATCCCACAGCGATTTCATCTAGACCCGATCCGTGATGTTCAGGTTCTTTGCCCCATGAACCGGGGATCGCTGGGCGTGCGGGAACTGAATGCCTCACTTCAGCGGGCGTTGAACCCATATCAGTCTGGTCAGCCGACCGTTGAGCGATTTGGATGGCGGTTCCAGATGGGCGACAAGCTTATCCAGACCGAGAATGACTACGACAAGGAAGTATTTAACGGGGATATCGGAACCGTCGAGCGGATCGATGCGGTTGAGCATCAGGTAGTAGTTCGCTTCGATGACCGGGCGGTGAAATACGATTTCGGGGAACTGGACGAAGTTGCCCCAGCTTATGCAGTGACCATCCACAAGTCGCAGGGATCGGAGTTTCCAGCGGTAGTGATCCCGCTGGCTACACAACACTACATGCTGCTGCAAAGGAACTTGATCTACACGGGCATCACGAGGGGCAAGAAGCTGGTGGTGCTGATCGGGCAGAAGAAGGCGTTGGGTATCGCTGTTCATAATGATCGACCGCAGAGGCGGTATTCGGGGCTGCTCGCCACCCTGAGGAACGAGGGGTAATAGACGGTCACGACCTAGCTCCAGAAGCCACGAAACACGATTTTGGGACATCTTGAGGCTCGTTCTGTCTGTCGCATGACCCCGCGGTACCCTTTTCTGCAATGTGACCGAGAATCGGGCGTTGGGTGTTGGCGCGGGACCGCCGCGCCTGCTGCAAGCACTGGAAGAGTGGCGTCCGGCGCACATTGAGAAATGGCTGGATCGGAAGACGCGGTGAATCAGGAAATGCTACCAAAGTTGGACGGAAACAGTCCGTGTCCCTGCGGCTCCGGCAAGAAATACAAGCGGTGTTGCGGCGGGGCGACGGTGGACTGAGTGTCAGCCCGAGAATCGTTATCGATCCCTCGCAAGGTATCCGCTCTGCCCACTGAACACTCCTATCAGTGATTTGTCCGTGCGTGGCTTTCTTCGTGTCGGGTAACATCTGGGGTAACAACTGCGACTACATCTGCCTACTTGTGCCCACAATCAGCGTTGGGAAGTCGCTGAAATCATTAGTTTTCAGGGGTTGTTGGATATTCTGTTGGTTCCAGGTTCAAATCCTGGTGGGCCACCACAGCCCGCGCAAATTTTCTTTCGCCCCTTCGCACCAGCCGAGCGCCCTCCTCCACTTCCGCCAAGCGGTTCTCGTACTCGGGTATAATGGCCGCGCTCCGTACGAATTCCTACGGTGAAGGCAATTTCCCACATTCCCTAAAGGGTCGGAACCTACGAGAAAAAGATGACATCTGAAGACCGGGCACGAATAAATCAGTTGTGCGCACTTATCCAGGCAGAGCCAAACCCACAGGAGTTTGCCCGGCTCGTAAAGGAATTGAAGGACCTGTTAGATTCGAAGCTCGGCCCAATCCAAGACAAACCTGGCAGTCAGTCCACGGATACAATGGACCAGTATTCAACGTAAGGAATTCCATCTGGAAATACGGCTTCTTCTCTATGGCAACTCAGCCATTCGTCCGATTAGAAAGATCCTGATGTGTTCCATAGACGATTAGAAGATAAGATTCGCCACCTGTGCCTGCTCGCAACCACCGCGAAGAACGAAGAAGCGTGGCTGGTCATGTCCGAACTTCGCCTGTTGATCCGACAACACGTGGCTCATTTGCGGCTGGTGGCCGCCGGCAAGCTATCGGGCGCCCGGGAATTTCTCGAAAGACGCGCCGGGCCAACGCCTCCTGAAAAGCTGCAGTCGGACTGAATCGGCCATTTCCAGTACCAAGCAGAGGGCACCCGCGTACTGGGCAGCGAAGCCCAAGCCCCAGCGGCACAGACCGTGTGGGGACGGGCGCTTTCGCCCGTCCAGCGCAGGCGAAGCCCAGCCCAAGTGTAGGGACGGACGCCTTCGTCCATCTCGGTCGCGAAGCGACCGTGCCCACGCCCGCAAGTAGCACCACCGCAAGGGTCGCGCTCGCAGCCCCCGCACGATTTCAAAACCCCGCAGTCCGCACCGAAACAAACCCGCCGCAATCAACACCCCAACAAACTCCGTCCCCACACAAGCCCCCGAGACGGCAAACCCAGCTCCGAAGGACCCCAAGATTACAGCCCACAGCGCAAGCCTTGGGTGATGTGAGGAAAGGAAACACAAGCCCCGAAGGGGCGAAAGAGAAGTCGGTGGCCCGATAAACTCAGGCGCCGGAAGCCGGGGCCGTCCGTCGTGCTTCCGGCTAGATGGGATGGCCCTTGAAGAAATAGATCAGCTCGATGATCAGGATTACTACCACCATCAGCTCGAGGACGAAGGCTCGGGACTGGTTGAACTGCTCGATCATGAAGCGGTAGAGATCTTCGGCGGTGTCGAGCTTTTCCTTGACCAGGTCTTTGTAGTCGGGAACTCCGACTTTTTGGGCGCAAAGTTTGTAGAGGCGGGCGGAGAACATGTCGCTGAGGAACTTGATGGCGTTGTCGGCGCGCTCGGTAAGTTCGTTGACGTCGAGCAGGACCGTGTGGAGTTTCGAGGCGGCGCGGGCGGTGCGCCAACGGGACCAGAGGCCGGTGCCTCCGGTTTCTAGGAAGTCGTAGACGTTTTCCAGCTCCTTGGTGAGCAGTTCGTCATAGTGGCGGAACTCTAGAAGCTGCGAGTTCGCGTATTGCAGGAGCTGGATGGCGGTCTCGGCGCCCGAGGCCGTGTCATAGATGAAGGCGGCATTCCATCCGATGACGGCGAGGTCGGTCGGATAGTAAGAGATGCGGGACTGAAGAATTTCCTGGCGCTCGCCTTCGGAGAGGGTGGCGGTTTCTCCGCGGACGACCTGGGCGATCTGGTCACTGCGGGATGCGAGGAGGGTGTCGGCAGTGGGGGATCCGTCGATCTCGCGGACGTGGAAGATGAAGTAGTCCTCTTGCAGCCAGCTGTCCTCGTGGTAGGCCTTGACCAGTGCAGGAGCGGCGCGCTCGAGTTTTTGCCGGACTACGCGACTGGCCAGCTTTTCGAAGTTGGTGTCTGAAGTCCAGCGAGAGGAGAGTTCGATAAGCTTCCGCCAGTCGCCGGAGAACGGGAGTTCGAAGATCAGGCTGACGACCCCGTAATCGTAATACTGGATCTCTCCGATGAGGCGCTCGCCGGAGTCGAGGATTAGGGGTTCGAGCGTCTCTTCGACGGGAGGCCGCTGATAGCGGACGTAGGCTGGGGCCTTTTTGAAACTGGCCTGGGCTGTGCGGGCTCCGACGATTTGGCGAAGAGCGTCTAGGCGTATCTCTTCGCAGACGTCGAACTGAATCAGGACTAGCACCGATCCACGGAGAGAGGCGGAGGGGCGGGACTGTGTGCACGACTCGACCTGGGTGGTGAGGGCGGCGGAAACGTCGGTGGAGACTAGCCCGGTGACTTCGCGGTCCATGGGAGTTCTCAGATGCTAGTTGTTAGTTGTTCCCGTGAGACTCGGCGGCGAACTGCTGGGGTTCCTACTCTATATTCTCCCAGAAAGGCAGAGTTTGGGGTAGGGTTGCCGTAAGTTGTTGATCCGGCAGATCCTTATGTCGTCCTTCGAGCCTTTCTGAGCCTCGGGAGGCTTTCCCAAGGGCTTGCGCTCTGGAGCGGCAATTCGGCGCCCACGTTTGCTGTTGAGATTTCAGCGTTTGCGGGTTAGGAGCCAGGTGGCGAGTCCGGCAGCGGCTGCGGCTACGACTCCTTTTGCGGCGCGGGTCATGGAGGCGCGGATTTCCTGCTCGCGCTGCCGGACTGCTTTGGATTCCGGGTAGGGTGCGTCTTTATCCATCACGCTGGGGTGCAGAGCCAGTTGAAGGACTTCGGCTAAGTGCAGGGCGTGGCGGGTCGTGTTTTGGGCGATTTGCTCGCGGCAGCTGAAGCCGTCGGCGATGATCAACCAGTCGTCAGGAGCCTGGCGGACAGCGGGAAGGAGTTCCAGTTCCCCGATGGTTTGGGAGATCTCGTAATGCTCGGTGTGGAAGCCGAAGGATCCTGCCATACCGCAGCACCCCGGGGCAGGAGCCGTGAAGTCGACGCCGAGGCGGTGGAGAAGGGATTCCTCGGCCGTCATCTTCATGATGGATTTGTTGTGGCAATGGCCGTGGAGCAGGGCTTTGCGATTTAGTTGAGGCAGGGTCGCGCCGGGGTTTAGCTCTTGTTCCAGGAATTCGCTCAGCAGGAAAGTCTGTTTGCTGAGGGCCTGAGCGCGGGCGTCGTGGGGGAAAAGGTTGGTGAGTTCGTCGCGGAAGACAGCTACGCAGGATGGTTCCAGTCCGACTACGGGGATGCCGGCTTCGATTTCGGGCTCAAGTTGGTCAAGGATCTCAAGGAGCAGGCGCTCCGCGCGGTCGAGCATGCCGAAGTCGTAGAGGGGGCGTCCGCAGCAGAGGTTGGCTTGCGGGACCAGGACGCGGAAGCCGGCGGTTTCAAGGACCTCGACGGCGGCGCGGGCGGTTTGGGGAACGAAGTAGTTGTTGAAACTGTCGGCCCAGAGGAGGACGGGCGAGGCAAGCGTGTCGTCCCTACGGGACTCGTTCGTGTTGGCGTATTCTTCCCGGCACTGCCGTGCCGGGCTTTCACATTCTGCCCCTTCGGGGCTGTCTTGCCATGGATTCGGGGAGCCGTGGTCAACTGACACCGTCGACCACGCACGCTGGCGCTCGCGGGGCGGACGAAGGCGTCCGCCCCTACACAAACTGAACCATTGTTTGAACGTCTGCGGGGCGAATGCGGGGATGCGGCGCTTTGCGGGGATGCCTCCGATTATTTTGGCGATGTCACTTAGGAATGGGAGTTGCGTTGTCAGGTTGACCAGTCCGGGGGCTTTCGAGGCCAGGCTTGCCCAGAAATCGATGTTGCCGAAGGCGTAGGCGTTCAGGGGGCGGAGGCGGCCTTCGTAATAGTGCGAGAGGAATTCCGCTTTGTATGTGGCGACGTCGACGCTTACCGGGCAGTCACTCTTGCATCCTTTGCAGGCCAGGCAGAGATCGAGGGAATGCTTCACTTCTTCGCTGCGCCAGCGGTCGCGAATGACTTCTCCTTGAGTCATCTCCCAGAGGAGGTGAGCACGGCCGCGGGTGGAGTGTTCTTCATCGTGCGTAGCGCGCCAACTGGGACACATCACGCCGCCTTCTTCGCGGCGACACTTGCCCACGCCGACGCAACGCAGTGCCGCGTGCGAGAGGCTGCCGTGATCTTGCGGGAACTGGAAATGAGTTTGCGGCTCCCACGGGGAGTAGTTCGCGCCGAGGCGGAGATTTTCGTCGAGCTTATTGGGACTGATCAGCTTGCCCGGGTTCATCTTCCAGTCGGGATCCCAGGCGGTTTTGAATTTGCGGAAGGCCTCCATCAGTTCTGGGCCGAACATTTTCGGAAGAAGTTCGGCGCGGGCTTGTCCGTCGCCATGTTCGCCGGAGAGGGATCCACCGTAGCTGACGACAAGGTCGGCGGCCTCTTCGACGAAGCGACGATACTTGGCGATTCCCTCTTTCGATTGCAGATCGAAGTTGAGGCGCGTGTGCACGCAGGCGTGGCCGAAGTGCCCGTAGAGGGAACCTTTGTAATTGAACTGGGCCATCATCTTGCGGAGGTCGCGGAGATATCCGCCCAGCTTTTCGGGAGCGACGGCGGCGTCTTCCCATCCTTCCCAATTGAGGGGCTCGCCGGGGACGTGCGACGTTGCGCCGAGACTTGACTCGCGGACTTCCCAGACGCGCTTGGCGTTTGCGCCGGAGTAGAGCTTTATGTTGGGGGGATTGGAGCTGCGGCGGAGCGCATCGATTAGCCCCTGAGCCTGCATCTCGGCGCCGGGAATGGATTCGGCGCCAAACTCGACCATGAGCCATCCCGCGCCTTCGGGGAGTAATGCGAGGCCATCGGTATTGATTCCTTTTGTGCGCTCGTAGTAGACGAGGAGGTCGTCGAAACCTTCTAGGCCGATCGGCTTGTACTCGAGGATTTCGGGGATGTGGTCGGCGCATTGATAGATGTCGGGATAGGCGAGGACTACTAGGACACGCGACGGGGGACTTTCGATCAGGCGGCAGGTGGCTTCTAGGATTGTGGCGCACGTGCCTTCGGAGCCGACTAACGCGCGTGCGATGTGGAAATTGCTTTCGGGGAGAAGGTAGTTGAGGTTGTAGCCGGAGACTCGGCGCGGGATGTTGGGGAATTTTTGGCGGATTTGGTCGGCGTATTGGGCGGCGATTTGCTTGAGGCTCGAGGCGATTTGATCGACTCTAGTGAAGGCGCTGCGGCCCGATACTTCCGGACCGCCGGACAGCCGGGGGCGGCTGTCCCCACATGAATCATCTTGGGTACCAACGACGCGGATTGAATTCTGACTTACGCTTAGGCGGACGCCGTCGTAGGTGACTACCTCCAGGGCTTCTATGTTGTCGTCGGTTTTGCCGCCCATGATGGAGTGGACGCCGCAGGAATTGTTGCCGATCATGCCGCCGATGGTGCAGCGGTCGTGGCTGGCGGGGTCGGGGGCGAAGGTCAGGTGATATTTTTCGGCGGCGTTGCGGAGATGGTCCAGCACGACACCGGGTTGGACTCGGGCAATGCGGCGTTCGGGATCGATTTCGAGAATCTTTCCCATGTACTTCGTGAAGTCGAGAACAACGGCGGCGTTGCAGCATTGTCCGGCGAGGGAGGTGCCGCCGCCGCGACACAGAAGCGGGGCGTCGAACTCGCGGCAAACGGAGATGGCGGCGAGGACGTCGTCGGAGTCGCGCGGGAGAACTACGCCGATGGGTACCTGGCGGTAGTTCGAACCGTCGGTGGCGTAGAGGGCCCGGCTGCCGTTGTCGAATCTAACGTCGCCGTAGACTTGAGTTCGCAGGGCTTCGTGCAGCCCTAAGGGATCGGTCTGTGATGATCTTGAGGCTGGCACGGAGTCTGCGGCAGTATCTGACATCAACCGGGGTCTTTTCAGTTCTAGGACTTCTTGGTCATGGAGACGATCGTAAATCTGGAACCACCACCGCTGGACTGCACGCTGATGGTCGTCGAGTTTCCTTTATCGCCGGAGACAATGCTGCAGTGGGTCTGGTCGGAACTGGCGGCCTGGGCATTGGGGAATTTTTGCTTGTAGAAGTCACAGATTTTGTCCACGGAATCACTGCTCTCGAAGTTGGCGGTGACCGTGTGGAGGCTGCCGAACGTTACTGACGCTGTACCTTCCTTTCGCAACTCGGCTCCAGGGTAGATCTCGACACCGAGATCCTTTGCGGTTTGCTCGGGATCGGTGGAGGTCTCCATATTGCCGAAGGGAGTTTCGACTTTCACGTTGTCGCCCTTCTGTGAGTACTTGGCGCTCTTCATAGCGCGATGGATCACGATGCCGCACGTGACCATGCCAAGGACTCCGATCAGGACGATGACGCCAACGATGACCAGGATGACCTTGAGGGCGCTACTGCCGCCTTTGGCCGGCGGCGGGCCGGGAGCGATAGACTGGGCAGCGGCAGCAGGAACGCCACTCACAGCAGCGCCACATTTGTTGCAGAATTTTGTTCCCTCGTTGAGGGGGGCACCGCAGGAATTACAGAATGCCATGGTTCACCTCGCGCTCAGCTTGACGGGCGAGTATACCGCAGATGGGGGAGGTTTCAAGGTTCGAGTTTCGGGCGGAACATCGGTCCTGAAGGCCCTTCATTTTTGAACAGCTGACGCGGCCCTAAAGGGCCGCTCTTCCACGGTTCTGGATAGATCAATCCTCTGGATGTGCTTTCACGGTTCTGACCGGCAGTGTCAGAGAGGACTTGGGGAGAATTCGGTTTGCACTGGCGCTCGCATTGCTCGCGGGACGGCCGAAAGCGGCCGTCCCACATCACCCTAGCACGCTAGCTGAAAGAGCGGGTGGCGTAGTCGAACATGGAGAGGGCCAGCAGGAGGATCAGGAAGAAAATTGTCGAGGCTACGACAAGTTTCAGGAGTTTCTCACTGGCTCCTTTTAGGTGCATGAAGAAGAGGGCAACTAGCAAGGCCTTGGTGGTGGCGATGGTGAGAGCGACGGCGGCATTGAACCGGCCCAGATCGACTTTCGCGGCCTCATAGGTGAGCCACGTGCCCAAGAGCAGGGCCGCCCACACGGCGAAGTAGGTTTTCAGCGGGGATGATTTGGTGTGGTCATGCATGCGATGGTCTCATGTGCTGATGAAGGTCGGGACGGCTTACTTTTTCAAGTGCTTTGGCCGGGAGGTCAAAATTCCCACCCTGTCGCACAAAACGCGACAAGGGTGGGGCACCCTCGGGAATTGCTGTGCTGCATGCTGCGGTCGTCTTTCTCAATATGCAATCCATGTTACGGGTGACGGTCGATTAGATAGAGCAACGGGAACAAGTAAATCCAGACGATATCTACGAAGTGCCAGTACAGGCCGCCGATTTCTAATGGGGTGTGATAGCGCGGCGTGAAGCGGCCCTTCCACGCCATCCACAAAAGCCAGGTGAAGATGCCGAGTCCCACGACCATGTGCAGGGCGTGCAGGCCGGTCATGATGAAGTAGAGAGAAAAGAAGATCTGGGCGTGCTGCGGATTAGCGTATTGACCGGGATGACCGGGAACCGCCTCGTGGTCGAAGCTGAAACTTACGCCCGGAACGTGGTGCTCATCGAATTTATCTTTGTACTCGATGCCCTTGATGCCTAAGAAGGCGACGCCAAACAGCATGGTGAGAACGAGCATGACGATCATCAGCCCGCGACGCGCGGTTTGCGCGGCCCAGATGGCGAGAACGACTGTCAAGCTGCTGCAGATCAAGACAGCGGTGTTGGTGGCGCCGAGCGCCGCATTGATGGACTTGCTGGCAGCGGCGAAGTCTCCGAAATACCAGCGGCGGTAGATCAGGTAGGCGCAGAACAGGCCCCCGAAGAACATGACTTCAGTAGCGAGGAAGATCCACATCCCGAAGCTGGCGGAGTCGCGCTGCTGCTCTTCGGTGGCGAAATGATGGAGGAGAGCAGGGTTGTGGAGACCGTCGTGGTGACGGACGGCAGCTTGGCTATCCGGCAACTTGGACCTCCTCTTTGTGGGCTTTATCAATCTCGTCGTAGTTGTAGGCTTCCCAGGTGACGACTGGCTCTTCCTCAAAGTTGTAAGTCGTGGGCGGAGACGGTGTCTTCCACTCAAGTCCGGCGGCGTTCCACGGATTGTCGGGCGCAGGCTTGCCGTAACGCATCGACCAGAGGAAGTAGATCATGGGCAGCAAGTATCCGACGCCGAGGACCGTGGCGCCGGCGGTCGAGAACACGTTGAGGATCTGGAACTCGGGCATGTGACTGTAGTCGGCATAACGGCGAGGCATCCCGAGATATCCGAGAATAAATTGCGGGAAGAACGTCAGGTTGAATCCAATGAACACGATCAGGGCGGCGAGGCGTGCCCAGCCTTCGGGATAAAGCTTGCCGGAAATCTTCGGCCACCAGAAATGCATTCCGCCGAGATATCCCATCACCGCGCCACCGACCATGATGTAGTGGAAATGGGCGATGACGAAATAAGTGTCGTGGACATGCATGTCGACACCGAGTGCCGCAAGAAACAATCCGGTGAGGCCGCCCATGGTGAAGAGACCAAGAAATCCAAAGGCGTAAAGCATGGGCGCGTCGTAGTGAACGGACCCTTTGTAGAGAGTTGCGGTCCAGTTGAACACCTTGATCGCCGAAGGAACGGCCACCGCGTAGCTCAACAGCGAGAAAATCAGCGCGGCGTAAACCGAGATTCCGGCAACGAACATGTGGTGCGCCCAGACGAGGAATCCGAAGACCGCGATGGCAATTGAGGAGAGAGCGATAAAGCTGTAGCCGAAGACACGCTTGCGCGAGAAACAGGCGATGATTTCCGTGACAACGCCCATCGCGGGCAGAATCATGATGTAGACGGCAGGATGCGAATAGAACCAGAACAGGTGCTGGAAGAGCAGCGGATCGCCGCCTAGTTTGGGATCGAAGATGCCAAGATGCAGTGCGCGCTCGGCGACAACCAGAACGAGGGTGATGGCGATGACGGGAGTGCCGAGAATCTGAATGATGCTGGTGGCGTAGTGGGCCCAGACGAAGAGCGGAAGACGCGACCAGGTCATTCCAGGAG
>Ga0209580_10000372_pt1 | contig 25807 bp, 20 predicted proteins | sample Coa_R1_5_FD_187153 | JGI IMG/M metagenome (GOLD analysis project Ga0209580, IMG submission 187153) | Surface soil microbial communities from Centralia Pennsylvania, which are recovering from an underground coalmine fire - Coalmine... | ecosystem: Environmental > Terrestrial > Soil >... | reverse complement strand
GGAATGTCTTTGTGCCGCACGAGCGGATTCAGTCGACCGTGTCCAATGGTATGGTCACGCTGACGGGAACCGTGGACCGATGGACCCAGTGCGACGAAGCGCATCGTGCGGTCTCGAAGTTGTCCGGCGTAGTGGGCGTGATTAACAACATCGGCGTATTGCCACTCGAGCATCCTGGTCCTGAAAAGGTCCGCGAAACCATCGAGCACGCCCTGGCGCGTCGGGCGGAGCATGAGGCTAAACGCATCGTCGTGAAGGTACAAGGCAGAGAGGTCACGCTGTCGGGACGAGTTCACTCGTGGCAAGAGAAGCAAGCGGTCGTCGAATCCGCCGCCCATGCCCCTGGGGTGAGCGCCGTCCGGGATCAGCTCATCATAGAACGAGAAATCTAAGTCCGACAGGCGGGGCGCAGGGAGCTTCGGTTGGGTCAATCGGGCGGCAAGTGTGGAGTGATCTCCCCCTCTTGTCGCCCGACTGGTACAGTTTACGAGGAGGACGCTGTGTTTACCAGCCCAAAGCGGAATCCGGTAGTGGTGGTTCTCGCGGAGCTGGCATGCGGGCGGGGAAAGGTCAGGACCCCACGACGGGGATGCCGCGGTGCAAGAACTTCTTCTTGGTCCACATCCGGCCGGGCGAGGAAATCGTGTACCCGAAGCGGCGGTGACAGCTCAACTGCGCGGTGACCCACCAGTTCAAGCTTCACGGAGAGGCGATGCCTTCCACACGATACGGGATGCTGAGGTCTCCGCCGAGGAGATGGTATCATGATCGATGTCGAGGAGCTCGAAGATCTGATGGGCGTTGCCCGTCAGGACGTCTTCTCCATCTCGCTTGACGTGGATCCGACCAAACCCGAGCATCAGATTTCGAATCCCGCGTATCGCATCTGGCTGCGCCAGGCCATGCGTCAGACCCTTGCCGGCATTGTTGGACCCGATCGCGGCGGGGCGCTCCGGACGGGGCGCAAAGTGCTGGCATATATCGGCACGGCTCCCGCGCGCGGTCGGGGGTTAGCCATCTTCGCGGCGCCAAAGCTCTGGCGCGAATACTCCTTGCCATTTCCACTTCCAAACCGTGTGCAGTTTGGACGGCCCGACCTCACGCCTCTGCTCTGGGCAACGAGTGAGTACAAAGCGTACGCCATCGTCGCCGTCTACCTGGAGCATGCGCGGATCGCCGTGGCCTATCTGGGGCGGACGACGGTGGTCGAGGATGAGACGCTGGAGCTGGACACCCGGGACTGGCGTTTCAAATCCGGGCGGTCGGACACGTACACGCGGCGGATCGGTGCTGGCGTCGGCCGCGGGGCCCAAGCCGACACGTTTGACGCAAGGGTCGACGAGCACCGGCGGCAGTTCTGGCAGGGGGTTGCACAGGCTACGGCGCGAGCACTGGTTGACCGCCACATCGACCGTGTGATCATCGGAGGCCCCGAGGAGGCGGCCACCACCGTGCGTAAGCTTCTCCCGGACGCAGTCCGAGCGCAGGTGATCGAGACCGTGCCGCTGCCTTCTTATGCCACCCTCGCCGAGGTCCAGGAACGCACGCTTCCTGTAGCCCTCGCCGACCACCACCGACGAGAGTCTGGGTTGGTAGCGGACCTGTTGGCCCGGGTCGCGGCAAATGAGGGAGCGGTGGTCGGACGGGCGGCCACGTTTAGGTCCCTCATGCAGGGGGAAGTCAAAACCCTGGTTGTGGCCCGCGATCTCGAAGGCGACATCTGGCAATGCACGCAGTGCCAGTACCTGAGCACAACACCGATCGGGACCTGCCCCGGCTGCGGCGGGGCGGTCGACCGCGCGCCGCTCCGGCAGATGCTCCCGACCGTGGCCCGGCGGCATGGGACCGGGATCGAGGCTGTCGGACCGTCGACGTCTTCCCAACTCACCGATGGCATCGGTGCCCTCTTGCGCTATCGTTCCCCGCACGAGGTAGTGTAATGCCCCTGTTATGATCAGGCCATATGGATAAACCCTCCTCGGAAGACGACCACCGATTATTCGGAGGTCCCGAGGTGGGTCTGCAGTCCCGGCGAACAGTGGTTTCAGCGCTGGTGGTCGGACGTACGGGTATCATACAGAACCGGTCTTAGATCCTTCTAAGTTCGACGCGCATGGCAGCCCCTATGTCACCGGTTATCGGCGGATCGTGGCAGACATTATCTACAACAGCAACTATTATGGGTGCTCGTTCCACACGAATCGCGGGCCGGCAATCTGCGCGAACGGTAAGGTCGTCCTGCGTGCCCGGATTGAACAGCGGTTACTGCGGGCGATTCAGGAGGAGCTCTTTACCCCGGAGGCGGTAGACTACCTCACGCGCCGTGTTCAGGAAGAACTGAAACGGCTGAGCCGGCAGAAACATGACCAGCATGCCAGCCGCCACACGGTTGAACAAGAACTCAGCCAAGCGCTGCAGGAACGGGTTGCAATCAAGGACGCAATCCGGCGGGGGCTGATTAGCGCCATCACCAGGGAGATGCTCGTAGAGGTCGAGGCTCGGATACAACACCTTGAGCGCCGCCTCCAGGTACCTCCGCCCATAGACGCCCTGGTAGGCATGATCTTACCAGAGATGATCCAGGAACTCGATGAGGTCCTGGGACGCGATCTAAGCCGCTCCAGAGGCCTTCTACGGGATCTCCTCGGAGAGATCGTCCTCCGGCCGACTTCTGAGGGACTGGTCGCAGAACTCCGTGGAAACGTGGAAGGCCTCCTCCGTTTAGAGAAGGCCCTCCCCGGACTTACTGGTAATTCTGGTAGCGGGGGCTCGATTTTGGGAGTTACCAACAAAACAGATTCTCCTAGCGTAACATATCCCCTGGGGCTGGAAGTTTAGACTCCAGCGCACATAGAGAGCCCCATGGGGTACAATCATGGATCAACATCAATTCCGGATTGATATTAGTCCCGATAACCAGGACGTCGAATATCTCAAGGACCGCATCGATACTTTCAATGTCGACGAAACGAAGATATATGACTTCAAGGAGCTCGCGATCTTTCTGCGGGATTCCGCGGGGCAGATGATCGCTGGAATCTACGCGTACACCTGGGGGGGCTGTCTCGATATAAGATTCGTGTGGGTACGGGCGGACTTCCGAGGAACAGGGCTTGGATCGAAACTGATGCGCGCAGCCGAGCACGAAGCAATTGCCAGAGGTTGCAACATCGCCACGCTTGAGACACATAGTTTCCAGGGACCTAGCTTTTACAAGAAACTCGGTTATCAGGAAATCGGTGTACTCGACGGATACCCTATTTGCCACAAGAAGTACTATCTGAAAAAAATTCTGTCGACGCCTTGAGCAGCCCCAATGATCTTTGGTTGCTTGAGGCCGATTCTGAGAGTAACACGGAGGAGCGGGATCCGAGCGTCGCGCGAGGGTGGCGCGCGTGCTCGACATCGGCGGACCATTTGAGCAGGCGGCGATGCACCCTGGCGCGAATCCGAGGAGCGTGGTTGATCCTGCGGTTACGGATCGCCTGCGGCGTCGGTGCTCGGCTCCGCGGTCGGCACGCGATGTGGCTCCGGCCATCCCGCCGAGCCGGGGCAGGGCCCGGGGCGGATGCGCCGGTGGGATGCGCGTCGCGGCGAGGATAGCGCGGGCTGCGATCGAGGAGCTCGGGATCGGGGAATATCGCGGGCGAGGAGGTCGAGCGTGACGAAGCGTCAGTATCTCGAAACTGGATTGCGGCAGGACATGACTGCGGCGGGGGTGGATGCGGTGATCGGGGTTTCCCCCGAGAACGTGCAGCACTTGGCCGGGGTGTTCATCATCAGCCAGCGAATGATCAGCGATCGGCTCGCGTTCGCGGTATACCGGCGTGAGGGAACACCTTTCTTTGTCGTGAGCACGGTCGTCGAACACACGGCCCGCACGCAGTCGTGGATCGATGAGATCGTGCCGTACACCGAGCACGCGGTACTGCCGATCGACGGGTCAGTGCGCGCGTTGAAGGAGCGGGGACTCGATCGCGGGCGGATCTGGGTGGAGATGGGATATCTGCCCGGACGGGATGCCGATGCGCTGCGGCGCGCACTGCCCCACCTCGAGATCCTTGACGCCGAGACGGTGTTGGACCGGTCTCGGATGGTGAAGACGAACAACGAGATCCGGCACATGACGGAGATCGCCGCCGTCTGGGAGACAGCGGTCGAGGCCGGGTATCGCGCGACCAAGGCCGGCGAGACCGAGCGCTCGATTGCCCATCGCCTGGCGCAGAACCTGTTGGCCGGCGGTGCCGACTGGGTGCCTTTCTACAGCTTCGCTTCCGGGCCCGAGCGGACGATGATCGCTCACTCCGTGCCGGACGACAGCCGAGTGGGACCGGGTCAGATCATGCGACTGGATATGGTCGGGTGTTTCCGCGGGTACTACACTGACTTCGGGCGCATGGCGGTCGTCGGGGAGCCGTCCGCGGCGCAGCGCGACGCGTACCAGAAGCTCATCACGCTGCAGCGCGAGATGATCGCGCGGATGAAGCCGGGACGACGTGCATCCGACCTGTACCGCGAGTCCGTCGCGGTCGGCAAGGAGCTTGGTCTCGAGTTTTCGATGGATGCGATCGGTCACAGCCTCGGTCTTCGGCTGCACGAATACCCGATTCTCAATCCATACGAGGAAGAAACGCTCGCACCGAACATGCTGATGTGCGTCGAGATCTTGCACGCGTTCAAGGGACTCGGCCGCTTTCACGTAGAGGATCTCGTCCGGGTGAGCGAGGGCGGCGGGGAGCGACTGACGACGAAGATGGACACCAGCGGGTTGATGAGCGTCGGCTAATCGATCGGCCCCGCGCGGCGGCCGCGGATGCGGCAGGCTGAAGAGCGCGCGAGCCAGTCCCGAACGTAGCCGTAGCGAGCGATGTCTAGGGCACGGCGCTTGATGGCGCAGGTTTGGCGATGTGGAACGCATCGTCCCGCGGCCCGGCGCGGCGAAATGTCGTGACAGGAGGTCGGATCGGATGGTGGGACGCTATCGGCTCGGCGTGGATATCGGGGGTACGTTCACCGATGTGATGGTCGCGGACGAGGCTGGCACGGTTGCCGCGACCCTCAAGACGCCCTCGATCCCTGGCGCGCCGGAGGAGGCCATTTTCAACGCCCTGGAGGATCTGCGGCACGCGGACGTCCCCGCCGAGGAGATCGCGCTCTTCGTCCACGGCACCACGCTCGGCGTGAACACGCTGATCGAGCGGAACGGCGCCACGACGGGTCTGCTGGTGACGCGCGGCCTGCGCGACATCCTCGAGATCCGCCGGCTCCGACTCGAGAACACGACCGATTTCTACGGCGACAAGCCACTGCCGCTCGTGCCGCGCGACCTGGTCCAGGAGATTGACGAGCGGATGCTTGCCGACGGTCGTGTGCACCGCGCGCTCGACCTCGGGCAGGCGCGCGATGCCATCCGCCGGCTCCAGGCAGATGGTGTAACCGCGGTCGCGGTGTGCTTCATGCACGCGTACAAGAATCCCGAGCACGAGCATCAGGTCCGGGATCTGATCCACGCCGAGTTCCCCACGCTTTTCGCGTGCGCGAGCGCGGACCTGTGGCCGCAACAGCGTGAGTATGAGCGCTGCCTGGTGGCGGTGATGAACGCGTACATCGGGGCCCGCATGGCCGGGTACTTCCGGAACCTCGAGCGGGGCTCGGCGCGGCGCGGGCTGCGAGCCCAGGTGCTCTCAACCAAGTCGAACGGCGGGGTGATGACCGCCGCGCGCGCGGCGGAGGAGCCGGTGCAGACACTCCTGTCAGGCCCGGCGTCCGGTGTCATCGGGGCGGCTCACGTAGCGCGCCTCGCCGGCGTGGGCGGGATCGTGACACTCGACATGGGCGGAACGAGCGCAGATGTGGCGATCGTCGTCGACGGCCAGCCCGCGTACTCCACGGAGAACCAGGTCGGAGACTTTCCGGTGATCATGCCGGCGGTCGACGTGTCGTCGATCGGTGCGGGCGGCGGTTCGATCGCATGGTTGGACGCGGCAGGCGTCCTCAAGGTGGGGCCGCGCAGCGCGGGTGCCGACCCCGGACCGGCGTGTTACGGGCGGGGCGGCCGGTGGCCGACGGTCACCGACGCGTACGTGCATCTCGGGATCATCGCCCCGGACCGGTTTCTCGGCGGGCAGATGCCGTTGACAGCGTCGCTCGCCGAGCAGGCCCTTACGGAACTCGGCCGGGGGATCTCCCTGTCGTCGCGCTCCGTCGCGCAGGCCATTCTCGACGTGACGACATCGAACATGTACGCCCAGTTCACGCCGCTCATGGCGCGGAAGGGCGTGGACCCGCGTGACTTCACGCTCCTCGCCTACGGCGGGGCTGGCCCGACGCACGCGTTCTTTCTCGCCCGGGAGGTCGGAATCGGGAAGGTGCTGATCCCGCCGTCGCCCGGCACGCTGTGCGCCCTCGGCTGCATCGTGGCCGATCTCCGGAACGACTTTGTCCACACGCTGTACCGCAGCGACCACCAACTCACCGACGGCGATCTCGAGGCCGCCTATGGCGCGCTCGAACGGCGGGGCCAGCAGTGGCTGACGGAAGAGAGCGCGCAGGGCATCCGACTCGCCTCGTCCTTCGTCCTGTACAGCGCCGACATGCGGTACGAGGGGCAGGCGTTTGAAATCGAGGTTTCCGTGCCGACTGCCGAACGCGGCGACCGGACCGCGATCGGGCGGCGGTTCCACCAACTGTATCACTCGATTTTCGGCGTGAGCGACTCCAAGGCGCCGATCACGTTTGTCAATCTGCGCGCGACTGTGGTTGGGGAGACGTCCAAGGTGGCGCGCCTGTTGGCGCGGGCGGGGCGCGGCGGCGAGCGCCCGGAGGAAACGCGGGCGGTGTTCGTCGACGGTGCGACCCATGACGCCGTGGTCCGGCAGCGCTCTGCCGTCGGCGCGGACCGGTGGGTCGCCGGGCCCGCCATCATCGAGCAGTACGATACGACGACGTTCGTCCCTCCCGGCTATCGCGTGCGCGCGGACGCCGGCGGGAACCTCGTCGGGGAGGTTGGGTGATGCCGACCGACCCGGTGTTCCTCGAGATCTTCAAAAACCGGATTCAGGCGATCTCCGAAGAGATGGCGAACGTCGTGCTGCGCACGGGCTTCACCGTTTTCGTCAAGGAGACAGCAGACTTCGGCGTGTGCCTCCTGTCGCCGTCCGGGGAGACGTTCGGGTCGCCGGTGTCCACGGGCGTGAGCCTGTCGCTCGGCCTCCCGGGCCAGGGTGTGATCTCCGCGATTCCCGAGTGGCACGAGGGCGACATCGTCATCGCGAACGATCCGTATGCGACCGCCGGCCTCTCAACGCACCTCGCCGATGTGTACCTGGTGAAGCCGATTTTCGCCGACGGCCGGATCATCGCGTTCGGATGTAGCTTCGTCCATTCCTCCGACGTCGGCGGCAAGGTGCCGGGCAGCATCACGCCGACGAGCTACGACATCTTTCAGGAGGGCGTGCGGATCGCGCCCGTGAAGCTGTACGACCGCGGCCAGCTCAACCAGCAGATCCTCAACATCTTCCTCGACAACTGCCGGATTCCCGAGCAGAACTTGGGCGACCTCCAGGCGCTTATGGCGTCGCTCAACACCGGCGAACGCCGCCTTCACGAGCTCGTGGCCCGCTACGGCATCGAGCAGGTGGAGCAAGGGATCGAGGATCTGATGGGGTACGCGGAGCGCCTCGTGCGCGCGATGATTCGGGAGATCCCGGACGGTGAATACACATTTTGGGACTACCTGGATGCCCTTGACGGCGGATATCCGATCCGGCTGCGGTGCCGACTGGTCGTCCACGGTGACGAGTTGTTCATGGATTTCGAGGGCACCGATCCTCAGGTCCGCGCGGCGTTCAACCTGCCATCGTGCAACCAGCAGGGGCATTTCATGCTGGTGCCGTCCCTCGTGCGGTACTTCCGCACGCTGGACCCGTCGGTGCCGTGGAACACCGGGATGGTGAGGATGGTCACGAACCACGCGCCGCTCGGCAGCCTCCTCAACCCCGAGCCGCCCGCGGCCGTGGGTGTGCGGGCGGCCACGTTCATCCGGTTGATGGACGTTGTCATTGGGGTTCTGAGCCAAGCACAGCCGGAACGACTGCCTGCCGCCGGTGCGGGGCAGGCGTGTATCGTGCTGCTCGCGATGGCGGACGTCCGGACGGGCAAGCACTTGGTCGGCGTGGTCCAGCCAATTTGCGGCGGCTCCGGCGGGCGGCCGATGCGTGACGGGATCGACGGCATGGACTTCGCCGTCGGCTACCTTCGAAACGTCCCGGCCGAAACGCTGGAAACGGACATGCCGATTCTGATCGAGCGGTATGGCCTGCGGCCCGACTCCGGGGGCCCCGGTCGCTATCGAGGCGGCTGCGGGATCGAGCTCATGGTGCGCATCTTCGCTCCCGACACCGTCATGACTGCGCGGGGCATGGAACGCATGCAGTTCAGGCCCTGGGGCCGGTTGGGTGGTCTCCCCGGCAAGCCCGGTACTGCGGTTAAGAACGAGGGCACCGCCGACGAGACGCCGACTGGGCGCATCGACGAGCTGCTACTCCAGCCAGGCGACACGGTGACGTTCGCGTCACAGGGGGGCGGCGGTTACGGTGATCCCTTCGCTCGGGATCCGGCGCTCGTGGAGTCGGATGTGCGCCGGGGTCTCGTCTCCACGGCATCAGCGCGAGCGGACTACGGGGTCGCGCTTCGGGACGGGCAGGTCGACGCGGCGGCCACCAGCGCGCTCCGATCGCTCCGGGCGACGCGCCAGACCGAGTACGCCTTTGGTCCGGAGCGGGAAGCCTTCGAGGCCGTGTGGTCCGATGCGATGCAGCTGGCGTTGAACCGCAGCTTGATGGCGTATCCGCTCTCGCTGCGTAACTACCTCAAAAACCGGACAATGCGTGAGGTCGACGCGCGGGCCGCCCGGGGGCACTGCCCCGCGCCCGAGGGGATCGCCGAGATCGTGCGCGCGCTCCACGCGCGCATGGGTGGCGTGGAGCGCGCCGAAGGTCCGGCACCCGCCCGCTCATGACGGAGGGGTCCTCAGTCGACCGCGTGCTGCTCGAGATACTCCACAACCGCTTCCAGGCGGTCACCGAGGAAATGGCCTCGACCGTGCTGCGGACCGGGTTCACGGTGTTCGTCAAGGAGACCGGGGATTTCAGCGCGACGCTGGTGACACGCGAGGGCGAGGTGTTCGCGGCGCCGCTGACCATTGGGACCACGAACAACCCCGGCAAACCGCACCGCGGCGTCATCGAGGCGTTTCCGGACTGGGCCCCGGGCGACGTCGTCCTGACGAACGATCCGTACACGACCGGTGGGCTCGTGACGCACCTCGCCGATCTGTACCTCATTGTGCCGATCTTCGCCGATGGCCGCCTGCTGTGCTTCGCGAGCTGCTTCGTCCACAGCTCCGACGTCGGAGGGAAGGTCCCCGGGAGCATCTCGCCGACCTGCTACGACATCTTTCAAGAGGGCTTCCGCCTGCGCCCGGTCAAGCTCTACGAACGCGGCGCCCTCAACGCGGCGATCCTGCGCCTCGTGCTCGACAACTGCCGGATCCCGACTCAGAACTGGGGCGATCTCAAGGCGCTGCTGGCGTGTGTCGTAACCGCGGAACGCCGCATGCAGCAACTGGTTGACCGGTACGGCTTCGACCGCGTCGAGGCCGGCATCGTGGGCGTGCTGGACTGGGCCGAGCGGCGCGCCCGGCAGTTTATCGAAGAGATTCCGGACGGCGTGTACGAGTTTTGGGACTACCTTGAGGGCGACGCGTGGGGCGGTGCGCCGATGCGCCTGCGCTGCCGCATGGAGGTCCGCGGCAGCGAGCTCTTCCTCGACTTCACCGGCACGGACCACCAGGTCCGCGGCGCGTTCAACCTGCCGTCGCTCGACCAGAAGGCCCACGCGATGTTCGTCCCGACGATCTGCCGATACTTCCGTACGCGCGATCGCGGCATCCCGTACAACAGCGGCCTGGTGCGGCCCGTGCATACGCACGCGCCTCGCGGGAGCATGCTGAACCCGCAGCCGCCCGCAGCGGTCGGCGTCCGGGCCGCCACGATGATCCGGATCATGGACGTCATGCTGGGGTTGCTCGGGCAGGCGTTGCCGTCCGAGATCCCGGCAGCCGGGGCCGGGCAGGCCTGCGTCGTGCTGCTCGCGATGTACGATCCGCGTACCGGCGGCCAGCGGGTGGGGGTAATTCAGCCGATCGTCGGCGGGTCGGGCGGGCGTCCGATGCGCGACGGGATCGACGGCATGGACTTCTGTGTGGGATTCCTTCGAAACGTCCCGGCCGAGACGCTGGAAACCGACATGCCCATCCTGATCGAACGCTACGGCCTGCGGCCGGACTCCGGCGGGCCGGGCCGATATCGCGGCGGGATGGGCATCGAGCTGGCGCTGCGCGTCCTGTCGCCGGACACGGTGCTCACGGCGCGTGGGATGGAGCGGATCCAGTTTCGTCCCTGGGGGCGGCTCGGCGGGGCGCCTGGCGTGCTCGGCCACGCGACGGTCACGAGTGAGGGCAGCGAGTCGCGCGACACCGGCAAGATCGACGAGCTGCTGTTGCAGCCTGGCGAGACCGTCGCGTTCTATTCGCAGGGCGGGGGGGGGTACGGCGATCCGTTTGAGCGAGACCCCGACGCGGTGGCACGCGACGTCCGCCGCGGCCTCGTGACGCTCGAGGCGGCGGTGCGCGACTACGGCGTCGTGTTGAGCGGGGTTGCGGTGGACACGGAGGGAACCTCTGCGCGGCGGCGTGGGCCCCGGTCCCCGGCGTTGGCGTTTTCGTTCGGCCCCGAACGCAACCGCTGGGAGGCGGTGTGGTCCGACAAGGCGCAGCTGGCCCTCCATGCCGCGCTTGACGCACAGCCTCCCGGCTTTCGATCGTACATGCGCGAAGCGCTGATTCGGATGCTGGGCTCGAACAGCGGCCGCGAGCGACCGGTGCGCGCCGCCGAGGTTGCGGACGCAGTCCGCGAGCTGCGCGAGCGGATCGTGTCGCTCATCTGAAACCCGCACCCGAGGCGTTCAGGGATCTTCGACGTGCCAAAGACGAACGCCACGATGTCTCCGTTTACGACGGTGCGGGTGCCGGTTGCCGGGTATGTGACGATCCAGCCGTCGATCGGGCTCGCGACCGTCTCCGCGGCCGTGCCGAACATACCGTACAACACCGCCACCGGATCGCCCTCGCGCACCTTCGCCCCGACCGCATGCAGCGGCCGGACGAACCCGCCCGTGTCGCACACGAGATAGTGCCGGTTCGTCAGCCGCCCAGGGATCACACGAACATCCGTCTGCGGCTCCGGGGCACCGTCCAGCATGCCGAGGACCTTCATCACATTAAGCACGCCCGCGCGTGCCGACGGTTCCTCCCACACGTAGCCCCCCGAGAGCTCGACCGTGAGGGCAGGCTTGCCGGCGTTGATCGCAGCGTCCTGCAGAGTGCCGGCGACACCCAGCTGGCCGACGGGGCCCACCGAGAAGCTCGTCAGGCTCCCGGCTTGCGGGGCTTCTGGCCCATCTCGTACGCGACCGCACTCGGCCGGGAGGCGGAATGCCGCCGCCCCCGCGGCCGCGCGCGGATCGAAGCCAGCATCTCGCGCACCAGCTTGGCGTGGTTCAACGGATGCCACACGTGGCCGTCGAGCGGGCGACCGTATGTGAACGAGCCAGCGTAGTAAGGCGCCTCTGTGTTCTCGAGGCACTCCTCAAGCGCATAGACCCCGAGATTGAGGAAGTAATCGTCCATATCGGCGCAGAACACGTGGATCTTCCCGACGAGATCCGGTCCGATCTCCGGCCAGTGTTCCTCGATGTAGCTGCGCAGGTCGTATCCGTTGTCGCGCCAATACTCGGCGACAACGTGGTCAATCTCGCCAGTCCGCTGGTCCCACAGGGGGCGGGGATACCCATCGTCGCCCACCGGCCCGAATGTGGCGTACCACACGTCGAGTTGCTCGCCCGATCGGCAATGCGTGCCCGACGCCGCCTCGAGCTGGCTCATTTGTCGGAGCGTGAGCTCGGGCTGGCCATCGGGGGAGCGGTAGAACACCCGCTCAGGAATAAGCCATTCCCGGTTGGGCGCCTGGTAGGCGTTCGGATCATCGTAGATGTTGACGAGGCCGTATCGCCGGAAGTCAACGGAATCGGGCGCGAACGCCCACGCGCCGCCGAAGAAGTCCGGGTGATAGACCTGCAGGCCGAGCGAGACCCAGCCACCGGTCGAGCCGCCGGTGAGAAGGCGAAGCCGGGGCTCCCGCGCGATTCGGAACGTCTCCTCAAGCGTGGGGATCAGCTCGGCCATGATCGCATCGCCGTACGGGCCGACGTTCGCCGAGTTCACGCAGTACGAGCTGTCGAAGTACGGGGTCGGGTGGAGCATCGTGACGATGACGGCCCGGGGAAAGTCATCCGACGTCCAAGCCTTGTAAAACTCATGTCCGTTCTCGAGGCCTCGGAGCTCGCGCATGTACCGCTGCTCCTCCGCCTCTTCAACCGGAGTTGGCGAGAACCCGAACGGTGCGCCGAGGTTAAAGTGCTCGTTGTTATAGATGACCGGATACCGCTCGTTGGGATGCTCGTCGTAGCCTTTCGGCAGCAGCACGACTGCTCCGAGACGGATTGGCTGGCCCCAGAACTCGCTGAGCAGACGGCTCTCGAACCTGATCCGGCGGACATATTCCGTATCGGGAGGAACTGTAACTGCCGGAAGCCGCGTCGAGAGCTTGAGCTCGACGTCGTACCCGGAATCGGGATCGAGGTGCACGCGTTCGACCGAGCTCACGACGTTGCCTGGCGACGAGTTCCAGTGCTGGCCCTCCCACTGATCTAGGTGCGCCCAGATGGTATGGCCGTCCGATCGCACAAACCGCGTGTACACGTTGAGGACGGCCTGCACGTAGTAATCCCCGGCAGGAATGTCGCGAATGCTGAGCGGCGGGTAGCCCGGCGCCGATTCATCGATGACGAATACCTGGTCAGGCTCGACCCGGTCGATGTCGACACCGAAGAACGGCGCGCTTGCCACCCAGGGACTGAAGTAGGGAACGCTCTTCTGGTACGTACCGAAAAAAGGCACGCGGTTCTTCCACGTGCCTGCCTGCCGACGCGGTTCGATACCCTGCTCCGCGCCGCCAAGTGCGCCTGGTCCAGGGGCGACGACGTATGGTCGGTCCACGCTCTTCGTGACGACCACGAACGCGCGACCCGTGATCGGGGTCGATGAGATCGAGGACGGGAACGAGAGCGAAAAGCGGGTCGTCGACCGCTTGGTCACGTTCGTCTCCTGGATTTGCGTCGTGCCGCCGGGCGAGTCCCTAGCGGATGACTACGTCGCGGATCACGCGAATGAGCGACAGGGCCGCCGAACTTGCGAGCTTCCCCTCACACCGTCCCACCAGCCGCCTCGGTCGCTCTGTTCGGCTGATGACGAGGCGTCTCCTCCGCGAAATGGCAGGCGACCGGCCACCCGCAAGTCGCGGCCCGCAGGACCGGCTCGACCTGGTCGCAGATCTCCGGGTTGCCAAGGCGGGTCCGGAGCCAGCACCGGGTATGGAAGCTGCAGCCGGCGGGCGGACGATCGATACTCGGGATTTCGCCGGATAAGACGATCCGGCGGCGTCGGCTGGCGCGGCGGTTGAGGGCGGCGGAAAGGAGCGCGACCGTGTACGGGTGCGCGGGGTTGGCATACACCTCCTCCACGCTGCCCATTTCGACGATCCGTCCGAGGTACATGACCGCGACCCGGTCCGCGATGTGCCGGACGACGGCCAGATCGTGCGCGATGAACAAATAGGCGACGCCGAGCTCACCCTGCAAACGGGTCAGGAGGTTAATCACCTGTGCCTGGATCGAGACGTCGAGCGAGCTCACTGGCTCATCGCAAACGATCAAATCCGGGCGGACAGCGATCGCCCGGGCGACCCCGATCCGCTGGCGCTGCCCACCGCTGAACTCGCGCGGGTATCGGCTCGCGAAAGCCGGGTCGAGGCCGACGAGTGATAAAAGCTCGCGAACTCTCGTGGGCCGCTCGCGGGGCGAGGCGAGCCCGTGGATGGCCAAGGGCTCAGCGAGAATGTCCCCCACGGCCTGACGCGGGTCCAGGCTGCCAAAGGGATCCTGAAAGATCATCTGGAACTCACGACGCCTTCGGCGAAGATCCGATCCCACCAACTCATTCAGGACCTCCCCCTTGAAGCGGATCGTTCCAGATGTCACCGGCTGGATGCGGACGACCGCCCGTCCTATCGTTGTCTTGCCGGCGCCCGACTCGCCCACGAGTGCCATCGTGCTGCCGTGCCCGACCGTGAACGACACGTCGTCGACCGCCTTCGCCCACCCGACCCGACGGCGGAGGACGCCACGCCGCACGGGGAACCACACGCGGAGGCGCTCCACCTCGAGAAGCGGCGGCGCGGTACCTGCTGGCATCGAAGTTACCACCAATCGCTCGTCGCTCACGTCGTCTCCACCGTTTCCGCCGGTTTCACCCAACACGCAACCGTGTGCCGATGCGCCACGGGCTCGACGGGCGGATCGATCTCCGCGCACTCTTGGATCGCCCAGGCGCACCTGTCGCGGAACGGGCAACCGGTGATATCGACCGACAGATCGGGGGGCGCGCCCTCGATTGCCGCGAGATCCCGACGACGCGGACCGTCAAGGGGCGGTATAGAGCGCAACAACCCAATTGTGTACGGGTGTCGCGGAGCGCCGAGCACCTGTCTCGTCGGCCCCGTTTCCACGATCCGACCCGCGTACATGATCGCGATCCGGTCGGTCGTATCCGCGACGACTCCGAGGTCGTGGCTGATCAGGATGACCGCCATACCCAACTCGTGTCGGAGCCTGTTCAGTAAATCGAGGACCTGCGCTTGGATCGTCACGTCAAGCGCGGTGGTCGGCTCGTCGGCGACGATCAGATCCGGTCGGCACGACAGGGCCATCGCGATCATGACCCGCTGTCGCATGCCGCCGCTGAACTGGTGTGGGTAGTCGCCGAGGCGTCGTTTCGGGTTGGGGATCCCGACGAGCTCGAGCATCTCGATCGCTCGCCGACATGCTTCATCGGCTGACAGCTCGAGATGGAGACGAATCGCCTCAGTGAGCTGGCGGCCGATCGTCATGACCGGGTTGAGGCTCGAGAGCGGGTTCTGGAACACCATCGAGATCCGCCCGCCCCGCAATGCCCGGAGCTCTGTATCTTGCATTCCCACGATGTCACGACCGGCGAAGAGTATGCTCCCGCGAACCACGCGGCTTCTCCCAGCCGGGAGGAGTCCGAGCAATGCGAGCGAGCTGATTGTCTTGCCAGATCCTGACTCGCCAACCATGCCCATCGCCTCACCCTTGTCGAGCGAGTACGAGAGGCCGCGGACGGCATGGACAACACCATGACGCTGACGCAGGTCGACGGCGAGGTCACGCACGGTCAGCAGTGGGTCACCGCCTTGGAGGCTCACCATCGGCCCCGGTCCAAGGCACCGGCGCCTTGCGACTTTCGAGATCGCATGACGAACGGCCGCGTCAAGCCAGCGAGAATCACGACCTGCGTCATGCCGGTCCGCCCGATACATCGAGGGCATCGCGAAGCCCGTCGCCGAGGAGGTTGAATGAGAGGACGGCGAGAGTGATGGCGAGCCCGGGGAATATCGAGAGCCACGGCGCCTGGAGCAGGTAGGCGTTGCCCCCAGACAGGAGATTACCCCAACTCGGTTCGGGGAGCTGCACGCCGGCGCCGAGGAAGCTGAGGGCAGCCTCGGTAATGATCGCGCCGGGGATGGCGAGGGAGGCGAGCACGATGAGCGGGCCGACGATGTTCGGGAGGATGTGCCGTACGACGATCATGACCTCGCTTTGCCCGATGGTCCGGGTGGCCGTGATGTATTCGAGGTTCATCACACCGATTACGGAGCCTCGTGTGACCCGAGCGAACTGGGGAACCATGAGCAGGCCGACGATCCAGATGACGTTGATGAGGCTCGGGCCGAGCAACGCCGCGACGGCGATCGCGAGCACGATCTGGGGGAACGCGAGGATGATGTCCATAGTCCGCATCGACAACTCGTCGATCCAGCCACCCATGAAGCCTGCCGCCGTACCGATGAGGACGCCTCCGACGGTCCCGATCGCCGTTGCGGCCAGGGCGACCAGCATCGATACCCGAGCCCCGTAGATCGTGCGCGAAAGGATGTCTCGCCCGAACTGATCGGTGCCGAACACGTGGCGGAGCGTCGGACCGCTCAGGCGATGCGCAAGGTCAAACTGGCTCCACGGATATGGCTCGATGAGTGGCGCGAACAGGCCGACGCTCAGGAACAGCGCGATGCCGGCGGTTCCAACGAGGGCAAGGCGATTGCGGCGGAGGCGGCCGAGCCATCCGTCGTCGGCCCATTCGAGCACGGCGTTCTCGGAGACCGCCACAGAGAGCGTCTGGTCGACGTTTGTGGAATGGTCACTCATAGCGAACGCGAGGATCGAGCACTCCGTACAGAAGATCGACGGCGAGATTCGCGAGCACGACCAGCACTGCCACGAAGAGAACGGTCCCGAGGATCATCGGGTAGTCACGTGCCGCGACGGCGCCTACCATGAGCAGCCCGAGCCCCGGGAGCGAGAAGACCGTCTCGGTAAGGACCGCTCCGGAGAGGAGGACCCCGACCTGGAGCCCGACGACCGTCACGAGCGGGATGAGTGAGTTCCCGAGCGCATGGCGGTAGTTCACGGCGAACGTCGAGAGCCCCTTCGCTTGTGCCGTTCGGATGTAATCCTCGCCGAGCACCTCCAGCATCGCGGCGCGGGTAAATCGGACGACGACCCCCGCGAACGAGGCGCCGAGTGTGACCGATGGGAGGACGAGCGCGATTGGGCCGTACTCGCTCACCGATCCACCTGGCGGGAAGACCGGGATACCAATCGCAAAGGCGAGAATGAGCAGGAACCCGAGCCAGAACACCGGGATCGATACATCGATGATCGAAAACAGGCGACCACCATTGTCGATGATCCCGTCGCGCCGAGTCGCCGACACGACCCCGAGCGGCACGCCAATGACGAGCGACAAGAGGATGCTCGCGACGGTTAGCGCGAGTGTGGTGGGGAATCGCTGCGCGATGAGTTCGGTGACCGGCGCGTGAGCGTACAGTGAGGTCCCGAGATCCAGGCGCACGACGCGGTTGAGCCACAGAGCGTACTGGACGGGGAGCGGGGCGTTGAGGCCGAGACTGCTTCGCAACCGCGCGGCAGTCTCGGCCGTCGCATGTATCCCGAGCTGGACCGTGACCGGGTCGCCGGGCGCGAGATGGATGAGAAGGAAGACCAGGATCGACAACCCGAGCAGCACAGGAACCACAAGGAGGACCCGCCTCGCGGTATACCGCCACATCCGTCAGCGTCCCGGGTGCCTCACGCCGCTCGGGCTGCCCTCCTGCCTACTTCCCGTCGTTCACCCATACGTACTGGAGCGGGTACTCGAACGCCGTGAGTACATGGAAGTCCTGTACACGGTTCCGATATGCCATGACGTTGTTCTGCCATGGCAGACGCACAGTCAGGGCGTCCTTGTCGACCTGGGTAGAGATCTGCGAGAAGAGCGCCTTCGCCTTCGTCTTGTCGGTCTCTACCTTCGCCCGATCGATGAGGTTCTGCAGGGTCGAATCCTTGAGACCGCCTGGAAGATTGACACCGCCGAAGTTGATGTAGCTGCCCGTGTCGTAGGTTTGCCACACGATCGATGGGGTGTCGGCCCCGAACGTGTACCGCTCCAGCGCCGCCTGCCACGTGAGGTTGTGGGCGTCCTTCGTGTAGAACATCGGCGCGAGAAACGTCGCCTTGTCGAGGGGGGTCACCTTCACTTGGACGCCGATCTGCTGGAGCTGTTGCTGGATGAGCGTCGCCTCATCGATGAAGTCTTGATTGTTGATGATCCGCAACTCGAACGAGAGCGGGTGGTTGGCGTCGTACCCCGCCTGGGTGAGCAGCTCCTTGGCCTTGTTGGGATCGTACGTGGGGGCTGGGTACGAGGCATCGTGGCCCCAGTGGAACGGCGGCAGGAGATCCGTCATCGGATCAGCGTAGCCGTACATCGCGACTTGCCCGATCTGGTTCCGGTCGATCGCGAAGGAAAGAGCCTGGGTCACTTTGAGATTGTTGAAGGGTGCGACGCGATTATTCCAGATGATCTCAGTCATGCTGCCCGAACCGTGCTTTCCGACTGTGATGCCGGGTGCTTGCGAAAGACTCTGGAGCTCCTTGAACGGAACCTGAAAGAGGATGTCCGCGGCGCCCGCCTTGAGCTGGAGCACCTGAGCGGAAGGGTCAGGCGTCACCTTGAATCTGATCTGTTGAAGGTATGGACGCGGGCTGTCCCAGTAGTTCGGATTCCGCTGGAGCGTGAGGTGATCGCCCTTGACCCACTCCGTCACTGTGAACGGACCCGTCCCGACGACGGTCGTGTCGCAGCTCTGCCCGCACTGTGCGAGCCAGCCCTGCGGGATGATCCCCATGTCGGAGTTCAGCGACATGTACTCGAGGAAGTAGGGGTCGGGGCTCGAGAGGTCGATTTCGAACGTGTGGTCGTCGATGACCTTCGTGTCCTTGATCGGTCCCTCCGCGCCGTTAAAGTCGGAATCCTTGCCGAACGCGACTTGGTCGTACGTGTACTTCGCATCGGCCGCCGTAAACGGCGCTCCGTTACTGAACTTCACCCCCCGGCGAAGATGGAAGATGAACGTCGTCGAGTTCGGCGTATTCCAGCTCGTCGCGAGACAGGGCACGATGCCCCCGTCCCGACCGCTGCACACGAGCCGGTCGCGAATGAGCTCGGACACGTAGTTATCGGCGATACCGCCATCCTTCAGCGGGTTGATCGTACCCGGGTCGCCGACGATGGCGATGTTGATCGAGCCTCCCGACCGTGGGGAGCCCGCAGCGCTGGACGATGCGGGGTCGCCGGCCGCGACAACGAAGGCGAGAACGGCCGCCAATCCGGCCAGTTGCCAGGGACGAAGCTGGGAACTTGTGGACATCGGACGCCTCCTCCTGTTCACCAAATCTGCCAATTAGACCCTGTGCCGAAAGAGTGATCGCCAGGCGGCACGCGCCGCACCGCACCGACCGGTCGAAGGCATGCTCAATCGATGCTCCAGCCGCCATCGACAACCAGCGTGGAACCAGTCACAAAGCTGCCTCCGGGGCCAGCCAGATAGACGGCGGCTGGGGCGATCTCCTCGGGCTGCGCGAGCCGTTTGAGCGGCGTGCCGTCGATCCTTCGCTGGCGGTCCGCAGGATCGCGCAGCGACTTCTCGGTCATCGGCGTGATGACCACCCCCGGACAGATTGAGTTCACGTTAATGTTCCGGGGGGCACAGTCAAGCGCCATTGCGCGCGTGAGCATCACGACGGCGCCCTTCGACGCGCAGTAGGCGGCGCGGCCTGGAGAGGCCACCAGCCCGGCGACCGATGCGACGTTAATGATGCGACCGCCCCCACGCGCCGCCATATGGGGGATGACGGCTCGCGAGCATAGGAAGACGCTCTTGACGTTGACCGACATCACACGGTCCCACTCCTCCTCTGCGAGTTCCTCGACCGAGCCGAGGACGCCGATCCCGGCGTTGTTCACCAGTACGTCGATCCGGCCGAACGTCTTCACCACCTCCTCAACCGCCTGATGGACCCCCCCGCTCACGGTCACATCGATCTCGTAGGCACGTGCCCGCTGTCCTGAGCGCTCGATCTCCGACGCGACGGCGGCACCGTTCCGAGTGTTACGATCGAAGATCGCAATGGCGCAACGGTCGGCTGCGAGCGCAAGCGCGATGGCTCGACCGATTCCCGATCCCCCGCCAGTCACGATCGCGACTCTGCTGTCCTCTTGTGTCATGACCTTTCCTGCGAGCATCCCGCTCGGCTTGTTCAATCGACCGGCGGATGAATTGGCGCCACGAACACGACGACGTCGCCGCTGGCTGCGGCATGGTTGCCGTGGCGCGGATACGCGAGGACGTACCCGTCGGTCGGGCTCGCGATTTCTTCCACCGTATCCCCCCCGGATCCCGGATCAGCGAGACGATCTGACCTTCCGTCACCCAGCCCCGACCGGTGCCTGCGGGTGCACGAAGCCGCCACGGTCAGGGGTGACCCGCAGCGGCGGATTCGAGGAGCGGCTGGTCGGATTGCTCGCCGACATGGCGCTCGCTCAGGGCAAGCCGACGCTGACCGTCGAGCATGCAGCCGATCCTCGATGTCGTGGTATGTACTCGTGCGGAGGGCTAAGGGATTCTGAATCGGGATGGCGATGAGCCGTCCGGCAAGGGCCGACGCGTCCACTCGCTCGCGCATGATCTGGCGGATGACCTCCGCGCCAGATGGTTCGCCGCCGTAAAAGAGCACCCCCCATGTAGACGGTCGGACCTTGACTCGCACCGTTCATGACAAGCACCGACAACGCGAGTTCCGTCCCATCCTGCTGGTACCCAACTACCGTTCGACCGCGGGCCGATTGGCCGGGCGGACATGAAATATGGGCGACGCGAAGGTCGTCGGTCATTTCACACGACTCTATTTGAAATGGGCGCAGCGTTGCCCGCCGCCTGCGACAGCGCAGGAGGCTTCACGAGGGCGCCCTTGTGGAGCACGGGCGGGACTCGATCGATCGCCATCTGGTTCTCCACTTGGAAGAGGTCAAAGCGTTGGATCGGCTCGAGCACCGTGTTTGTGATTGCACACTCAATGTACAATAAACCGGAGAGCTGGGTCAAGGGTCAAGATCCACGGAGGGCTTGCTCACGTCGTGCATCCACAGCGGATTCTTCGGTACGGGTGAGGTCGGCGGAGCCCAAGCCGAAGCCGTGAGTGTGCCCCAAGGCGGAAGGAACACTCGTCGCCCTGCCGCGGGGTGTAGAGGACGCGTTGCCGCCGTCGCCGCTCACGCTTTCGGACGTGATGGGGACGGGCCATCACGCCACCTTCGCGGATCATCCTCCTGGGCCGCCATCCCGGCCGAATCGCACTCGCAAAGCGTTCGACCGCCCCGGAGATCCTCAGGAGGAAACGCTGCGCGCGTCGCGGCCGGCATTCTACAATAACGTATCGGTCGGCGGCGACCGCAGGCATCGATGGTACGACAGGGGTTTGCGTGGCATGGGTCTCGTCGGCTGCTTGACAGTGTTTTTGGCACGGATGTATGCTCTGCCTCGGCTGATAGTTTCTGACGAGTAGCTCGGGGGGGCCGCAAGGGGAAGAAGACGCTGAGGCATTCTTACGAGCGAGCGATCCGTTCCCTAGCGCTCCTTCGCGAGTATCCTGTTAGATGCCCTCTAGCTGCACGGCTTCCCGGTGCTCTGGTGGAGGATGGTGCGTGAGCAACGTCCTAAAGCTAGCACTAGTTGGGTGTGGCTACATTGCACAAGCTGAACACGTGCCGGCGCTGCTTGGGCTTCAGCCCGAGATTTCCGTGATCGCCGCCATAGACACAGTCCCGGAACGAGCAACTGCTGTTGCTGCTGCCTTTCACGCACCGGTCTTTTCTTCCCTGAAGGCAGCCCTCGACGCAGTTCACTTCGATGCGGTCATCCTTTGCACTCCTGCCCCATCACATGTGCACTTGATTGCCGAAGCTGCAGCAACGGGAAAGGCGATCCTCGTTGAGAAACCGATTGCCTACAATTTGCATGAGGCAAGGCAGGCAATTGCTACCGTGGATGACAAGGGCGTCAAGTGCATGGTTGCATACCATCGCCGCTACGATAACGATTGTTTGCACGTCAAGAAACTGATCGATGATGGAGCGATAGGTCGTGTTCGTGCCGTTGTTAGTTCGTGTCGACTCGCTTTTCCGCCCCATTACCGCACTTATAGTGAGACAGGAAGCCCCCGTGCTGAGCGGGGGCCACACGATCTTCCGTCCGATTGGTTGACGGAGAATAGCATTCATCACATCAACTTGTTGCGCTTTTGGCTGGGTGATATCGTGCGGGTTCATAGTGCTGTATATCGAGACGTCGACCACAACCTGGGGACGGTCATCCTGGAACTTACCGATGGGGTTCTGGCAACTCACCATCAATTGCGCGGAATGGAGTGTGGGGAGGAAATTACAGTATACGGAACTCAGGGTAATCTGCGAGTTGAACTCTGGTATCCCCACCGGCCCTATCGATACCCGCGCACGACGCTATTTACGCTGCAGCCTCCTGGTTGGCAGGAACTAGCGATACCTCGTGACAGCCCCTACACCAATGAAATTGCGCAGTTTGCGAGGTATGTTCGTGGCGAGGCTCCAATGTGGTCCGGTCTTGCCGACTCCTATCGCGATTTGGAAGTGCTGCAGGACATTCTTACAAGCGCAGTATACATCGTGCCCAGACTGGAAGGCGAAGATCGTCATGAAGTCCCGGCCTTTTGAACGTACATATCGCTGATGGAACAGGCCTGGAGGGAGCCTTCTTGGGGCCCGGCCAGAAGCGCATAACATGAGGCATCGCTGGAACTCACTGACATCCGAAAGGTGTATGGTAAGACACTGGGAGTCGGGCCCATTCCTTTGCTGTCGATCAGGGTGAATTTGTTTCTTTGTTGGGGCTTAGCTGTAGGTTGACCGGTCATCCGTGACACACCGACTGGAGTTTTTCCCGGAGCCGTTCGTAGGGCGTTTGCCCCTGGAGGCCGCCATGGGGTCGTTCGTAGTTGTAGAATCGCTCCCACTCTTGGAGGTCAATGACCCCGCATAACGCGAGTCCTTCGGCGAGCCCCTTCTAGCATTAAGCAGAGACGACGCTCATCAGTGCTCAGCTCCGTTAACTGTCAACAATCGACTATAGACGAGAACATTGGCAGCTGACCAGACAGATTCCTGCCTTGGCAATGTGACAACCTTGCCAAGGTACATCACGACCACGCGGGCGCTCAAGTCCGCACTTAGCCAGGCCCGGCGGAGACTTGAACATATCAAGGAGGCCATTGCCCAGGGCATAATTCCCCCACGACCAAGGCCCTGCTGCAATTTCCAGAAACCGACGGGGCTACGGCCACGGGGTTTTTCGGAAATGCAAAAATCCCCCTCCCGACACCACTCGAATCGCAAGAAAGGTCCAGAATCCCTGCAAATTGCCACGAAGTTCTGCCACTATGCGGCCTCCGTGCCGGCACAGGATGACTTCCCGGATCAACGTGGCCGAGATGCACCTGGCGCGGGCGTTGTCTCGGTTTAGGACCTGCTTCAGTTCGCGTAGCATAGCGTTCGACCGTTACAGGGAGAGCTGCCACCGCTGGCTTGGCTGGAGCCTGAAGCGCAGCCTCCAATTCCGCCACCCGTTCCTCGGTCTCTCTATGAAGGTCGTTGAACCAGGTTATCCTGGGGGCCGCCGGCCGAATATCAGGTACCTATGTATCGGGGTACGGGTGCATAGGTTCGCCATGAACCACGGCAGTCGCAACAATATTCTGTCCCGCCTCGCCAGCGAAGACCGCGGTCGTATTGCCTAATAAGTGCAGAGAAAATTGGTTAACCATCTGACATTGCTACGCTTTTTAACAGCGGAATCCCGCGAGAACCGGATTCGCCCGCCGGGAGGTTCCCGGGGGTCACGACGCGGGCTGCTCTTCCATGGGGACGGGCGGCGTCCACCGCAACTGCGGGACGCGGATTAGCAGGCCGCAGGTAGCGGCGACGAAGGCCAGGCCGCAGATCGCGAGCGTAACCTCCGAACCGATCCAGTCCGCCATCGCGCTAAGCAGCAGGTTGAAGATGCCCATCACCCCACCGGTGAAGAAATACACAAACGCGGCGACCCTGCCGCGCATCGCGTCGACGGACATGGTCTGTGATCGGTTATCGATCAGGATCATGAACAACGCCTGCGTGGCCCCGGCCGCGGTCGCCATCGCCACGGCGACCGCCAAGGTGCGACTAAGCCCGAGCGCGACCAGCGTGATCCCGCTCAGGAGCGCGGTCGCCACGAGGTAACGACGCTCGTTGACCCGCTGCGCCCGCCAGGCGAGGAAGAGCGGGCCGACCACGGCGCCCAGGCCGACCGCCGTCATCAAGGTACCGAACGTGGCGTCGTTGCCGTGGAGCACCATGGTCGCGAGGCTCGGCAATACCCCCATGAACGCCATCGTCAGCGCGCAATGGGCGCCGACGAACAGGGTGAGGATGCCCAGCATGCGCTCGCGCGACACGTAGGCAACGGCCGTCCGGATCTCGTCCACGACGCTCTCACGGGTCTCGGGCCGCGCCGGTACCGGCACCTCCACGCGGGCGATGAGGACCGCGGTGAGCGCGTACATGATCGTGCAGACGCCAAGGGCAGCCACTGGTCCGTACCGGACCAGCACGCCGGTCGTCAGCACCGGACCCGCAAACTGAGCCCCCTGCACCGGGATCCGCATCAGCGAGAAGGCGTTGAGCCGCTGCGCGGGGCGGACGATCACGGGCACCAGGGACACGCGCGCGGGCTGCTCGAGCGCCATGCCGACACCGCAAGAAGCGGCCAGTAGCAGTACAAGTTTCATGTCGAATCCTCGCGCGGCCCCGGCGACCGCGGCAACGATGGTGGCGCCGGCGCCGATGGCCGCGCCCAACCAGATGAGCCGTCGCCGGTCGACCCGATCGGCAAGCACGCCTGCGACCGGCCCCACGACGAGCGCTGGGGAGAACGCGAGGAACGACACGAGTCCGGGGCCGACCGGGGACCGCGTCAACTGAAAGGCCAGCCAACTGGCGACGAGCATGACGGCATACCGACCGGAGTTGCTGGCGAGCGTGGCGTTCCACAGCCACAGGTAAGGCGCGTCGGCCATCGCTCCGAACACGGAGGGGGAGTTGCGCACGTCAGTGCTCCCCGCCGGTTCCGTTGCCCGAGACCGCGGCAACGGTGGTCACGGTCGGTGTGCCGGCCGGCCGCGTCAGTTGATGCCACCGGAGCACGGCAGCTGCCGAACATGCGCCGATGGCGCCTGCAATTGCTAGTTCGGTCGGGGCGCTGCACAGTTCCGGCGCACCGACCGGAGGCAATCCGCCCGTGACGAGCACGTACATGGACATGACGCGGCCGCGTATGTGCTCGGGACCGGCGATCTGCAGCATTGTGTTGACCGTGAACGTGATCATGCTCACCCCGGCAACCGCGAACACCGCGACCGCAAGGCCAAACTGACGGGCGCCAGCGAGGAGCAGGTCCATAGTGCCGAGGAGCGCCGCGCCACTGTACATCATCGTCGGGTGCGATCAAGTGGCCCATCGACGCAATGAACAGCGCGCCATCCACCATAGGGTACCGTGCTTGGCGGCAAAGTACCTGCTGGCGCCGGCAGCACACGGTTCCCTGCGGCTCGGCCATGGCGCTGCCGTAAGAACTAACGCCCCTGTTCGGCAGGGACCATACGGGTGGCATGGAAAACCTTCGCCCCAAAGCAACACAAGAACCACCGAATACTAATTTAAATTTAGGTGGAGCATGATGGGTGACCCGACTGAGCCAGGAGTAAAACCCTCAAGTTCGATGGACCGTGATTACCAAAAAGACGGCGGAACAGATCGAAACGAGGACGTGCATGCTAGACCTTTGCTGAACTTCGCCGGCGGCATCATCAGGCACACCGAGAGCTTGAGAACATTAAGAGAGCCATCAGACATGGGATTGAGGCTCCTACAACTCTGGCGATGTTGAGGGAAACCGAAAAGGAAATGAGTTAGGATCAAAAGGTGTGTAAATTCAAGCGGCGTACCCTTTCCAAGGGATCACACACCGGAACCTCCCTGGCCGGGGAGGGGAAAGGAGTACGCCGATGCCAGGGTACCATACAC
>Ga0209580_10000371_pt1 | contig 25813 bp, 20 predicted proteins | sample Coa_R1_5_FD_187153 | JGI IMG/M metagenome (GOLD analysis project Ga0209580, IMG submission 187153) | Surface soil microbial communities from Centralia Pennsylvania, which are recovering from an underground coalmine fire - Coalmine... | ecosystem: Environmental > Terrestrial > Soil >... | reverse complement strand
ACGTCCCGAAGGACGTCGATGAGCCGCTGGTTGACGTGCCGCGGGTGGGGACTGACAAAGCGCACACGCCAGACCCCGGGCACCGCGCTCACCCGCCGGAGGAGATCGGCGAAGTCGCAAGCCGGATCGTCAGGCGCTTGATAGTGATTCACGATTTGCCCGAGCAGCTGGATCTCATGACGCCCGGACTGCACCGCCGCTTCGACCTCGGCCAGGATGAGCGACACCGGCCGCATGCGCTCGTGGCCGCGTGTGTACGGCACGACGCAGAACGCACAGAACTCGTTGCAGCCTTCGATGATCGTCACCCACGCGCGGACCGGGTCGGAGGGTCGCACCATCCCCAGCGGCACGGCGACATCGTCGTGAGGCCGCACATCGACGACGGGACGCCGCGTGACCCGGGCCTCTTCGAGTCCGACAATCAGCCGGCTCAACGCCTGGGTACCCACGACGACGTCGGGCGCCACGCGCCGGGCAAGGAGCCTGTCGCCTTCCTGCTGAGCGACACAGCCGGTCACGGCAATCATCGGCCGCTCGGCCCGATCGGCGGTCGCCTGGCGAATCTCTCCGAGCCGGTTGTACAGCTTCTCCTCGGCTCGTTCTCGAACGCTGCAGGTGTTGATCACAACGACGTCCGCCGCGTCCTCGCGCTCGGTGCGCTCGTACCCGCCCGCTTCGAGCTGCGTGGAAAGCCGCTCGCCGTCATGGAAGTTCATCTGGCAGCCGAAGGTCTCGAGAAAGTACTTAGGCGCCACGGCCGGTGCCCTTCCCCTTTGCCCTCGGCACGGGTTTCGTTTTCGCTTTTAATTCGCTTTCGCCTCGCCTCGCGGCAATCATCTCTCGGGCGGACGCCAGGACCTGCGACGAAACGGACGCGCCCGCGATCATCCGGGCGATCTCGGCCTCACGGCCCGCCTCATCCAGGCGGGTGACCGTGGTCACGGTGCGGCCGCCTCGAAGCTGTTTGGCGATCTGGAAATGCGCGCTGCCCCGGGCCGCGACCTGCGCAAGATGCGTCACACAGACCACTTGATGCTGTTTCGCGAGAATCTGTAGCCGCGCGCCTACGGCATCGGCGGCAGTCCCCCCGATGCCCGCGTCGACTTCGTCGAAGATGAGCGAGCGGCCGGGCTCGCCGCGCCACGCGAGCGTCCGGAGCGCCAGCATGATGCGCGACAGTTCGCCGCCCGAGGCGATGCGCGCAAGCGGCCGCACGTCTTCACCGGGATTCGGCGACAGCAGGAATGCCACGTCGTCGACGCCATGACGCGTCCAGGTCGACGCGTCGGCCGCGCCCTCGGCCAGGCGCACCTCAACCCTCGATTGCGGCATCGCCAGATCGGCGAGCGCGGCCTCGAGCGCCGGGACGAGTCGCCGCGCGGCCTTGCGTCGAGCGGCGGACACGTCGGCCGCCGTCGTGAGAAACGCTCGGGCCGCCTCGGCGGCTCGCGCCTCGAGCGCGGCGGTTCGGTCGCTGCTGTCGTCAAGCGCGGCCACCTCGGCGGAGAAGGACTCCCGGCGCGACAGCACGTCGGACAGATCCGGACCGAACTTCCGCTTGAGGCGCTCGAGCGCGGCCAAGCGATCTTCGACTAACTGCAGGCGCTCAGGCGAGGCGTCAAGATCGCGACAATAGGTGCGGAGCCGGAACGCCAGGTCCTCGAGCTGGGCCTTGATGACGTCGCGCGTCTCGAGATGCGAACGGAATGACGGGTCGAGTTCGGCCAGGTCCGCGACTCTCTTCCACACCGCGGCGAGCTGGGCCAGGGCCGCGGTCTCGCCGTCATAGAGCGCGCCGTACGCTTCCGAGGACCAGCGCCCGAGCCGATCGGCATTCGCCAGCACGATTCGTTCGGCCGACAGCGACTCGTCTTCGCCGCTCCTCGGGTCGACACGCTCGATTTCCTGCAGTTGAAAACGCGCCCGCTCGAGCCGCGCCTGTCGATCGTGGGCGCTGAGCGCCGTTCGCTCGACGGCCGCGACGGCCGCGCGCCACTCGTCGTACCGGCCCGCCACGGCGGCGACCGCTTCGTCATGGGCGCCGAAGGCGTCGAGCAGGTCTACGTGTTCGGACTCGTCGAGCAACGCCTGATGCTCGTGCTGTCCGTGAAGATCGACCAGCGCGCCGCCGAGTTCCCGCAGCGCGCCCGTTGTCGCCAGCGCGTCATCGATGAAAGCGCGGCTTCTGCCTTGAGCGGAGACCTCGCGCCGCACGATCACCTCACGGCCGTCTGCGCGCTCGAACACGGCTTGGACCGCGCCGACCTCTTCTCCCGTCCGCACCAGATCGGCGCTCGCCCGACCGCCAACGAGAAGGTCGATGGCCTCGACGAGGACGGACTTCCCCGCTCCGGTTTCGCCCGTGAGGACGTTCAACCCGGCCTCGAATTCGATCTCCAGATGGTCGATGACCGCCAGATTGCGGATGGCGAGAAAGCGCAACATGCGTGGGCGGGAACTCCCCGGAAAGTCAATGATATCAGACCTTTGACAGGCCTTTCGCCTGCATGTTAGTCTTGGCCTGTTCGCGCTGTGTCCCAGCGGCGCATCACCACTTTCCGAAGTGGAGGGATTGTTGCGCACGCTTGGCCCCTTGGTGTTGGCTCTTCAGTCCACTGGAGCCGACACCGCCGCCGCTGCTCCACCCGTTGACATCGTCTCGTTGGTCCTGCACGCGAGTCTCGTCGTGCAGTTGGTGCTCGCCGGGTTGATTCTGTTCTCCGCGACGTCCTGGGGGATCATCGTCTTCAAGGAACTGATCCTTCGCCGCGCAGCGAAGCAGACCGCGACGTTTCTCGACGTCTTCCGGAAGAGCAATCGCTTCTCCGAAGTCCAATCCGTGTGCGCGGATCTCGCAGGGAGCCCGCTCGCTGGTCTTTTCCAGGCCGGCTACGCGGAATTGAATGCGCAGTTACGCAGTGCGGGCGGCGCTCCGAGCGGGGACAGCAAGCCGGGCGGCACGGCGCCGCGTCCTACGTTAAGGAGCCTCGAGGCCGTCGACCGCGCTCTCCTCCGGGCATCGACGACGGAGGTCGCGCGGCTGGAGCATTACGTATCGTTCCTCGCAACGACCGCGTCGATTACGCCGTACATCGGCCTCTTTGGCACGGTGTGGGGCATCATGACGTCGTTTCAAAGCATTGCGGGCGCCGGGTCCACGAGCTTGAACGTCGTCGCGCCGGGCATCGCCGAAGCCCTGGTGACCACCGCGGCGGGCCTCTTTGCGGCGATTCCTGCCGTGTATTTCTATAACGACCTGCAGAGCCAAGTGAAGAGCTTCGTCAGCCGCATGGACGACTTCTCGATGGAATTCCTGAGCATCGCGGAACGCAACTTCACGTAACGGGTGACGTGTGGCGAAACTGGAGGAGATGCAGGGGTTCAGCAGCCGCGGCGCGCGGCGCGCTCGCGGGATGCGGGTGTCGAGTTCTCTCGCCGAGATCAACGTCGTGCCCCTCGTCGACGTCATGCTCGTGCTGCTCGTGATCTTCATGGTCGCCGCGCCGCTCATGCAGCAGGGGTTTTCCGTCCAGTTGCCCCAGGCGAAGAAGGCGGCGCCGATCGACACGACGCCGATTACGGTGAGCGTGCCACTGACCTTCCACACCGATCGCCGCGTGAAGATTGGCGAGGAAACCATTCCGCTCGACGTGCTGGCCGAGCGCGTGCGTCAGGCGCTCGGAGGACAGTTGAAGCGCGAAGTGATGCTCGCCGGCGACGGGGGCGTGACGCTGCAGGACCTGACGACGGTGTTCGCCGTGCTCCGGGCGGGCGGCGTCGACACCGTCGGCATCATGACCCAGCCACCGCCGCCGAGCGGAGGGATGCCGTGACCGAGGCCGTCAGCGACATCCTGGAGATTCGCGCGCTCCGCGAGAAGGGGTTCTCTCGCGCGGTGACCGGGTCGCTGGTGATCCACCTCGTGGGCGTGGTGGCCCTGTTCTTCGCCCACCGATACGTCGTGACGCACCGCCCGCCGCAGCCCAAGATCATGACGATTTCGCTGGGCGGCTCGATCGGGCCACGCTCGACGGGCATGACCGCCGCCAGCGCGCGCCCGGTCGATCAGGTGGCGCCGCAGCCCAGGCGCGAGCCGGTGAAGACGGCCTCCTCTCAATCGAGCGTGATGACCCTGCCGGTTAAGAGCGAGCCCAAAGCGACGCCGCCGGTCGACCGGACGCTGCCAATCACGTCGATGCCCAAACCGCCGACGACGGGCGCGCAAGTCCGGCCGGGGACGTCGCTCGCCGAGACGGGCTCGACCGCCCAGGACAAAGGCCTGACGGTGGGCGGGTCCGGCGGATCAGCCGCCACGCTGGAGGTCAAGGACTTCTGCTGCCCCGACTACATCCAGACCATCCTGCAGCGCATCGAGAACAAGTGGAACAAGAACGTGCCGGGCCGCGGGTTTACCGTGCTCAAGTTCACGATCCACCGCGACGGCAACATCACTGACATCAGCACGGATTCGACCACGAACGATTTTTTTGAGAATCAATCACGCTCGGCGTTGGAGCAGGCGCGCCTGCCGCCCCTGCCGCCGGAGTTCAAGGACGACCATCTGGTGATCCACCTCCGCTTCCCCTATGGAATCCAATGATGTCTAAGGCATCGCGCATGGTCGGTCTGATGGCCGCCAGTACCCTCGTGTTCGCCGCGCCGATGCGCGCGCGCGACACGCGAATCACGAGTGATCCGTTACAGGTGCGGGGCACGCCGCAGCAGCCGACGCCGCCGACACCGCCGCAGCCACAGCAGCAAACTGACCTCACGCTCAGCCTCAGCGGGAGCGGGTCGCACCCGCGACTGGCGATTCCGGCGTTCATTGGCGCCGGCGCGGACGCGGACCTGCTCGCGGCCGCGAAGACGGTGGCAGACGTGCTGTGGGACGACATCGATTTCGAGCAGGAATTCGACCTCGTTTCGAAGGACGCCGCCTCGCGCGTGCCGGTGGCCCAAACCGTCGAGACCGAGCCGTACGACCGCTGGCAGGAGCTCGGGGCCGACGCGCTCGTCGTCGGATCGATCCAGCGCGCGCCCGCCGGATTCACGATCGATCTGAAGCTCGTCGGGGTGCGGGGCGCCGACAAGCAGCAGCAGAAGTTCGGGCAGAGCTACAAGGGCTGCGTCTTCGCCAACGCGCGTGCGTGCGCGCATTTCATCAGCGATGACATGCACCAGAAGCTTCGCGGCCTGGACGGCGTCGCCCAGACGCACCTCGCCTTCACGTCCGATCGCGACGCCCAGCGGCTCGCGGGCCGATCGATCAGCGCCCAGGGCCAGAGCAAGGAGATCTACATCAGCGACTACGACGGCGGCAACCCGTACCGCGTGACCGCCAATCAGTCCCTGAACCTCGGATCTTCGTGGGCGCCCGACGGCCGCACGCTCGCCTACACGTCATGGACCGCCGGCTATGAGGACATCTACGTCTCGAACATCTTCCAGGCGCGGGCGCCCTTCCGGCCCGCGGCCGGCGACTGGCAGAAGCAGAATCAGTTCTCGTCGTGGTCGCCTGACGGGACGAAGCTCGCCTTCGCGTCCGATCGCGACGGAGGATGGGACATCTTCGTCGTGAATCGCGACGGCACCAACCTGCACAACATCACGAACAGCCGCCGCGCCGGCATCATCAACGGCACGCCGACCTGGTCGCCGTCCGGCACGCAGATCGCCTTCACGTCGGATCGCGGCGGCAGCAACCAGATCTACATCATGGGCGCCGACGGCACGGGCCTCGACAAACTGACGTCGGATGCGTCCTCGACCGACCGGCCGACCTGGTCGCCCGCCCCGTTCAACACGATTGCCTATGCCGCGGGCCCCGGACCCGGACACGACATCGTCCTCATCGACGTCACCACCCGCAAGACGATCGTGCTCACCGACCAGATCGGCGACAACGAGAGCCCCGCGTTCGCGCCGAACGGACGACACGTCGCGTTCCGCACGTCGCGATACGGCAAGGACCAAATCGCCATCGTGAGCATCACCGGCAAGATTCAGCGGAAGGTGACCGACGCCGGCAACAACACGTCTCCGAGTTGGTCTCGAGCGCCCCGCTGACACCTTTTCCCGAGGACCCCGACCATGTCACGACATCACCTCCTCACGTTCGCTGCCGCCCTGGCCGTCACCGGGACCGTCGCGTGCGGCGGTAATCCGCCGCCGGTCGCCCACCCGGCCGCGCCGCCTCCGGACAGCTCGACGGGCACCGCGGCCACCCCGCCGGGTGGCGCGCCCGGCTCCGGCCGGGATGCCGGCACCGCACCGACCTCCACCGTCGTGCCCGCTCCCCCGCCGACGCCGACGATGTCCGCCGACGCGATCTCGGCCGATCCGTTCGTGAACGAGTCGACCGACGCCATCAACCAGCACTCGCCGTTGCAGCCCATTTTCTTCGCCTACGACAGCGACCAGCTCGACGACGCGGCCCGGCACTCTATCGAGGACGATGCCCAGGTGCTGAAGAAGTATGCGAGCTGGGTCATCACGATCGAAGGTCATTGCGACGAACGCGGCACGGCCGAGTACAATCTGGCCTTGGGCGAACGACGCGCGCTGGCCGTGAAGGCGTACCTGCAGTCCCTGGGCTTGTCCGCCGATCGGTTCCGCACGGTGAGCTACGGTAAAGAGTTCCCGTTCGATCCCGGTCACGCCGAGACGTCGTGGGCCAAGAATCGCCGGGCGCACCTGATGGTCACGTCGAAATAACGCATGGCATCCGTTCTCTTCTCGCGCTTGCGTCCCCTCGTGGCCCTCCTCGCGACGGCCACGGTCGCCGTTGGCGCCGCGACCCCCGCTCGCGCGCAGAGCCGCGAACAGCAGCAGACCCTGGCGGAGCTGCGCATCCTGCAGGAGCAGACGGCCGAACTCCAGCAGGCCGTGAACCTGCTCGTCGAGCAGATGAAGGAGCTGAAGGACTCGGTGAAGACGGTCAGCAGCCGTCTCGATTCCCAGTCCGATCAGGCGACCAAGAACAGCGCCGATATCCGCGACGTGATTACGACGCTCTCGCGAACGGTGTCCACGCTCGACCAGCGCGTCGGCGAGAACAACATCCGCGTGCAACAGGTGGAGCAGGAAATCGCCCCGATTCGACAGGGCCTCACCAAGCTCAGCGACGCGCTCGCGCAGGCCTTGCAGCAGCTGCCGGCCGGCGCCGGCGGTGCGTCAGCCGCGGGTGGCGCAACCGGCGGCACGGACCTCGCGCCGCCGACCTCACCGAACGACGCCTTCGACCAGGCCATGGGCTTCTACATGACGAGCCAGTACGACCTCGCCATCAAGGCCTTCAAGGAATACCTGCAGCAATTCCCCACGGCTCCGAACGCGTGCAAGGCCCAGTACCAGCTGGGCGAGACGCACTTCGCCCAGAACAAGTTCGCCGAAGCCGTCGCCGACTACGACGTGGTGATCAAGCAGTACAAGGGCACCGACTGCGAGCCGGACGCCTACTTCCGCCAGGGCAAGGCGTACGAACAGCTCAAGCAAGTCCCGAAAGCCGTGCTCAACTACCAGTACATCCGCAAGGCCGCGGCAGACAAACCTTCCGATGCGTGGCAGAATGACGACGCGCTTGCGCGCCAGGCGCTGAATCGCTTGAACATCAAGAGCTGAGCGGCGCGTCGAGAAGGGTCGGTCGCACGATGGGCAGCGTCAACAAAGTCATCCTGGTCGGCAACCTCGGACGCGATGCCGAGATGCGTTTCACGTCCGGTGGCACGCCGGTCGCGACCGTCAGCATGGCCACCACCGAGCGGTTCACCGACCGCGAAGGCCAGAAGAAAGAAGACACCCAGTGGCATCGCATCGTCATCTGGGGAAAGACGGCCGAGTCCCTGCACGAGTACCTGACGAAGGGCAAGCAGATCTACGTCGAGGGCAAGCTGCAGACGCGGGAATGGCAGGACAAGGAAGGCAAGACCAACAAGACGACCGAAGTCCGCGCCGACAAAATCGTCCTCCTCGGCGGGGCGGGGGCGGCGGAGATCGCGTGGGCGCCGGCAAACCCGCTCGCGATCGCTATACGGAGCCGGCGGCCGACGCGCACGCCGACAGCGGTCCGGTCGACGCCCCGAACGACGACGACATCCCGTTTTAGGTCAGTTTCCACCAGCGCGTCGGGTGACCGCTGGGTCGGGTCCGACTGGGACCGGCCCGATGGCGCCAGCGCGAGATCGCGCCGGAGGGAGCGCACCGGTCGAGCGCCACTGCCCTGTGCATGCGACGAGCGTGGCGCGATGATCCGCAGTGTGAACGGTGCGCGCACGGAGGCGCGATCACGAGGACCGGCTCCCCGGAGGACACGACCCGGCGGTCGCACGACGCGCTGGCACAGGCGCCGTCAGGCCGTCGACGTGCCCTCGCGGCCGTACCGATCCTCGAGGCGGACGACGTCATCGAGTTCCGGCGTCGACACCTCGAAGATGTCTGAGTCTTCGAGGGCGGTCATGCGATGGACCGTCTTGGGGGTAACGTGGATCGCTTCGCCGGGACGCATTTCGCGGCCGACCAGCGTGCCGTCGAGGTCCATCTCGAACAGCAGCTTCCCCGCCCACAGGTAGATCGTCTCGTCTTTGACGTTGTGATACTGCAGGCTGAGGGCGTGGCCCCGGTTGACGTGGATCACCTTGCCGACGTAGCGGTCGGTCTTCGCCCAATGAAGCTCGTACCCCCACGGCTTGTCCACGCGCGCAATCTCGCTCATTCGTCTCTCCCGGCCCCGGTGGCCTCTCCCGCAGCTCGGCGCCACGCCTCGGCCAGGGCCGCGAGCGCCACTCGGGTCTCGTCGACCGACCGCCCGCGGAGGGCCTGTCGCGCCGCGGTCGCCGCCTCGCGGCTGTCGAGTGACGCCAGCCCTCGCTTGACCACCGGAATCGCCGACGCCGTCATGCTCAGCGTTCGGAAGCCGAGGCCGATGAGCAGAGGAACATAGGTCGGATCCGCCGCCATCTCGCCGCAGACCGACAGCTCGCAGCGGCTCCGACGCCCGGCCAACGCGATCATCCGCAACAGCCGAAGCACAGCCGGCTCGCCCGGCTCGTACCGACCCGCCAGGCGCTCGTCGGTGCGGTCGATAGCCAAAGTGTACTGGATCAGATCGTTGGTCCCCACGCTGAGAAAGTCCGCGTGCTCCGCCAGATGATCGACCGTCAACGCCGCCGCAGGCACTTCGATCATGGCGCCGATAGGGACATGGAGGTCGGTACCAAGCGCTGTCCTGATGTCGTGGATGAGCCCGCGCGCGGAGCGCAGTTCTTCAGCCGACGTCACGAACGGCAGGAGAATGCGCAACTGGCCGGCGCCCGCCGCGCGAAGGAGGGCGCGAATCTGCCGGCCAAAACTCGAGTCGTGGTGCAGGCTGGCCCGAATGCCGCGGACGCCAAACCGCTCCCGATGACCACCGGCCGCGCCCCGTTCCCCCGCGTCGAATGTCCGGATCGTGACGGGTAACGGCGCCATCGCTTCGAGCAGGCCTCGGTAGACCGCATACTGGACCTCCTCGGACGGCTCGCCCGCGTCGTCAGGGTCCAAGAGGAATTCCGATCGATACAAGCCGATCCCCTCGGCGCCGACGGCGCGCACGCGCTCGACTTCGTCCGCGATTTCCAGGTTCGCTTCCAAGCGGATCCGCACGCCGTCGAGCGTCGCCGCCGGTTGGGATTTGAGGCCCTCCAGGGCCCGCCGCGCCGTGATCGCCGCCTCCGCCCGACGCCGCCATCGGACGAGCACGTCCTCGGTCGGCTCGATGAGGACCTCACCCGTGTCGCCGTCGAGGGCGACCGTCCGGCCCGGCGCGATGACCTCGGTCGCGCGTCGCAGCCCGACGACGGTCGGCACGCCGAGCGAGCGGGCGAGAATCACGGTGTGGTGTGTGGGGCTGCCGACATCGCAGACCAGGCCTCGCACGCGGTCCCAGTCCAGTTGCGCCGCCATCGAGGGCGGGAGATCGTCGGCGACCAGAATGAGCGGCGCCTCGAGGTCCTGGACGAGTTGCACCAGCGGGTCCCGGCCAGGCCTCAGGTTGCGCCGCACGCGCCCACCGACATCCGCCATGTCGCTGACACGCTCCCGCACCCAGGCATCGCCCTCGCGTGCGAGGACGGCATCGAGCTCGCCAATGGCGCGCTCGAGCGCCCAATCCGCGTTGATGCGTTCCGTGCGGACGAGATCGTCGGCCCGGGCGGCCAGCAGCGGATCGTCCAGCATGAGGATTTGCGCGGCGAACATGGCGGCCTGCGCCGGGCCGACCGTCCTCGAGACCCGCGAGGAGATCTCCTCCAGCTCCTGGCGCGTCCGCGCCCGCGCCGCGCGCAGGCGGCCACGTTCGCGGTCGACGCCGCTCGACGCGAGGCGATAACGGACGAATCGTGCGTCGCGCACCGCGACGAGGGCCCGACCGACCGCCGCTCCGCCGGCGACGCCGCGTCCGACGAGCCGGATCATGGCGCGTCGAATCCCCGCGCGATGAGGCCCACCAGCGCGTCGAGCGCGGCCTGCTCGTCCTCGCCCTCGACCGAGATGTCAACGACCGTGCCCTGCGCCGCCGCGAGAAGCAGCAGGCCCAGAATGCTCTTGCCGTCGACGGTCCGCGGCCCTCGGGTCACACGGACTTGGCTGCCGAACCGGCCCGCGAGCTGCACGAACCGGGCGGCGGCGCGCGCGTGCAAGCCGAGCGGATTGGTGATCACGGATCGGCCGGCGACCATCGGGCTAGGCGTCGGCCGCGGGCTGGTCGCGCTCGCCCCGCAGCAGATCCGACGCCACGCGAATCGCCGCGCGTCCGTGCGCGCACATGTCGCGCGCGAGGGCGATGAGATCCTGCCGATCGGTGGCCTTCGCGAGCTTGATGAGCATCGGCAGGTTCACGCCGGTCAGCACCTCGACCCGGCCGGCCTCGAGCATGGACAACCCGAGATTCGAGGGCGTGCCGCCGAACATGTCGGTGAGCACGAGCACGCCCGCGCCAGCGTCGACTTTGGCGATCGCCGTGCCGATGGCCTCGCGCGCGACCTCGACGTCGTCGTGCCACCCGATCGAGACCGCGGTGAAGCGCGGCAGGTCACCGACGATCATTTCGGCTGCGTTCAGGAGTTCCGTCGACAGCAGCCCGTGCGTTACCACGACGACCCCGACTCCGTTATGGGCAGTCACCGCGCCCTCCCTCTATGCGCTCTCGGCGATGTCGCGGTGCCGAACGCGCACTTCGACGCCCTCGAGCGTCCGCGCGCGCCGCGCGAGATTCTCCGCGATCGCCACCGATCGGTGCCGCCCGCCCGTGCACCCGATGGCGATTGTCACGTAGGCCTTGCCCTCGGCGATGTACTGGGGCAGGAGGAACGCCAGCAGCGCCCAGGTCAGCCGGAGGAACCGTTGCGCGCCCGGCGCACGCATGACGTAACGGGCGGCGCGCGGCGAGAGGCCGCTCAGCGGACGCAGCGCCTCGACGAAATGAGGATTCGGCAGGAAGCGCACGTCGAACACGAGATCTGCATCCGACGGCACGCCGTGTCGAAATCCAAAGCTCACCAGGTTGACGGAGAGGGGCGTGGGGCTCCGGCCGAACCCGACGATCTCGACGACGCGCCGGCGCAACTCGTGGACGCTCAGTCGGCTCGTCTCGAGAATGCGATCGGCCAGCCGCCGAATCGGCTCGAGCGCGCGCCGCTCCTCCCGGAGACCCTCCGCCGGGGATCGATTGCGGGCCAGGGGATGCGGCCGCCGCGTCTCGCTGAACCGCCGGACGAGCACGCGTTCCTCGGCCTCGAGGAAGAGCAGCTGGGTGCCCAGCCCCTTCCGGCGCTTGAGTCGTCGATAGATCGAGGGAAACGCCGGCAGTGCCGCGCCTTCACGCACGTCGACGCCGACGGCCGCTCGAGGCATGCGCCCCTTGCTCGCGAGTGTCAGATCGGCGAAGGTCGAGATGAGCGCGACCGGCAGGTTGTCCACGCAGAAGTACCCGGCGTCCTCGAGCGCGCGCATCGCGTGGGACTTCCCGGCACCCGAGAGCCCCGTCACGACGACGAACCGGGCGCCGCCGCCCGTGGCCGTCTCCCGTGCCGGGGGTCGGGCCTCCGGCGGTCGCCGGCGGCTCATACGATCTCGTCCTCTTCCTCGCGATCGGCGCCGGTCGACTCCGCCTCGGCCGGCTCGCGATCCGCCAGGGCCACGAGACGCCGCTCGAGCCGGTCAGCCAGGAGCCGCGCGGCGTGCCGCCCGCGGGTCCGAAGAATCTGATTGCGCGCGGCCACTTCGACGAGCATCGCGATGTTGCGCCCGGGCGCGACGGGCATCGTCACGACGGGAACGCTGACCCCGAGGATGTCCGTGGTCTCCGCGTCCAGCCCGAGGCGGTCGTATTCGCGGCCCATCTCCCACCGCTCCAGCCTGACGACCAGCTCGATGCGTTTGGAGGACCGCGTCGCCGAGACGCCGAACAGGTCGGTGACGTTCACGAGACCCAGTCCGCGGATCTCCACGTGATGGCGGGTCAATTCGGGGCACGTGCCGATGAGAATGGCCTCGCCGCGGCAGCGAATCTCGACGGTGTCGTCGGCGACGAGTCGATGGCCGCGCACGACGAGGTCGACGGCGCACTCGCTCTTGCCGATCCCGCTCTCGCCGACGATGAGCACCCCCAGGCCGAGGATGTCCATCAGCACGCCGTGCCGGGTCTCGCTCGGCGCCATCTGATCCTCGAGAAGGGTCGTCAGACGGGCGATCGCGATCGGCGTCGACAGCGCCGTCCGGAGCAGCGGCACGCCGGCGCGCTCGGCCTCGTTGGCCATCTCCGGGGGGTGTGCGAGGCCCATCGTGATGATCACGCACGGCAGATCACGGGACCACAGTCGGCGGAGGGCCTGCCGGCGATCGTCTGCCGCCATCCGCTCGAGGAAGCGCATCTCGCTCTCGCCGAAGATCAGCACGCGGCCCGACCGGAGGTATTCGTCGAACCCCGCGAGCGCGAGGCCTGTCTTCTGGATGTACGGGAGCGTGATCCGGCGTTCCAGTCCCGCCGCCCCGCCGAGCAAGTCGAGGTCCAAACCGATGGCCGAGCCGCGCGCGCCGAGCAGCGACCCGACGGTGACGCCGCCGGCCGCTCGGATCAATAGAGGACCTTTCGCTGATTGGACGTCGGGATCTTCAGCTCCTCGCGGTACTTCGCGATGGTGCGGCGCGCCAGCACCAGACCCTCGTGCTGCAGCATGTTCATGATCTTCGAATCGCTGAGCGGGCGGCGCTGGTCCTCGGCCTCGACGATGCGCTTGATTCGCTGCTTGATGGTGACCGACGAGACGTTCTCGCCGTAGGAACTGCTGATGCCGCTGTGGAAGAAGTACTTCATCTCGTACACGCCTTGCGGGGTGTGCATGTACTTGTTGTTCACGACGCGCGACACCGTCGACTCATGCATGCCGATGTCGTTCGCGACGTCCCGGAGCACCAGCGGGCGCAGATGCTCGATCCCGCGATCGAGAAACTCCTTCTGGAAGGTGATGATGCTCGTCGCCACCTTGATGATCGTCTTCTGCCGCTGATCCACGGATTTCAGGAGCCACAGGGCCGATCGGAACTTGTCCTTCACGTAAGCGCGGGTCTCGTCCGACGCTTCACCGCCTTTGTCGAGCAGACGCCGATACGTCGGGCTGATGCGAAGCTGCGGCAGTCCGTCCTCGTTGAGGACGGCGCGGTAGCCCTCCTCGGTCTTGATGATGTAGACGTCGGGGATGACGTACTGCGACTCGCTCGGGCTGAACCTCGACCCCGGCTTGGGATCGAGGTGCCGGATGAGCTCCATGTGCGCTTTGACCTCTTCCGGCTCGATGCCGAGGTGCTTGGCGAGCTCAGGAATCTTGTGATTCTGCAGGATCCGCAGGTAATCGCGGACGAGGGTTTCGACCGGCGTGCCGCCAAGCCCCAGATGGCGGATCTGGAGCAACAGACACTCCTGGAGGTCGCGGGCGGCAACGCCAATCGGATCGAAGCGCTGCACGTGCTCCAGCGCGCGTTCGACGAGGGCCGGATCCCACCCGCCGAGGGCCGCGATCTCGTCTACGGACGCCATCAGGTAGCCGTCGGTGTCGATGTTGCCAATGATCGCCGCGCCGATGTCCCGGATGTCGTCGTCGGCCGCCTGCAGGCTCAGCTGCCACATGAGGTGGTCGGCGAGCGAACTCCGCGTCGACAGCGTGTTCTCGATCGGGGGCAGCTCACGGACCTCCATCGGCTGGCGTGGCCGATAACCATCGTCCAGATACTCGCCGAAGAAGTACTCGTAGTCCGCGTCATCCCACTTGTCGCGCTCCTCGGTCTTCTTCTCCGGCACCGCCGCCTCGGTCTGCGTCTGCGCTTCAGGAGGCGGCGCCTCCTCCACCGGCACTTCTTCGAGGAGCGGGTTCTCGACGACCTCCTGGTTGAGCAACTCGGCCAGCTCGAGCGTCGACATCGGCAGCAGCTTGATCGCCTGCTGCAATGACGGCGTCAGAATCAGCTTCTGAACGAGCCGTGCGTGGAGTTTGGGCTGCATCGCCATCAGCAACTCACGTCGAGAAAACCATCTTAGTCCAGCTTGGGGTCCGCTACCTCAGTCCAGCCGGAATTCGGCGCCCAGGTAGATCCGCTTGACCTCCTCGTCGGCCGCCAGGCTGTCCGGCGTCCCGCTACGGAAGATCACCCCGCCATGGACGATGTAGGCCCGATCCGTAATCCGCAGCGTCTCACGCACGTTGTGATCGGTGACGAGCACGCCGATGCCACGGTCCCGCAGGTGGAAGATGATCTTCTGGATCTCGGAGACGGCGATCGGATCGATGCCGGCAAACGGCTCGTCGAGCAGCATGAACTTGGGCGAATTCACCAGAGCACGCGTGATCTCCACCCGGCGCCGCTCGCCCCCCGAGAGCGTGTACGCCCGGGCCTTCGCCAGGGGCGCCAGGTTGAGTTCCGCCAGGAGCACCGCCAGCCGCTCGCGACGCGTCGCCGCGTCGATCGGGAGGGTCTCGAGGATCGCCAACAGGTTCTGCTCGACCGTCAGGCCCCGGAAGATAGACGCCTCTTGTGGCAGGTAGCTGATGCCCTTCCGGGCCCGGATGTACATCGGATCGGACGTGACGTCCGCATCGTCGAGCTTCACGGTGCCCGCATCCGGGCCGACGAGTCCGACGACCATGCCGAACGTCGTCGTCTTGCCGGCGCCGTTCGGGCCGAGCAGGCCGACGATCTCACCCGACACCAATTGCAGGTTGATGTCGCGGACGACAGTGCGCGCGCCGTACGACTTCGTGAGTCCGTCGGTACGGAGCGTCGCCATTATTTGATCGGCGTCCCGCAGGGCCAGTTGGTCGACTGGACGGCATCCCCACCGGCGCTGGCGGCAGCGAAGCCGTTGCCGGCGAACGTCAGTTCCTTGGCGTTGTACCGCATGCACTGCGGCTCTGACGCGTCGGCCTTCGATTGCGGCAGGACCGCGCGCGCCGGTGCGCCCTTGAGATGGTATTGGTCGGACGCCGAGTCGTAAGTCAGGTGATCGCCCCTCCCCTCTCGTCCCGCGTCCGACGTGAGGTGCACGCCGCCGTCGGCCACCAGCCGGTCCACACTCCGGGCAGCCTGGGCGAGAATGACGTCGATCGTGCGCGCCGTGGTAGTGCCGTCAGGTCCCTTCAACTCGGCCGCGTCCGAACCGCCCACGTAGTGCGCGGTGCGCGTCGCGTCGACGTAGTCCAGTTCCTGCGCCTTCCCGTGATACACGGTGGGCGGCTCAGGTGAAGCGCCCGATCGGCCGCCCGTCGGCGGCTTCGGATCCGTCGCGAACACCGACGTGACATGACCCGTCGCGTGCAGGTTGTTGCTCGCCTGCTCCACCACGATCGTATCGCCGCGGACGTCGTTCGGGTTGGCCGTCTGGTACACCTCGGCTGGGACCGTATCCGACCCCCAATAGGTGGCCCGCTGCGCGCCGCTCTCGTACCTCATCCGGACGCTCGCCCCGAAGACGGGCTGATCGGCGTCGAAGAGTCCGGGCGAAGCTGCCTTGCCCCCGCTCGGTGGCGGGGCCGGCATGCTCTTGGTCTGCACGTTGCCCGCGGCGTCGACATCGTGCGTATCGGTCGCAAGGCGCAGCAGGTTGCCGTGGACCGTCACCGTGCCATTCACGACGACCGGCGACGCTTGCGATCCGGCAGCATCGAGCGTCAGCAGATTCTTCGCCTCCGCGTACGTCGCGTGCTCCGATTCGGCCGTGACGTCGCCGTCCCTGAAGTGCACGGCCTGTCGAAACTCGGCTTCGTCGACGGCACCCAGATCGCCGTTGAGCTTGAGGGCCAGCGCCTGCGAGGTCGCCGAACGATCCGAGGCCGGTATGGTCCCGGCGGCCGGCGTGTGCTCCTTGAACGTCACGCCGCCCGAGAACACGGAGAGCTTGAGACCCGCCGCCTCGTCGCCCGTCGAGACCATGGTCGGCGCGATGATCGTCCGGGCGGAGGGCGTGTCGGGCGTCGGCGGCAGCTGCACCGTGACGCCGCCCATGCCGTCGAGCTTCGTCAGCGTCTGGCCGTCCGTCGCCAGGTCGAGGTCAATCGAGGGCGCCGCGATCGTCTTGGCGCCGGTCGTGCTTGCCAACTGCACGTTCGCCTGTCCGCGCAGGGTCGCATGCTGGAGCGTGTGGCCATCCGGGTAGACCAGCAGGCCAATCGTGTCCGCCCCCATGTCCGGCGGGGCATTTGCCGCCCCGGGTTTGGGCGCCACCCTGGCGTGGCCGCTCATCTCGAGTTGTTTCACGCCCTTTTCGTCGTCCGTGAAGAGCAGGGTTTGCGTGTCGGCCGAGAGGATCTCTTTGTCCCGATCAAGCCGGGTCGTGCCTTCGAGGTGCACGGACTTCTGAGGCCGGGTCATCGTGATCCTCGACGCGCTCGCGTCGAGCGCGCCGCCTCCCGCCTCGTCCGCCGCGGACGCGATGTGGGCGCGATCGAGGATGGTCAGGACGCCGTTGAAGCGGTCGTAGGTCGCCCCCTGCCCTTCACCGGTCATGCGGTCGCGCGCGAACGTGACCGGCCCCGGCATCGACACGAGGCCGGTCGCGTCAGCATAGGTCGCTGACCCGCTCTGAATGACCCAGTGGTCGCTCGTCGTGACCCGCACCCGTCCCGTCAAAGCCACGGTCGCAGGACCGGCGCCCCGAGTGCCCTTCCCTTGCGTCTCGGCCTCCTCGGCCTGGATATCGAAGCTGCGATCGCCTTTCGCGCTCGTGAAGTGCGCATGTGTGAACCGGCTCCGGCCATCCGGGTATTCGGTAATCGACGCGAAGTCCATTCGGTAGTCTTCCTTGCCGTCCGTTCCCCACCGCAAGGTGTTCCCCCGACCGCCCTCGACCGTCGCCGCCGGATCGTGCTTGGCGGGTGGCGCCGCCGGAACCGTCATCGGCCGCCCCCGGAATCGCACGCCGAGGGCCACGGCGCACCCCAGCCCGACGACGGCGAAGCCGACGCGGGCCACGCCCTGCCACCTCACGCGGTCCCTCCAGCCGGCAATCGCACGTCCGCGACGCTCAACTCGGTCATCGTCTCGCCCCGGTACTCGTTACGATCGAGCGAGTAGGCCAGTTCGAGCCCCGCGCGGTTTGCCGAGAGGTAGTCGTGGCGATCGGCCGATCGCCACGCGACGGCCCGAAACGCACGTCCGTCCTGTCGTACGAGCAACGCCAGGTGCCGTTCCTTGAGGCGGCGCGGGGGTTCGAGCAGATCGACGGGCGAGGCGCGGAAGATCGGCTTCGGGTTCGAGGGTCCGTATGGGCCGAGCCGCACCAGGCCGTCGATCACGGCCGACGAGATCTCGCGTAGGCCCAGCGGCGAATCAATCCGCAGGCGCGGCACGAGATCCTCAGGGCTGAGCCGCGCGTTCGCGAACGCCGCGAGCCGGCGGCGCAACTCGCCGAGGCGGGAGGCTTCGAGCGTCGCGCCAGCCGCTTGCCGGTGGCCCCCGAACTTCAGGAAGAGATCAGCGCAGCTCTCGAGCGCCTCGAGGAGATCGAACTGCGGAATGCCGCGGCCCGACCCGTGCGCCACGCCGTCGTCGATCGAGAACACGAGCGCCGGCTTGCAATAGGTCTCCACGAGCTTCGACGCCACGATGCCGATGACGCCGCGGTGCCAGCCCTCGCCGGCCACGACCAGGATGTTCTGACCGCCGATGTCGGGATCGTGATCGACCACGCGGCGGGCCTCCGTGATGAGATCGGACTCGACCTCTTGACGCCGCGTGTTCTCGTCGGCCAGGGCCCTGGCGAGCGTCCGTGCCTGCGCCCGCGACGCCTCATCCCGCCCGCGCACCAAGAGCAAATCGAGCGCCAGGTTGGCCGATCCCATCCTCCCCGCGGCGTTCAGACGGGGCGCGAGGCCGAAGCTCACGTGGAAACCGTCCAAAGTGCGCCCGGCCAGGCCGGCGACCTCGAGCAACGCGTCGAGGCCGGCGCTGTGCGGCCCGGCCGACAGCGTGGAGAGACCGAAGCTCGCGATTACCCGGTTCTCGCCGACGAGGGGCACCACGTCGGCCAGCGTGCCTATCGCAGCGATCTTCAGGAAATGGGGCAGCACCTCGGCGCCCTTCCCTGCCGACGTGAGCAGGGCCTGGACGACCTTCAGCGCAACCCCGACGCCGGCCAGATGCTTGTCGGGATAGGAACAGTCCGTCCGCCGCGGATTGATGACGGCCAGCGCGGCGGGTAGCGCCGCGTCGGGCTCGTGGTGATCGGTGATGATCAGATCCACGCCGAGATCGCGGGCCCGCAACGCCGCCTCGGCCGCGCGGATGCCGCAATCAACCGACACCACCACGCGGGCGCCGGCCTCGTGCAGCCGTTCGATCGTCGCCGGCTGAAGGCCATACCCGTCACGCAGCCGATCGGGAACGAAGTGAGTCACCCGGCCGCCCAGGAGCTCGAGTGCACGCCGGAGGATCACGGTCGACGTGATGCCGTCGGCATCGTAGTCTCCGTGGATGACGATTGGCTCCCGCTGGGCGACCGCGGCGAGAAGCCGATCGACGGCGACGCGCATGTCGGCCAGCTGGAACGGATCATGAAGCTGCGCCAGCGTCGGCGCCAGGAACGCCCGCGCGGCGTCCGGGTCCCCGAGCCCGCGTTGGACGAGCAGGCGCGCGATGACCGGCGGCGCATCCAGCGCTTCGGCTAACGTCAGGACGCGAGCTTCGTCTGCGACGACATCCTGCCAGAGACGCCGCTGCATCACGTGCGCTCGGGCACGGCGCTGGCCGACCCGTCATCGGACGCGTCGGACCGTGTGGCATCCTCCGCGTAGGCCTGACCGAGTCGACCCATCGCGCGGAACTTCGCGTATCGCGCGTCGAGGCGCGCCGTGGACTCCAGGGCCTCGATGTCGGTCAAGTGGCGCTCGAGGGCGGCGTCGGCCAGTACCATCGTGCCCTCGGGGTCGCTGTGCGCGCCGCCCGGCGGTTCCTTCACGATCTCATCCACGAGTCCCAAGGACAGAAGATCGCTGGCCGCGAGCCTCAAGGCTTCCGCAGCCTCGACCTTCCGTTTCGCATCACGCCACAAAATCGCCGCGCACCCTTCGGGGGGAATGACGCTGTACACGGCAAACTCCTGCATCAGCACGCGGTCGCCGATGGCGAGTCCCAGCGCGCCGCCGCTGCCGCCCTCCCCGCACACCAGCACGACAATGGGCACGTCGAGGACCGTCATCTCCCGCAGGTTGAGCGCGATGGCCTCGGCCACGCCGCGCTCCTCGGATTCGATGCCAGGATAGGCGGCCGGAGTGTCCACGAAAATAATGACGGGCCGGTGAAACTTCTCCGCCAGTTTCAGCACACGCAGGGCCTTGCGATATCCCTCCGGTTTCGCGTACCCGAAATTCCGAAAGATCTTCTCCTTCGTGTCCCGGCCGCCCTTTTGGTGGCCCATGACGACAACGGGCCGGCCGTGAAAGCGCGCCAGACCTGTGACGATCGCCTTGTCGTCGGCATAGCGTCGGTCACCGGCCAGCTCGGTGAATTCGGTGAACAGGCGCTCGATGTAGTCGAGCGTGCACGGGCGCCCCGGGTGGCGGGCGACCAGCACGCGCTGCCACCGGTCGAGGTGCGCGTAGATCTCCGCCCTCAACTCCTCCGCCCGAGCTTCGAGCCGGCCGATCGCGGCCCGCCGATCCGGCGTCTGCGGCATGAGCCGCATCGCCTCGACCTCTTTCAGCAGGACGGCGACGGGTTCCTCGAAGTCGAAGGGTTCGGCAGGCACGCTTGGGCTCCTACTTCAGCACAACCGATTGGCCGCCGCAGATCGCCTCGACGTCGCGAACGAAGGGGTCGCTCGGTCGAATCCGTCGGGCCGTGCCGATGCGGACCCGGCAATGATCCGCGCCGCCGTTCAGATCGATGACGAACCGCACCGGGCGATCGCCCGCATGTCGCTCGAAAACCCCGTCCAGTTTCCTGAGGGCGTCGCGCCGCACGTCGACGCCAGACACGAGAATCTCCACCTCGCGAACCGCCTTGTCTCGCACGAGGTCGAGGAGGACGAGCTCGGCCGCGATCACCTTGCCCGATTCTTCGTCGCGCTCGTACTTACCCTTGACGAGCAGCATCGCATCGTCGGCCACCGACGCGCCGAAGCGCGCGAACGCCTCGGGATAGACGACGACTTCGACCTTGGAGGCGTCGTCTTCGAGCATGAACACGCACATCCGGTCGCCTTTCTTGGTCTTGAGCGGTCGAAGGCCCGTCACGACTCCGGCCACCGCGCAATCCGGCATGGACTGCACCAACGCGCTTGGCGTCCTCGCGCCTGCCCCGGCAATGACCCCGGCATAGCGCTGCAGCGGATGGCCGCTCATGTAGAGACCGAGGGCCTCCTTCTCGTAGGTCAGCGCCTCGGTCTCGGTCCACGGCCGCGCGGGCGTGAGCAGGGCGGCGTGGTCCCCGACGTCCTGAGCGCGATCCTCGCCGCCGAACAGCTGCGACTGCCCCTGGTCTCGATCGCGTTGATGACGGCTGCCGTGATCGAGGACCCGGTCCAAGCTCGCGAGAAGCCGGGCCCGCCACGCCAGATACTCCCCTCGCCCACCCGGCGCGAGGCCATCGAGCGCGCCAGCCTTGATGAGGCTCTCGAAGACCTTCTTGTTGACCAGCCGCAAATCGACGTGCTCGGACAGCTCGAACAACGACGAGACCCGCCCGCCCAGCGCCCGCCGCGTCTCGAGAATCGACTGAATCGCGCCTGCCCCGGCCCCCTTGATGGCCCCAAGACCGAACCGGACGCCGTCGGCCTGCACCACGAACGCCATCTCGCTTTGGTTCAGATCGGGGGGCAGGACGGGCACCCCGAGCTCACGGCACTCGGCCAGATACAACGCAATCTTGTCGGTGTTCTGTGACTCGATCGTCAGCAAGGCGGCCATGAAATGACGCGGGTAGTTCGCTTTGAGGTACGCCGTCTGGTACGCCAGAAGGGCATAAGCGGTCGAGTGCGACTTGTTGAAGCCGTACCCGGCAAAGAACTCGATGAATTCGAAGACCTTCCGCGCCTTCTTCTCCGGGATGCCTCGCGCGCGACAGCCGTTCATGAACGCCGACCGCGTGGCTTCCATCTTCGCCGCGTCCTTCTTGCCCATCGCGCGGCGCAGCTCGTCGGCCTGGCCGAGACTGAACCCCGCCAGCTCGCTCGCCAGGCGCATGACCTGCTCCTGGTACGCGATGACGCCGTAGGTCTCCTTCAGCACCGGCTCCATTTGGGGCAGGTCGTAAGGGATGTTCACCCGTCCATGCTTGCGCGCGATGTAGTCGTCGACCACGCCGCCGCGCAGCGGGCCGGGGCGATAGAGAGCGTTGAGCGCGATGAGGTCCTCGAGGCACTGGGGTTTGGCCTTGCGCAAGGTGTCGCGCATGCCCGAGCTCTCGAACTGGAATACTCCGTGCGTCTGCCCGTTCTGAAAAATCTGGTACGCCTTCGCGTCGTCGAGCGGCAGGTTCTCGAGGTCGATGACGTCGCCCGTCGTTTGCGCGATGTGTTTCACGGCGTCATCGAGCAGCGTAAGCGTGCTCAAGCCAAGGAAGTCCATCTTGAGCAGGCCAACCCGCTCGATCTCCTTCATCGCCCACTGCGTCGTGATTTCCCCGTCGTCCTTGGGGCTCCGGTAGAGCGGCACGAACTCGGTCAAAGGCCGAGGCGTGATGACGACGCCGGCGGCGTGGACCGAGGCATGACGCGTCATGCCCTCGAGCCGGCGCGCCACGGCGAGCAGGTCACGGACGCGCGGGTCATGCCCCTCGAGATCCGCCAGGGGCGGCGATTCCGCGAGCGCCAGATCGAGGGTCATCTCGAGCTGGTTCGGAATCAACTTCGCGACGCGGTCCACTTCCGAGATCGGCATCTCCATGACGCGGCCGACGTCGCGAACGACCGCCTTGGCCTTCATGGTGCCGAACGTGATGATCTGCGCGACGTTTTCACGGCCGTATTTCTCCGTGACGTACGCAATGACTTCGCCCCGGCGACGTTCGCAGAAATCGATGTCGATGTCGGGCAGCGTGATCCGCTCAGGATTGAGGAAGCGCTCGAAGTACAGATCGAAGTGCAGCGGATCGACATCGGTGATCCGCAGGCAATAGGCCACCAGACTGCCGGCCGCAGAACCGCGGCCCGGGCCGACCGGAATGCCGCGCTCGCGCGCGTGGCGGATGAAATCCCAGACGATCAGGAAGTAGCCCGCGTACTTCATCTGCGTGATCGTCCGGAGTTCGAAGGTCAGCCGGGCCTCGTACTCGGCGAGCGCGTGCCGAAGCTGGCCGTTCGCCTCCAGGCGGCGCCACTGGCGCAGCCGCGTGGCGAACCCTTCGCGGACGACTTCGTCGAAGTACGAGTCCACCGTGTGCCCGGCCGGCACCGTGAAGTTCGGCAGGTGCGCCTGCCCGCTCTCAATCGTGACGTCGCAGCGCTCGGCAATGCGCAGCGTGTTCGACAGTGCTTCCGGAAAGTCGCCAAACACCTGCCGCATCTCCGCGCCCGTCTTGAGGAAGAACTGATCGCCGTGATACTTCAGCCGTTTCTCGTCGCTGACGCTCTTCCCCGTGCCGATGCAGAGCAGAACGTCGTGCGGATGCTGATCGGTCTGTCGTAAGTAGTGCACGTCATTCGTGCACACGAGGGGCAGGCCGAGATCGCGGGCGATCGGTCCGAGCCCGACGTTCACGATACGCTGCTCGTCGATGCCCTGATACTGCATCTCGAGAAAGAAATTCCGCGGCCCGAGGATGTCGCGATACGTCGCGGCGGCCGCGAGCGCCTTCTTGGCCTGGTCGGTTCGCAACCCCGTGGCGACCTCGCCCTTGAGGCAGCTGCTCAGGCCGATCAGCCCTTTCGAGTGCCGGGCGAGCAGCCCTTTGTCGATGCGCGGCTTGTAGTAGAACCCCTCCGTGTAGCCCGACGAGACGAGCTTGATGAGATTGTGGAACCCCTCGTTCGTCTCCGCGAGCAGCACCAGGTGGTTCGCCGTTTCGCCGGGTGTGCCCGACCGATCCGTCCGATCCCCAGGCGCGACGTACACCTCGCACCCGAGGATGGGCTTGATACCTCGCTTGCGGGCCTCGTCATGGAAGATGACGGCCGAAAACAGGTTGCCGTGCTCGGTGATGGCCACTGCCGGCATGCCGAGTTCCGCCGCGCGGTCCAACACCTCGCCGATCCGGCATGCGCCATCCAGGAGGGAGAACTCCGTGTGCAGGTGAAGATGAACGAAGTCGCTCATTCCCACTCAATCGTCGATGGCGGCTTGGAGCTGATGTCGTAGACCACGCGGTTGATGCCGCGCACGGAGTTGACGATGCGCGACGAGATCGTGGCGAGCAGATCGTGCGGGAGCCGCGCCCAGTCCGCCGTCATCCCGTCACGACTTTCGACCGCGCGGATCGCCACGGTGAATTCATAGGTGCGCTCGTCGCCCATCACGCCGACGCTCTGCACCGGAAGGAGCACGGCAAAGGATTGCCACAAGCGACGGTACCATCCCGCCTGTCGAATCTCTTCGGCGACGATCGCGTCGGCACGTCGCAGCAAATCCAGCCGATCCTTCGAGACCGGGCCGAGAATCCGGACCGCAAGGCCCGGACCGGGAAACGGCTGGCGCCACACGAACTCGTCCTCGAGCCCGAGCACTTGGCCGACGCCCCGGACCTCGTCCTTGAAGAGCAGCCGGAGCGGCTCCACGAGCGTGAAAGGCACGTGCTCGGGGAGGCCTCCGACGTTGTGGTGACTCTTGATCGCCGCCGATGGCCCCACCACCGAAACGCTCTCGATGACGTCCGGATAGAGCGTGCCCTGTGCCAGGAACGTGAACGTGCCGAGCTCGGCGGCCCGCCGTGTGAACACGTCGATGAAGGTCGCACCGATGATCTTTCGCTTGCGTTCAGGATCCGAGACCCCCGCCAGCCGCCCGAGGAACAAATCGGCCGCATCGACGAAATCCACCGGCAACTGCAGGCGCCCGAATCGCGCGCGCACCTGCGCCGCTTCATCGAGCCGCAGCAGACCGTTGTCGACGAAGATGCACGTGAGGCGCGATCCGATGGCCTTGTGGATCAGCAGGGCGGCCACGGTCGAGTCGACCCCCCCGGACAGGCCACACACGACTCTCCCGTCTCCGACGGTCGCCCGAATCCGCCCAATGCTCTCGTCGACGAACGAATCGAGCGTCCAATCACCCGCGCACCCGCACACGTGAAATGCGAAGTTCCGCAGGATGTCCTGGCCTCGCTCCGTATGCGCGACCTCGGGATGAAAAAGGAGCGCGTACAACTGGCGCTCAGGCCGCTGCATGGCCGCCACAGGCGCGTTCGCGGACGTCGCGACGACGTCGAAACCCGCTGGCGCCGCGGCGACCAGATCCCCGTGGCTGGCCCACACCCGGAGAGAGCCCGGAAGGGCCTCGAAGAGCGGCGTGGGCTGCACCACCGTGACCACGGCATGCCCGTACTCGCGTTTGGGTGCCGGCTCGACCCGCCCGCCGAGCACATCGGTCATGAGCTGCATGCCGTAGCAGATGCCGAGCGTCGGCACGCCAATCGAGAGAACGGCCGGATCCACTCGGGGCGCGCCAGGCTCCGACACGCTCCTCGGTCCGCCAGACAGAATCAACCCGACCGGCTGGCGTCGCCTGATCTCCTCCGCCGACGTGTGAAACGGGAGGACCTCCGAGTAGACCGACAGCTCGCGCAGACGTCGCGCGATCAGTTGCGTGTACTGAGAGCCGAAATCGAGCACGACGATCGTCTGATGCGTCACAGTCGTTCGGCGTGGGATCAGGTCGAGGCCGGCGCCCCGCGGGAACGTCGCTATTATAAGCGTGTGCGATGGATCGGGGCCACAACATCTTGGGGTGTCCGGCTGCTCGTGAGCCTCTCACTGCCGTTCGCGCAGCAACAGCAAACGCCGCCGGTGCCGCCACCTGCTGCGCAGCAACAGCAAGCGCCGCCCGTGCCTCCAGGTGCCGCGCAGCCCGCCACTTCCCCAGCCACACCCGCTCCGGCGCCGGCCGCCGACTTGTACGACGAAGCCTGGCACGTCGCCCTTGACGTCGACAGACCGATTCACCTCGCAGCCACAACCCATGCCGCCTTCGTGGCCGGCGCTTCGTGCGTCCTCGCGCGGAGTTTGGAGGACGACCACGAGCTGTGGCGCACCGATGAGCCATACCCCGTGACCGCCCTCGCTGCCGACGACGATCACGTGGTCTTCGGCGCGAATGGCGCCTTGGTGGCGCTCGATCCCGCCGACGGCAAGATCCAATGG
>Ga0209580_10000368_pt1 | contig 25868 bp, 25 predicted proteins | sample Coa_R1_5_FD_187153 | JGI IMG/M metagenome (GOLD analysis project Ga0209580, IMG submission 187153) | Surface soil microbial communities from Centralia Pennsylvania, which are recovering from an underground coalmine fire - Coalmine... | ecosystem: Environmental > Terrestrial > Soil >... | reverse complement strand
CGCGTACCTGGTTCTGGCGGCCGGGCTGCTGGCTCTGTCGCTCTTCGGAAGGATCGGCCCGGCCGCCCGGACCGCCATGCGCGCGGGCGCCACCGCGGGGCTGCTGGTGCTCGGGGTCGTCGCCGCCTTCTCGATCGGGCTTCCGCTCATGCTCGCGGGGTTCCTCGCGGCCGGTGCCACGGTGATGGCGGTCATCTCCTCGCATCGCGCCGCCTCGCTGCTGGGCTCCGGCGCGGCGGTGCTGCTCGCTGTGGCGGTGCTGATCGCCGGCTTCGAGGCCACGGAGAGGCTGATCGTGTGCCCCGGCACCGGAACGATGGCTGGTGGCGGGACCGGCTTCGTGACCGGCTCATATCACTATGAGTGCGTCAACGGTCAGCTGAGCTTTCACTCAGGCTCGTGCCAGGGCGCCACGTCGATCGACGCGAGCGGGAACGTCACCTACAGCGGCTGCTGAACGCCGCGGCCATACCTTGGGCCGCAGGCAACAAATGAGAGCCGTTAGCAGGAAATCGCCCACTGGCGCGTTAGGTTGATCAGTTACAAACCCCGGAGGTCCTCATGTCATCTCTACGTCCTGCAAAGATCGCGGCAGCCCTGTTCCACCTGATCGGCGGCTCGCTGGCCGAGCCTGAGGAGACCGCCGGTCCGCCCTGCTCGTGCGAGAGCTGCGACCAGGCCTGGCGGCGCAACCAATCGCGGGATCGCGCCACGCCGAGGGCCAGGTTTTCTCCTCGCGGACGAGGAGTTGACCCGGGCTAGGCGATACCGCGTCGCCGGCGCGCCATAACGAATGGGCGGCTCCGGCGTTTGCGTGTCATGAGGGCGATGTTCCGGCGCTGGTTCCCCACGCTGGCGCTGACCGCACTGCTGGCGGCGGGATGCGGGTCGGCCGCCACGCCGCCGGCCGGAAACGCCGCGTCGGTCTCCCCACTGGCCGCGACTCCAGGCGTCACTCGCAGCTTGGCCCTGGTGACCCTTCGCGGCAGCGACAGCATCGTCGTACGCGATATCACGGACATCAATCACCCGACGACGGTCAGCAACTTGGGAGCGATATCCGCTCCGGTGTTTGTGAGCGCGACTGAGGTCTCAAACGCCGACACCACGGCGATGTACCGGATGCCACTTTCCGGCTCGCCGAAGACGGTTGTCGCGAAACAGGCCGGCGGGATGGGTCTTATTGCATGGAGTCCAGACGGAACGACGGCGGGCTACATGGCGGCCGACGGGCTGCACCTGATCGTGGCCGGTCGCGATCGAACCCTAGGAGAACCTCTCCCGGTACCCAACAGCGGCTACGGGTGTGAGAGCCAGGTGTGCGCAGACGCCTGGGATAGCCGGCTGGCTTTCTCGCCGGACGGCGCCTATGTCTCCCTTGTCGTCCTAAGCGGACCGGTGACCAGCTTTCGGCTGTGGTCCTCGGATGGAAGGCTCCTCACCACCCCGAGATCGCAGGGCGCGACGATGTCCGTGTGGTCCGGCCAGACGCTTTACTTCAGCGACAGCAGCGGCATCGAGGCATGGCGCGACGGCGTGTCGTCACAGTTCTTGACCGGCGTGCAGTGGGTTAGACCGAAAGCGTCACCTGCGGGCGGTGCCGTCGTTTACGAGGCACGAGACGGTTCTGGTCTGGCGCATGTCTATGTCGTCGACACAGCGACGAAGAACGTCAGGGAGTTGAAAGCGGGGCGGAGCGAGCCCGTCTACCTGACGGCACGCTACCTGTGGTACGCCGGCGAGCGAGCGTGCGTCGCGTCAGACCAGTGTGTGACAGGGCCCACGGTCGCGACGGGCAAGACGTACATCTACGACCTGCAAGACGGCACCGAGACCGAATCGATCATCACCAACGTCTACGACGTCTGGCCGCACGCGGCCTGATGAGCTAAAGCCCCGAACCGCAGGCCGGGACCCGGCCGATGAGAGGGAACCATCCGGGTTCCCTCCCATATCTCACACCCCCGATCCGCAGGCCGGATTCACTCCGGCCGTCCCTCCACGTCGCATGAGGTCGCCTGACGGTGGATGTGGAAGACCTTTTAAGCAAAGCCAGACGATATACCGGAAAGAGAGCAGGCCCGGTCGCGAAGCGACCCGGCCGATGAGAGGGAACCATCCGGGTTCCCTCTCATATCTCACACCATCCCCAGCTCCCAGCGCGCTTCCTCGGACATGCGCTCTGGGGTCCAGACGGGTTCGTAGACGATGTCGACGCCGGCGTCGGCGATGCCGGGCAGCGTGAGCAGGTGGTCGCGGACGTCGGACATCACGTCGGCGGCCATCGGGCAGCCGAGGGCGGTGAGGGTCATCTTCACGTCGACGCGCTCCGGCTTGATCGCTATGTCATAGACGAGGCCGAGGTCGACGATGTTGACCGGGATCTCGGGGTCGAAGCACTGGCGCAGGACCTCGATCACGTCCTCGGGCTTGACCGTGGAGTCCGGCGCGACCTGGGTCGTGACCGCGGGCTGCGTGCTCATGGCGTCTCCACGGGCAGGCCGGCGTCGCGCCACGCCTTGGTGCCGCCGCGGAAATTGACCACATCCTTCACGCCGAGAGCGACCGCCATCTCGGACGCGACCGCGGACCGCTCGCCCACCTGGCAGACGAAGATCGTCCTGTCGCGGAACGTGTGCGAGGTTGGGTTGGCCAGGATGGATGCGAGCACGACGTGCCGGGCGCCCGGGACGTGGCCCTTCTTCCATTCCCAGTCCTCGCGGACGTCGACCACCTCGTAGCCCTCGTCGATCAGCTTTTTGACGTCGTCCACCTTCAGGTCGCGAAACGGTGCCTCGGGGTTCGCCATCTTTAACTCCTACTCCTCATCCTCGCCGGCCAATCCATAGGCGCCCACCTTGAGCACCTTCAGGGCCAGCAGCGCGCATTTGATCCGGGCGGGCGAGATGTCGATCCCGAGCTCACCCAGCACGTCCTGCTTGGAGATCTTCTTGGCCTCCTCGAGGGGCAGGCCCTTGAGGCGCTCCGTGAGCAGGCTGGCCGACGCCTGCGAGATGGCGCAGCCGCGGCCGTGGAAGCGGATTTCTTCGATCGTCCCGTCCTTGATCCGGAAGTCCATGCCGACCACGTCGCCGCAGAGCGGGTTGTCCTCCTCGTGGCTGATGTCGGGATGGTCCAGCCGCCCGAAGTTCCTCGGGTTCTTGTAGTGGTCGAGGATGTACTCGCGGTAGAACTGATCATCGGCAGTGGCCATCAAGAAAAGATCCTTTGCGCCTCTCTGATGGAACCGACCAGCCGGTCCACTTCGTCCTTCTCCGTGTAGACGTAGAACGAGGCGCGCGCGGTGGCGGCTATGCCGAGTCGCGTCATGAGCGGCATGGCGCAGTGATGGCCCGCCCGCAGGCACACCTGGTCGCGGTCGGCGATGGTCGCGAGGTCGTGGGGATGGATGCCGTCGAGCGAGAAGGAGATCACGCCCGCCCGGCGCGAAGGCGGCGGGCCGTAGACGGTGAGGCCGTCGATCTCGCTCAACGCCTCGTAGGCGTACTCGGTGATCTCCAGCTCGTGCTGGCGGACGGCGTCCATGCCGAGGCCGTTCAGGTAGTCGACCGCGGCGCCCAGTCCGATCACCTCGGCGATCGCCTGTGTGCCGGCCTCGAACTTCCAGGGCAGGTCGTGGTACGTCGTGCCTTCGATGCGTACCGTCTTGATCATGTCGCCGCCGGCCATGAACGGGTCCATGGCCTCGAGCAGCTCGCGCCGCCCGTAAAGGATGCCGGCCCCGGTCGGGCCCAGCATCTTGTGGCCGCTGAAAGCGTAGAAGTCGCATCCGAGGGCGCGGACGTCGACCGGCTGGTGCGGGGTGCTCTGGGCGCCGTCGACCAGAACGGTGGCGCCGGCCTGCTTGGCCGCCGCGACCATCTCGCGGGCCGGGTTGATGGTGCCCAACGCGTTGCTCACGAGGTTGAAGGCGACGAGCCGGGGGCCTTGCTTCAAGAGCTCGGCGAACTGGTCCTGCAGCAGCTCGCCCTTCTCGTCGATGTCGACGTACTCGATGCGCGCCCCTTTCTCTGCGGCCAATATCTGCCACGGCACGATGTTGGAGTGGTGGTCGAGGATCGTCAGCACGATCAGGTCGCCCGACTGGATGTGCTTGCGGCCCCACGAGTACGCGACGAGGTTGATCGCCTCGGTCGTGCCGCGCGTGTAGACGATCTCCTTCGTCGAGGCGGCGTTGATCAGCCCGCGGACCTTCTCCCGCGTGGCCTCGTAGCGGATGGTCGCCTCCTCGGCGATCCGGTAGGCGGCGCGGTGGATGTTGGAGTTGAACTTCTCGAAGTACTCGAGCATCGCGCCGGTGACCTGGCGCGGCCGCTGCGAGGTGTTGGCCGAGTCGAGGTAGGCGATGCCGGTCTCGAAGATCGGGAAGTCCTTGCGGATCGCGGGGACGTCGAGCGGCTTTAAGGTCGCCACGCTCAATCGGGCACCTCGACGTAGACGTCGGACCCTTCGACGCGCACCGGGTAGGTCTTCGCCGGGATCACCGCAGGCAGCCCGGTCACCTTGCCGGTCGCGAGGTTGAAGCGCGACCCATGCTGCGGACACTCGACGTCCATGCCCCAGAGCTCGCCGTCGCTCAACGAAAACTCTTCGTGCGTGCAGACGTCGTTGATGGCGTAGAAGTTGCCGTCCTCGGCGTGGGCCAGGCAGACGGGCGTGCTTCCCGCGTCGACGCGCTTCATCGTCTCGCCGGGGATCTCTGCGGTCGAGGCGACGCGGTGGCTAGCCAATGCGCGACTCCAGCTCGCCTTCGACCAGCTTGCGCGCGTGCTCGAACGGGATGCGCTCGAGCACGTCCCCGAAAAAGCCCTGGATGAGCATCCGCTTGGCGGTCGGCTCGGGGATACCGCGGGAGCGCAGGTAGAAGAGGTGCTCCGGGTCGACCGGCCCGACGGTCGCGCCATGCGTGCACCGCACGTCGTTGTTGTCGATCTCCAGCATGGGGATCGAGGTCGCCTTGGCGTGGTCTGACAGGACCAGGTTGCGGTTGGCCTGGTAGGCGTCCGAGCGGGCGGCGCCCTTCTCGATCCGGATCAACCCCGCATAGACGGTGCGTGCGGTGTCCTGAAGCGCTCCCTTGAACAGTAGGTCGGAGCGCGTGTTGCCTACCTGGTGGTCCTGCAGCGTGTGGAAATCGAAGAACTGCTCGCCCGAGGCGAAGTAGATCGCCTTCAGCTCGGCCTCCGAGCCCTGCCCGACCAGCGAGGCCTCGACGCGCGTCTTGGAGAACTTGCCGCCCAGGGTGACGCTGAAGAGCTTCAGCTTCGCGTCCTTCTCCAGCCGCGCCCGCTGGTCGCCGAAGTGCCAAGCGTTGCGCCCCCACTTCTGCACCGACACGTAGCCGACCTCCGAGCCGTCGCCCACGAAGATCTCGGCCGAGCCGCTGCGGTAGCCCGCCTCGTCGCGGTCCTCGCCGATGTACTCGTCGAGGTAGTTGAAACGAGCGTTGCGGCCCGCGACGATCAGCGTGTGCGGCAGCACGCTGTTGCCGCCCTCATGCGATACATGTCGCCCGAGGATCGGCTGCTCGACGACGACGCCGTCGGGCACGTAGAGGAAGGTGCCGCCGGTGAAGAACGCGGCGTGCAGCGCGCTGAAGCGGTCGCGGTTGGCGTGCACGAGGGAGAAGAGGTGAGGTTCGACCAGCCCGGGATGGTCCTGGGCCGCCTGCCGCAGCGGCTCGAGGATCACGCCGGAGGGCAGTCCCGACGGGCGCTCGAGCGTCAGGCCGTCGAGATGCTCGAGCCTGGAGTACTGCGCGGGGTCGAAGCGGCTGACGTCCGTGCGGCGCCACTCCTCGTCGGTCTTGCTCGGCGCCGGAAGCGTCTCGTAGGCCGAGAGCGCCGTGCGCCGGCGGTCTCGCAGCCAGTCGGGCTCGCCCCGGAGGACGTCCAGGGTTTCGGCGGTGAAGCCCATGCTCAGCCTACCGAGCCCTCCATCTCGAGCTGGATGAGCCGGTTCAGCTCCACCGCGTACTCGAGGGGAAGCTCCTTGGTGAACGGCTCGATGAAGCCGTTGACGATCATCGTCTCGGCCTCGGCGCGCGGGATGCCGCGGCTCATCAGGTAGAAGAGCTGCTCGTCGGAGACCTTGCTCACAGTCGCCTCGTGGCCGAGGGTCACGTTCTCGGCGTCGACGTCGTTGTACGGGTACGTGTCCGAGCGCGACTCGTCGTCTAGCAGGAGCGCGTCGCACTTGACGAACGACTTGCAGTTGTTCGCCCCCGGATAGATCTTGATGTGGCCGCGGTATGAGGTCCGGCCGCCGCCCTTGGAGATCGACTTCGACGTGATGGTGGAGGTCGTGTTCGGCGCGACGTGGATCATCTTGCCGCCAGCGTCCTGGTGCTGTCCCTTGCCCGCGAACGCGACCGAGAGCACGTCGCCCTTCGCCCCCGGCTCCATCAGGTAGACCGAGGGGTACTTCATGGTGATCTGCGAGCCGAGGTTGCCGTCGACCCACTCCATGGTCGCGTCGGCGTAGGCCATCGCGCGCTTGGTCACGAGGTTGAAGACGTTGGTCGACCAGTTCTGGATCGTCGTGTAGCGGCAACGCGCGTTCTTCTTGACGATGATCTCGACCACCGCGGAGTGCAGCGAGTCGGTGGTGTAGATGGGCGCCGTACACCCTTCGATGTAGTGCACGAACGAGCCCTCGTCGCAGATGATCAGCGTCCGCTCGAACTGGCCCATGTTCTCCGCGTTGATGCGGAAGTACGCCTGCAGGGGGATCTCCACCCGCACGCCCTTGGGCACGTAGATGAACGAGCCGCCGGACCACACGGCCGTGTTCAGCGCCGCGAACTTGTTGTCCGCGGGCGGGATCACGGTGCCGAAGTACTGCTTGAAGAGCTCCGGGTAATCCCGTAGGGCCGAGTCCGTGTCGGTGAAGATCACGCCCTGCTTCGTGAGCGATTCCTGCAGCGAGTGGTACACCACCTCTGACTCGTACTGAGCCGACACGCCGGCGAGGAACTTGCGCTCCGCCTCGGGCACTCCGAGCCTGTCGTAGGTCGCCTTGATGTCAGGCGGCAGGTCCTCCCAGGTCTTCGACTGCTTGTCCGAGGCCTTGAGGTAATAGAAGATGTTCTCGAAGTCGATCACCGAGAGGTCCGCGCCCCACCTGGGCATTGGCTTCTTGCGGAAGATCTCGAGCGAGCGGAGGCGCATCTTCGTCATCCACTCGGGCTCCTTCTTCATCCACGAGATCTCCTTGACGATCTCGGGGTTCAGGCCGCGCTTGGCCTTGAAGACGTAGTCCTCGGGGACGAAGAAGCCGTACTTCTCCTTGTAATCGGAGCCGACGTCGACCTGCTTCGGTGTGATGGCCATCAGCCAACCTCCTCGGGCTTGAGGACAGCGGGCTCGTCCGCCTCGGCCCACTCCGAGTAACCGGTCTTCTCCAACCGATCGGCGACCTCGGGACCGCCCGAGAGGACGAAGTGCCCGTCGACGAGCACGTGCACGAAGTCAGGCTTGATGAACTCGAGGATCCGCGTGTAATGGGTGATGATCAGGATGCCGAGCTCGGGGCCGCGCATCTTGTTCACGGCTTCCGCCACGAACTTGATCGAGTCGATGTCCAGGCCCGAGTCTGTCTCGTCGAGGATCGCGATCTCCGGCTTGAGGATCGCCATCTGCAGGATCTCGGCGCGCTTCTTCTCGCCGCCGGAGAAACCGTCGTTGATGTAGCGAGGCAGGAACGAGTCGTCCATGTGCAGCACCTCGAGCTCGTCCTTCAACAGGGCGCGAAACTCCTTGGGCGAGATCTGCTTGGACTTGTCCTTGCCGTCGTAGCCGCGCTTGGCGTTGAGCGCCGTGCGCAGGAAGTTGGTCATCGAGATCCCGGGCACCACGACGGGGTACTGCAGCGCGAGGAACATGCCCAGGCGGGCGCGCTCGTCGGGCTCCAGCTCGAGCACGTTCTTGCCTTTGAACTGCACCGAGCCGCCGTCGACGGTGTAGCCGGGGTGGCCCATCAGGGTGTGCGAAAGCGTCGACTTGCCGGACCCGTTGGGTCCCATCACCGCGTGGACCTCGCCCTTGTTGATGGCCAGGGTCACGCCCTTGAGGATCTGGCGTCCATCGACGCTCGCGCGCAGGTCTTTGATCTCGAAATCAGCCAACTTCGTGGTCGCCCTCCTTCATCTCGTAAGTGCAGTCGTTCGCCGCCTCGGCCATCCAGGTCGAGCGCGTGACCTCGGTGCCGAGGAGACGCTCGTACATCTGCTGCTCGTTCACGCAGGGCAGCCCGGTGCGGGCGGCGACGTCCTGGATGGGGCAGTTGCAGTGGCGGATCGCGAGCCCGCCTTCGGCCAGCTCGACCACCTCGGCCATGTGGCCGTGCGCGGTGGCCAACCTCGCCAGCTCGCGGACGCGAGCGTCAAAGTCTAGACCGGCCAGTCTGGGCGCGTACTCGGCCTCCAGCCTCGCGGCGCGGCGCTCGAAGAAGTGCTTCAGCTGCGCGGCGGTCATGAAATCGACCAGCTCGCCGGTGAGCTCGCGGTGGCCATCCGGAAAGTGCTCGCCCGCGGCGGCGGTGAGCCGGTAGACGTTCTCAGGCCTGCCTCGGCCGTGGGGCACCGTGCTGAGCGTGGCCAGGCCGTCGGCCTCGAGCGATTCCAGGTGGCGCAGGGCGGCCTGCTTCGAGACCTCGAGGTGCTCCGCGACCTCGCCCAGGCTGGCGTGGCCGCGCGTCTTCAGGAAGGCGAGGATCGCCTCCCTCCTCGAGTCGACATGCATCCCCCCGGCGCCCTGCGAACCCACAAGGCCATCCTACGAGTTTTTCAACACCGGCGTTGAAATACCCCGCCCGACCTGGGTTAGCCTCCGCGAATGCGCCGGCTCTGGGCGTCAGTGGCGGTCGCCCTGTGCGCTCTCCATCCCGTGTTCGCCTCCGCCTCCGGCCCCACGTGGGAGCGGTGGAAGCCGGTCGCCGGGGTCTTCGACCTGGGCGGTCCCCGGAGCGACGGCGCGATCGTCGTCGCGGGCGCGGGTGCCCTCTACCTGATGACCCCGGCGGGAGACCTCACGCCGTACGCGGGAGGCGCGCACGGCTACCACGATGACGCCGGGTCCGAGCCTTATCTGGCGGTCTCCCCAGGCGCGCGCCTGCCCGCCTCTGGCTGCAGCTTCGCCCGAGACGACACCTACGTGCTGCGCCTCCACAAGCCGATCGGGGTCACCCGCATCAGCGCGGCCGGCGACCAGGTCTCCGCCTTCGCCGTCGTGGGCCTGCCGGCGGTCAACAGCATCGCGTTCGACACTGTCGGGGCGTTCGGCCACCGACTGGTGGTCACCGGGCCGGCAGGCGGCGGCAAGACGGCGATCGCCGCCATCGACTGCACCGGGGCGGTCGAGGTCTTGACCCGGTCGGCTCCCGTCTTCGAAGGCGGAATCGTCGTCGCGCCGGCGACCTTTGGCGCGTTCGCGGGTGGGTTGATCGCGCCGGACGAACTGAGCGGCAGGATCTACGCCATCGCCTCAGACGGGACCGTGAGCGTGGTCGCCGGCTCGGGCCTGCGCCCCGGCCCGGACGCCGGCGTCGAGTCCCTCGGTTTCGTGCCTGACGGCTTCAGCCTTGGAGGGGCGCTGTACTACTCGGACCGCAGGACAGCGGGCAGCCCCCATCCCGGGAGCGACAACGTGCTCCGGATGTCGAGCGCGGACCTGGTCGCTGCGGGCGTGAGAGACGGGGACCTGCTGGTCGCGAACGAAGGCGGCGCTCAGCTGGTCGACGTTCGTTGCGCCGCCACCTGCCAGGTCACCACCGTCGTGGCGACCGCGACCGCCGCTCACGGCGAAGGGCACCTGGTGTTCACGGTGAACCCACGACCGTCACCGACGCCCACGGCGGCGCCGGCTCCAAGCCCGAGCCCCGTCATCCCGCCGGCCAGGTCGAGCGTCCCCGTCGCGCCGTTGGTCGCGCTCGTCGGTGGGATCCTCGCGGCGCTTGCGGTCGCCGTCGTCGCGGCGAGCCGGCGGCGAACCTGATCAGAGCTCACTGGGCTTAACCTCAGCGCACGTGGGCGACGAGCTGAGCGCGCTGGGGGAGGACGAGCTGCAGGGCCGGATCGCGGAGCTGCGCGAGCGGATGCGCCCACTCGAGCGCGACCTCTCCGAGCTCCGGGGCCTGCGCGATCAGCTCCTGACCGAGCTCCGGCGTCGCGAGCGCCTCGCCCACCGGACTTCGCGGGCCGACCTCAAGGCGGCGATGAAGGAAGGTAGGTTTCCGACCGTGGCGGAGCTCGTCGCCGGCAGCGAGACCGGCGAGCTCGGCGACTACGTGTTCCACCTCAAGACGGGCGGCGAGGTTCGGCTCGGCTTTCCAGGCGCCCGCCGCCCGAGCCTGGCCTTCACCGACGGGGTGAGGGTGGCCCAGGCCAACGACCTGGCGGTCGCCGCCGAGCTGTTCGCCGCGGGCTGGGAGCTGGGCAGCCCGGGCCGCCTCGGCGTGCGCGTCCACTTCCCCGGTACGCGCCAGGAGCGGGTCGTGCCCGCAGACGAGGTTTTCACCAGGCCTGCCGAGCCGGCTCCGTAACCCCCTGGGGCCGGGCTACGTTTGGGGATGGCGGGAGCCGTAGAATCTACGCGCCCCCAAGACATGGCTCGAAACGTCCCTGAGCGGGTGAGAACGAAGGGGGGACACAGTCCTCGAGCGCGGATTCATGCCGCGTGGTCCCCGATCGGCCAGAAGATGCGCCGGACTGCGCTGCTGCGTGGCCTCGGCTTCCTGCTGGGCTTGCTGCTCCTGGTCGGGCTCGCCGGCGACGCCTACGCGCAGTCGTTCTTCGACAGCCTGCCCTCGATCCAGGGTCTCGACAGCGCCGCGTTCGCAGGCGACACGGTCATCACCGACTACACGGGCAAAGTCCAGCTCGCCGATGTCGGCAACCACGGCGACCACCGACTCGCGGTCAGGCTCAAGGACGTCAACCCCGTGATGGTCAACGCCACGGTCGCGATCGAGGACCGCGGCTTCTGGAGCAACCCCGGCTTCGACCTGGCGAGCATCGTCCGCGCGGAGTTCGACAACCTGCGCTCGGGGCACATCGTCAGCGGCGCGAGCACGATCACGCAGCAGCTGGCCAAGCAGCAGTTCCTGACCCCCGACCAGACAGTGTCCAGAAAGATCAAAGAGCTGGCCCTGGCCTACGAGCTGAGCCAGACCTACAGCAAGGACCAGATCATGGAGCTCTACCTCAACAAGAGCTTCTACGGCTCGCAGTCCTACGGCGTGGAGGCCGCGGCGGAGAGCTACTTCCACATCCCCGCCTCGCAGCTCGACCTGGCGCAGGCGGCCATGCTCGCCGGCCTGCCCCAGGCGCCGACCGAGTACAACCCGACGATCAACCCCGCGACCGCCAAGGTGCGCCAGACCGAGGTCCTGCAGGCGATGGTCCGCTCGGACTACATCACGCAGGCGGACATGGACAAGGCGGTCGCCGAGCAGCTGAACTACTACGCGCCGACCAACACGTTCAAGGCGCCGCACTTCGTCGACTACGTGCTGTCGGAGCTGCGCCAGCTCGGCTTTCAGCCGGGCGTCCAGCAGCTCAACGTCACCACGTCGCTCGACTACCGCATGCAGCAGATCGGCGAGTCCGTGGTCAACTACAACCTCGCCGCCAAGCCTGGCCGGAACTGCTACAACAGCGGCGCCCCCGACGGCTGGCCCTACCTCTCGGAGGCGGGTGCTCATTGCTGGGATCCGAACGGCCTGCTCTCGTCCGGCATGATCGCGCTGGACCCCCAGACCGGCTACATCGAGGTGATGGTCGGCTCGCCGAACTACAACGCGACGGCCGGCCAGATCAACTACACGACGATCCCCCGCAACATGGGCTCGTCGATGAAGCCGTACACGTACGCCGCGGTCTACAACGCGCGCGCCGCCACGGTGGACACCCCCGTGTACGACGGACCCAGCCCGCTCGTCTACAAGGACGCGTACAGCACGACCCTGATCTACAACTACGACCACAGGACGCACGGCGTGCTGCCTCTCAAGAAGGCGATGGGCAACTCGCTGAACATCGCCTCGACCAAGGTCGAGCTGTCGATCGGGGTGCCGTCCGTCCTGGCGTGGATGCGCAACCTCGGCGTCAATCCCCTGATCCCCGACCCCTCGCAGCCCGGTGGCTACCGCGTCGGCAACCCCGACGAGTACGGCCCGTCGCTCACCCTGGGCGGCTACCCGATCACGCTGCTCGAGCACGCCAGCGGCATGGCCACCTACGCTGACATGGGCATCTACCACACGCCGCAGGCGATCATGAAGGTCACCGACTCGCACGGCAACGTGCTCTACCAGGACCACCCCGACCAGCGCGCCCGCCAGGCGATCGACCCCGGCGTGGCCTACATCATGGCCCAGACGATGGCCGATGACCAGAACCGCTGCCTGATCTTCGGCTGCAACAGCGCGCTCCACTGGAAGGACCGGATCGTGGCGGCCAAGACCGGCACCACCGAGACCTTCAAGGACGCGGTCACGGTAGCCTTCACACCCAACATCGCGGTCGCGCTGTGGGTCGGCGACGTCCTGGACAACAAGCCTGGACACTTCATGGTCAGCGGCGCCGACGGCGTGTTCGTCGCCTCGCCCGCGGTCCACTCGTTCGTCTCGCAGGCGCTCGTCTCGGTGCCGGGCAACCGCTGGTACACGAAGCCCGCCGACGTCGTCGCGGGGCCGAACAACAGCTGGTACCTGAGCGACACGACCAACGTGCCGAAGCTGCCGGGCGACAACCCGCCGAGCCCGACGCCGACCGGCCCGGCCTACGTGATCCCACCCGACCCGGGGACGGGACCGGTGGTCGCGAGCCCGTCGCCCTGCCCGACGCCCTCCCTGCTTCCGCCCTGCGCCTGAGGGTCTCGCTGAGCCCAACGTAGAATCGCGGAGTGTCGCGATTCCGGCGGAGCGCAGAGATCCGTGGCTTCGGCGGCGGGAGCCCAGGACACGGAGGTCGCGTGATTGCCGGGAGCGCGAAACTCTAAGGTGGCTGCCGAGCTCTCAGTCGTCACCGAAACGCTGCCCAAGAGCCAGGTCGGAATGACGATCGAGGTCCCCGCCGAGGTCGTGAACGCGACCTACGAGCGCGTGCTCAACCGCCTCGTCTCGCGCGCAAAGATCGAGGGCTTCAGGCCCGGCCATGCTCCGCGCGCGCTCGTCGAGGCGCGAATCGGCCCAGCGGTGCTGCGCGAAGAGGTCGTGGAGACGATGGTGCCCGAGGTCATCCGCCAGGCGCTCGACGAGAAATCGATCGACCCCATCGACAACCCTGACGTCGAGGTGCTCGAGCTCGAGAGGGGGCGGCCGGCCCGGCTGAAGGCGACCGTCAGCGTGATGCCGGCGGTGACGCTCGCCGACGCGCGCGGCCTCGAGATCGACAGCCCTGGTGTCGAGGTCACGGACGAGATGCTCGAGCGTCGCCTCGACGACGTTCGCGAGCCGATGGCCGAGATCACGCCCGTCGAGCGCGAGGTGCGCACCAATGACATCGCGGTGATCGACGTCGAGGTCGAGGCCGACGGCCAGGTCGTTCCGTCGGAGACGCGCAAGGCGATGGAGGCGGAGGTCAAAGAGGGCGTGCTGCTGCCTGAGCTGCTCGCCGTGCTGCCCGGCACCTTCGTCGATGAGACCAAGGAGGCTCGCGTGACCTTTCCCGACAACTACAGCGAGCCGCTGCTCGCGGGCAAGGAGGCCACGATTCGCGTCACGGTGCGCGGCGTCAAGGAGAAGGTCCTGCCCGTCCTCGACGACGCCCTCGCCAAGATCCTCAGCAAGGGCACCCACGAGACCGCGGAGTCATACCGGGCGTCGGTGCGCGCGGACCTCGAGCAGGCGGCGGCGGAGATGTCGAGGCTCGAGCGCGAGCAGGCGATCGTCAGGGCACTGGTCGCAGCGTCCGAGGTCGATGTGCCCCAGACCCTGGTCGACCGCGAGCTCACGAGCCAGCTCGAGTCGCTCGAGCGAAGCCTGAATCGGCAGGGCCTGAAGCTCGACCGCTACCTCGAGTATCTCGGCAAGTCGGTGGACAGGTGGATGGGGGACGAGCGGGCGGAAGCCGAGGCAAGGTTGAAGACCGACCTGGTGCTGAGCGAGTTCGCGAAGCAGGAGCAGGTCGAGCCGTCCGATGAAGACGTGGTCAAGTTCCTGGAGGAGCAGGCGTCGAGGGACGACGAGCTCAAGGGCCAGCTGGCCGACCTCAAGAAGAGCGCCGGGGCGCGGCGCTACTTCGCCTCACGGCTGCGCCGGATCAGGGTCCTGGAGCGGCTGGTCGAGATCGCCGGCTCGCCAGCCCCCGACGGTAGTTGACGGCATCCTGCATCCTCGTGTCTAGAATGACCGTTGTGCGCGACATGAACCGGATCCACAGCTACCTCGTCCCGATGGTCGTCGAGAACACAGGCCGCGGGGAGCGGGCCTTCGACATCTACTCCCGGCTCCTCAAAGAGCGCATCGTCTTCATCGGCACGCCGGTCGACGACCAGGTCGCGAACCTGGTGGTCGCGCAGCTCCTCTTCCTCCAGTCGGAGGACCCCGAGAAGGAGATCGCCCTGTACATCAACAGCCCAGGCGGCCAGGTGACCGCGGGGCTGGCCATCTACGACACGATGCAGTACATCCGCCCGCCGGTCTCGACGATCTGCATCGGCATGGCCTACTCGATGGCCGCCGTGCTGCTGGCGGGCGGCGCGAAGGGACAGCGCTACGCGCTCCCCCACGCGAACATCCTCATCCACCAGCCGTGGGGCGGCATGCAGGGCCAGGCGTCGGACATCCAGATCCACGCCAAGGAGATCCTGCGCACCCGCGAGCAGCTGAACCAGATCCTCGCGCGGCACACGGGCCAGAAGATCGAGAAGGTCACGCTCGACACCGAGCGCGACTACTTCCTGACCTCCGAAGCGGCGAAGGAGTACGGCCTGATCGACGACATCATCCTCACGCCGACCAAGCCGCTCGACAAGGACAAGGACAGGGCCAAGGACTCCGAGAAGGAGAAAGAGAAGGAAAAGGTCGCCGCCGGATGATCTTCCGACGCAGGGGCAAGAGCGACGAGGTCAAAAGGCACAGGCCCCAGTGCTCCTTCTGCGGGAAGGCCCAGGAGAGGGGACGCCGCCTCATCGCGGGTTCGGGCGTCTACATCTGCAGCGAGTGCATAAGTCTTGCCAACGAGATTCTGTGGGGCCATAATCCCCCGGCCCCAGCTTCGTCTTGAGGGATAAGCCCAGGAACCCATGAACGAACGAGAAGACCGCCGCCGCTACACCCGCTGCAGCTTCTGCGGCAAGGGCCAGGACCAGGTCCGCAAGCTGGTCGCCGGCCCGGGAGTCTTCATCTGCGACCAGTGCATCGACCTCTGCCAGGAGGTCCTCGAGGACGACAATCGCTCGGCCGGCACGAAAAAGCAGAAGACCGGCTTCATCCCCAATCCGAAGACGATCTGCGCCGCCCTGGACCAGTACGTGATCGGCCAGGACCGCGCCAAGAAGGTGCTCTCGGTCCAGGTCTACAACCACTACAAGCGCATCTCGGCCTCCAAGTCGGTGGGCGACGTCGAGCTCACCAAGTCGAACGTGCTGCTGGTCGGGCCGACCGGCTGCGGCAAGACCTACCTGGCGCAAACGCTGGCCAAGATCCTCGACGTCCCGTTCGCGATCGCCGACGCGACGAGCCTCACCGAGGCCGGCTACGTCGGCGAGGACGTGGAGAACATCCTGCTCCGGCTGATCCAGGCCGCCGACTTCGACATCAGCCGCGCCGAGCGCGGAATCATCTACATCGACGAGATCGACAAGATCGCGCGCAAGTCGGACAACCCGTCCATCACGCGCGACGTCAGCGGCGAGGGTGTGCAGCAGGCGCTGCTCAAGATCCTCGAGGGCACCGTCGCCAACGTGCCGCCGCAGGGCGGGCGCAAGCACCCGCACCAGGATTTCATCCAGATCAACACCACCAACATCCTTTTCATCTGCGGCGGCGCATTCGACGGGCTGGAGAAGGTCGTCGAGCAGCGGATCGGCCGCCGCGCGATCGGTTTCGGCGCGCCCCACACCCAAATCGAGAAGCGGGCCGTCTCCGAGACGCTGAAGCACCTGCAGCCGCAGGACCTCCTCAAGTACGGCTTCATTCCCGAGTTCATCGGCCGGCTTCCGATCATCGTGACCCTGCACCACCTCGACCAGCAGGACATCGTGCGCATCCTCACCGAGCCGAAGAACGCGCTGGTCAAGCAGTACCAGAAGTTCTTCTCCCTGGACAACGTGGAGCTCGTGTTCCAGAAGGGTTCGCTGGACGCGATCGCCGAGCTGGCCCTGCACCGGGGGACCGGCGCCCGCGCCCTGAAGTCGATCATCGAGGAGGCGCTGCTCAACTCGATGTTCGAGATCCCGTCGCGGCCCGAGATCAAGCGCTGCCTGATCTCGGAGCGGTCCATCCGCGAGGCGCTCGAGCCGGAGTTCGAGCTGTCGGACGAGACGGACACCCCTCGCGTCGTAGGAGAGTCCGCCTAGACTTCTGGGTCGCCGGCGCCTACCATCGAGGCGCTCCGTCGGGCGTTGATCAGAGCCTTTCGGTGGGCTCATGGGAGGGGGCGATGGCGAGTCAGGTCGCGACCGCGAGCCAGGTGTTCGACCACCATGTCGGCGCGCTCTTGAAGGGTGACCTCGACGGGATGATGAGCGACTACTCGGACGACTCGATCGTGATCGCTCCCGATGGAGTCGTGAAGGGACTGGGTGCGATCCGCGCGTTCTTCGCCGGGTTCCTGGCCGGGCTGCTTAAGCCGGGGACATACGACCTCAAGGTCGACGCCCAGCACATCGAGGGCGATGTCGTCTACGTCCTCTGGCACGCGCGGTGCGCGGCGGCGGACGTGGTGTTCGCCGGCGACACTTTTCTGATCCGCGACGGGAAGATCGCGGTCCAGACGGTCGCGCCGAAGATCGAGCCGCACAGCTAGGCCCGATTCGCCGAACAGCGTCGATCGACAGCGCGGCAGGCGCTAAGATTTGGGCGTCATGAGCCGCGAAGGACGCGTATCCGTATCCGCGCCGGCTCAGTCGCGCTAACAGCGACCTTCGCGCCGGCGCCTCTGGCCTCAACCAAATGATGAAGCACGCCCAATTGCAATCGGAGATGCCGAAGGCATTCGACCCAAAGGCCATCGAGGCCGGCTGGTACGCGCGCTGGGAATCCGACGGCCTGTTCGTCGCCGACGCGAGGAGCGGCAAGCCCAGGTTCACGATGTGCTTCCCGCCTCCGAACATCACGGGCGAGCTCCACATGGGCCACGCGCTCCAGACCGCGATCTACGACCTGCTGGCTAGGTACAAGCGGATGGCCGGTTTCGAGGTGCTGTTCCTGCCCGGATACGACCACGCCGCGATCGCGACGCAGAACGTGATCGAGAAGCAGCTCGACCGCGAGGGGACGACCAAGGAAAAGCTCGGCCGCGAGGAGTTCGCCAGGCGGGTGGAGGCGTGGTACGAGTCGGTCGGCGCGACCATCATCAACCAGCTTCGGCTCATTGGCGCGTCGATGGACTGGACGCGGCTGCGCTTCACCATGGACGCGCGCTACGTGCGATCCGTGATGACGGCGTTCGTCGCCTTCTACGAGCGCGGATGGATCTACCGTGCGCCGCGCATCGTGAACTGGTGCCCGCACGACAGATCAGCCATCTCCGACCTCGAGATCCAGTGGGAGGAGCACCACGACACGCTCTACTTCATCCGCTACCCGGTGGAAGGCGGCGGCGAGGTGGTGATCGCGACGGTGCGGCCTGAGACCATGCTCGCCGACACCGGGGTCGCGGTGAACCCGTCAGACGATCGATACGGGAACCTGGTCGGCAAGACCGCCGTCCTCCCGCTGGTGGGGCGCAAGCTGCCCATCGTCGCCGACGAGGCCGTCGAGAAGAATTTCGGCACGGGCGCGCTCAAGGTCACCCCCGGACATGATCCGATGGACTACGACATCGGGCAGCGGCACTCGCTCGAGATCATCAACGGGATGCACCCCGACGGGAGCATGAGCGTGCCCGGCCTGCCCTACGACGGGATGCCCGCGCCGGAGGCTCGCAAGAGGGTCGTCGCCGACCTGAAGACGCAGGGCTTCCTCGTCAAGGAGGAGCCTTACACGCACCAGGTGGGCCACTGCGACCGCTGCCACGCGGTGATCGAGCCGCTGATCAGCGAGCAGTGGTGGCTGCGCATGGAGGTCATGCGCGACAAGGCGCTCGCCGCCTCCGCCGCCGGCAAGGTCACGTGGCACCCCGACCGCTACGAGCGCACCTACATCGACTGGCTGCGCGGACTGAAGGACTGGAACATCGGTCGGCAGCTTTGGCTCGGGCACCGCGTCCCGGTCCATTACTGCGAAAACGGCCACCAGATCGTCACCGTCGAGCCTCCGCACAGGTGCACGGAGTGCGGGAGCTCGGAGCTGACCCAGGACCCGGACGTGCTCGACACCTGGTTCTCGTCCGCGCTGTGGCCGTTCGCGACATTGGGCTGGCCGGACGAGACCGAGGACCTCGAAGCGTTCTATCCGACCAACATCAACAGCACCGCGCGAGAGATCATCAACCTCTGGGTCAGCCGGATGATCATGACCGGCCTCGAGTTCATGGGCGAGGTCCCGTTCCACGACGTCGCGATCCACTGCGTCGTGCAGGCCTCCGACGGCCGGCGCATGTCGAAATCCCTCGGCACGGGCGTCGACCCGCGCGAGCTGATGGCGAAGTACGGCTCGGATGCGCTGCGCGCGTGGGCGGCTTCGGTTGGGATGTCGAGCCAGGACGTCCGGTTCGACGAGAGCCGCGTCGAGGGCTACCGCCGCTTCTGCAACAAGCTCTGGAATGCGACGCGATTGGTGCTCGCCTCGCCCGGCACCGCCCCAGCCGAGACGGTGGGCCTGCTGGAGTCGAAAGAGCACCTCGAGGACCGCTGGATCCTTTCCCGGCTCGCGTTCGCCACCGCGGCCGTCACCGCCGGAATCGACGGGTTCAGTTTTCAGGACTCGATCGGAGCCGCGTACTCGTTCGCCTGGAACGAGCTCTGCGACTGGTACCTGGAATCGGTCAAGGAGCGGCTCCGAGACGGTGACCCGGTGGCGCAGGACGTCGCGTACTTCTGCCTCGACAACGTGCTCCGCCTGCTGCATCCCTTCATGCCGTTCGTCACCGAAGAGCTGTGGTCCCGGCTGCCTGGCCCGCGCGACTACTTGATGCGGGCGCAGTGGCCGGACCTTCGCGACCGGTTCGTCGATCCCGGCGCGGAAGAGGAGTTCCAGAAGGTGATGGAGATCGTGGACGAGGTGCGGGGCCATCGCCAGGCGGCCGGCGCGCCGCCGCGCGGCGGGACGCTGCATCTCGACCGCTCGATCAACGACACGATCGCCCGCCTGGTGGCGAGACTCGCGAGCGTGGAGCTGGTCGACGCGCTCGAGGCGAAGGGCACACCGCTCGCGGCCGTGCCTGGACGCGTGAGCTTTCCTTCGGGGGCGGGCGACGCCAGGCGCACCAGGGAGGTGGGCCGGCTCGAGGAGGACCTGGCCAGGGCGGAGGAGAAGCTGGCCAATCCGGACTTCAGGGCCAAGGCCCCGCCCGAGGTCCAGGGGAAGCTCGAGGAGCGGGCCGCCGAGCTGCGCGCCGCGATCGATAGGCTGACCGCCGGACAATAGACGGCGCTGTGCCGTCGATCGCCATAACCGGCCCGATCCTGGTTCCGCTGTTGGCCGCCGCGGTGATCACGACCTTCGGGTTCTTCCGCTTCGACCTCGGCCGCGGCGCGTCGGGGGCGGGGGCATGGGGCGCTGTCGCGGTGCTGCTCGTGCTCTGGCTATCGGTGCGCTCGACGCAGGAGCTCAACCTGGGTCCGCTCGGCTACGGGTCCTCGCTCAACCTCCGTCTCGATGCCGTGGCCTTCGCGTTCGGCCTCATGGTGTCGGTCCCGTCGGCGGTGCTGCTGACGCTCCAGCGCCGCACCTGGCAGGAGGCGGCGATCGCCATGGTCGGCCTGGCCGCGGCGATGGCCGCCGTCGAGGCCGGCGGCGTCGTGCTCACGGCGGTGGCGGGTGGAACCGCCGCCACGCTGGCGGTGCTCCTCCTGGACGCGGAGGACATCCAAGCCCCGCGTCCACGCTGGAGCGTGATGCTGGCCGCCTGGCTTGCGCTGGGCTGGGCGGGCGTCATCTTTCAGGTCCTGGGCGGCACTGCCGTGTACCCGGCGGTGCCCGTGGCCGCCGTCACCGCGCCGGTGTTCACGCTTTTTGCGGTGGCCGCGCTCATGGCTTCGGGCATGTTCCCCTGGCGGTCCTGGCCCGCTCAGCTGTGGGCGCGGCCGTCTCTGCGCGCGGCGGGAATGGCGATCGCGACGGTCTATCCGCTCGGTTTCTACCTCCTCGTCCGCGCTTACGAGGTGGGGGACGGGCGCTACCCGCGCCAGCTCTTCAACGTCCTGCTTGCGTCGCTCGGGATCCTGGTCGCGCTCGGGGCCGCCGCCCGCGCGCAGGCCGCCGCGACCCGCCGCGAGTTCCTGGGCGAGGTGATCCCCGGTTTCGGCGGCTTCGCGCTGATGACGCTCGCCCTCGGCACGCCGCTGGGCCTCGAGGCGGCTTTGATCACGCTCGCGACCGCCGCCGCGTTCGCCGCGTGCCTGCCTCTCCTGCCCGACCGGGCCGGCCCGGCCTCGCTCGTCACGATCGCGGCCGCCGTCGGCCTGCCGCCCGGGCTGGCCTTCGGCGCCCGGGTGCTCGGCATCGAATCGACCTTCGAAGCTGGTGACCTGCTCGGCCTCATCGGTCTCGCGGGCGCGGCCGGCTGGGCCCTGTGGATGGTCGGCGCCGCGCGCGCGATCGGCCTGCCTGCCGGCCGCGGTCACCCGGTCGCGGAGACGTTTCCGAAGATCGCCATGGGGATCGCGCTTCTGACCCTGGTCGCCGGACCCGCCGCGGCCGCCGTCCAAGCGGGATTGGCCGGGCCGGCGGCGGCCAACGTGCTGGGCGGTTCCGGCGCCACGCCGGGCGCAAACCTCACCACGGTCGTGACCGTGTCCACCGTGCTTCCCGCGCTGACCCTCTTCGTGCCGCTGCTCCTGATCGCGGCGATCGGCTACGGCCTCGCGGGCACCGCGCTGATCCGCGGCCAGCCCAGACCCGTGCTGTTCTCCCTTCCAGGGTCGACCTGGATGGAGAGGGCCCGCGCCGCACTGCGCGAGGCCACCATCCCCGAGCAATACCGCTCGCTGGTCAACCTGCCCGCGCTCGAGTCCGCGGTGGCCGGGGGCCGGCCGCTGCTCTGGCTCGCGGCCCTCGTCGCGCTGGCCTTCGCGGTCACGCGTTAGTGTCGCGCTAGGTGGTGATCGCCGAGGCCGCCGCGGCCTTCGTGGCGTGGTTCGGGGCCTCGGTCATCGTGCTGGCCGACGGACGTCGGGGTGTCGCCCTGGGCCTCGCCCTGACCGCAGCCGGGCTCGCATTCCTCGCCTGGCCGAGCGCCGGCGTGGGGGCCGCCATCGTGATCGCCGCGGGGGGCCTCCTCGGCGCCGTGGTCCGCAATCGCAGCGGGCCGGCTGGGTGGGTCATCATGCCCGCCGGATCGACTCCGCGGCTCATCCTCTGCGTGGCCGCCGCTCTGGTCTCCCTCTGGATCGCCGCCTCGGTCACGAGTGGAGACGGCGCGGCGCTGCGGTTCGCGGTGCTTTGCGTGGTCGTCCAGATGGGAGGACGGCTGTTCACGACCCGCGACCCGTCGATCACGCTCGCCGCGGTGGCAGCTCTCGCGCTGGCGGTGGCCGACACCGTCGCCATCGGCCCGAATTCGTCGGGCGTGGCTCCGTTCATCGTCGCGGCGCTGGTCGCGGCGGGGGTGATGTTCGTCCGGCTGCCGGCTTCGAATGCAGCCTGAGCTGCAGGCAAACCTCTCGGTCCTCGTGGCGGCCGCCGCGGCCGTGGTACTGGCGCTCGTGCTCTCGCCCCCGAGGATGTCGCGCTCCACGCTGGTGGCCAACGGAGGCGCAGGGCTGGCCGGCATGGTCTTCATCGCGGCCGCGCCGAGCCTCGAGCTGGCGGTTCTGGTCCTGCTGGCGCTGGGCGTGCTCCACGCCGGCGCGGGCGGTAGGCGGGAGTTCGCGGTCCGCCTCCGTGGTCCCATCGCCGCGGCTGCGCTGCTGGGCCTGGCCCTCTTCTTCGCCCGCGTCCAGGGTCCTGACGTGCTGTCGCGCTTCGCGGCGGTCGGGCTCGCCGCGGGGCTGGCGGCGGGCGTCGGCCTCCTTCCCTACATCCACGAGCTGGATCCCGAAGAGCCGGCGGCGCTGTCCCCGATCGTCTGGATCGGTTTTGTCGGCCCGGTGCTCGCGACGGCGGTCGTGCTGCGGGCGAGGGAGGTTCTTCCGGCCGGCGCGGGCGGCGCGTTCGGCGCGATGCTCATCGGGCTCGGCCTGCTCAACATCGTCTGGGGCACCGTCGCGTCGTGGAGGACCGAGGCCGGGGCCGCCGCGTGGCACTACTCGTTCGTCGCCGACTGGGGCCTCGCTCTTTGCGGGTTCGGGCTCACCGTCTCCGAGGGAAGCTCGGCCGCCCTGCTCGTGCTCGTCAGCATCTTGATCGGGCGCCTGCCTCTTTATCTAGCCTCGCGGCAGGCCCTGCGCGAGAAGACGCCCACGGAGCGGCCGATCAACCTGGTGGTGGCCGCGGTGCTGGCGGGCTCGGCGCCGTTTGCTGGCTTTGCCGCACGCGTCCTGTTGTTTCGCGCCGCGACGCAGCTCTACTGGCCGCTTGCGCTGGTGCTGGCGCTCCTCATGCTCCTCTGGCTGCCAGGATCGCTGCGCCTCGGCCAGAGCCTCGGCCTGCCCCGCGGCCGCCAGGCGTTCGGCGTGGGGGTGGTGGTCGCGCTCAACGTGCTGATCGGGCTCTACCCGCTGCCGCTGCTCTCCCTGGCGGGCCGGTGATCCAGACCCTCACGGCTCTCACCACGCACTCGCTCGCGCTTCTCATCTACCCCGGCCTCATCACGGTGATGGTCTTTGGGGCCGCGGCCGAGAGCGCGTGGACGTGGCTCGGCGGCGGTGGCGTCAGCCGGCGTGCCCTGCCCAGGCGCAGGCCGACGCCGGTCGTGGTCACCGTCGCACTCGGGTCGATCCTGGCCGCCGTGCAGCTGGCCGCACCTTTCAACCCCGTGCCGACGGACGAGCGCAGCGTCGTGATCGCCGCCGTCGCGCTCGCGTTCACCGCGTGGGCGGAGCTTGCCCTCACCATCGAGCACGTACCAGCGCCTGGCGTCACGCTGCTGGTGCAGTTCTGCTGGCTGCTCTCGGTGCTGGGACCGGCGGTGCAGCCTGAGAGCCTGCAGCCGCAGGTCCTCGGCAACGTGCTCGTGCCGGGCCTCGTCCCCGTGAAGCTCGCGTGTGGGTTCCTGTACCTGCTCTGCCTGCCCGCCCTGCTGCGCCTGTGGCCGCTGGCCGCGCCCTCGGACCGGCGCGGCCGGCAGCGGATCGACCTGGCGCGCGCGTTGTGCTGGTTCCCATACACCGGGCTCTTCGTCACGCTCTTCTTCACGCCGTCGCCCGACGACCTCGCCGGGATCGCTCGCTTCGTCGGGCTCACCCTGGCGTTCACGGCGGTGGTGATCGCGGCCGGGTGGGCCCTCGACCGGCGCGGCGCGGCGATCGCGCGCGGAATGTACGTGAGGGTCGTCCCACCTTACGCGGCGATCGTCCTGGCCCTGGTGGTCGGAACCTCGATCCTCATGCGCTGACCCCACATCTGGGGTAAAGCTGTGGAAAAGCACACCACCCGGTGTATCATCCACGCGACCCACCACAAATCTTGACCAACGTTTTCCGCCCGTCTTGAACCTGTTGACATCGGTGTTGGGGATCTGGTCGGCCGACGTCGGCATCGACCTCGGGACCGCCAACACGCTGGTGCACGTCCGCGGCCGGGGCATCGTGCTCAACGAACCTTCTGTGGTCGCGGTCAGCAAGCGCACCGGCCAGGTCCTCGCCGTCGGAACCGAGGCGCGGCGCATGCTCGGCCGGACGCCGGCGGACATCGTCGCGACCAGGCCGCTGCGCAACGGCGTGATCGCCGACTTCGACCACACGGAGCAGATGATCCGGCACTTCATCGCGCGGGCTCACAATCGCGCCTGGCACGTCAGCCACCCGCGCATGGTGCTCGGCATCCCGTCGGGCGTGACCGAGGTCGAGAAGCGCGCGGTCACGGACGCGGCCACGATGGCCGGCGCGCGCGAGGCGCACCTGGTCGAGGAGCCGATGGCCGCGGCGATCGGAGCCGGCCTTCCCATTCAGGCGGCTGGCGGTTCGATGATCGTCGACATCGGCGGTGGCACGACGGAGGTCGCCGTGATCTCGCTCGGCGGTGTGGTCGCGGCCACGTCGGCGCGCGTCGGCGGCGACGAGATGGACGACGCGATCGTGCAGTACGTGCGCCGCACGATGGGCCTCCTGATCGGCGAGCGCACGGCGGAGGACATCAAGATCGCGATGGGATCCGCGTTTCCGATCCCCGAAGAGCGCGCGTTCCTCGTCCGGGGCCGCGACCTCATCACCGGTCTGCCCAAGACCGTGGAGATGACGACCGCGCACGTCCGCGAGGCGATCTCCGGAGCGCTGATCGACATCGTGCGCGCCGTCAAGTCGACGCTCGACGCGACGCCCCCGGAGCTGGTCGACGACATCATGGAACGGGGCATGGTCGTCTGCGGCGGCGGCGCGCTGCTGGCGGGGTTGGACCGGCTTCTCGCCCACGAGACCCTGATGCCGGTCCGCGTCGCCGACGACCCGCTGACGTGCGTCGTGCGCGGCACCGGCATCGTGCTGGAAGAGATCGACACGCTCAACCGGGTGCTGCTGCGCACCCGGCGTGCCAGGGCGCTGCGCTACTGATCTCGTGATGGGAAGGACTCGGTCACGGTCGACCGGGCTCTTCCTCTGGTTGTGCGCCTCGATGCTCATGCTCGCGATGCTCAGCCAGCAGCCATGGGCGGCGGGGGCGCGCGGCGCGGCGAAAAGCGCGCTGGCTCCTTTCGAGTCCGGCCTCACCTCGCTCGCGGACCAGTTCCAGCGGGTCACGTCGGCGATGGGTGACATCTCGACGCTTCGGGCTGACAACGCGCGCCTCGAGGCCACGAACGCGGCGCTCCAGCGCGAGGTCGTCGAGCTGAACACGGCCGCCCAGGAAAACGCCGCGCTACGGCAGGCGCTCGGCTTCGAACGGAGCTACGGCCACCACATGGTGGCGGCGCAGGTCGTCGGCCTCGGGCCCGACGGGTTCAGCCGCACGCTCGAGATCGACCGCGGCACCGCGGACGGTGTGCAGCCCGGCATGGTGGTGACGACGGGGGCCGGCCTGCTCGGCCGCGTGAGCGAGGCGGGTCCGCACGCGGCGATCGTCCAGACCCTGGCCGATCCCCAGAGCCGCGTCAACGTCTTCCTCTCAACGTCGAACCTGCAGGGCACCGTCGTCGGCGGTCCGACCGCGCTGCAGATGCAGGTCGAGCACACGGCCGGCGTCACCGCCGCACCCGGCGAGTGGGCGCTGACCAGCGGCGTGGGCGGCGGCTATCCGCGCGGCCTGGTGGTGGGTGAGGTGGCGAGCGTCACGCGGCACGAGACCTCGACAGCCGACGACGCCGCGCTCGCCTGGGTCAACGATCCCTCGAACGTCACCGTCGTGCTCGTGATCACCGACTTCGTTCCATCGTGAGGCGCGCCATCGGTCTTGCTGCAATGTCCGCCGCGGCGCTGCTTCAGGTCACGTGGGCGCCGCACCTCGCGTTGGCCGGAGCTTTCCCCAACCTCGTGTTGGTCGCGGTCGTC
>Ga0209580_10000367_pt1 | contig 25881 bp, 16 predicted proteins | sample Coa_R1_5_FD_187153 | JGI IMG/M metagenome (GOLD analysis project Ga0209580, IMG submission 187153) | Surface soil microbial communities from Centralia Pennsylvania, which are recovering from an underground coalmine fire - Coalmine... | ecosystem: Environmental > Terrestrial > Soil >... | reverse complement strand
GCTGTCAAAGAACGATCCTGTTGTACTCCTTCTATTTTTCCAGTCAATCAAAAATACGCCTTTGTAAGTACACGTATTTTCAATCGAGTGCACGCCGTTCACAGGGCGATGACCGGATTTGGTGCAACCAGCTAACGCAATTTTCCGCGGAAGCCGCATGGGACGCGGCTTTTCGCAGAATTGCCGCAAGGGGCCGTGATGCCCATGAAGTCATAGCTCATGCGAATGAGCTGTGAAAATCTGGCGAATCCCGCGTCACACAAAGGCTTTTGAGAGGGAACGGTGATAGGTCTCAGCGAACGAAACCAGCTACGCGACTTCGATTTTCTCGTCCCGCAGCTGCTTGTCTGCCTCGTCTGTTCCAGACAGCTCGAACGAGTTCGTGATGGCGGCTTTCCCCTTTTCCACGCTGGTAATCACATACGAGCAGCCGAACCAGTGCGCTTCGGCATGATCGGTCTTCGACCATTGGGCCGGGTGGTCGGGGTGGGAATGATAAAAACCTACGATGTCTTCTCCCCGTTCGCGGCCTTCGCGCTGAATACGCACAAGTTCCTTGGGATCGATGTTGTAACGGTTGTGGGCGGAGTCCGTACGTGTGTTCCCACAGCGCGCGCTGCTCGTCACCACCCGCGCGCCATCGTCTTCAACCCGGCCGAGAAGGACGCCGCAGCATTCATGCGGGTAGGTCTCTTCTCCGTGGAGGCGAATCGCGTCGTAGTCAGAGCGGGAGAATTTCAACATGGGAAGTTTTTCCGATTGAAGATTTCAGATTTTAGATTGCAGACTTAAAAACCACGTGGTGGCTGATTCGAAGAAGAGTTACAATCTGCAATCTGAAATCAAAAATCTGAAATAGGTCACCCTTCGCTCCAGAACCGTTCACTCAGATACTTATCACCGGAGTCGCAAAGGATCGTTACGATTACCGCTTCCTGCTGGGACTGCGAAGGAAGCTCGCGCGCAATCTTAAGACATCCCACGACTGCTGCGGCTGCCGAGATACCAACCAACAGGCCGGCGCTCCGCGAAAGTCGCCGTGCCATGGAGTACGCATCTTCAGTCGAAATTTCAAGGTTCTGATCCGCCAGCGTAGGATCGTAAATCTTGGGCACAATCGCACTCGCCATGTGCTTGGCGCCCTCAATCCCGTGAAAGGATGAGTCGGGCTGGAGAGAAATGCACTTGATCGCGGGATTCAGTTCCTTCAGCCGCCGCGTAGTTCCCACGAATGTCCCGCTGGTACCCAGCATGGCAACGAAATGAGTGACGCGCCCCTGGGTCTGCTGCCAGATTTCGTTCGCGGTCATGAAGTAATGCGCTTTCCAGTTCGCGTCATTCGAATATTGATCGGCGTAGAAGTACGTGTCGGGATGCTCCGCCGCTAATTGGCGTGCCATCCGAATCGCGCCATCGGAACCGTCCGCCGGATCGGTGTAAATGATGTTTGCGCCGTAGCCCTGCAGGATCTGCTTACGTTCGCGCGAAACGTTTTCCGGCATGCAGAGCGTGACCGGAAAACCTTCCGCTGCTCCCAGCATGGCATAGGCAATTCCAGTATTCCCGCTGGTGGCATCCAGGAGAATCCTCCCGGGATAAAGCAGTCCACGCCTGCCGGCTTCGGCGACGATGCTGGCAGCCGCGCGGTCCTTTACCGAGCCGCCGGGGTTGTACCATTCCGCCTTGCCCAAAAGTGTCACGCCCGGAAGTTCGCGAGTGACCGCATCCAGCCGCAAAAGGGGAGTGTTCCCGATACGCTCCATGAGGCTATGACCAAGGGTTTCGCCCAGCCCCGACGCGCCTTCCCGCGATTCAGCAGAGTTCGCGGATGACGAAATCGCCGCCGTTTTGCTCGAGCCGTATGTCATGCTTGAAGTAGATCCTATGACCAACGTAATGTGCTATGAGGTCAGAAACACGGTATGTAGTATTTTGTTTAGATGAATCAGAATCATCCGGCGATGCAGGCCCTGTAAAGTTACGCTCGGTTCTTATAATTCCGCATCCAATAGACCGGCCAACGCCGCCAAGGAAAGGTTGAAGCAAAAGAAAATGGCAAAAACAACAGAAGGACGAACCTACGAAGAAGCGCTGGCCTGGTTGCGCGATCACGGGTTCGACACGACGGATGCGCCCGGCACCAACAACCGCGTCTTCCTGCGGAAGTATAACGTATCGGCTGCCATCGAGAGGACCTCAGGTGAGGGGGTAAAGATTTTTGCTTATCCCGGCTACCTGATCGGTAGCGAGATCTCAAAACTGGTAAACCGCGGATATCAGCAGTTTCTGAAGACCTCGAAGAACGAAGTCCCGGCAAGCGCGGAGCAGTTGAAGGCTCTGCAGACCTTCTCAGAAGAATTGAAGATGGCGCTCGGCCTGCCCAGCCTGTACAACGAGTCGCTCGGAACGGTGAGCGAGTCGTATCAGTACGACCGGATCGAGAATCGCGACAAGCCGGTGGTGGACCGGCCCAAGCGCCCTTGGGAAGTTGCCGGCAAGCAAGCGGCTGTGGCTGCGAAAAAGGGTAGAGCCTAAGACTAGTTTCAGCTTCAAGACTGAAGCGATTGTCCTTATTGCGCCTCTGCTTCACTTATCACCCGAATCCGGCGCTGGCGGCTGCGCCGGCATCTTCCCGGCAACTCCCTGATCGGCTCTCTCGTGTAGTTCGCGCACCTTCTTAAGCTCTTGCTCCGCGTCGGAGGTCTTTCCTAAAGCCTGATATAGCCGGCCAAGCTGATAGTGCGCGTCGGGCTGCGTCGCATCAAGCTTTACCGCCTCCTTCAAAGCGAGCTCGGCCTCTTTGTAGTTCTTCTGTCCGAGATAGATTCCCCCCAAATCCAGATAAGCGATTCGAAGGGTTTTGCTCGCCTGGATAGCCTTCTTCAATAGGGGAACCGCGGCGTCCGGATGGTTACTCTTCCACTCAATGTCTCCGAGGTACGCGAACGATTGCGCGTGGTTGGGATCGAGCGTCAGTTCCTGCTCGAACTCCTTGCGCGCCTCGTCGTACTGTTGCGATTTCCAATACAGATAACCTAGCCCGAAATGAACATTCGGCTCTTTGGGCGAGATCTTGGCTGCCTCCAGGAACTCCGCAATGGCCTCAGGAGTCTTCCCGAGCCCGTCGAGCGCCTCTCCCATCAGCACGTGAGTCGGGGCGGAATCCGGACTCTGCTGCAGAAGCACCCGGAATTCCTCCCGCGCACACTCGAGTTTCTTGGCCGACAGGCAGCTCTGCGCCAGCATGTGATGGAGTTCGGCATTGCCGGGATCAGCCTTGGCCGCTGGCTCAAGATACTGGGAGGCCAGATCGAACTTGCGCTCTCCGTAGTAGCTCATACCGAGAAGCGTGCGAGCCTGTGCATTCTCAGGATCCCTGCCCAGAACGGCGCGTAGGGCTGCAGATGCCTGGGAGAAATGTCCCTGCTTGAACTCGGCGAGACCTAGATTGAGTTGGACTCCAGAAAGCTTGGGATTCAGCTTGAGGGCTTTGCGGTAAGCGGCAGCAGCGTCGTCGTATTTCTGCTGGCGAGCGAGATCGACTCCCAGCGCAGCAAAGGCAGCGGCGTCGGCCGGATTGCGGGCCGTTACTGCTCTCCACACCTCGCTCGCCTCAGCCCATTTTTGCTGTTGCTCGAGGGCAATGGCATTCGTGGCTGTCTGGGGCAGTCCGAGAGCCACAGCGGTCAGCAGAAGCGCCGCAATCGCGACCTCACGAGCACACTTAAGGCTCGATCGCCCTGATAGCCGCACCCTTACGGAAGTCTGTACAACGAATTTGCAAACGCCAGTGTTTCCATGCTTCGATGCGAGTTTCGTTTTGGGAAACCGCTCGTCTTCTGGGGTATACCCTCGTCCCCCCTTATCTATTGGAGTCATCGTGTTAGCGGAAGTCGCCGGACAAAATCTTGGGGCTCAATAGGTTACGCGCACAATATTGAGCCGCAATGACTTTGCTCCTGTCGTGCGATTTTGCCTTACACCGCTTTCGCCTTGGCCATAATCTGCTCTACTAACTGCGGAGCGCAAGGGCAGATGTCACACACCGGGGCTGTGGATGCCTGTGGAAAGCGGGCATCGGGCTCCAGGCGGCTGACCCCACCTCAAACATCGAATTAGGGATTTCATTTCGAATGGATCTTTCCATTGCTGGCGAGGCCGTCGAGCCAGCGGCGAGCCTTAGGTGCCTCAGGCCGGTCGCCGTAGCGATTCAGGAAATCGCGGAGAGCTTGTGCTGCATCCTCGTACTTCCCAACAGCCGTGAGTGCCTGAGCGACCAGCAACTCGATTTCCGGAGCTTTGCCTTTCGACTCCGTCAAGGCAAGCTGTGAGGTGGCCAGCGCTTGATCATACTTCTGGCGGTGATAATATGCCTGCCCGAGCACGTAATGCGTTTCCCAGCTAGCGGGCTCCAACAGCAGAGACTTCTCCAGCGGTGCAACCGCTGCGTCGTAATTCCCTTGGTCCGCAAAAGCCATCCCCAACGCTGAAAGGGCGCGCGCATTGGTTGGATCCATCTGAGAGGCTTTTTCCAGAACGCTTTCCGCCTGTACCCAGTTCTTCTCATTCAGAAACACCACTCCCTGGACGTAAAGAACGTCGGGGTGGGAGGGAGCGAGTTGAACCGCTTCAGCGAGGTGTTTCTCGGCTTCGGAAAGCTTGTTCTTGCTCAGAGCCTTCATACTTTTGTCGAGCGCTTCCTTTGCCTTGGGGGCAAGGAGAGGCTTTGCCGGTGCTCCAGCCAGCCCGTTCGGAGCCGTGTCGAGCTGCAGATTTGCGTCGACTTCGTATCGCATCGCCACCGAGAGATTCAGGTCCCTTTGGATCGATTTGTAACCGGTGGCTTCGACGACCAGGGTGTAGTCGCCAAAGGGAAGAGAACCGAAGAAGGCGCGTCCGTGCGAGAGCCCCGCGTCGCCGAGAGGGACCCCCTCGCGCAACAGCTTTGCGGTCCCCGCCGTTGTGATCGGCTCGCCTGCGCTGTTGCGAACGGTCAGAGCGATCTCTGGCCGATCGGTGCGAAGAGTCGAATTATCGCCCGAGCTGTCTTGAGCGTGTGCGCAGAAGAGCGACAGCAGGAACGCAGCGGCCACGAATCTGAAGAATGGTGTCGCGTGAAAATCCCTTCGCAGCTTGGCGGATCGCATAAACCCCACCCGTTAGGCTCAAGCCTAGTACCGCAGGGCATGAGCGTCAAGAACGGCGAAACGCTTCGAAACAGTTACAGGGTTATGGGCTTCGCTGTCGTTTGCCAGCTCGCCCCACACCGTAGGCCTCCTCATCCGGTTCTTGTTCATCGGCTCGCGCTTTTGATCCACGCTTCTTTCAGACCCCGCCTCGCGACGACGCCCTTGCGCTTCTCTAGCCCTTCACCTCCACCAGGTTGGGCAGCGGACTTTCACCCCCAAGCTGTCGAACATGTTCGGCACACAAACAAAAGGCCCCGCTCTTTCGAGCGGGGCGTGAAGGTCCCTTTGCAGAGAGGGTTAGAACGTAATCTTTCCACCGAGCTGCACAATGCGCCCGGGGAAGAATCCGTTGGGTTGGCCGAAGTGGGCATCACCAAAGTTAGTAGGCATGCCGGAGATCTGCGGATGGTTAAAGGTGTTAAAGGTTTCCAGCCGCAGTTCGAACTGGCTGCCACGCTCTTCGCTGAACACGAAGTTCTTGAAGAGCGACAGGTTCCAGTTGTCACGGCCAGGGCCGTCGATTGCGTTGTGGGCGAGCGTACCCCAGTCGCCGATGGCTGGGAGAGCAAACGCCGAACCCGTAATCCATTGCTGTTTTGTGTGCGGCGCAGAGAGGGCGCCGGTCTTGTCGGGCCGGTTGGTTCCGCCGATACCATTGCCGCCCTGATCGCCGGTCAGCCCAATGTTGAGCGGTGTACCGGATTCAATGGTCACGATGCCAGATACCTCCCAGCCACCGACAACCGTTCTTGCGAACGCGTTGGAGGCGTGCCGCATGAACGGCAGGTCGTATATGAAGTTGAACGAGAGGTTGTGCAGACGATCATAGCCAGACCGTCCCATATCGTACTGCCAGCCGCTATATGGGTTGGAGACGTTCGATAGATCGCCGCCGCCGCTGCCACCTGTGGTGGGGTCATAGGAACGAGAGAGCGTGTAGAACACACGCAAGCTCAGGTCACGCCTGATTTGCGAATTGAGATCTACTTGCAAACCATTGTAGTGAGCATTGGCTCCGTTGGTGGACATTCTGACCTGACCAAAGCCTTGGTACGGGTTTACGTTGTTTCGTTGAAGTGTGTGGTCGATAATCCCCGGAAGCTGCGATGGATTCGGAAGGTTGATGTCCTGGTAGTAGTTCTGCTGGCGGCTCTGGTTCCCAACGTACATGACGGCGAGCACCGTCCGAGAAGCAAGGGAGTGTTGAACGCCGAAGCTGTACTGGTAAGCCACAGGCAATTTGTACCGGTCAACGGCCAGTCCGGTGATGCTGGCGACGGTAATCGGAGCTACCGCAGTTGTACCGTCCTTCAAGAACGTGCTGGGGTTATCCAGCGATACGTTGCTGAAGTTGACGTTGGAACTGAACGGGATGTTCGGCCCCGCGTTGTACATGTCGTTGCCCTGGATGCGTTCGTACATGGCGCCAAAACCGCCGCGCAGAACCGTCTTGCCAGAGCCCGTCAGGTCGTAGGCGAAGCCAACCCGCGGACCAAACGCTGCCCAGTTCGTATTCACCAATCCTTTCGGGACGCCAGCCGTCGTGCCCGGAATACCGATACCGTTCAGATAGAACTGGGTGCCAGCCGCCTTGAGAATAGGGTTCGGGCTACCAGCCAGATCTGGACTCGTCGGAGAGATATTGCCGTTCGTGTCCAGAATGGCAGGCTTCGTCGGATCGTACAGGTTCGGATAGAAGTTGCCCATCCGATTATTGGCTTCGTAGGTGTGCGGCACACCATCCCAGCGCAGACCCAGGTTCAAGGTCAGCCGCTTGTTCACACGCCAGTTGTCCTGTGCGTACAAGGCCCAGGAGACATTGTTCCATAACCCTTTATCTTGCACAGCGAGCTCGTTGTATCCGCTGGACTCGCCGAGGAGGAAATCGGCGAAATCGAGCCCGGTATAGCCACCGCCGAAGTTAAACGCGCCCTGCGTGTTGCCAAACAGGTCCTGGACTTTCTTATAAAGCGCCCAGCTGCCACCAAACTTGAATTGGTGCGCACCCTTGGTCCAGGAGACGTCGTCGCGGATCTGATAATCGTCCGCCTTGTTGACCCACGGCCAGCTGTTGTTTCCGAACACCGCGCCTGTCGAGCCCTGCAGGTTGATGTTCGGGATACGAGTGTCATTGTTCGGGCCAGTGAAGAGGCGGTTGAAGGTAAAACTTGACGGGGCAGAAATCAGACCGGTCGGAGTAATGTTGATCCGGTTGCCGTTGTAGTTAAAGGCGACCTCGTTCAGCAGCGTGGGGCTGATGGCATAGGTCGTGTGAACGACACCGCTGTAGGACGGGTTGCCAAAGAATGTGCCCTGCACCGGAGTGTTGGAGGTATTCCACAAGCTGGTACCAAACGTCTGGCCCACCGATTCGTCGACGAAATGTCCAAACACCGAGAACTTGCTGCTGAAGTTATGATCGACGCGGATAATCTCTTCCCGCAGGTTCGTGGGAGAGTTGTTGCCGCCAATGAATTGGTTGCCGGTATTGGGGGCTGGGAAGATGCCGCCGTACTTGCCACCTGCCACCAGCAGAGCCGCCGCATTGGGACTGATCATGCACGACGGAACCTGGTTTCCAGGGAATGCGGATCCTTGAACAACCCCTGCAGGCGCCACCCCTCCCGGGCAGTTCTTAAAAAGAACCGACGGGGCAACCTTAGACGAGTCGGGTACATTGACGGTTTGGGTGCCGAAGTTCCCCGTATACCAAGAAGTGAGCGGGACCGTCTGCTGCAGAGTGGCACCGTTGATATATTTCCGCCACTCCATGTTGTAGAAGAAGAATGTCTTGTGTTCCTTGGCCCAGAAGTCGACCGGACCTCCAGCGTTAAAACCGAAGGTGTTCTGGCGAAGTTCGGCCACCTTGTTCGGGGGCCGATTGTTGTAGGTACGGGCATCGAACGCGTCGTTGCGGTTGAACTCCCAAGCCGACGCGTGGTAATCCTTGGTTCCCGACTTGAGAACCAGCACGTTTGTTCCGGCCGAAGACAGGCCGTAGTCGGCGCTGTAGTTGGACGTAAGGGTGCGGAACTCGGCAATTGCATCGGCAGACGGCGCGATGCTCATGCCGCCGGCGCCGCCGCGGTCGTCGTTCTCGCCGCCATCCAACAAATAGATGTTGTGGTTCTGGCGAAGGCCGTTATATTCCACGCTGGCACTGCCACCCACAGGAGTGTTGGGAGCGGTAACGTCGATCTGGCTGGACGCTCCCGGTGCCAGAGCAGCTAACTGGTAAATGCCGCGGCCATTGATGGACAGATTGGCAATCTGCTCGCCAGTGATGACGTTGCTGACTTCACCGGTATCCGCCTGCACGGCAATTGTATTCGCTTCGACGGTCACTGTTTCCTGGGAACCGCCAACGGCCAACTGGAAGTCCGCACGAGCGCGGTCGCCGACCTGCAGGACCATGCCTTTTCGCTCTTCGGTCTTGAAACCACCGGTCTCAACCTTAATGTCGTAGTGGCCAATGTGAATGTCGACCGCAGTGTATTGACCCCCATCGTTCGTTGTGTATTCCTTCGACACACCTGTGTCTATATTTGTCAGTGTGACCTTGGCGTTCGCGACTGCCGCGCCGCTCGGGTCGGTCACGGTTCCGACGATGGTTGCTTCTTGTGCCAAGCCTTGCGCTGCGAAGAGCACTACCAGCGCTCCCAGCAGTAGAACCAGGCGTAGATCAAATCGCTTCAGGGATAGGCCGAAACTCCCGGCATGCGTGGGCGAGAGGGATTTCATTTGCCAGCCTCCAAAATTGCGTTCGGTTGGGACAGTCTTCTGGGACAGAACAACGCTTGCTTTACGTGAACGTTCACGGTTTACTGTGTTATGTAAACCGTTGTCAAGAAGAAAATCGATATCGTAAAGGCATTTTTGACGCTCCGGCCAAAACTGAGCCTCTAACATTCTTCATTGCTTCCTTGACCCTGTGATGTCTGTGTGCTACAAGCGACCGTCACCGTAATCGTTAACGGAAAGCCTTTTGAACTCAATTGGTGCGCACCCGCATGCCGAGGCTAGGCTTCGGATACGCCGGAGGATCACCTTATGGAAAGTCGTTTTCGAACCATGCTTTTAGCCTTTTTCGCCCTTCTTATCGTCATTCCTGGCGCTGCTCAGAACAACGCTAAGCCCCTTTATTTGGACACTTCCCAACCCATCGATGCCCGGGTCGACGACCTTATCAAACGGATGAGTTTGGAGCAGAAAGCCCAACAATTGGTGAACCAGGCGCGGGCCATTCCTGACCTGCAGGTGCCCGCTTACGACTGGTGGAGTGAGGCCCTGCATGGTGTTGCCAATGCTGGTACCGCCACCGTTTTTCCCGAGCCTGTTGGCCTGGCCGCCACCTTTGACGACCCTCTCATCCACGAGATGGCAATCGTCATCGGCACCGAAGCCCGGGCCAAACATAACCAGGCTATACGCGCCGGACGCCGCGACATTATGGAGGGCCTCGATTTCTGGTCCCCCAACATAAACATTTTCCGTGACCCTCGCTGGGGCCGCGGCCAGGAAACCTACGGCGAAGATCCCTTCCTGACGGGAAAGATGGGCGTGGCCTTTGTGACCGGACTGCAGGGTGATGATCCCAAATACTTCCGTGTCATCTCTACGCCGAAACACTACGCGGTACACAGCGGTCCAGAACCGACGCGACACACCATCGATGTGCAGGTCTCCAAACATGACATGGAAGATACGTATCTGCCGGCGTTCCGGGCAACCGTGACGGAGGCCAAAGCTGAGTCCATCATGTGCGCCTATAACCGCGTCAACGGCCAACCGGCGTGCGCCAACACGTTTCTGTTGAAAGACACGCTCCGCGGCGCATGGAAGTTTAACGGCTACGTGGTTTCCGACTGCGATGCCATCGTCGACATGTTCGAGGGCCACCACTTCGTGAAGAGCCAGGCCGAAGCGGCGGCGGCGGCAATTAAGACCGGCATGGACAATGAATGCGCCGACTTCTTCACTATCACCAAAGACGACCACGATTACAAACCCTACGTAGACGCCGTGAAGCAGGGCTTGCTCACTGAAGCCGATCTCGACACTTCCTTGCGCCGCCTGTTCACCGCCCGCATGCGGCTGGGAATGTTCGATCCTCCGGATATGGTTCCCTATGCCAAGACTCCGGACTCGGAAATCGACAGCGCGCCGCATCGCCAGCTGGCGTTGAAGATCGCCCGCGAGTCGATGACGCTGCTGAAAAACGATGGCGTTCTTCCGCTCGAGCCCAGCGCCACAAAAATTCTTGTGGTCGGGCCGCTGGCAGAATCCGTTCAGGTCCTTCACGGCAACTACAGCGGTACCGCCTCGCATGCGGTAACTGCATTGGAAGGAATCCGCAAGCAGTTCGGCGGAGCTCACGTGGCGTATGAGCCGGGAACGAATTTTCTGCGCGAACTGCCGCCCGTTCCGACCCCGGCGCTCACAACGGAAGACGGAAAGCCCGGACTGAAGGCGGAATACTTCGCAGGCGATCTGACGGGAACGCCGCAGGTCACGCGCATTGATCCGATCGTCGATCTCCAGAGGTTCGCTTTCATCCCCGACCCGCAAGCAGTGCATGCTCCCGAGGGGATGAAAGAGTATTCGGTGCGCTGGACAGGATTCCTCACTCCCACCGAGACCGGCACTTACCAGATCGGCCTGGCAGGGTCGAACGAACGCATGTGGCTCGATGGCAAGCCGATCGTCGATGATCCTGTCTTGCACGATCCCAATGTCCAGACAGCTAGCGTCACTCTGACGAAAGGGCATCGATATCCGGTAAAAGTTGAATTCCTCAAAGGCGCATTCAGTATCAAGATGGTCTGGCAGCCTGTCGGGAAGGATCCGCTCGTCGAAGCCACCGCTGCCGCGCAGAAGGCCGACGTGGTAATCGCAGTCGTTGGCATCACCTCAAAGCTGGAAGGTGAAGAGATGAAGGTCGAAGTCCCCGGATTCCGCGGGGGCGATCGCACCAGCCTCAATCTTCCCGCGGAAGAAGAAGCACTGCTCGGAGCCCTCAAGGGAACGGGCAAACCCCTCGTCGTCGTCCTCATGAACGGCAGCGCACTCGCCGTGAACTGGGCCAACGATCACGCCAATGCCATTCTCGATGCCTGGTATTCGGGGGAAGAAGGCGGGACCGCGATCGCAGAAACGCTAGCCGGAGTCAACAATCCAGCCGGACGGCTGCCGGTCACATTCTACAAAGGCACGGAACAGCTGCCCGACTTCGAAGACTACAACATGAAGAACCGCACCTATCGCTATTTCACCGGCGAGCCGTTGTATGGCTTCGGCCACGGCTTGAGCTACACCACCTTCGAATATGGCGGCCTGAAGCTGTCGAGCCCGCAGTTGCAGGCAGGCAGTCCGCTGGATGTAGAAGTGGACATCAAGAACACGGGCAAGCGGGATGGCGACGAAGTGGCGGAGCTTTATGTCAGCTTCCCGAAGGTAGCGGGCGCGCCGATGAAGGCGCTCCGCGGCTTCAAGCGCGTTCATCTCAAAGCCGGCGAGCAACAACATGTGAAGTTGACGCTCGGTCCGCGGGATCTCAGCTATGTCAACGAGGCTGGAGATCGTCTGGTCGGTACCGGCGATTACTTGATCACCGTGGGCGGAGGACAGCCGGGAACTGCGGCACCCCATGCGGATTATCATTTAACGATTCAGGGCGAGGAGAAGCTGCCCGAGTAAATCGAAAGCAACCGCTTCAACCACGAAGGACCCGGAGGCGCACGAAGGAAATTCCATCGCCACCTTCGTGCCCTTCGTGTCCTTTGTGGTTCAATGAAGATGTCGGCCCCATATGATCATTCGCGGTTTCCTGGCTGCATTTCTTCTTATAGTTGCGAGCGCTCTCACGGTGGCGCGCCCCCAAACTCAGTCGGGGGACACTCCCAAAGCAGCCGTTTCTGACAGCCCCATCCATTTCGTCTTTCAGCCCATAGACTTCAAACTCGACAGCAACGAAAGCCCCGAGCATCACGCTCCGGAAACGATGGCCGGAGGTGTCGCTGTCTTCGATTACAACAATGACGGCAAGCTCGATATCTTTTTCACCAACGGCGCTGACCTCAAGACGCTGAAAAAAGATTCTCCCAAGTACTACAACCGCCTCTTCGAGAACGATGGCAAAGGACACTTCACCGACGTCACGGAAAAGGCTGGCCTCAAAGGGACAGGCTATGACACCGGCGTCGCGATCGCTGACTACGACAATGACGGGTATGAGGACGTTTTCGTAGCAGGCGTCTATCGCAACACGCTGTATCACAACAACGGCGACGGAACGTTTACCGACGTCACCGCCAGGGCCGGTCTCGACAAACCCGACCCTCAGTATGGCCCCCTGTGGTCCGTCGCCGCCGCCTGGATTGACGTCAACAACGACGGACTGCTCGATCTCGTCGTCATCAACTATCTGAAATGGGATTTCAATAACGAACCCGTCTGTGCCGGCTTCGGCCACAACGACTACTGCCATCCCAAGATGTACAAGCCGACTCCGAACCAGTTGTTCATCAACAAAGGCGACGGGACTTTTCGCGATGCCTCGGCAGAAGCGGGTTTCCGCAAGCATCCCGGCAAAGGCATGGGCGTAGCCGTTGCCGACTCAGAACTCACCGGCCGCATGGACCTGATCATTCCGAACGACAAGCTGATGAATTCTTTCTACCGCAACCAGGGCGGCGGCAAGTTCGAGGAAGCCGGCTTCGAGGAAAATGTCGCGCTGCGTGAGGATGGGGTCTACATCTCAGGTATGGGCGTCGATTTTCGCGATCTCGATAACGATGGCTATCCCGATATCGTCATCGTCGCGCTCGATGGCGAGACCTTCCCCATTTACAAGAGCACCGGCAAAGGAAGCTTTACAGAAGTTACGCGCGAGAGCGGCATGACCAAGCTAAGCCTGCCGATGGCGGGATACTCGCCGACCATCGCCGACTTCGACAACGATGGATGGAAAGACATCTTCGTCTCGCGCGGCCACGTGCAGTCGTTAGCGTCGACCAACCTGGTGATCGAGCAGCCGAACACAGTCTTCCGCAATCTCGGCGAGATGAAGTTCGCTGCCTTGACCGCGGAGGCTGGCCTGACCGCGCAACCTCCTGCCCGTCATCGAGGGTCAGCGGTCGGAGATCTGAATGGCGATGGCAAGCTGGATGTAGTCGTAAACGCGCTGAATGCTCCCGCGGAGATCTGGATGAACCAGAGTCCCGGCGCCAATCACTGGATCGAATTCAAGCTGCAAGGCACAAAGAGCAATCGCGATGGCATCGGCGCACGGATCAAAGTGGTCACAAAATCTGGCGCCCAGTACAACCACATGACCACGAGCTGCGGATATGCGTCCTCGAGCGCGGGCGCCGTACATTTCGGGCTGGGGGCAAATGGGTCAGCCGATTTGGTCGAGATTCACTGGCCATCAGGAATTGTGCAGCAGATCAAGGACGTAGCGGCGGATCGCGTGGTGGTCGTCAAGGAACCCTCAAAGTAGCGTCAGCTGATCTCTCGGAGCGCTTGATATATCTTTCGGTACCTCTGGTACGCGCCTTGCAGTCTACCCGAGTCCCCCGTATTCGGCGCAATCCGCTTCGCCACTCTCACGAGCGCATCGCAAGCCTGTTCCACTGATGACCACGCCCCCGCCCCCGTCCCAGCCAGAATCGCCGCCCCATACGCGGCACCTTCTTCAGCAGCGACGATCTCCACTTCGCGCCCATACACATCCGCCTGAATCTGCCGCCACAGCGGCGAACGCGCGCCACCCCCGCCCAACCGAATCGAGGTCACAGGAATCTTCATCTCCTCAAAGATCGTGAAGGAATCTTTCAAACTGAACGCCACGCCTTCGAGAATGGCGCGAATCACGTGCGCTCGCGTATGCGAAGCAGTCAGCCCCACCAAAGCTGCCCGCGCATTCGGATCCAGATGCGGCGTGCGCTCGCCCATCAGATACGGCGCCCACAACGCCCCCTCCGATCCCGCGGGCGCCGCAGCGGCTTCCTCGGCAAACACATCGTAGGGATCGCGGCCGTCCTTCTTCTGCACTCCTGGCGATGCTGCTCCGAAGTTGTCGCGATACCAGCGCAGCGACAGTCCCGCCGCCTGCGTCACGCCCATCACGTGCCACCGTCCCGGAATCGCATGACAGAAAGTGTGTAGCCGTCCGGCAGGATCCATCGCCGGACGATCAGTCGAAGCAAACACGACTCCCGAAGTTCCAATCGTGGCGCTCACCGCACCAACCCGTGCGATGCCCATGCCCACGGCGCCGGCAGCCTGATCCCCTGCCCCCGCAACCACCGGGGTTCCCGCGCGCAACCCGGTGGCATCCGCGCCCGCCGCCGAAACTTTGCCGCACACCTCCGGCGATTCGAAAAGCGCTGGCAGCAAACTCTCCTTAACACCGGTCTTAGCCAGCACCTCCTTCGACCATCGCCGGTTTGCCACATCGAGCAGCAGTGTGCCCGACGCGTCCGCCATATCGATAGCGCGTTCCCCCGTGAGACGAAACCGCACATAATCTTTCGGCAGCATGACGTGCGCCACGCGCGCCCACGCCTGGGGCTCGTTCTCGCGCACCCAAAGAAATTTGGTCAATGTGAAATTTGTCAGCGGAGGATTGCAGGTAAGCCGAATGAGCGCGTCACGCCCAAAAAGTTTCTCCAGTTCGACCGACTGGGCCTCGCTCCGCTGATCGCACCAGATCAGCGCCGGCCGCACCACCTCATCCGCGCCATCGAGCAGCACTGCCCCATGCATCTGCCCGGAGAATCCCACGCACGCAATATCTTCGTTGCGAATCCCGGAGGTTTCGAGTGCCTTCCGCACCGCCGCCCCGCACGCCTGCCACCAGTCCCGCGGATCCTGCTCGGCCCAGCCGGGCTTCGGGCTGGCAAAATGCTGATGCTCCGCCGATGCCGAAGCCACAACATTTCCTTGCGTATCAATCACCAGCGCCCGCGTTCCACCCGTGCCCACATCGATGCCTAAATAAGCCATGATTCCGTCTGACCTTTCGTTGGCTTGATTGAACCGGCTTGGTTAAGCGAGATCCTGCACCAACCTGCGAGATTCCTGTCCGTTTTGTCCGTTCTTGCTTGCGGATTCCTGGGATTGCCGGCTCAGGAAGAAATCCAGATTCCCGCGCATCACCAGGTGGGGAGCGAGCGAAACTTGATTCGACCGCCGTCCGCCCTCCGACAGAAACTCATGCAGCAGCCGAAGAGCCATCTGCCCCTGCGCCCGCGGGCGTTGGTAAATCGTGGCCGCCACTCCGCCCGAACGAATGTAAGGCACAAGATCCGGGAACAAATCCGTGGTGATGATCGTCAGCCGATCGAGCACCTTCGCGTCGTAAGCCGCGCTCAGCACCGGTATCGACGCCTCGGTGGTCACATACATTCCGGCTAGGTCAGTCTGCTCTTCAAACAGTTTGCGGCATTTTCGATACGCTTCCCGCTCTACATCGTGGTCTTCAATCGGCCTAAGCAGCTCCAGATGCGGATAGAACGATTTCAGCGTGGATTCGAAGGCTCCGTATTTCTCCGCGTGCTCGGTAATCCCCATATCGAACACCGTGATCGCAACCGACCCGGGCCGCCCTCCCAGGAACCTTCCCATGAGATCGGCGGCAACGGCACCGCTGGCCAGCGTATCGATCGCGACGATTCCCAATCGCCCGCTGTTGGGCGCATCCGTCGCCACGCACATCACTGGAATATGCGACCGCGAGGCGCGGCGAATCCATGGCCGCAGGGTTTCCGGGCGGCTCGGGAACGTGATGATCCCGTCAACCTTCGCGGCGATGGCTGCTTCTAAAGCTTCCTCCTCGCCCTCCCCCAAGCTGGGAGACGTGCGAAATTCCACTTCGACATTTTCAAGAAGGATGCTCGCGGCCTCTTCTCGAATCCCCGCGCGCACTTCATCCCAGAACGAGGTCGTGCCTTGCAGTGTATTCACCGAAATTCGCAGCGTCTTTTTCGACGACAAGTATCGAGCCGCCAGGTTCGGCCGATAACCCAGTGTCCTCGCCATCTGCAAGACTCTGGCTTTAGTCGCAGGACTTACCCCGGGATGGTCGTGTAGCGCGCGGTGAACGGTGCCGATGGACGTGCCCAGCGACTTCGCAATGTCGCCGAGAGTGGCGGGAGGCTTTCCCATTTTCGAGGCCTGCGTCGAGGCCGGCCATCTACAGCCAGCAAAATTTCAGGAGGCAGTTCAACAACCCTACCTCCGGAACCGTAAACGTTAACGGAACTCCGCAAAATGCGCAAGCCGGAGGGCGCAAAAACTTGAATTTAATGGATAAAGTCCCTGCCTAAGGCTGAAATCGTCCTTTTTGATCCGGGATTCCCGACAAACCGTAAATCCACTGGCAGATGGTATCCCGCCATATCACGGCCTCTCCAGCCTGAAATTCGAAGCGAGCCAGGATGTCGCGGTATCGTTCGGGATCGACCCGACCCTCGAGAGTCTTCCACTCGGTGACAAAACCATGCGCTCGTGCGGCCCCATCGTAGTGCGAGTCATACATGTGTTGAATGACCGTTTTTCCGGAATGCAGAACGTACGTATACGGCACATGATGGAAGAAGAGCAGCAGGTTATCCGGACACGCCGCGAGCGATTCGTAAATCTTCTGAACTTCAGGTGGATACTGGCCGATGTATTTGGTTCCCGTTGCCATCGTGCGATCCATGCCAATTCCCTGATGGTCCGCCCGATGCCACTGTCCCCACCCGTTTTCTTCCGATGACTGGGGTCCCGGATCGTAGTGGTTGCCCACAATATTGGTCAGCGTCCCGGCCCCGAGCGGCCCGGTATAGCTTTCATATACGGCCCACGAACTGAGCTGCAGATTCGCAACCGTCTTGACGACCTGCGGATCGCTGCCGAATGTCAGCCGCGTCCATTCATCAATGATGGTCTGCGTGCTGAGACTCGGATTCCACGCCAGTCGTCCAAACCCGTACAGATTCGCCATGGCGAGCGGACTGCCCAGCCAGTTTGGGTCGAGACCGACATTCGCAACTCCGGCAAAGCCTCCTATCGGGCGATGGAAAACCCGTCCACTAACCAAATCTTTCACCGGTGTCGATCCCCCGTCGACGCGCATGTCGAAATCCAAAACTTCCTTCCACATGGGAACGAGAAGACAGAGATGTTTCTGCTGTCCGGTGTATTCCTGCGTGATCTGCAGTTCGATGGCCTCGTTCGTGCTGCGCAATCCGCCAAACAGCGGCGACACCGGCTCCCGCACCTGGAAATCGATTGGCCCATTCTTGATCTGAACGATGGCGTTGTCGTCGAACTTTCCATCGAGCGGATGAAAATTGTCGTACGCCGCCTTCGCGCGATCGTTCTTTGGATCACGCCAGTCGAGATGATGGTTGTAAACAAACGCCCGGTAAAAGACCACGCCACCGTGCGGCTTGAGGGCCCGCGCTAGGATATTCGCGGCATCCGCGTGAGTGCGCCCGTATGCAGAAGGTCCCGAGCGTCCTTCAGAATCGGCCTTCACCACAAAGCCGCCGAAGTCCGGTATCTGCCGGTAGATTCCATCGACTTTCTTGCGCCACCACTCCGCCACCCGTGGATCGATCGGATCGAACGTGTCCAGTCCCCCAATCAGCTTGGGGCTGCTCAGATCGACCGACATCGAGATCTGCACGCCCCATGGCCGGAATGCATCTGCGATTCGCTTGGTTTGCGCGATGAAGTCATCTTCCAGCACACCGGGAGCGGCATTCACGTTGTTGATCGTGCATCCATTAATTCCAATTGAAGCCAGCAGCCGCGCGTACTGCCCGGCACGCGTCAGATCGCTGCGCACCTTGCCGTCCGCGAAGAAGATCGACGGCCCGCCATATCCCCTCTCGATGCGGCCGTCGAGGTTGTCCCATTGATTGACCCACCGGATGGGAGCATATGGGTTCTGGACTTCGTTGATGCCGATGATGCTCTCTCCGCGGGCGATCTTGCTTAGCAGCGCAAACACTCCATACAGCACGCCACGAGCGTTCGCGGCCGTAATCACGAGACACTCAGCGTGCCCGAGCTTGGTGGTCGTGAGCCAATATCCATCCTCTTCCAGCGGGCTCGGCGGCCGCAGCAATGGCGCAATATCGTGCAGGTCGCGAATCGTGCCTAAAACAATTACGCTACCCGTTATGGCGCCGCTTGATATGAGGGTGCGGCCCAACATCTTCTCCACACCAATGATCAGTTCCTGCCGCGCGCCGTCGAGAACAGGAGATTTGCCCAACAAAACAGACGCACCGGGCAATTTTTCGTAATTCATCGCTGCCTTCGAATCCAGCGGCGCGTAACGCTGCCACGCCGCGGTCTCGATCGGTGTGTCCTCCTGGGAAAACAACGGCGTGGTGAACAGGAAGGAGATCAATGCGACAACAAGAAGCACGGTGGAATTGCAGAAGCGGTATCGCATCAAGCCGCCAGGGGAAAGGCAACAATCGTGTCCCTGCGAAGCCCTGTACCTTTTTCGACTTCCTTGAGCAATCGCGACTCCAGGTCTTCCGGATCGGGGATCATTTCACATGCAGCAATCTCTCTCTCAGAAAAACCGTGATAGCAGAGCTCGCACACGCCCAATCCACCTTCGGCGCGCACTGGAGGCCCGAAGGTTCGGCAGGTCATGGGACGCGAGTCATAGAGATCGCAAGTGCCCTCATCGAGGTCGAGCGCGGGACACGGCTCCTCGTTGGCGAAGTCTTCAAAGCGCCGGCGCTGTTCTTTTGTCTTTCCGAGTAGACCGGTGGCGGGATCGCCCGGGAAGTCGCGAGACAGCCGTGCGACCGAATCACGAGCACGTTGCCGGACGGCCGCCGCCCTCTCGGGATCCCGCGCCGCGAGTTCCACCAGACCACGCCGCAATCGTGCGGCATCGAGCTGATTGATGGCGAACACGCCCATGCAGCACGGCGTACATCCTTTCCGGCAGACAAGGCCACCCTTGCTTCTGCGGGTCGTGTCCGCCAATGCGGCGTCGACGATCTGAATCAATTTCTGATCCCCGGAGGATGGAAAATGATACGCCACACCGATGAGGATACCTCATCCCGAAAGCTGCGGCGTAAGTCCACCTGATCTTCAATCGTAACAATGCGATTTTTGAGTTGGACTAAGAGACCTCATCTGACGCAGAGTATTTTTGCTGATTCTGCAGAGTGGCAGAAAGCGTTTGAGACCCCCGTTTGGTTCTCCCGCGAGGAAACCCCGGTCGTACATCGATCCGGGATGTTCCAAAAAAATCGCTGCATCCGTCTTAGCACTTGTCATTCCGAACCGCGTTCTTTGCGGTGAGGGATCTGCTTTTTCAGCGGATGCAGCACACTTCTTTAAGGGGGAAGCAATGCTGTCTGAAAAGAAAGCTGTGAATCTGAAGACTGTCGCCACGCGAGTGGGCCTTGCCCCATGCTCCGTTTCTGCCGTTTTGAACGACACAAAAGCAGCGCGCGCTATCCCGCAAAAGACTAAAGACCGCATCTATCGCGCCGCCGCCGAGCTGAATTATCGCCCCAACATCGTGGCGCGCTCATTGCGCACGAAGCGTACTCGCATGGTGGCTGTCATCGCGCCCGACCTCGGCCGGTCCGGCGTGGCGCGCGTGGTCGCGGCTGCACAGCGCCGCTTGCAGCAAAACGGTTATTTGCTTGTCCTCGCGACGAACGATAGCGACGACCCCAACCATCTCTGCGCGCAATTTCAGCAGAGAGGAATTGAGGGTGTTATCTCGATTGACGCCAACCTTCCAGCCGAGATGACCGTTCCAGTCACTTCCGTGAACCTGGGTTTCGAGACATCGACCACCCCGGTCTCAAATCAAATGGAAGTCTGGCTTCCCGACCTTGGTGATACCGCCGCTGAAACCATCATGCGGCAGATCGAGAATATCGAGAACGAGGACAGCAGCCAACAGCTGCACATCCACGCGATGTCTCCTGCATACGTCGACCTGCAAAGTATGGATCGCGGATTCTCGGCTGTGGAAAGCGCGTAACTCAGGCAGCCTGGCTGAGTTGCCCTTTTGCCTGCTCCAGAATTCGAAACAGCAGCAGCCAGCGCTTCACGTTTGTCGTCATCAGGAAGTTTTCCTTCACGTGCTCGCGCCCGCTCGACCCGACGCTCCGGGCAAACTCTGGATGCGTCAGCAGATATCGGATCTGAAAGGCGCATCCCTCCACCGAGTGCACCAGCACGCCCGTCAGCTTGTGAATAATCTGATTCGGAATGCCGCCAACCGCACTCGCGATTGTCGGCTTGCCTTTCCATAAGGCCTCGGTTACCGTCAGCCCGAATCCCTCTTTCAGCGACTTCTGCACGATGATCGTCGACGCTCTCTGGATGGCGTTGATCTGCACCGCGCACCACGGCGGAAGATCCAGAATGATGATGTCGGGATCGTTCCCCGCAGCCTCCTTCACTTCCTGCAGCACGGCCGCACCTTCGGGATCGTCGCTCGCCCCGCCTCCAGCCAGCACCAGTTGGCAGTCGACATATTTCTTCGCAAGCTTGTACGCCTGCACCACGCCGACCGGGTCTTTTAACCGGTCGAAGCGCGACACTTGCGTCACGATGGGCCGCGACCGGTCGATACCAAACTCGTCACAGATCTGCTGCACCTGGGAGTCGGGCAGTTCTTTGTTCTTCTCCGATAACGGATCAATACACGGATAAAACAGATACTGCGGAATCGGCAGCTGCTGCGTGAACGACTGCGCAGAAAAAATCGCAGCGTCATACTGTGCAACGAATGGGCGCAGGAACTCCCACACTTCTGGATTCGGATTTGATAAGTCGATATGGCACCGCCATACCCAATGAGCTGGAGTTTGATGGCGTGACAGAACCAGGGCCGCGGGCTGTGGGTCATGAATCACCACCAAATCTTCGCCAAATTGCATGCGCCGCCGGTTTTGTTCGTTGTACATCACAAAAATGTCTTTGGCAGCCTGCGTCAATTGATACGGCGCTCCGTGCAGCGCGTTGTGAAATGCCTTGGTAACCTCGAAAAAATCGTTGCCGCCCCTGATCACATCCCAATGCGTGGGAACGTCCAGTTCCGACAGGAGCGGCACCAGCCGGTTCAGCATTTCGGCCACTCCTCCGCCCACGGCGGTGGAGTTCACCATCTTGATCGTCTTCCCCTTGAACTCCTTCGCCAGATACCGCAGCGTATCGAGCTGGCTCTGTCCCACGATCGCTCGGTAATCGTCCAGGTGAGGCGGCGGAGGCAGAGTTGGCGGTGTCAGCACGCTCGCCGGCAGCGGCCGGTTGTTCCTCCGGTCGCTGGCGCGCCGTGCAGAATGAGGCGAGCGGCGTTCTACGTGACGCCTGGGGACTTCGGTAGGCGCTTGCGTATTGACGGTGGGACTCGCAGAAATGGCGCGCGGATCGTCAGAACTCATGCTTCTTCTCGGTCCTAATTCCTAATTCATGGCTTGGGAGACGATGCGCGCGATCTGTCGCCGCACCCCCTCCATGGTGTTCGCGTAGATGTCGATGCGCTCGATTGCATCAGCGGCTTCCCTCAAACCGATTTCCGATTCCAGCCATTGCGAGAAGTCGTTCGACATGCGATGCAGGCGTAATCGCGCCTCAATGAAATGGTGATGGATGGAGTGCACACTCACCTGGTTAAGGCCGTCGAGAAATGCCTTAAGCGTATCGGCACAAAAGGCCGATGGCAGTACGACAATGTCCGCAGCACAGAAATAAAACGGCTCATGCGCTAGGCGCGAACCGCTCAAATTGTGCGTTTGCAGGAACTCGTCCAGAATCTCCACCATCCGCCGTCGCAGCCCTTCAATCGCTGTGAACTCTCTGATATCCACACTCGCGAATTGCTCGGCCAGGGCCGGTTCATTACAAGCAAACAGGCTCCAGTGAGCGAAGTCGTTCGAAAAACCCTGCCGGATAAAGTGATGTTCCTGCAGGGTGCGGAAGGTGTGCTGAAAAATGCAGTTGTCGGGAACTGTCTGCAGTGACTGCAGCAATTCCGAGAGATTACTCGCCCTCTGCCTGCCTATCCTAAGCAGATGTTCCGAGGTATTGAAGTAGAAAGGCTTTTGCGGTTTGCGAAGAGTCGTCTTCTCCGCGATGTTCTCAGCTGTCGCCATTGCTCTTACTAGGTAGCACTCTGCACCAGCCGGGTTGCCTTCCCGACCTGTTCAGGATTCTTATGCCACCGTTGAACTGGCTCGAAACTGATTATCCCCCGCGGATTCCAGACGTACGTCGCAGACCTCTCCAATCAAGCTCGCAGCCCAGCGATACACGTTCTGTTCCCGGACCGTCTTCCGCATTCTCTGCATCCGCTGTTGCTTCTCTTCCGCGCTCATCTCCAGAGCTGTTCGGATCGCCTCCGCCGTCTGGTCAATGTCATAAGGATTCACCTGCAGCGCGTCGCATAATTCCCGCGCTGCTCCCGTAAAGCAGCTCAGGATCAGGACTCCCCGCTCGTCCTGTCTTGTAGCCACAAATTCCTTGGCAACGAGATTCATCCCGTCATGTAGCGAGGTCACCAGGCAGAGGTCAGCCGCCCGGTAGTAAGGTTCGATCTCCTTATGGCTGTGCTGCCGTTCCATCAGTACGATCGGCTTCCACTGGTCCGACCGGAATCGCCAGTTGATTCGCTCCGCTTCAGCCTCTATCTCCGCTTGCAAATCGTGATATCGCTTGATGTGAGTCCGGCTCGGCGCTCCGATCTGAACGAACGTGAATACGCCCTGGTACCGTGGATATTTCTCCAGGAACCGCTCGATCGCCAGGAATCTCTCCAGAATCCCCTTGGTGTAGTCCAGGCGGTCCACGCCGACTCCCATCAACGCCGCTCGAACCCCAAGGCTCTTCAGCAGCGACGCCCTCTCCTCATAGGCCGACTCTCGCAATAGCTTGGTTTGAGGATCAGCCGAATTCACACTGATCGCAAAGGGATGCACGGTGGTTCTGTGGTCGAGGCGCTGCACCGTCGAGTGATCCCAATCGATCCTCGACTCCACAATCCGGTCAACGGTTTGCAAAAAGTTCGAGCAGTGCGCCTGAATGTGGAAGCCAATGAGGTCGGCACCCAATAATCCGTCAATCAGCTCTTTCTGCCACGGACATATGCCAAACGCCTCGGGATTCGGCCACGGTATATGCCAGAAGATCGCCAGCCGCGCGTCGGGTCTCCGCTCCTTGATCATTCGAGGCAGCAGTGCAAAGTGATAATCCTGCACCAGCACTACCGGGTTGCTGACGCCTTCCATCTCTTCCAGCAGGGCTTTCGCGAATTTCGCGTTTACTTCCTGATAGTGATTCCAGTCGCTGGCGCGAAACAGCGGACGCGTGTGCGCGATATGGCACAGAGGCCAAAGCCCTTCATTGGCAAACCCGTAGTAATAGCCTTCTTCTTCTTCCTTCGACAGCCAAACGCGACGCAACGTGTAATGCGGATCGTCCGGTGGAACGAGCAAGCGATCGTTGGCATCCACCGTTTCGTTATCTGCGTCTCCCGATCCATGCGCGACCCAGGTTCCGCCACAAGCACACAGCACCGGCTCCAGCGCCGTTACCAGACCACTTGCAGGAACGTTGACCTCGATCGATTTACCCTTCTGCACATGGGTATAAGGTTCGCGATTCGACACTACAAACAACCGTCCGTCCGCCAGTCGCGACCGGACGTGCACTGCAAGCCGCTCCGCGGTCCAGATCGATTCCCCGCTTTCCCTTAATCGTGCCTCGCGTTCCGCGGCCGTGCGGGCCGTGTTCAAGCTTTCCGCCATGGTCGCGACTTCCCGCGCCAACGGACGGAACAACTCCATATCCAACGGCTTGATGCGCGCCGAGACCGCGCGCCCGGTTCGCAGCGCCTTGATCCAACTGGCAGTCCGCGCGATCGGCCCCGCAATGCTCCAGCGCACGATCAAAAGTGTGATCAGAACGATCAGCACCACATGGATCAACGCGCTCAGAAACGTCTCGCGCCAGATCCGCATGCTCTCTGCGCGGATATACCCCGAGTCGTGAACAATCGCCAGGCTCCCTACCAGATCGTCGCCGTTGTGCAACGGCAATGCATAAATGTGGATGGAAGCAATGCCCATCCGCAGAAACGCTCCGGTGGCATGATTCTGCTTCAACGCCTGCAGCACGATCGGCGGAGCACTCTCCATCAGCGGCTCAAGATTGGTTGTAACGGCGATCGGATGACCTTGCGGATCATAGACAGCAAGACCAGCAAGATGCTCCCGGTTCGCGAATTGCTGCACCGTTCGCTGAAGCCGGGTCTGCGCATCTCGCTCCAGGTCGCGCTCCACGTTTCTTGCCAGACTCTCCCCCAGCACCTCGGCGCGCCGTTCCAGATCCTTGCGCATGCTCCTGTTTTGCATCAGGACCTGGTAGTACGAAGTGCACAGGGACACGACGGTGATGCCGACGATAAGCGAGATGATGAGTCTGGCGCTGAGGAGTCTCATCTAGGGGTCCTGGCACAAAAGACTGCAAGAGTGATACCGCCCCGTGTGGAAATCTTCCCAATCGCACGAGGTTCGCACATCAAAACGGTTCGGTTTCTAGACACTCTCCTGCGCGTTTCCCAAGGCCGCGCCAGAAAGACGAGGCACACAGACGAGTGGCAACGCAAATGGTCTGCAGACTGGAAAGAATGCAAACCTCTGCGTCTCCGGAACAATCCGGCGACTGTATGAGGACGGCAATCTTGAAAAGGTTGCAAAGAGGTTGCCAAACCCAAAGCTTTTGCTTTCAGTGGATTGGCTGAATCTGACCGGCACGGAGGGCGGTCAGGGTGTAATTTCTTCCACGGCCACGATCTGGCCTTCAGCCCCGAAGGAGCACTCCCTACTTTTCGAATCCTCGAGTTAGCGCCTCCACTTCAAAAAGAAAGACTACTGACGGAACTCGCCTGCAGCGTAACCTCCGCCACCTTATCGCCCACCTTAAGCTGCACACTCTTCGCGGCACCAGTGTTCGTTAGCACCAGCACCTTGCTCCCGTCGGGATTCTCGAAAGCCACGTGATCCACTCCCTGCACCTTGCCCGCAGACTCAAACCGCCTTGCCCCGCGTCGAACATTGCGCGAAAAGTGCGCGAACGCCCAATGCTGTCCGCTGCGCGTAACTTCCTTCGTCTCTGAGTGGATCGTCACCATACCGCCGCAAGGAAATGGTCCAATGTTCGGCCTCCCCTTCTCGTCCAGGGCAAGATTCCATCCCGTAATGGACTGCCCCCAGTTGCGAAGGACTTGTGTGAATGTCTGAGCCCAATTAGCCCAGTCCGTCGCATAGTCCGGAGCTGTATAGTCCGGGCCACCTTCAGTCCAATAGATCTGCGCATCGGGATAAGCATTGTGGAACTTGCTCATCTGCTCCGCCGAGCCGACGTAGCCGTGAAAGGCGACTGCGTTGCAGAACTTGTGCACAGCGGGATCATCGAGCTCTGCCACGGCCCGTCCCCACAGGTTGTAATTGTGGTCGAGGATCCAGATCTTCGTCGAGAGGCCGTTTTGCTGCAGCGCTGGTCCCAGATGATTCTTCACGAAGCCCATCTCGTATTCCTGCCCCCATAAGCACGCCGGCATTCTGCTGTCCTGATCGGTGTCAACTTCGTTTTGCACGGTGACCGCCTGCACCGGTACGCCCTCCGCCGCGTACGCCTGCAG